>SDBU01002458.1_pt1 | contig 24571 bp, 23 predicted proteins | sample 2277071 | NCBI WGS metagenome assembly SDBU01 (sample SAMN10397929, study PRJNA504765) | marine sediment metagenome | isolation source: marine sediment core GS08_GC12, 126 cmbsf | place: Arctic Ocean: Gakkel Ridge, Loki's castle | collected 2008
TCTCCATTCTGCATTTGCCAATCGAAGAATTGCAGAGATGAGAGTGCCGGCATGGCTGATTCCGATAAAAAAAACAAAATTTGTTATGTAGAATCCCCAAAAAATCGGATGATTGAGTCCGGTAATCCCCAATCCTTTCTTGAGTTGAATGATCCAAGCCAATACACCAATCAAAACGATGGCTACAAGAATCCAGACCACCGTATAAAATCGTTTGCTGGTATAAAGAATAGGTTTGAGAAGGGGGAGAACATCTTTGTCAACTTCGCTTTTAAAATGTCTTTCAATATTATCTTTATCCATGCCATTCTCCTTCTGTCAAATAGTACACCTTCGGTTCAGTTCCCAATTCTTCAAGAAGACGGAAAGCCCGGGGGCTTCGAGCCAACTGGTAAACAACACTTTTCGAGTTCTTCAGGTCTCCAAATTTTATAGCTTCTGCCGGACAGGTCTGGACACAGGCTGGAATATAATCATTCTCATTAAAAGGTCTATTCTCGACACGCGCCTTTTCTCTCGCCTTTTGCAGACGATGGTTGCAAAATGTACATTTTTCGACCACACCTTTGCTCCGAATCGAAACATCGGGATTTAAATAATTCTCCATTTCCTTCGGCCATTCAGGCTTAAACCAGTTGAAGTATTTCAGTGTATACGGACAATTATTCGTGCAGTAGCGGCAGCCGATACACTGGGTATAAACCTGAGCGATCAATCCCTCTTCATTTTTATAAGTTGCACCGACAGGACAGACCTTCACACAAGGAGGATTCTCACAGTGCATGCACGGCCGGGGGATATATCTGACTCTTATATTTGGGTACTCCCCTTCCGTGACATGGAGAACCCTCATCCAGGAAATAATTCTCTTTCGCCCGGCCTCTTTGGGAGAAGAAAAAGGAATATTATTCTCTGCTTTACATGCAACAACACAAGCTTGACATCCCGTACATTTATCCAGATCAATAACCATTCCCCAATAAGCCATTTTTTTCTCCTCGATTACACCTTATAAATCTTGACGCGTGCCGAAAACTTAATAGATAAACCCGTCAATTCATCAAACTCTGTTTCCAACAACTCTACAGGGTTGATTCCTCTATTTTTCGCCCATCGTCCAAAGGTTTTGTGCCCCAATCCATACGGCACACTCACAACATCCGGAATCGTCCCGGGATAGATTTTCACGGTGACTTGGACTCGTTTGGAACCAGATTCGATCCAGATGAGATCTCCATCCTCAATCCCTAATTCTGCAGCCGTGTCAGGATTTATTTCCGCCCACGAATCCCAACTCATATTAAGATGGAATCCCATAATCTCTTGAAACCAGGGCTGGTTGGCATGGTATTCATTGGATAGATTAAGTGGATGATAAATATACAAATGAAAGGGGTATTCATCCTCTTTCCCATTGAATCTCGGTACTTCATAATGAGGTAAAAAGACATCATCTCCACGAGCCTCAATTTTAAGCGCCTCTAATCTTGATCTTGTTAAATCGACCTCAGGGTCTCCCTGTTGATGGACAATTTTATCGAATTTCTCTTTGAATAATTGAGAATAGAATTCAAATTTTCTTGAAGGCGTCTTCAGCACATAACTTCTTACACCAAAAGCATAAGAGGGATCCCACCATCCTCCTTTTTCCATCAATTCCGCCTTGAATTCACTGGCTGAAGAGAATTGAGGCACCCACCAACCGCGGTCCTCCAGCAGTTTCAACTGCGCTTCTTCAAACAAATCGGCAAAGACAATTCCCTTGTGTGCATGAAAAAGACTCTCCATTTTAAAAGAGAGAAAATCTTTTGAATTTTTCCAAGGGAACTGACTGGCAAAAGTAGGTCCCATTCTTTGAGCCATGTCCAACACAACATCTTCCGTCGCCCGGGCATTAAAGACATTTTCAAGAACAGGATTTCCCACGGCCACAATTGGAAGCGTCGACACAGACGGACTCTCCACATAATAGTGTTTTTCAAAATATGTTTTATCGGGAAGTATGAGGTCCGCATATTGAGTCGTCTCATCCATAAAAGAGGAAAAACTCACAACAAAAGGAATTTTCTCGAGAGCTTGTTTGAAAACTTCTCCATTAGGTGAAGAAAAGACGGGATTTGAATTCTTGAGTAGGATCATTTTTACCGGGTAGGGATTATTTTTGAGGATGTTTTCCGGAATCAGCGCTGGAACAGACGAGGCAAACGGGAACCGGCCATTTTCAGCGTTGTCAATTCTTTTCTGCAGAAGACTTTTCTGTGTCGATTCATCGATAGATAAGTCAGGCAGTTCCTGAATCGGAGCCTTTCTTCTGACAAGAACTCCTCCGGGTACATCTATACTTCCAACCAAAGCATTGAGAGAATGGATGGCCATGGCATTATACAATCCATTTGAATAGTTGGTGGCATTTTTGTCGAGGATTGCGACAGCTGGTCTGTTGACCGCAAAATCTTTGGCTAAAGAAACAATGGTGTCAACAGAAATTCCCGTGGCTTCGGACACAAAATCCGATCGATAGCTTTCCAGGACAAGGCTTTTAAATCCTTTGTGCGAATCTCCTTTTTCATCTCTCCAATCTTCAAATCCAAAAGTGAATTTTTTCACATAATTTTCGTCGTAAAGATTCTCTTTTATGATGACATAGGCAATTCCCAATGCCAGCAATCCTTCTGTCCCCGGTTCAATGGGAATCCACTGATCTGATCGAGAGGCGGTGATAGAAAATCTTGGTTCAACCTGAATAATTTTCGCTTTTTTTCCGGGTCTTCCCTGCCTCAGATAGGAATACGCTCTAATGGATTGAACAGGGGACGGCCAGTTGGATAAAAAACTGCTGCCAAAGGATAGAATATAATTGGTGTTTTCAAAATCATACGCCAATAAATCATCAATCCCCTGAGTCATATGAAATGCTTTAGATAAGCTTTTGTGGGAATTATCGTTAAAATTATTAGGAGATCCAAAAACAGTCATGAATCTATCGAAAATTTCACCGAGCATTCCCCCGTTTTCTTCACTCAATAAGACAAGGGAATGAGTCTTTCCTGAACTCTTTAATTCTTTTAATTTAGAGACAAGCGTCTCCATGGCCTCATCCCAGGTTATGCTTTTCCATTCGAAAGAATTCTTGCCTTCTATCTTTTTCATGGGACCTTTGATTCTATCAGGGTTGTAAAGCAGCTGCAGCCCTGCCTGCCCGGATGCACAGAGCGCACCTCGATTGCCCGGATGAGCAGGATTTCCTTCAATCTTAACGGCTTTCCCATCAACAACCCGGACCAAGATCCCGCAGCCACCTGGACAGGCTTGACAAACAGACTGAATCCAACTTTCATCCTTTGGCGTCCATTCTCCTTCTCTCACAGAAGAAAAATAATCATTTGAACAATTAAGAAAAGGCAAAGCTACGGCTGATGTAGAGACGATTTTAAGGAAATCTCTTCTTTTTAAACTCATTTAATTTTCCTTTTCATATTCATAGAACCTTTATCCTATTGACTCATCTATGACAGGAAATACAATCATTACTGACTTCTGTTTCTTCATGGCAGTTCATGCATTTTTTCATTTTAATTTTGAGGGGTTTAGCCGGTGGTTTTGTACTCTCTCCTATGCTTCCGTGACACACAGAACATTCCATGTTTCCCAGGATTACGTGTCTTCTGTGGGAGAAGAAGACATCTTCGGGAACCCGATAAAGCCTTTTCCACTCAACCTCTTCCCCGGATTTCACATATTCGACTATTTTTTTCTCTTCCCGGCTTTCTCCTTGGGGCTCATCGTGGCAGACGGAACAAATCTCAATTGAAGGGCGTCCTGATGAAGCGTGATCTTCATAATAGATATGACAATCCAGGCACACCAGCTCATTATCTGCATGAATTTTATGATTAAAGGCAATGGGTTGTCTTATGCTGCCCCAGACAGAACCTATTGCTAGAATCAAGAAAATGCACAAAACAAGAAAAATCGCTGTAATAATAACAATTTGGATTTTAGATAAAGAGAATAGTTTTTTCTTTAGAGAATCCATAGCCACACCTTTTAAAAAAGATCCGATTTTACCAAAAAACACATAAAAAACAGTAAACTTATAAAGTACCGGAAAAATTCTTGGCTATTCGATAGATTTTATGTAATTTATTAATACTATTGATGTAGTAGCCAAATAAAAAACGTATAATACAAGAAAAATATTTAGTGTGTCAACCCTTTTCGAATTGAAATTCAAAGTTTTATCTAATATTATAATGATTCGAAAAAAAAAGCCAAAAAAAATTTTAGATTGTTGCAGCAAGGGATCTTTTTTGCTGTAATGATAAAGGATTGAGATGGACTATCTAGAAAATATTTGGAGCAAAGGAAAAGATTTTTTGGGAGTCAAAACACCCATCATCGCCGGGGCCATGACATGGATTTCAGACAGCCGGTTTGTCGCGGATGTGAGCAATGCCGGCACGTTTGGTTGTCTGGCAGCAGGAAATATGGACCCCGAGATGCTGGATTCAGAAATAAAAAAAACCCAGGAACTCACCAAAAATCCATTTGCCGTCAATCTGATCACAATCGCCCCTCATTATAAGAACCATTTGAAGGTTGCCGCAGAAAATAAGGTACCTTACATCGTCTTCGCCGGCAGCTTTCCCCGGCAGCCCGAGATAAAAACAGCCAAAGCCAGCGGAGCCAAAGTATTGAGTTTTGCATCGACAGGGTCCATGGCCAAACGCCTCATAGATATGGGTGTGGATGCCCTTATCCTGGAAGGGAGCGAAGCCGGAGGTCATGTCGGACATGTTTCGCTGGGAATACTGCTCCAGCAGGTGTTGTTTAAGGTCCATGAAGTCCCCATTTTTGTCGCTGGAGGCATTGCATCGGGAAAGTATATCGCCCATCTTCTCCTTATGGGCGCTGCTGGAGTTCAATTGGGAACTTATTTTGTTCTGACTGAAGAATGCCGGGCCCACCCTAATTTTAAACAGTCGTTTATCAGAGCCAAAGCCCGTAGTGCCATCTCCACACCACAAATCGGTTCCGAGCTCAGGATAGTGGCCGTCCGGGCTCTCAAAAATAAGGGTTATGATGAATTTTTAGATCTCCAAATTGATCTCATCCAGAAGCGGAGGAATAACGAAATCTCACATGCAGAAGCCCAGTATGAAGTCGAGAAATTCTGGATGGGAGCCCTTAGAAAGGCCGTTAAAGACGGAGATGTGGAGTTTGGGTCTGTGATGGCCGGGCAGAGCGTAGGGCTTGTGGACAAAATCCGCCCGCTCAAAGAGGCCATTGATCTGTTGATCAAAGAGGCCGATTTGGAATTGGACAGTATTCGCAGGAAATTCCAGGACCTCTAGGCCAATAGGCAATCTAATATAAAAAGGGTATAACAATGATTATAGCCGAATTATCCATTTTCCCAACAAGTGAAGGTGCGTCCGTCTCTTCCTACGTCAAACAGGCCGTTCAGATCATTGAAAACTCGGGCCTGAAAAGTGTGACGGGAGGGATGTCGACAGTCATAGAATCCCCGGATCTCAAAACCCTCTTTTCGCTCATCGAAAAAACTCACCGAGCTATGGTCGAAAGGGGTGTGAAAAGAATCCATATTGATCTGCGCATTGACCACAGATTGGACAAAGAGGCATCGGTGGATTCAAAGCTCAAATCCATCGGAAAAGTACAGGCTTAAAACTCAGTTCTCAGGAGAGGCCTCGTCAGGCATGTGGGCCCCCCGGCTCCTTTGGCTGAGATCTCTTCACCTCTGTATTCCAAAACTTCAACGCCTTCATCCAGAAGTTTTTGTCTAGTTTGAGGATTGCCCTCGATCATGACGCAGCGTCTTGGTGCAAGAGCCAGAACATTACATCCCATGGATTCAAATTCGGAATCCGGCACTTCAATGAGCTTAACAGACCGCCGGATCAACCAGTTTCGGAAAGGAACAGGCAGAAGACGGGAATAGACCACAGCCAAGTCATAATCGATGGGGCTGATCAATGACATCAAATGCAGAACATCCTCCGGGCCATTCCAGTGTGGAAGAGGAACCTCAACAAATTCTTTTATGTCACCTTTTGTGATTTCCCGGAGCTGGCGGATTCCCTCTTTATTTGTCCTGTACCCCAAACCGACAAGAAGAGTTCCCTTGTCCCAGAGGACGACATCGCCCCCTTCCAACCGTCCTTCTCCGGAAATGGAGCCGATAACAGGAACACTCAATCCATCCATAAACTCGCCAACGGCCCCTGGTTCTCCCGATCTTTCTTTTTTTCCCATGTTCGTAAGGATCAAACCTTTTTTTGTCATGATAGAGGAATCATGTACATAGATGGAATCCAAACCCGTATTTTTGTGTTCAGGAAGAAAGGATATGTCCGGTACAAAATTTTTTAAAAGAAGGACCAAATCATCATACTCTTTGAGAGATTTCTCGAAATCTGGAGGATCTAAATAATTCAATCCCTGCCACTGCCTTTGAATGTTTTCCGGTCCTAGGAATGCAGACCGGGGATGCTTGAGCAAAAGACGCTTGATTTGCCCGACTTCTGAAACACAGCCTGTTATCATGATCTTATCCCCGTGAATCAATAATGCCGCCCCCGACTACGATTTCACTATCATAGAACACTACGGCCTGTCCGGGGGTGATGGCCCTCTGTGGCGTTTTAAACACTACACGCACACTGTCTGATGTTATGGGAAACAGTTGGGCTTCAGCCTCCGGGTGCTTGTACCGGATTTTTGCCTTGAGCGTCAGGCTCTCATTCAATCCGGACACAGATATAAAATTTAACCGTGAGGCCGTCAATTCATCCTCATAGAGCATCTTATCAGGTCCGGCCACAATAGTGTTAGCCTGCGTATCGATGGCGACAACATAGAGAGAATGGGAAGCGGCAATCCCCATCCCCTTTCGCTGACCGATCGTAAAATGGAGAGTCCCCTCGTGCTGCCCCAAGATTTTTCCCTCACAATCGAAGATCGGGCCCGGCCGGAACGCCTGTGGAATTTGTTTCCGGAGAAAATGAGGATAGTTATTGTCAGGGACAAAACAAATCTCCTGGCTCTCCGGACGCTGTGCTGCCGGGAGGTTTAATTCTTCAGCTTTTTTCCGGATGTCCTTTTTTGTAAAATGACCAACAGGCATCAATGTGCGGGCCAGTTGATCCTGTGTCAAGGTGTAGAGGAAATAGGACTGATCCTTTTCTCTATCCATTCCCTTTTTGAGAAGGTATCTTTTCTTTTTTTTGTCGTATTCAACACGGACATGATGACCTGTGGATAAATAGTCGGCATCCATAGTGTCTATACTTCTCTCGAGAAGATCATCAAACTTGATGAACTCATTGCATCGAATACAGGGATTAGGCGTACGTCCCAAGTTATATTCAGCACAGAAATCCGCAATCACTTTCTTTTCAAATTCTTTGCGCATATCGATGACATAATGAGGAATCCCCAAAGTTAAAGCCACCTGATGGGCATCCTCGGCCGCACCCCATCCGCAGCAGCTCTTGACATTTTCATCCCTGCAGTACTTTTTGGGAAGAGAGAATAAATTCATCGTGACACCGACGACGTCAAACCCCTGCTCCAGAAGCAGGGCAGCAGCAACAGAGGAATCCACCCCTCCGCTCATGGCCACGACAACTCGTTTTTTTTTCACTTTTTAAATAATTTTTTATAGATTTCCTGTAGTTTTCCAGATTTGATTTCATTTTTCAGATCTTCAGTTTGCCTGCTTAACCAAGTATGCATAGGATCTGTCTTCAGTAATTTCTCTATGTAAGCATTGACTTCACGGTCATTGAATTCAATGGCTTCAGGGATAAATTTGAAGTAGAAATTTTTGGCTACTTCGTAAATTCCATGCCACCATGTATAATCCGGTCCCATCATTGCTGCTCCATGACGTGCCGTTCGACCTTCATGATGCCATAATTCCCAGAATGTCCATTCGATTTTGTTTGAAAAACTGGCGGGATTTTTCAGCAATTTTTTATTTCTGATTTTTGTCATGATTTCAAGTGCGGGTTTTGCGAATTTTTCATTATAAAGGTTCACCAGCGCATCAAACTGGTAATAATGCCCCTCGGCAAATGATGACGTATGGCAAGCACTGCATACTTCAAGCATATTCTTTCTCTTTTGTTCCCAATCGTCTTTTTTAATAGAAACAATTGGCCGCAATGTCCAAGAAATTCTTTGGCCAACATCATGAGTTACAGCTTGTTTTTTAGTCGCTGACATATGACATGTTGCACAGGTTGGAGCCGTATAATAATCTTCACCAACGACCCAGAAGAAGGATCCAAGGTTCATAGCACCGATATTGGTATAATAGGCATTTCCGTGTTTTGACGCATCATAGACTTCTTTTTGAGGATGATCAGGTCCCAGGTGGCACTTTGAACAGGCCTCGGGCTGGCGGGATGCGCTTCTGGAAAAAACATGACGTGTGTGGCATGCCGAACATGTTCCCTTGGATCCATCTGGATTTATTCGACCGATACCCGAATTCGGCCATGTCTCGGGCGCCAATTTGTTTGGCATGCTCGGGTCAATCTTCACCTTAGTACCATGGCAGCTTTCACAGCCTGCAATTGCTGCAGGACTTCCTCCTGCAACATGGGCCAGATAGGCATCTTGAGATTCTAAGATCTCTCCAGCAGCTGCATGGGACGAACGACTCATTTCTTCCTCTTGCTGCCCATGGCATCCCCCACAATCCTTGGGTGTAACTAATGTAGCTACTAACTCACCCATATGTTCAAATGCATCCGGGTCATTTTTGCTGGCACCGTGGCAGTCAAAACACGACACTCCAACTTTCGAATGTGTTGAATCGGCCCACTGATTGTATAATCCGGGTGACAGTTCCTTATGACAAGAGACGCATGTGTCTTCGGTACTTTGCAGAGAAGTTCTTCCCGAAAAATTCATCCCCAAAAAAACTGCCAAAAACAGAATGAAAAAAATAGAGATTTTCTTCATTCTAACCTCCTCCTCTTCAGATAATAAACTCCATCTTCCATTTCTAGCTTTGTTGATTCAAAGGTAGTGTAGAAAAATTGAAATGAAATATCAACTTTTAGGGGAATTAAAGGGACATCATACTTAATTCTCGCAGAATTAAGTATGATGTCCCTTTAATTCCCCTTGGACAGGGAACTCTCGATTTTATAAACTATATCCCTTTACCGTCGTAAGACTAAATGACGTGCGAAAAAGAAAGGAGCAAGTGGTGAACGATCGATTAAAGATTTTTCATACAAACATACTGGAAGGCATAGGAAACACACCCCTGGTCAGGATTAATCAATTCAGTAATGTTGGCCAGGCAGAGATATTCGCCAAGCTCGAATTCCTGAATCCCATGGGAAGTATTAAAGACCGGGTTGCACATCACATGATAACAAAGGCCGAAAAGGATGGAAGGTTGTCTCAGGGAGCAACGATTATCGACAACTCATCAGGAAATACAGCCCTGGCACTGGCCATGGTTTGCGCGATCAAGGGATACAAACTCAAAATGGTCGTGAGAGATAACCTCAGTTCGGAAAAAATCAAATTCCTCAAGGCCTTAAATGTCGGACTCGTTTTTGTTGACCACACACTCCCTCCCAAATCCCCGAAGAGCTACAACAATATCACACCTCTCATTGTAGAACAGACACCCAACAGCTACTATTTTGACCAGCACAATAACCATGACAACAGAGAAGCGCATTACCTCTCGACAGGACCTGAAATTTGGGAGCAGATGGAGGGAAAAATCGACTTTTTTGTGGCTGGAATGGGTACCGGAGGCACCATATCCGGAGTAGCGCGATACCTGAAAGAAAAGGATCCAAATATAAAAATCATTGGGGTCGATCCCAAAGGTTCTGTGTTTTACGACTATTTTTATTCCAAAACACTTATCACACCCGGCCCTTATCTACTCGAAGGGATGGGGGATGAATTCCTTATAAAATGTGTGGATTTCAGCCTTATTGATGACATCTATCAGATCACGGACATCGATGCATTCCATATGACACGGCAGCTGGCCTTTAAAGAGGCTGTTTTTGCGGGAGGATCAAGCGGAGCCGCTCTTTGGACCTGCAGGCAGCTGGCCAAAAAAATCGACAGCAGGGCCAGAATCGTCACCATATTCGCCGATGCCGCCACGCGCTATCTCAGTACAATCTACAATGACGAATGGCTGCTGGAGAAGGTGGGCCTTGATATCAAGAAAATCGAGTAAAAAAAAGCAGAATCACAAGGATTCCAGGGGTCAAAGGGTCAGGGATTCGAGCAGCATGCCCCTTTTTTTCTTGACCAGTGAACTCTAGCCTGTTATTTCAAATCTATTTAATGTATTTTTCAGGATCGGCTTTAAATTTGTCCTGGCATCCGGCGCAGCAAAAATAATAGGTCTTTCCTTCATACTCCATGGATCCGGCAGCATCGGATTTTACAATCGTCTCACCGCTGACCGGACAGGTCACCTGCTCATCAGCATCTTTGAGATACTCTTCGGGATTTTCTACAAATTTCTCTTTGCAGCTAGCCATGCAGAAATAGTATGTTTTTTCCTTATACTCATAGGTGTGTTTGGCGTCTTCCTTTTTGAGTTCCATGCCGCAGACAGGGTCAACAACTTTTCCGTTCTCCTGATGTTCACCGTGCATGCCCTCTTCACCATGCTGATGTTCGGCCTCTTCGGCATGCTGATGTTCACCCGCGCCTTCATTGTTAAGGAACTCCTCGGGATTCTTGACGAACTTGTCCTTACATCCGGGGCAGCAGAAATAATAGGTCTCATCCTTGTACTCAAATGAACTGGTTGTTTCTGTTTTTTCGAATTCTTTTCCAGTCACCGCACATGTCACTTTTTCTGCAGCCTGCAGCTGTGAAATTCCTGCAAGAACCAGCACTAAAGTCATCATCACAAACAAGGTTAACATTCTTGATTTTTTAGACATAATTGCCTCCTTTAAACACATAAAATGGAGAACTACTATTTTGATTTATACGATAAATTTTGTCAACTCTTTTAAATATTTTTAGTTCATCTCACGATTAGTTGATGCAGTTTATGCAAAGGATTATAAGGATCATAAGGATTCGAGGATTCTAGGGTTCAGGGATTCAAGTGCTTTTTTTTTAAGATTCAATAAATTTTTTAGCCATTCTCTTCCTAATTTTCAATTCTTTAGAATTCTTAAACAAGTCACTTGACCCCTTGGCCCCTTTGATCCGAGTGAAAGAAAACTGAGGCGCTTTAACTCCGACATAGTCCAGTTCAAAACAGGATTTATCTATCCTGGGGACGTCTATTCCCATAATGATTTTTGTGGCCAGATCGATAAAATTCATCTTAAATATTTTGGATACAAATGGAAATGAGCGCGAAGCACGTAGGTTGCATTCAATGACTTTTTCTTCGTTTAGATGTCAAGACCATTTCATAACACATGAAATTTTTCACTGCCTTTTCCCAGTTCTTCGCAGGAATAAAAATCTTCAAGTTGAGATGAACAACCGACCACAACGTTTGCATTGAATACAAAAAGAGATGGTTTTTCATATTCGTTGTTCATAGCAGCCAGAATGATTTCTTTTCTATTATCATGATTAATATCTTCAAAAACAAAATCAGTGATTCGGCCTGAATTCCAATATTCACCTAACTTTTGGCCTTTGTAATCTAAAATATAAAAAACTGTAGGGAAATCGTACCTGTGACTTGCAATGAAAAATATTTCTTTAATTCCGTCTTGATTTATATCAAAAACATCAAATCCTCTCACTCGATAATCATCCGGATAGATGATATCTCCATACTTTAGTTGACCGCCAGACTTAAATTCAAAGAGGATATGTCCTCGATTATCAAAGCACAATACAGTTTCTTCATTAGTTTCATCTTCTGTCTGGAAACTGAATAGAACTTCCAACTTTCCATCGGCATCCAAATCTTGGAAGAGCAATTCAGGGAAATATGTAACCATTGTTTTTCCATCTGTAGAGTAATATCTTTTTTTTTGGAAATTATTTTTATAATATTCCTCGTCACAAAGATTTGTGATTCCTGTTTCATACCTCCAAAGCTCCCTCCCTCTCTCATTAAGGATTACAAGTGCCGAGTTCACAATTTTAAAATCAGCAGGCTGGGCATCTCTTGAAAGGATAAAAGGAAATTCTTATCATAAACAGATGACAGACCCCCTAACTCAACCCTGCAGCATGAAATATTTGCCAAATCTCGACATTTTTTGATACAAATTATTTTCTATCTTGACAATTGATCCCCCTAAAAAGTATATTACCAAATGAAGTAAGTTAAAGTTATATTTTATATATATATTCATATTATATTTAACAGGAGGCATAATATGGTATTTTTACTTGTTTTGTTGACCTTCGTGATCGGCGCTTCTATCAACTATTATGTACAGCACAAAAAAGGCGGAGATTCGACGGCTCAATGGAGAAAGGACAACCTGTCTCCATCAGTAATTGGACAGATGCTTCCCGCCGGAATTTTTCTCCAATCCTCATTCACCTGGAGCAAAATTTTAGACTCTGGAAACCTGATGATTGGCATTCAGCCCATTCTCATGGGATTAATTGGCAAAGCCTATGAAATCGAAACTTTGAGCCAAGAGGGCCTCGTCAAAAAGGGAGATGTTCTTCTCCAAATTCGAAAAGGAAAAAAGGTAATTAAAGTCAAATCTCCTGTTCAGGGAAAAATCGTAGATTTGAATACTCCCGCTCTGGATGAGCCCAATTGGAAAATATTCAGCCAGAACTGGCTCTACAGCATCGAGGCGGAAAATGTGGGAGATGAAATCAGTAGCTGGCTGGTCGCCGAAAGATCCAGAGCCTGGATCAACAAGACCTACCAGCAAATAAAGAATTTCCTGATTCAAACCCTGCCGCAGACTCAAATTGGATTGACCATGGCTGATGGTGGCGATATCCCCGTCGGCATTTTATCTCAATTTGACGAGAAGACTTGGACAGCTTTTGAGAACGAGTTCATCAATGAAAAACGTTCTGAAGTGCGGCTTTAATAATTGATTGAAATCCTGAAACATCCAAAATATTTGAGGCTCGACAGATTTTAGGTGTTAACCCTGTTTTAAAATTTATTCTTTATTCAGAGAACCGCACTTATCCCCACAGCAATACTGTCGACTCATGAAAATTCCAGGTTAAATCAATTCAAAACAAAAGATGAAGGAGGCATAATGGACAGAAGAAATTTTCTGAAAACACTGGGCATTGCAGGGAGTACTGCACTTCTGCCGGGCTCAACCCTAGCCTCACCATCGGAGGATAAAGAGTTTATGGCCGTTCTCGTGGACACAACTCTCTGTGTCGGATGCAGAGGCTGCGAGGAAATTTGTGCCGAAACCAACAATCTCCCCGAATGTGACATCAATGATTCAGACCTTGAGAAAGAAAGAACGACCTCCGAAACTCAATGGTCCATTATCAACCGCTACGAAGCAGATGTTGATGGAGGAGAAATTTTCGTCAAAAAACAATGTATGCACTGCAACCAGCCGGCATGCGCTGCGGCGTGCCTCACAAAAGCCATGTACAAAACCGAAGAAGGGCCTGTCATTTGGCGCGAGGAAAAGTGTATGGGCTGTAGATTCTGTATGCTTTCCTGCCCGTTCGACGTGCCCAAATTCGAGTACAACAGCCCCAATCCCAAAATACAAAAGTGCAGGATGTGTTTCGAGCGGCTTAAAAAAGGCGAAAAACCCGCCTGTGTCGAAAACTGCCCTGCCGAAGCTCTTCTGTTCGGGACTAGACGGGAGCTCATCGATCGGGCAAAAACCAGGATCTATTCCGAACCCGACAGATATGTTCATCACATCTACGGAGAACACGAGGTCGGCGGAACAGGTTTTCTCTATTTATCGGCGGTTCCTTTTGAAGAGATAGGATTTCGCACCGATCTGGGAACCACCGCTTATCCGAAATTCACCAAAGAATTTCTCTATGCGGTTCCTGTCATTCTGACCCTGTTTCCGGCCTTCCTGTACGCCGTGAGCAATGCCACCAAGGGTCAGCAAGACAAAACAGAAAGTGAGGACGGAATTGAATAAATCACAGATATCAAAACCAGACTTGGCCGTAGAAGTGAAAAAGTTTTTTAAATTTTTCCTCAGCGAACTGAAGCCCAAAGGGAAAATTATTACTCCCTTCAATATCCTCTCAGCCATCATTATCGGCGTGGGAGTTGTGCTCATTGCGGTCCGCTTGCTCAGGGGACTGGGTTCGATAACCAACCTCTCACAAGATTTTCCTTGGGGACTCTGGATCGGATTTGATGTGATCACCGGAGTGGCTTTCGCCGGTGGAGCATACGTCCTGACATTTATGGTCTATATCCTCAGGATAAAAAAATATCACCCCATTATTAGAGTGACGGTCCTCAACGGTTTTTTGGCCTATGTTTTCTACGCAGGCGCTCTTCTCCTCGACCTCGGACGCCCCTGGAAAGTCATCAATCCGATCATCGGGAACTCCTTCGGTGTGAGCTCCGTGATGTTTCTCGTGGCATGGCATTTTTTGCTGTATATGATGGCGGAATTCATTGAATTCTCGCCGGCCGTCGCTGAGTGGCTGGGATGGAAACGGGTAAGAAAATTTCTCGGCGCGCTGACACTGGGAGCCGTCATTTTCGGCATCACGCTTTCCACCTTGCACCAGTCCGGGCTCGGCGCCTTGTTCTTGATGGCCAAAGCAAAAATTCACCCGCTCTGGTACTCGGAATTTATTCCCATCCTATTTTTAGTCTCAAGTGTCTTTGCCGGACTTTCCCTGGTCATAATAGAAGGCAGCATCAGCCGCAAAGTCTTCCGCCACCGGATCAGCCCGGAACATCATGCAGGTCATGACGGAATAGTTCTGGGGCTGGCGAAAATATGCTCCGGCACGATGTTCGTCTATCTATTCATGAAAATGCTTGTCTTCATTCACGGACAGAATTGGGCCTACCTGAACACTCCCCTGGGCTACTGGTTTCTCCTCGAAATCATCGGTTTTATTCTTGTCCCCTGCCTGTTATTCGTGTCGGGCATCAAAAAGAAGAACCTGGTGATTATCCGTGGGGCGGCGATCATGTCATTGCTCGGCATTGTCATGAACAGGCTAAACGTCAGCATCATAGCCTTCAAGTGGTATGCTCCCGTACATTATGTGCCAAGCTGGATGGAAATTTGGGTCACTTTCACGGTTATTTTTGCTGAAATTTTGGTTTTCAGATGGATTGTCAACCGGATGCCGATCCTCAGCGATCCCCCGGATTGGGCAAGGAAAAAAGAGACAAAGAAAGAATTTCCCGAACTTTCAAAAATCAAAATTGAAAAGGAGCCAGAAGAATGGAAAATTTCAGTATAATAGACATTTTTTCAACAAAGGGCCTCGAATATCTTTTTGTCATCGGCTTCCTGATTCTTCTCGTCTTTTTCTTGCTCTATCTGGACAGGCCGGGACAGGCAGCCAAAAGGATCGCGGCAAGAGCGACCGCTGCTCCCACTCACTGGTTTCGTATGATCCAGGGACTATCTTACCATCAGGGCCACAGCTGGGCGATGCCTGAAGGACAGGATCTGGTCAGAATCGGAATGGACGATTTTGCGCAAATGCTGGTCGGGAATCTGGATTCCATCACACTCCCCGTTGTGGGCTCGAAAATCGAACAGGGCGAAAATGCTTGGCAGCTTCAGATCGATTCGAAATCCATCGGAATGATATCGCCCATTTCCGGAGAAGTCATGGAGGTCAACAGTGAAATCATGAAATCTCCCGGCCAGATCAACAAGGATCCCTACTCAGGATGGTTAATGAAGGTCAAAGCCCCGGCAATGAAGAGAGACCTGAAAAATCTTTTGTCCGGCAATTTGGCTGTCACCTGGATGGAGAATGTGGCGGAATCTCTGCGGAAAAGAATGTCCGGGAAGCTGGGAACGGTCCTCCAGGATGGAGGCGCACTGGTTTCGGGTTTCGCTAAACAGCTCTCACCGGAGGATTGGGATAAAATCGCCTCAGAATATCTACTGAATGAATGACGGGTTGTTTTTAAGCCGAAGCCGCTTCGGCCTTAGCTTGACAAGGCTGGCAAAACTTGGCTTTTTTCAAATCGATGCCTTCAACATAAGATGAGAACGTCATGGCACACACATAGTTCTGGCAGTGGACCAAACCGAACGTGTGACCGAGTTCATGCAGTATTTCCTTGAGGGTCCTCCTGTAGAGCAGCTTGTCATCCCGGGGCAATCCGTAAAATTCATTGTGCAGGCGGTGAGTCGAAACAAGAGCACCCCTTCCTTGCAGCTGGGCCTCACCGAACAAAAAAGTGAGGATGGGAATATAAATATCGACATTGGTGATGCCGACAATCTTCCCCCCGTCCTCAGGCAGCTGATTGATGACCTGGGACAGAATGAGGGTGGAGTGATACTGCTTCCGGTCACCCGAATAGAACAAATTCAATTCCGATTCCACCGTGAGATGAGAAAATAGGATGGGAAGACTGTGGGATAAATCTTTCTCTAGATTTTCCCAAAACGGAGGTCTGTAGTCGTTGATGAAGGCCAGGTAGACTTTTTTATTTGCAGCCATCATGATGAAAAGGAAAGTCTTTATGGATGATCTCAGATTCTTTTCCGATGACCTGAGCGCGCTCGATCACATTCTCCAGCTCCAGGACATTCCCCGGCCAAGAATACCCTAAAAGACATTTCTCTGCTTCTGGATGCAGCCGTTTTTTCTGAATCCCGAACTTGCGGGAAAATTTCGTGATGAAATGACGGGCCAGCGGCAAAATGTCCTCACTCCTCTCCCGGAGAGGCGGAATGAATATGGAGCAGACATTGATCCAGTAATACAAATCCTCCCTGAACTGCTCTTTCTTGACCAACTTTTCCAGATCCTTTTTGGTCATACAGATCAAGCGAAAATCGACCTGCACTTCCTCTCTCCCTCCCAAGCGCATGAACTTTTTGCTCTCAAGGACCCGCAGCAAATCCCCCTGCATCTGCAGTGTGAAAGCATCGATATCGGCTAAAGCCAGAATTCCGCCGTTGGCCAGCTCGATTTTGCCTTTCCGCCGGCACTGGGCGTGTTTGATGGCCCCTTTTTCATGACCGTACAGTTCGCTCTCCAGAAGAGATTTGGGAATTGCACGGCTGTTGTTGAAGACCACGAAAGGGGAATACCTCCGGTTGCTCTGATGGTGAATGACACGAGCGATCAGTTCCTTTCCTGTCCCGCCTTCCCCTTTGATCAAGACAGATGAATCGGTTTTAGCGACAGAGCCCACCATTTCTTTGATTTTGTTTATCCCGCCGCTGGCTCCGATGATCTCCTCAACCTCCATCAATTCGGACATCTGTTCTTTAAGCTGTATATTTTCGTCGGCCAGCTCTTTCTGTTTCAATGCATTGAACACCAGACGCGAGAGGTCCTCCGGCTCGAACGGCTTGGAAATATAATCAAAAGCACCCAGTTTCAACGCCTTAACGGCCGTGTCTACGGCGGCGTAGGCCGTCATGATGATGACCACAGCCCGATCATCGATCTCTTTAATTTTTTTCTGCAGGGTGATCCCATCCATCCCGGGCATCTTTATATCCAACAAGAGAATATCATAAGGACCGGCATGCATCTTGTTCAGACCCTCTTCACCACTGGCCGCGGTTTCCACGCAGAAACCGTCCTCTAAAAACCACTTCTCCAGAGATGTTCTCACGGAAAGTTCATCATCCACGATCAAAATTTTATTTTTCTTCATTGGTTCACTTCCTTTTCCAGGGATGTCATTTGCCGCTAATATGATGGACCGGAAACTCAAGAATAATGGTCGCACCCTCCCCTTCCACAGACTCCACTTTAATTCTTCCCTGGTGGCGTTGAATTATTCCGTAGACGACGGCAAGACCGAGGCCCACGCTTCTTTTATGTTTCTTGGTGCTGAAAAAGGGCTCTAATATTTTGTCCTTCACATCCTCGGGAATACCGATGCCGGTATCCTGCACTTTGATGATGACCCAGTCCGAATTCATTGTTGAGTTTTTGGCGGAAATGTTAACTTGCCCCCCGTCCGGCATGGCCTCCACCGCATTTACTAATAGAGCGACAAAAGCCTGCAGTATCTGTTCGGGATCACATGTGATTCTATGAAGATTATTGTCAACATCTCTCTTGAGTTCAATCTTGGCCAATTCAAAATAGTGATGGACAAGCCGAACGGCCCTTTCAATGATTTCATCAATGGCGCTGTCCTGGAAGTTCGAGCTTGTCCCCCGTGCAAATTCCAACAAATTCCGCACGATACTTCCACAGCGCATTGATTCAGTATAGACGAGATCCAACTCCTGGACGATATTTTCCTTGTCGACGGCACTTAAAAACGTATTGTTCAACTGTTTTTGGATGAGTTTAGTGTTAATGACAATCCCTGCCAAAGGATTGTTAAGTTCATGAGCGACCGAAGCCGCAATCTTTCCCAGAGACGCCATATTCTCGACCTGCAGCATGCTGTGATGTATCCGCTCCAGTTCATCCGTTTTGTCCTCCACCCGCTTTTCCAAAAGTTTGGACCAACTTTTCAGTTCGGTATAGGCATGCTTGAGATTTGAAGCCATATTGTTGAAGGACTTGGCCAGCATGCCCAGCTCATCCTTGCGCCGCATTTTGATCCGGTGATCCAAATCTCCGGCGGCAAGCGTGGTCGTCCCTATTTCCAGTGTCCGGATGGGACGAAAGATCGTGAAATAAACAATCACAGCCAGAAGAATCATGGCCAAGAAGATAACTCCAATAAAAATGATATAGAAAAGAGATTTCACCTTGGACATGGCTTGATCAAGCTCGTTCAACGACATCTGAACGTCCAAAACACCTAAAATTGTCTGTTCCGGACCGTGAGCGTGACAGGAAGCGTTGCTGCATTCAGGAGCGTTATTGATCGGATTGATCATCCCCATAATCCGCCGGCCATCCGCCGTTTTGTAGATGCGCGTTTTTTTTTGCATCGGCAGAGACTGAATCACCTCATTGGCCGAATGGCACGCATAACACGCTTCGGCCTTCATATCGACAGTCTGCCCGTTTTCCGATGCTTTTGTCGAAAACTTTATTTCGCCCGTTTTATTGTAGATTCTGATGCTTTCGACACCGGGCTCATTGCCCATCAGTAAGATTGTTTGATACAGCTCGTCTCTTTCATTGACCAGCATCAAGCGGTACAGTGATTTTTTGATCAAATCGCTCTGGCGATATGCGCCCTGCCCAACGGTGTCTTCCAGAATCTTCATCTGCAGCTTGGAACCGATGGTGATATACAGGCTGATGAGTACGCTTAACATAAGAAGGATGATAGTAAAAAGCTTGAAACTCAGAGAGTTGAAAAAACCGGAGAGATATCTTTTCGTTTTTTTTCTCACTGTTTTGCTGGGTTTTTAAAACAAGATGATTGATTCCCCTTTTTTTAAATTATTCATTCTTTTTTTAATCTGGAAAGAAAGACAACACAGTTTTCACAGATCTTGCCTGAGACTCTTTTGCATATCGCCTTGTTCAGCTCCCAACAGGGTTTGGTGACTATCGTATAGGCTGAACACGCATCTCTTGTTTCGATGGAGCACTCTTTCAATTCCCAGCAAGGCGCATATTCGAGGAGTTTTTTTACACCTTCGATGCTGAGCTTTTTCTCGTGGATCAGGTTTCTCAAACATAGGATCCATTTGATGTCGTTTTTTGAGTAATACCTGTTTTTATTCCTTCTGGAGGGTTTGATTAAACCGAAATTCTCATAGAGCCGGAGCGTCTGTTTTGAGGTCCCAACCAGCTCTGCCACGACTCCTATGGGATAGAGGGGTAAATTCTGCCATTCTTTTTCTGAGATTTCTTTCTTCACGATCGGTTTCCCTGTTTTTAACATTTCTATATTTTTAACTTGAGGTTGATGGATGTTGAATCAAACATGTTTACTCAAAATACCATTGGTATTCTTGTTGATGATTCAAAATTAAGGTTCTATTTTAACTCCTGAAATAACATTATTCAACACAATTCCATTATTCTTGTTACGCAACTTTTAAAACCGGACATGTGCCGTTTCAGCTAAATTCGAACCATACATGATATTTCTTAAGCGATGGTTGACATTTTGCCTCCACATTGCGGACAGATAAGAGGGTCTATCTCATAGACCTTGCGTATCATCTCGGCCCAGCCTCTGGAGGGCACATATCGGTCCATATCTTCAATGATTGGCACATGAAAGAGATCGGCTCCGGCTTTGCGCATCTTTCCCCTGTGGGCGTTGGCATAGATGATATTGTCATGACTACGCTTGTTAACGGCTTTTAAGGATTTTAATATTCGTCCCAGGAATTGATGGCAAGATCATCGATATCTAATTTCGCAATGGCATCGATGAATCTTTCGGCAAATTCCAGATTAGTGATCAGAGGGATATTAAAATCAATGGCTTTTCTTCTTATCAGGTAATCGTTCGTGAGTTCTACTTCCTCAACACTTTTTGGTATATTGATGATAAGGTCGAGGTTTTTACTTTCGATATACGACAGAGTGTTAGGCTCCCTTTTTTCCAGGGGCCAGTAAAGGACCTGTGAGGGGATCCCGTGGTATTTCATGAAGTCTGCCGTTCCGCGTGTGGCAAAAAGTTTGTAACCAAGATCATGCAGCCTTTTCGCATTGGGAAGGAACAAGGCTTTACTTTCAAATGGACCTGTGGACAAAAGAATATTCTTTTTAGGGAAGGAAAATCCCACCGAAAGGAGAGATTTCAGGAAGGCTTCTTCAAAACTGTCTCCAATACACGCCACTTCCCCTGTCGAGGCCATTTCCACGCTCAGGACCGGATCGGCCCCTTTGATTCGGGTGAAGGAAAACTGTGGCGCCTTAACTCCGACATAGTCCAGCTCAAAACAGGATTTATCTATCCGGGGGACGTCTATTCCCATAATGATTTTTGTGGCCAGATCGATAAAATTCATTTTAAATATTTTGGATACAAACGGAAACGACCGCGAAGCCCTCAGGTTACATTCTATGACTTTAACCTCGTTATCTTTAGCTATGAACTGGATGTTGAACGGCCCATTGATCTGGAGTGATTTGGCAATCTGCCGGGCAATTTTTTTCATTCTCCGGGTGGTTTCAAGATAGGTTCTCTGAGGAGGAAGAACCATGGTGGCATCCCCGGAATGGACACCTGCGTTTTCGACATGTTCGGAGATGGCATAGACAAACAGGTCGCCGTTTTTGGCCACCGCATCGATCTCAATTTCCTTAGCATTCTCAATAAATTTGCTGATGACAACCGGGTATTCAGGGCTGATACGGGAGGCTTTACCAAGATAAAGCTCCAATTCCGCATCGTTTAAAGCTACAGACATGGCCGCACCGCTGAGCACATAACTAGGACGGATAAGTACGGGATACCCAACTTTTTCGGCAAAAGTCTTGGCCTCTTTTATTCCAGTCAGCTCCTCCCACTGGGGCTGGTCAATAGCCAGCTCATCGAGAAGGGCGGAAAACTTGTGCCGGTTTTCTGCGCTGTCGATGCTTAACGGCGAGGAGCCTAATATCTTGAGCCCGTAATCGTGACATTTCATAGCCAGATTATTGGGAATCTGCCCGCCCATCGAAATGATCAAGCCTTTTGGATTTTCTTTCTCATAAATATCCGCCACCCTTTCAAAGCTCAACTCATCAAAATAAAGTTTGTCACAGATATCATAATCAGTGCTGACTGTTTCCGGGTTGTAATTGATCATAATCGTCTTATATCCCTGCTCTCGCAGGGTTAAAACAGCGTTGACACAGCACCAGTCGAACTCCACAGATGATCCGATCCGGTAAGATCCCGATCCTAAGACAATCACACTGTTCGAGTCTGAAAAATCGATGTCGTCCTCTATTCCATTGTAGGTGAGATAGAGGTAATTTGTCTTCGCGGGGTACTCGGCAGCTAACGTGTCGATCTGCTTGACAAACGGTTGTATCCCTAATTTTTTTCTCAAGTTTCTGACATCAAATTTATCCTTGCCGACTGTCAGCGCAATCTGCTTATCAGAAAAACCGAGTTGTTTCGCTCTGCGGAGGAGTCCCTCGGTCAAACCCTCAAATCCTTGTTTATTTATCACTTCATTCAAATCCACAATATTTTTGATCTTAGCCAGAAACCATCTGTCGATCTGGGTTAAATCATGGATCTTATCGATGGGATATTTTTTCAGGGCCTCTGCCACACCAAACACTCGGTTTTCAGTTGGCTCCTTTAACGCTTTGTCCAGGTCATCAAAGACAATGTCATTGCATACGACGCCATACATTCCAACCTGCAGCATACGGATGGCTTTCTGGAGCGTTTCCTCGAAGGTCCGGCCAATGGCCATGACCTCACCCACACTTTTCATCTCGCTGCCAATTTTTTTTGAAGCCCTCCTGAATTTTATGAGATCCCACCGGGGAAGCTTGACCACCACGTAATCGAGGGCCGGTTCGAAGCAGGCCATCGTGCTTTTTGTAATGGAATTTTGCAGGTCGATCAAAGAATATCCGAGAGCCAGTTTAGCGGCGATAAAAGCCAAAGGATAACCTGTGGCCTTGGAGGCCAGTGCACTGCTCCTGGACAATCTGGGATTAACTTCGATTATCCTGTAATCATCACTTTTTTTGTCCAAGGCAAACTGGATATTGCATTCACCTACGATCCCCAGGTGACGGATAACTTTTATCGAAATATCACGGAGCTTATGATACTCAAAATTGCTCAAAGTCTGCGAGGGTGCAATGACGATGCTTTCTCCGGTATGTATGCCCATCGGATCGAAATTTTCCATATTACAGACCGTGATACAGTTGTCATACCGGTCACGAACCACCTCATATTCGATTTCCTTCCAGCCTTCCAGGTATTCTTCGACAAGGATCTGTTTGGTAAACGCAAAAGCCTTTTTGGCACGTTCGGCTAACTCCATTTTGTTGTTTGAAAGGCCGGAACCCAATCCACCTAAAGCATAAGCCACTCGAGTCATGACAGGATACCCTATCTTTTCCCCTGCTTTAAGTGCTTTTTCCACAGAGGATACGGCTAAACTCCTCGGCACATTCACGTTGATTTCATTGAGTTTTTTAATAAAATTTTTTCTATCTTCGCAGTCCATAATGGCCTGAATGGAAGTTCCGAGAACTTTGATTTTATGTTTTTCTAAAATGCCTTTTTTGAAAAGTTCCACACCACAGTTGAGAGCGGTCTGCCCTCCAAAGCCAAGAAGAATTCCTTCAGGTTTTTCTTTTTCGATAATCTTCTCAACAAAATCGGCAGTCACGGGAAGAAAGTAAATTTTTTCAGCCAAAGAGTCGGACGTCTGGATGGTGGCAATGTTGGGATTAACAAGAACGACGCTGATACCCTCTTCTCTAAGGGCTTTTATTGCCTGGCTTCCCGAATAATCAAACTCCCCTGCCTGACCGATTTTCAGTGCACCGCTCCCTAATATAATTACTTTTTTCATTTGTCCACAATTTTTAAAAAATCGTCAAACAGAAAAACCGTATCTATGGGACCGGGCGTATGCTCGGGATGAAATTGGACTGACATACAAGGTTTGGTTTTATGGCGGATTCCTTCGTTAGTCCCATCATTGACGTTTTGAAACCAGGGGGTCCAACCCTTTGGGAGAGTCTTCGTTTCTACCGCATAACCGTGGTTTTGAGAAGTGATATAGCACCGCTTTGTGCCCACCCTGAGACTCGGCTGATTCTGACTCCTGTGGCCATATTTCAGCTTATAGGTATTGGCGCCGGCGGCCAGGGCTAAAATTTGGTTTCCCAGGCAAATGCCAAGTGTAGGAATATTTGATTTTATACACTTTTTCACGTTGTTGATGGTTTCCCGGCACATTTTCGGATCTCCAGGCCCATTGGAAATAACAACCGCATCAAATTCCAACTGAAAAAAATCATAATCGTAGGGCACCCTGATAACCTGACAATTACGCCTTATCAAGCTTCTGATAATATTGTTTTTCACCCCACAGTCGACGAGGACAATTTTTTTTTGGCCGTCCATGTTGTAGATTATGGGCTGCTCGATCGAAACTTCTTTAACAAGATTTGTTTTTGAGGGATCATAAAAATCCACATCTTTGTCAAACACTATTTTCCCGAGCATCGTTCCCTTCTCTCTCAAACGCTTTGTCAATGCACGAGTATCGATCCCAAACAAAGCTGGAATATTATGTTCGTTCAGCCATTGAGACAGGCTTTTTTTCGCGTTCCAGTGGCTGTAGTAAAAGGAATAATCTGAAACGATCAAAGCAGAGACATGAATCCTGTCCGATTCGAAGTGTTTGGCGAGCTGCTCTTCAACCTCATCACCTGGGACGCCATAATTCCCAATCAGAGGATAAGTGAAAGTCAGGAGCTGGCCCGTGTAACTGGGATCGGTTAAAGACTCACAATAGCCCACCATTCCCGTGTTGAACACGACCTCCCCCGAGATCGATTTTTCATGCCCAAAAGA
>SDBU01002459.1_pt1 | contig 24570 bp, 20 predicted proteins | sample 2277071 | NCBI WGS metagenome assembly SDBU01 (sample SAMN10397929, study PRJNA504765) | marine sediment metagenome | isolation source: marine sediment core GS08_GC12, 126 cmbsf | place: Arctic Ocean: Gakkel Ridge, Loki's castle | collected 2008
CACTCACTTTTACCTGTCCCTCAGGCGGTTGGGCGTTCACCACCAAGGGGACATTTTAACTTTGGTTAAAGGGGACATTACTACTTTGCGCTAGCAGATGATGTCCATTTGTTGACACTGTTTCATATCCGTGATAATGTATTCACGAATGTAAATGCAGTAATTATTCTACATGAAAACTCTCCATCGGTCTCGATAAGAAGTTGCTGAGAGAAATTAAAATAACCTAAAGCCGCCCTGATTTCTAGAGCAAATAAACGGAAAAGGATGAGCGTTAAATCAGCTGCACGAGTTCTCGATATATTTGAGCTATTAGCTGAGAAAAACAGTGGACTAAACGTATCACAAATTAGCGCTCAACTAGGCTTCCCCCTAAGTAGCACTCATGCACTCTTGAATACCTTAACATCACGAGACTACCTAATTGTTGAGCCTAATAATCTGATCTATCGACTGGGTAGCAGAATGTTTGAAGTTGGGAATCAGTATGTTGAGAGTCAAAGTGTTGTTGATGTTGCCCAAACTACGATGCGCCAAATGAGAAAGATCTGTGATGAAACCATAAGTCTCGGTATATATGATGGACGTGATGGCATCATATTGGTTCGGAAAAATGAATCTTCACGAACTCTAAGGATTGGAAATCCGCTAGGAACGAGACTGTCGATCTATTCTTCTGCAATGGGTAAGGCCATATTAGCGACATGGCCTGAAGAAGAAGTAATAACGCTATTAAAGGAAGCTCCCGATAAAAAAATTAGATTGAAATCAGCATTTCTCCACATCTTAGATGAAGTTCGAGATTCTGATATAGCCTTTGATATTGAAGAATCTACTGAAGGAGTATGTGCAATTGCAGCCGCGCTTGACACTGGCGCAACTCGGTCTTCTGCATCACTGGCGATTGTTGTCCCGGTTGTACGCGCCCACGGCAAAGAATGGGAACGACTCCCCACATTATTGATCAAAGGCGCGAATGCAATCGTTGATTGTATTCATAATAAAAAGGGTTGTCATGATCCTCTCCTCTCCTCAGATTTCTCTTATGCTTGATCGAATGGAGCTAGCAACGAATGAATTGATTGATTCATTTGAGGCTAAGCATGCAATGTATGGACCGACCTCTATGAAGCTTGACAATCCCACAGACCAACTTCTTGGACCTTCGGGAGGCTAGTGATTTATGATCAAACTTGAAAAAGCCTGTAAGACTTATACTGTAGCTCGAGGTGAGCCCGTAGAGGCAATTCGGAATATCGACCTAAATATTGGGGAGCGAGAATTCGTTACTATCGTTGGTCCAAGTGGCTGTGGCAAGAGCACGTTACTCAAATTAATTGTTGGTCTCCTTCCTCTTTCCAGCGGGAAAATATATTTTGATGGTTCAGAAGTGAAGGGACCCAGGACTGATGTAGGAATGGTATTTCAACAACCAATTCTTCTTCAGTGGCGAACGGTGCTCAACAATGTGATGCTTCCCATAGAAATATTGGGCAGAAACCTGAAGGATTATCGAGAAGAAGCCCAACTTCTCCTAAGCTTAGTTGGCCTTGAGGGATTTAGCGATTGTTCTCCCTGGGAACTATCTGGGGGTATGCAACAACGAGTATCAATTTGCAGGGCACTAGTTCACGATCCGAAGTTGCTCGTTATGGACGAGCCGTTTGGCGCTCTGGATGCCATGACAAGAGATGAGATGGGTGTTGAACTACTTCGAATCTGGCAAGAACGACAGAAAACAGCCCTGTTTGTAACACACAGTATCCGGGAGTCCATCATATTGGCGGATCGTGTTGTGGTAATGTCACCCAGGCCTGGCGAAATATTAAAAATCATTGATGTACAGCTTCCGAGACCGAGGACCGAAGCGATGGAGTTTCTTCCTGAGTTTGAACAGCATATTCAAGAAATCAAAAGCTTGATCTATCAAAACGCTGAGGCAGTAACTGATGGATAGAAGAAGGGAATTTTTCAATACGTATGTTACGCCCATTATTACCATTGTTTTTTTCCTCCTTCTTTGGGAGATGGCAACAAATGTTTTCGAAATCCCAGTTTGGCTGCTTCCTTCTCCAAGTGATGTAGCCCTCTCATTTGTTGACCGTCCAGATTTCTGGGGGCATACATGGGCGACACTGCATGAAACTATACTGGGTTTTATATTGGCGATCGCCATAGGTGTTCCGATTGCGGTTGCGGTTGTATATTCTCCGGTTTTGCGAAGCGCCATCTATCCAATCATTCTGATTACCCAATCCATACCCAAGGTAGCGTTTGCCCCCATCCTTCTAATCTGGATAGGATATGGAGGTGCATCCATTGTTGTCGTTGCTTTTCTTGTCTCCTTCTGGCCAGTGATAGTTAATACTGAAACGGGGCTCAACAGTCCTTCGCAGGAACTGCTTGATCTCGCACGCCAATTATCTGCCAACCAATTTCAGATCTATACGAAGATCCGTTTCCCTTCATCTCTGCCATACTTTCTTTCAGGGCTAAAGGTTGCCATTACTCTATCCGTGATTGGCGCAGTAATTGGTGAATTTGTAGGTGCAGATCGAGGGCTTGGGTACCTGGTTATCTCGGCAACCTCTCAGTTTAAAACTCCGGTAGCGTTTGCCGCGATGGCATTACTGGCATTGATGGGAATCGGATTATTTTCCATAATAGCAGGTCTAGAAAGAATATTGATACCCTGGTACGGTCGAAGAGATTAAGCCCTATTAAAATATCCGTCGTCCATGTATAGACGCATGAGATCCATTTATATGCTGTCTTTATTGAACCTAATTCGAGAAGCGGTTATGGAAAGGAGGCCTGCAATTTAATGTTATGCAAGATGAGTCATCGACAAGAAACTTTCCGATAAGACAGAATATATATCACTATGGAGGAGGCTTACAGAGATGAATAAAGATCTATGGTTTAGGAGGTTCGGAACCGTAATTGTGGTTCTCTTACTAGCGAGCATGATGTTGAGTGCTTGTTCAGCCGGCACTGGATCTGATGAGTCAGAGGCTCGAGTTGAAGAATTACAAGCTGAACTTGCTGCGGCTCAAGATTCGGGGGATGCAACCGCAGAAGAGCTAGCAGCTCTTGAAACCCAATTGGCTGAGGCACTCGCTGCTGCTGCAGCAGAGCCGGTTGCAGACGATCGAGTCTTGCTAGCACTTGATTGGGTAATCTTTGGCAGGCACACACCCTATTTTGTCGCCCTCGAAAAAGGTTTTTTTAGCGATAATGGTATTGAAGCTACCATTGTCCGTGGTTTTGGATCTGTTGACTCCACAAAGCGCTTAGCAGCTGATAAGGCAGATTTCGTGTTTGCTGATTTGGGTGCGCTGATTCTAGCTCGAGCTAACGGAGATCTCGCCGCCAAGATGGTGCTGATGGCCTACGGGAATGGTGGGCATGCGGTTTTCTTCCTTGAAGATACAGGCATTGAAACCCCAGCAGACCTTGTCGGTAAAACAATAGCTGGCGCTCCAGGAGCCTCTGTGACGAAGCTCTTTGAGGGATTTTTACCCGCAAATGGAGTTGAAGTATCAGATGTTAATATTATCAATGTTGATGCGCAAACCCTGAATCCTCTTCTTCTATCAGGAGAAGTAGACGGGATGTTGGAGTTCGTCTTTAATGAAGTCCAATTGCGGAAGACTGGCGCAGAACAGGGATTAGTTCCTGGCTTCTTCCAGTACGGTGAATGGAATTTCCCAATTTACGCAAACGGATTGATTGCAACGGATGAAATGATCGAAAACAACCCCGATCTTGTTGCACGAATGGCTGATGCAATCGCCAAGGGTTACGCTTATGCATTCGAAAACCCTGTAGAGTCCTGTGAGATTATGCGGAAGTACCACCCTGACGTCGATCAAGACGTGTGTGAGGGTGAAGTGGCCCTTGTCGAGGGATTGGTTATGACCACGGAAGCACAGGAGAATGGTATTGGTTTCATGGTAGAAGACAAAGTGCAGGGCACAATCGACATCATGAGAGAATATCTTGGCTTTACTGGAGAAACTTCTCCAAGTGAGGTATTCACGAACGATTTCGTACCTAGCCAATAATGAATAAGCTTCAGCTATGAGAAGGGGTGGGAATATCGCTTCTTTGTGAATCCAGCGTATTCCCACCTCTTGCTAGTTCTCACCAACATTTCCACGGATAGGCCAAGCTGATATTTATTAACAAAGGAGAGAAAATATAAAATGCCTGGAGTAGAGATCGTATCAGAGAAATTAGCCAATCCCACCAAATTTGGAAGTCCAACATCCTTGGGAATTCGCGTAGAAAATTTCATCTTTATATCTGGGATGATGCCGTGGGATAAAGAAAGGCAGGTTGTAGGTGTTGGGGATATTTATACTCAGACTAAACAAGCATTGAGTAATCTCTTGGCAGTCCTTGAAGCGTCTGATGCTTCCTTAAGCGACATCATCAAGATCAATTTCTACTTAAGCGATATTCGGGACAAACAGGTGGTGTGGGAGGTCAGAAAGGAATTGTTCGGTGAACACCGACCAGCCTCAACGCTGGTTGCAGTTAGCAGTCTGGTAGATCCACTTGCTCTCCTCGAAGTCGATGCCATTGCCTATAGGAATGAAGAATAGCAGCAAATCTGCTATCAAATGGCGCAATAGTAATTGAATTAGCTTGAGACTCAAGACATAGGAAGTTCGCATGAAAAAAACAGCTATCAAGAATATCGGGAAGCTGATCTCAGGTGAGATCAAGCAGCCTGTATTACCAATAGATTCGCTTCTTGTTGTTGATGGAAAGATAACATTGTTGAATCCTGATTCTAGCGCTACCGGGGGCGCAGATGTCGTGATTGACGCTGCCGGAATGACCTTGATCCCTGGGCTTTTCGATAGTCATGTACACCCGGTTTTTGGTGGATTTTCCCCCCGGCTGGGAGTCTACGACTGGATCGAGAACTACCTTCAGGGTGGGATCACCTCGATGGTCTCACTGGGAGAATTGCATCTACCTGGACGTCCCAGTGATCCTCAAGGAGTTAAATCTCTTGCGATACTTGCTGCAAAATCTTACCGGAATGCACGACCAAGTGGCGTAAAGGTGCACGCTGGAACACTAATTCTAGAGTCTGGTTTAGTGCAAAGCGATTTCAGAGATGCCGCTCAAGCAGGAGTGAGAGCTGTTAAATTCATCCGCAGCATCGAAGATAGAAATGAAGCGATCAGGATGTCAAAATGGGCTAAGGAATTTGGCATGAAGGTGATCATCCATTGTGGTGGAACTTCTTTGCCAGATGTTCCCAGTACATCAGCGGATATGATCTTTGAAATCGAGCCCGATGTCCTTGCGCACCTAAATGGTGGTCCAACATCGTTGCCCACGGGGGATATCGACCGATTAATATCAGATTCCAATTGGATTATTGATCTTATTCGGTTTGGGAATTTAAAAGCAGCCCTTCGGATTATGGAAACAATTTTGGAAATGAAAGCTCCGGAGCGAATTATTCTGGGTACCGATTCACCCACAGGAAGTGGAATGGAACCTCTTGGAATTCTCCATCTGGTGACGACATTAGCGTCTTTGGGCAGTGTAACGCCCGACGAGGTGTTATGCATGGCGACAGGCAATACTGCACAAGCCTACCAGTTAGAAGGGGGAAATATTAAAGTGGGTGCCCTTGCGGACCTCACTTTGCTTGATGCACCGTTAGGCTCTGCTGCGAGCAATGCTTTAGACAGCATCTCAATTGGTGATATTCCATCAGTTGCGATGGTCATGATAGGCGGCGATGTCGTTGTCTCGCCTAGCAGAAATACACCTCCACCACAAAAAACTCATAAGATTCAGCCCAACCCAACCACCTAATTAGGAGCTAGATTATTAATGACGTGCAAAGTACTCCCGACCGACATTTATGTAGGGCTCAGTAATAAGATTATCAGATAGAAAACTAAATACCTAGCCTTACTCGATGGATGGAGGGTTACGAATATGAAAGTCACTTCAGAAGCCAAAGAATCTATTGTTTATATCGATGGGAGTTACTTGGCTGAAAGTGAGGCTAAGATTTCTGTATTCGACCATGTTGTACTCTATGGTGATGGTGTCTACGACACATGTTGTTCGTGGGACGGGAAGGTTTTTAAATTGGATCAACACTTGGAGCGACTGTTTGAATCCGCCTATGCCGTGAAACTTGAGATACCACTCACTTTTGAAGAAATAAAGGAAGTTGTTCTCGAGACTGTCCGGCGGAATGGTTATCGAGATGCTTATGTGAAGATAATCATTACCCGAGGAGTCGGTGAGCTGCCTCTACTCAGTCCTTATAACTGTATAAGTTCTGTAATTGTATTTTCAAAGCCCTATATGCGTCTCGTAGGTGGCGATGAACACGAACGAGGGATCAGAGTTAAGATTGTTTCGATTCGACGAATACCAGATGAGTGCCTTTTCTCTAAAGTCAAATCAAGTAATTACCAAAATCATGTCTTGGCTCGTATGGAGGCAAATGAGGCTGGTTACGATGACGCAATAGAATTAACCACAGATGGCTTTGTAGCAGAGGCGCCAGGATATAACGTATTCGTTGTAAAGAATGGCGTCCTTTATACACCTAACGAAAATATATTGATGGGAATAACCCGTCAAACAGTTATTGAATTAGCTGAAGATTTTGATATACCAATTCGCGAGGACAAACTTACTCCTTTCGACTTATACGTCGCCGACGAAGTATTTCTATCAAGTACAGCTGGGGGAGTTTTCCCTATCCTTGAGGTGGATGGTCGTGTAATTAATAAAGGTCAACCGGGTGCTTTCACGATGCGAATGCGAGAGGGATATCAAAAATTACTCGAAAGCGGGGAGAAGAGTTCAGCCGCATTTTAAATGGTTTCAAGATGAATCTCAGGCTGAGATATTTTGTAAACATGATGTGGAGTTTTTCATACCGTAGATGATTTTAAACACAAGCAGCATTTATGAAATTGGAGAGATCATTAGATGGAAAAGAAATGGGTAAATGAAAATTGGCATAGCAGCTCATACAACTACATGGGAGAAGCACGAAAGGGCATCAACATCCGCGACGATATTGTTGTTGCTGATTGTACTTTGCGGGAATCTGACCAATACGCAGGTGTAGCTCTCTCAAAAGATTCGAAATTGGTTCTTGCCCAAGCCCTGGATAACGTTGGCATCCAACAGATCGAAATTGGCATGCCTGCGATCACCCCGGTAGAGAGAGAAACCAGTGAAGCTATCGTAGATCTTGGCCTAAATGCTAAGTTGACTGCCCTATGTCGTGCCAGAAAAGATGATATCGATCTGGCCGCATCTCTCGGTGTTTGGGGGGTTTTAATCAGCTTGCCCTCGGGGTATTTACAAATTGAGCATCGTCTAAAGTGGTCGCTTGAGAAAATAGTTGAGACCGCCATCGAGATGACTGGATACGCACGTGCTAAGGGTTTGTACGTCGTTCTTAGCCCCTATGATACAACTCGCTCAGACCCAGAGTTTCTCCAGGAATACCTTTCTAAAGTCACGGCTCAGGGCTCAGTAGATCGAGTTCGACTTGTGGATACAACTGGATGTATTGCCCCTCATGGTATTACTCAGCTAATCAGAATAATGCGGGAAGCGATTGGTGACACCCACATTGAGGTGCACTGTCACAACGACTTTGGCCTTGCCGTTGCCAACACAATTGCTGCTCTTGGGGCTGGGGCAAATGTTATCTCGAGTTCATTTAATGGGATGGGAGAGCGGGGGGGCAATACCCCCACTGAGGAGATTGTTACGGCGTTACAAGTATTGTACGGATTGGATATCGGGATAAACTTGGACCAGCTCTACCGTACTTCTCTGTTGGTGCAGGAATTGACGGGCGTGACGCTTCAACCACATAAACCAGTTGTTGGTACGAATGCTTTCACCCAAATATCGGGTTTGGTCATTGCTGGATTTGCCGAGACGCCATTTGTAGGACTCTCATATCTTCCCGAAATGGTGGGGAGACATTCGACAGTATCATTAGGAAAAGCGACGGGGAGCGCCTCAATCCGCTGGAAATTAGACGAGCTGGGGTTAAGTGCAAATAATGAGCAGATCATTGAATTGGTATTCAAAGTGAAGGAGATTGCACTCGAAAATGAACGCGATGTATCCAACGATGAATTTGTGAAATTGGTAGACGAAATATCAAAATCATAAGCAAGAAGCGTCGAAAAGAGGCGTATTGTGCGAATTGTACTCATCGGGCAGGCGGAATTCGGCAATTTAGTATTAAGGAAGTTGGCAGAAGAAGAATTTGATGTTGTTGCTGTCTATGTGCCACCCAAGAATACGAGTGAGAAGTATGATCCTCTTGAAGAAGCAGCTTTAGAGTTTGGCATCCCAATCTGCAGACCAACATCATATAAAGACGACCAGACATATACCGAATTTCTCAAATTGATGCCCGACCTGATCGTGCTCGCTTTCGTTACAGAAATCATCCCGATGAAGTATTTCGAGGCGGCAACACAAGGGGCAATCTGCTACCACCCCTCATTACTGCCGCGCCATCGAGGGGCCAGTGCAATCAATTGGGCGCTGATCATGGGGGATGAAAAGACCGGGTTAACTATTTTCTGGCCAGATGCTGGAATCGACACAGGTCCAATCCTGTATCAAGAGGAAGTAGCCATCTCCCCAGAGGATACGGTGGGTTCACTCTATTATGATCATTTGTTACCGATGGGGATTGATGCGATCGCCAAATCCGTACACTTGATTGGCGAGGGGAAAGCCCCGAAAATTCCACAAGTTGAAGAATTTTCGACATATGAACCACCTTGCAACGATAGTTTCGCCCATATCGATTGGGAACTGCCCGGTCAAGAGGTATTCAATCTTGTGAGAGGGTGTGACCCACAACCAGGGGCATATAGCTTCTGGAAAGATCAGAAGCTGCGTTTTTACGATGCCAAGTTGATCCCTGGCCCCACAGATGCACCATCAGGAGAGATCCTTTCAATCGATCCCATTATTGAGATCGCAGTATCTGGAGGCAAACTCCAAGTTGGTCGAATAAGAATCACATCCGGTAAGAAACTCTCAGCTTCTGAGTTCCTTATACAGTGTGAAATAGCTATTGGGGATAGTTTTACCGCCGTGCCATAAAAAGATAGTCTGAATTAAATATTCAGGATGAATCTTGTGAATAAGAATTGAACGATCAGACTCCCGAAATTACGAATTATCGTTTTCCTCTTGGCCCTCTTTTACTTCTGACGGGGATTTTCTATATTAGCTTCTTGGCGAGGGTGGTATTTTCCCCCTTTATGCCTGAAATTGAGCGAGATCTGGGCGTTAGCCATGGAGGCGCAGGATCGTTGTTCCTTCTGGTCTCGCTGGGTTACGCAATATCCACATTGTCATCCAGCTTAGTGTCCTCTCGGATCCCTCATAATCGCATAATCCTTATCTCCTCTCTGACTGCAGGGCTTGCGATAACTAGTATTGCGTTGAGTTCTGAACTTGTGGGTATTCAACTTGGTATGATCGCGGTCGGCTTAGCAACAGGACTATATCTTCCCTCTGCAATAGCTACAATTACTGACCTGACACATCCCGCGCAATGGGGAAGAGCAATAGGAATTCACGAGGTCGCAACAACCCTGGCTTTTTTCACTGCTCCCTTGATCGCGGAATTATTCCTGGTCCACATGAATTGGCGCCAAGGATTGGCAATTATCGGGGCCGTGTCAATCTTGGGAGGGCTAGGATATAGCATATCTAGAGGGGGCAACTTCGTCGGAGAAGCGCCAACTAGCGTTGTCCTCCGTCATCTCCTCCGCCGCCCTATCCTTTGGATAATGGTATTCACCTTTATATTAGGAATTGGTGGGAATTTCGGTATTTACTCGATAATGCCACTGTACCTTGTGTCTGAACGTGGAATGGCTCGCGAGACTGCGAATACAATTGTCTCACTCTCGAGGCCAATCGGAGTTCTCGTCGTGTTCCTAGCGGGATGGGTATCTGACCGTGTTGGCCATTGGATTTCTTTATCCATGGTACTTATTGGGTCTGGATTTTTAATCGTACTCATAGGTTTGATTAAGGGGATATGGCTTTTGCCTATTATCTTGCTTCAACCTATCCTGGCCGTCGCTTTTTTTCCTCCAGCATTCTCGGCTCTCTCAGGTATTAGCTCTAAGCAATTGAGGAGCTTGGTTACTTCCTTAACGATGTCGACTGCCATTCTCGTCGGTACAGGCGTGATCCCTGCGAGCATCGCACTACTGGGAGACCTGGGAAAATTTTCACTTGGAATCTTCCTTCTAGGAGCCATTATCTTGATCGGCGGTATCCTATTACTCCTGAACCGAAGGGCATTGAAACGACAGGAATTTTCGATGGATTGATGGCCGAAAAGGATCTCAAGTCACCCATAACTTGTTTGTCGACAATCGCACTAGCACCTAGCACATCACGCTAGTCATCCTTCTTGATATTTCGACTTGAAGAGTTTGAATGCCTGTTGGATCACCTGTTGAAGCTTTACTGACACCAATCCTCGATCGTAAGTGCTAACACCTTGGTAGCCGTAATTAGATTGTCGATCGGGACATGCTCGTTCATGGCATGCATCTGTGCAGTTATACCAGGGCCAAAGATAACAGTAGGGGTATCCCCATAATGAATGAGGAATCTAGTATCAGCTGCTCCTTTTCTAGCACTTAATATAGGAGGCTCTCCTCTCCCTGCTTCGAATGCTGCGCAAACTGACTCGACGATGGGGTGATTATCGGGAATCTCGGCGCCAACTGCAGCAAGGCCCTCATCAAAGCTGACTACGGGTGGATTCTTTCGTAACCAGGGGTCTGCTAGTGAGACTTTTTTGACCTGTTCCACCAATTGTTGTTTGGCATCCTCAATATCTTCGTAGGGCATTAACCCCATACTTCCTTTCAAGACTGCGTCCTCAGGGGTTACGCTGGGGAAGGTTCCTGAATTAAACATAGTAACTGCACAAGGTAGAGCGCCCCGATTGTCGGTGTAGAGGGGATGCTTTAAATCATCAACTCGCATCTTTTCTAAATCATCAACGGCCTTGACGATTTTAAATCCCTTCTCGATTGCGCTCACCGATTCCCAGCGTGAAGCAATTCCGGATGGTTTGCCACGTAAATCGATTCTAAACCACAAGCGTCCAATACAGGCAGGCATAACCTCCAAGTCGCTCGTCTCACAGCAGATGCCCGCATCCGCTTTATATCCTTTTAACACGCATGCGAGTGTGCCCATTCCGGTTCGCTCTTCATCCACAACATACTCAAGAATGACATCACCCTTGGGCTTTCTTCCTATTTGAAGGAGCACATCCAAGGCCATGGTCATGGCTGCGAGCCCACCCTTCATATCTGAGGACCCTCTACCCCAAAGAGCGCAATCTCTAATATTTGCGGAGAGTGGACCATCAACCCATTGATCATCCGGTGCGGTGGGGACGGTATCAACATGCCCATTGAAAAGGAGAGATCGCCCAATCCCATCACCACGAAATGTGCCCACGACATTTGGCCGGCCCTTAAAAGGGATGTCCGGCTGAACAAATCCAGGATGGTTCTTTAAAATATCCAGATCGGGTTCAAATTCATCAACTTCCAGGCCCATCTGGGTTAGTTTCTTGGAGATAAATGCCTGGATCTCCGCTTCCTTCCCTGTTTCGCTGTCGATCTGCACAAGCGCTTTGAGGAAAGCAATCACGGAATCCTTGCGATCCTCGACAGCTGAAAGGATTTGTTCTTGCGTATCTTTATTCATTTTTGTCTCTCCTCGCTATAAAATTCAAATCATGTTGATAACGGGAATCATATAAGGTTTGTGAATTAATTTGTAAGTAAACACAAAAAAGCATAGGACTCCTCTGGAATTCCAAAATCTGGCCAAGCCTCCCATCAGCAGAGAACCCTATAATCATCTTGCTCTCAACTCACTTTAATCATATTATATATTCACATGTATAGAAAGCGTTTCACCATTTAGAAAGCGAGTTTGTCTCTCATATTACTCCATGGAAATAAGTTATGGTGGCTGAAAGAGATCGTTAGAATACGCTAGTTAAGTATCCTTGTCGGTAATCAGTATCCTCAAATAGAATTACAACAAGCTAGTAGCATTATGAATGTAAGTGAAGAACATCAGAATTGCCCGGCGAATTGAACGTTCGATTATTCAATTTCAGGATCGTTCTATAGAACCTAGTTTATAAACATTTGAACTCATGGGAGCATATCAGTGGACCTTGGACTTTCTAATAAGACGGCGATCGTTGCAGCGGGGAGTAAAGGCCTTGGGCTTGCATGTGCAATGGTCCTCGCCAAAGAGCACGCAAACGTAACCATTTTCTCACGCACAGAATCAACTTTAGATGATGCATTTCATCAAATTACGTCACAAGGCGAAGGACGCGTGCATAAAGTCGTCGCTGATCTTCGGAATAAGCAAGATTTAATTCGTGTCGTTAGCGAGACATCGGAGATGATGGGCGGTATTGATATCTTGATCAATAATTCGGGTGGACCTGTGCTGGGAACATTTAGCGAGGTTTCTGAAGAAGATTGGCTTGATGGTCTTGAAACTGAGGTCATGAGCGTGGTTCGACTCTCTTCGTTGGTTATACCCCATATGCGGAAACGTGGTGGAGGTCGAATCATTAATATAACCACGGTGGGTGTCTTAAAACCTCAACCTGGGCTTGTACTTTCTGATGCTACCCGGCATTGTGTGCTTGGCTTAGCACAAAACTTGGCTATTGAACTGGCTCCAGATAACATTCTAGTGAATACAGTCTGCCCCGGACCCATCGCTACTGAACGGTTGGAGGATGCCATTCAGAAACGGGCCGAACATGACTCAATCTCTCGCAAAGAAGCTGAGGACTACTGGCTGAACCTCATTCCACTTCACCGTTTTGGTAAACCGGTGGATCTGGCTAATCTGGTTGCTTTCCTTGCCTCAGATCGAGGAGATTTTATAACCGGCTCAGTTATTCAAGTGGATGGCGGAAAAGCAATTTCCTAACCACCACCTGATCGGGAGAATTGCATGGCAAGTTTAAATGGTGGTCAACTTATTGCTGAGATGCTAGGGCGGGAAGGTGTGCGTTATATTTTCACCGTTTCAGGTGGTGTGCTTAATCCTTTGTACAAAGCATGTGAAGAACGAAATATTGCAATTGTTCATACCCGGCATGAAGCCGCAGCTGCATTCATGGCAGATGCATGGGCTCGAACGACAGGCGAGCCTGGAGTAGTAGCGGTAACCCTCGGCCCGGGTGTTACGAATGTTGTCACAGGGGTTTTCACGGCTCAGCGAGCCACATCCCCCATTATTGTCCTTGCGGGGCAGAGTGGGCAGTCGAGTAGAGATCTCGAGCCGGGCATGTCGATCGATCCCATACCGATCATGTCCCCCGTTACAAAATGGGCAAAGAGCGTTGGAGAAGTCGCACGAGTCCCAGAGTATGTAGCTAGAGCATTTCATATCGCGCTCGCGGGCCGTCCCGGACCTGTTTTCTTGGAATTTCCGGGAAATGTCTTAACGGGCGAAATCAATTCCTCCCACGTGACCTTCCCCGATCACAAAACAATAGCTACTCGCTCAAGACCAGCGGCAGACCCATCTCAATTGGAGGCTGCGATAGCATTGCTAAATTCTGCAAAGCGACCGCTCCTAATCGCGGGTAGTGGGGTCTGGTGGTCGGGGGCTTCGAAGGAACTACATCAATTTGTCGACCAGGCTGAAATCCCTTTTTTCCTGGCCCGTGCTGGCCGTGGTGCCATTCCTGAAGATCATCCACTATGCTTCGGGCCCGGATATTTACCAGCGAATCCAGTCCTCGAGGAAGCCTTTCGAAATGCTGATCTCGTGCTCTTGGTAGGCCATCGCCTTGATTTCGACCTCAATTACGGCCAGCCTCCACACCTCCATCACGATGCAAAAATCGTTCAAATCGATATCGAACCCAGCGAAATTGGGCGGTATCGACCAGCCCAGGTCGGGTTGATGGCAGATGCACGCTTAGCACTTTCATCCATGTCAAACATTCTCAGCCAGCGACTTAAGTTCGACCCAAGGTGGCTAAGTGATCTGGAGGGAGGACGCAAGCAATGGGTGGATGGAATGGATGTGGACGCGTCGAGTGAGAACCAGCCCGCTCATCCATTGAAATTCCTAAAGGGAATCTCAGACATTTTGCCTCGCGAATCTGTCATAGTGACCAGCCACGGAAACATTGACTTTTGGGCAGATGCATACTTCAAGATTTTCCAACCTGGAGGGTATATTCGCGCCGGACAATCGGGCAGCCTCGGTGCAGATATCCCTTATGGGATTGCGGCCAAGCTTGCACGCCCTGATCAACCAGTTATCGTCATCGTTGGAGATGGGGGGTTTGGGTACCATTGTATGGAATTGGATACAGCTGCGCGCTATGGTGCGCCTGTCGTGATTGCAATTGGGAACGACGCATCATGGGGAGCTATTGCCTTGCCTCAAGAGCGCGAATATGGTCGCACGTACGCCACGGATCTGGAATTCCGCAATTATGAGAAGATTGCGGATGTGCTTGGAGGATATGGGGAGTTTGTTGGAGACCCAAACGCAGTAAGTGCTGCTCTCAAAAGAGCGCTTGGAAGTGGACTACCTGCAGTTCTTAACGTTCCAATATCGTCGCACGAGAGCCGTTATATGAAGGCGATATCAGGGTAATTGAAAAGAGGATGTCGATATGTACATCATAGATACGAATAAATCAAAATCTCAAGAACCAGAAGGTCACTTTGGTGGTTTAACGACCGTGGATGTCATTGGGTCAGACAATGCGAAGCATATCAAAGTCCAAATTTCACGCGGCCCTATAGGAAGCGGTGCTGATTTGCATTTGCATGAGAACGCCGAACAATTATTCTTCATATTGGAGGGAGCCCTAACTATGACCACGGCCGATAGTAGTTCTGTGGTCTTAGGACCTGGTATGGCAGCCTATTTTGCTCCAGGGGAAGCGCATGCGACGAAGAATAATGGTACGGAGGAAGTTCTTTCTTTAGTTATCACATCGCCACAAATATAAACTGCCGATCAGAACGTCCAAATCTTGCATCGTGTTTTAAACCCAGTCGCTAATCAGGACCACGATTCAATTATCTTGACAATCTGAAGTTCAATGAGTGGGACCAAAGAAAGCCTCCTCACGAGAGTGAGGCTATCGTGTGGTATTGAAAGGATGGAGGCAGGGAAATGCCAAACGGCTTTCACGGAAAGATATTGCACGTTGACTTATCCAATCACACCATCGAAATTGAAACACCCAGTGAAGAGTTCTATCGGACCTATGTTGGGGGCAGCGCCCTCGGGTTGTACTACCTACTGAGAGGAACTAGTCCAGGTTTCGATCCGCTAGCTCCCGAAAATGTTCTTGTATTCGCGCTCAGCCCGATGACAGGTACGCCAATATCTGGGCAGAGTCGAATGACGGCTGTAGCTAAATCCCCATTAACAGGCTGCGTTGGGGATTCACAATCTGGAGGTTTTTTTCCAGCCGAGATGAAGTTTGCGGGATATGACGCCATCGTTTTTATAGGACGGTCACAATCCCCTATATATCTTTGGATCCATGATGGAGAGGTGGAGATTAGAGATGCGCACCATCTTTGGGGTAATGTAACCGGGGAAGTGCAGAAGCAGATCCATGAAGAATTAGGGGACCCCAAGATTGAAATTGCCCAATGTGGTCCTGCCGGGGAAAAACTCATCCGTTTCGCTGCAATTATGAATATGTCCAATCGCGCGAACGGCCGGACAGGTATGGGCGCTGTAATGGGAAGTAAAAATCTTAAAGCTGTAGCTGTGCGTGGGAAAAATAAACCCACCCTAGCAGATCGCCGGCAGTTGATTGAGCTCGCGAAATGGGGAGCCGGGAATATTGAGAATTCAGACGTATACGGCTTGGGACTCCTGGGAACCGCAGAGGTCACACTTCCTCAAAACAAAGCCGGAGGTCTTCCAACGCGGAATTGGGAAAGTGGTTTCTTTGAGAATGCTAGGGCCATCGATGGTACAACAATGGCCAATACGATCTTGACGGGCAGAGACACATGCTATGCATGCGCAATTCGATGCAAGCGTGTAGTTGAAATTCAAGATGGACCTTATAAGGTTGATCCATTTTACGGGGGTCCTGAATATGAGACCTTAGCCACTTTTGGCTCATACTGCGGGATTGATGATCTAGCAGCTGTCGCCTATGCTAATCAGCTTTGTAATATGTACGGCATGGATACGATTTCTTGTGGTGCGACAATCGCATGGGCTTTTAACTGTTTTGAGGAAGGCTTGATAAGTAAAGAGGATACGGGAGGCCTCGAGCTGCGCTATGGCAACGTCGAGGAAATGGTGCAGTTAACAGAAATGATCGCTCGGAGAGAAGGTTTTGGGGATGTATTGGCAGAGGGGTCTGAACGGGCAGCTGAAACTATCGGTAAAGGCACGGAAGCTCACGTCGTCACCGCTAAAATGCAGGAGCTGCCAGCACATATGCCTCAAGTCAAGCGAAGCCTTGGGTTGATCTATGCTGTTAATCCATTTGGCGCTGACCATCAGTCATCGGAACATGATCCGAACTATGAAGAGCGGTCCGACCGAATGGATGAATTAGGTCTCAATAATCCTCAGGGGGTAAGGGATCTGAATGAAGAGAAAGTCCGATTTGCCCTTCGCACTCAGTTTGCCTACTCAACCTTAGATACCTTTAATATTTGTCAATTCGTGTTTGGAGCTGCCTGGCAACTATACGCCATGAGTCAGTTAACCCAAGCTATCCAAGCAGTCGTGGGCTGGAAGTTGTCAGTTGACGATCTACTTATCATAGGGGAAAGGCGCCTAAATCTGATGCGGGCGTTTAATGCACGCGAAGGAATTGGAAGAGAGAACGATAAATTACCAGGGAAATTATACAAGGCCTTAACTGGAGGGGTGAGTGACGGAATATTTGTTACTGTAGAGGAGATTGAGAGAGCAAAGACAATGTATTACACCCAGGCAGGTTGGGATAGCGAGAGCGGGTATCCCACCCGAGAGAAACTTGATGCGCTTGGTTTAGAGTGGGTTGGAGACATGCTTTACACTGATAAGTGATATCCACGTGACCCTATCTGGATGTCGTTGCCCGACCAATAGAAGTCCGAGTTACTCCAGGAACGAATAATCCAATTTCGATACAGACGTGAATTTGAATTATCAAAAACGGACATCCCGATTCGGGGACAAAGGAATTGAAAATGTTTAGCACTTCGTCCGAAATTTCACATAATGTTTATTGGCGATTACGAACCGAACGCATCATCTGGCTTACAACGGTATCGATCAAAGGGATCCCATACACCAGACCGGTTTGGTTCTTGTGGGATGGCGAAGAATTCTTGAGCTATAGTAAACCGGATACATACAAGCTCGAGCATATCACGTCAAATCCAAAGGTTTGCCTAAATTTTGACGGGGACGGGATGGGGGGAAATATTGTCGTATTAAATGCCGATGCTCAGATAGTCATGGACTACCTTCCGGCACATGAAATTCCGGCATATGTTGAGAAATACAGCTACGGCTTTAGCAGGATTAACATGTCAGCTGAAGAGTTTGGGCAAACCTATTCCATACCAATTTTGTTCCATATTACAGGAATTCTAGGGCACTAAGATTATTTCGCAAAGAGGGTTCGCGGGTTTACGGTTTTATTCAGTCTTAATACCGGAAGAGATGCCCATCTCTCAGGATGTTCATAACCTGTGCTACTTTCCATCTCCAATAATCCATCCCACTAATTCTTTTCTGGTGAATTAATTACGAATTTATGACCCATCTTTAAAATATTAGAAGGGTTGTCAACTCCCTGTAAACCCTAATAATCAAAGATAGTCAAAGGCATGGCCTGTACATAGGTAGTATTAGCAGGTGATTATGAAAGAAATCGGAGGCAAATTCCTTGAGCATCCGCTAATTCCTGTAATCGGAAACAGAAATCTATAGTTGCGAGTTTCCACATTTGTACTTTATCGCGAATTTTTTGGGGGTAGAAATCCACGTATCAACTAGCCACCGCGAGATCAATAATTGAACTTCGTATCTCGCTGAGCGTTACCACATTACCCTAGGAATTCCCCCAATAACTTCACATTCCCGCATCCGCTGGCAGGCCGTAACGCGATGCCATTGTAAACCGTCGTATATATAGGGCTAATCTAAATTCTCAGAGCCCACAGAGAAAGCGGGCGCGGTTTTCGCGCGCCGAAACCATTTCCAACGAACAATATGGAAAACAACAATCGCACCTCAATCACCAGGGAAAAACAGGACCACCTAGTGATTGGTTTCACAGCCATCATTGGATACAATAGCCCTAGAGAATGGCTTGCAGCAAAAAAAGCGGAGAGCGTTTTCCCGAATCTTCCTCAAAGGGGGATTTCGTTTGCTTATCTCCCTCAGGGTTCGGACGCACGCTTGTCAATTTGCGATACTTAGCGGGGATACAAAATGAAAATAGCTTTTACCGCCGATTGCCACCTGACGCAAATCGAAGATCACCCCGAGCGCTATCAAGCATTTGAGAATATTCTCGATCAATTGGTCGAGCGGCAAATCGAAATCCTGGTTGCTGCCGGCGATCTGTTCGATAAAGGGATGACCAACTACGCCGATTTTGACAAGGTCTGCCGAAACCAGAAATACCAGGCTATCCAAATATATATTCTGCCCGGCAATCATGATCCCGGTCTCGAGGCCGGGAATTTTACCGCCCCAAATATCCATGTGATTTCAGAACCAAAGCTCCTCGATTTCCTATTAAATGAAATCCCCATTCTGGCTATTCCCTACCGTGCCGATGAGACGATGGGGGAGTGCATCGAGCCTTTCCGTGAACAGCTTCAGGCGAGGCGATGGATTCTGGTCGGACATGGGGACTACACCTCTGGTCTGCGGATACAAAATCCTTATGAGCAGGGCGTCTACATGCCCCTGACCTCACAGGATGTCGATCGCTACAAGCCCCTTCACTGCTTTCTGGGTCATATCCACATCCCCTCGAACCTCGATCGAGTCCGATATCCCGGTTCGCCATGTGGGATGGACATCAACGAGACCGGGCTGCGGTATTTCCTGGTTTACGACACCGATCTCGATGAGATTGAGCAGGTCATGGTCGATACCCAGGTCGTCTACTTCATGGAGCAATTGCTGATACTCCCTGTAGAGGATGAAAAGACGTATGTAGAGGACCAGATTAAATCACGGGTTGAAGCGTGGGGTTTGCCCGCTGGATGGGAGGATAAGGTCAGGCTGCGGGTGCGGGCTACCGGGTATTGTCAGGATATTCGTGCCCTCGAGAGCAACATCAAGAAGGGGTTCTCGGCGTACACCTTTAACAGCGATGAAGATCCGGATGTATCCGTAGTCCACTTATCCGAGGACCTTGAACGCCAGCACATAGCCCAGAAGGTCCGGGATCGACTGGCTGATCTTGACTGGCCATCGGGAGAGGATGAACCCGATCGGGATCAAATCATGCTCGCGGCCCTGCATACCATCTACGGGGGGCATTGATGTCGATCCGCATCGAAGAAATCAGCGTTCGTGACCTGGGACCGCTCAAGGGCGACCATCATTTCCCGCTCGACACCTTCAATCTGATTTATGCAAAGAACGAGCGGGGCAAGACCTTTCTGGTTGAATTCATCATCCGCTCTCTATTCAAAGCCGCGTCTAAATGGAATCTCCGTGAAGAAACAGGCGAGGGGAAGATCTCTGTCGTTGGCTTATCCGATGAAAAGATCATTTTTACTCCGGCTAAGAGAAAGAAGAAACTGGAAGACTACCTGGAAGAAAACCTTCCTGGCCTGCCTCCCGATCTCTCGAAGCTGCTCGTGGTGAAGGGTGCTGAGTTGGAATTGGTGCGTGGAGAGCCGGGTGGAGTAAACCGTGCCGTCTTGAAGGAGTTCCTTTCCGGAGAGGCCTTACTCGACGAAATTGAGAGCAAGATACCAGCAACAGTACTCAAATCAACGATTGAAGACGGTGTGATAAAAGGTAAAGATGTAGGAGACATCGCCAAGCGAAGGGAATCAGGGGAAAAATTAAGTGAGTTGGATAAGTTCGTTGAAGAAGTGGACCGACTTGATTCGGGCGGTACACGCGCATCTCTTGAGCGTAAAATCGGTTCAGTAATCACCTCCATCGAGCAGATGGAGAAAGCTCGTCGACATACTGCCTTTAATCTCCAGAATGATATGGATCAACTAACAGAGAGTAAAGGTGACCTCACAAGCAATGTGCTGAACGAGCTTCGGGAACAAGCCGTAACCCATAACGGTGCGAAAGGTCGAATGGAGAGAAACGTCGAGAAAGCCGCTGATCTCTACGAGGCAAGCTCAAATTACAATTGGCTCACGGAAGCCCTGAGGGAATATAAGCAAATAACCACAAATCTTACACCTAAAGCACCAAAGATATTCCTTCTCATTACTCTAGGTTTCTTGATCGTCGCGGTCGCTTCCATGGTGGCGGTGCTTGTCGATCTCACCACCCCCTTAATCGGCATACCCGTCTCTATCGGCGCACTACTCCTGATGGCCGGATTCGGCACCTATTACCTCCTTTCCCAGTCGAGGTCTGAAAAAGCTGTCTTTGAAGATCACGAGATCCAGCGAATAAAGTTCGAATACCAGGAAAACTTAGGTGAGGAGATGCCTTCCATTGCCTCCATGGAAGCACTCGAGAACGAGTTGCAGGAGGCTGCTGTGGCCAAGCAGCAACTGGAGAAGAACATTGTGGAGGATCGGCAGCTTCTCTCGACTACTGAAGCTAGATTGAGCAGTCATCTATCGAAGTACGAGTTTGAAGATCCCAAATTTGATTGGGTGGAGAAAATTAACGACCTCGACGATAGGCTGAATACGATCCATCATCAGAGCAACCTCAAGAGAGAAGAACTCGCGGGGCTTAGCGTTGATTCATCCGATTATGAGACGGAATATCCCGGGGCACCTTTCCAGAAATCCACACTCGATGACCTTGAATCGCAATTGTCTGATTTCAACAAACAACTAGAGGAGGAACAAGCCCGATTCGAGGCGGTTCGGCATCGGCTCTCTGTAGTAACAGGGATATCAGATCTAACCACCCCGCTCGAGGGTTTCATCCAAAGATTGAGGGAAAAACGTCACGATCAATCCGTTGACTACCGTGCCCGAACAGCAGACCTGATCTCGAAGATCCTCGTCAAGGAAGAGCTGGCGCTGATCCGTGAGCAGGAGGATGTCAAGATCCAGAGCAGTCTGGATTCTGAACAGCAGACACGCCCCCTCCACCAGGTCACAGGCCACTATACTACGATTGAATTACAGGATGGCCAGCTGGTCGTATCCGATCCTTTTGAGTCATTCACCCTTGACGAGCTCAGTACCGGTGCTCAGGAGCAAGTCTTACTCGCGCTCCGTATTGGCTGCGCCTCGCACATCTTGGGAGATAAGAACCTTTTTCTCATTCTAGATGACGCTTTCCAGTATGCCGACTGGGACCGCCGCGAGAGGCTCATGGACGAGGTCGTCCGCCTCGGCAAGAAGGGCTGGCAGATCCTGTATCTGACGATGGATGATCATATTCGGGATTTGTTCCACGATCGAGGGGTGAAAGAGTTCAAAAAAGAATTCCGGTTTCACGATCTCGAGGCATGAAGTGCCATCTTTGGAGAAACGACTAAATAGAGGTTTCCGAATTGGGATAATACACGAATACAACGAGGATAAGTAGTTGATTAGGTGCATCATCGGAAGGGTTTCAAATTTACGTCCGATTGCCTTTGTAATCGGAAGCTAAAGGCTAGAAGTGTTCAGTTATGTTCGTAATCGGAGGCAGGAATTGGTTTGAGGAAACTCTCTGATCCCCCTTGTTTGGGGCTTGCTCGGACCATTCTAAGTTGGAAAGAAAACCAGGAGTAATTATGCAATGATCGCGGATGCACGCGATTACCTCCACTTTGTTGACTTTCGTTCAAAATAAACATGACAAAGGAGCGAATTAAGAATTTTCGCATGAAAGGCCAACAATGCAGTGGGATATCGAGTTGTTTGTCTACACAATGATTCGTTGAGCGGATTTACACCAAATACCAATAGTCAATGGGGGCAGTTGTGATTTCACAATCTGAGATTCAAGATCATGTAAAGCTGTGGGGGCTTGATGATCATGTTATTGAGAAAGATTATGTCCTTGGTTGGGTTCTTTGGGGCATCTCACGGCATCCAAATCTATCCAAAGAGTGGTTGCTGAAGGGAGGTTCAGCAATCAAGAAATGCTATGTTGATACTCACCGATATTCACAGGATCTTGATTTTACGGTCTTGCCGGATGGAACTAGTGACCCGGAAGTGTTAACCGAGGAATTCGAAACGATTTTAGATGATGTTGCATCCACATCCGGCATCGACTTTAAAACCCAAGAACATATATTTAACATGCGTCCTCACGGTGGCTCCTGTCAGGGAAAGATTTATTACATAGGACCAAGAGGCAATCCCGGACCCACTGCAATTAAGCTAGATATTTCATTCAGCGAAGACCTGATGCGACCTCAAGTTCTAAGGGATATTATCCATCCTTATTCGGACGACATGCCCGGTAGCGTTCAAACGTATTGCTACAACCTTGAAGAGTTGTTCGCCGAAAAGATACGAGCTTTAATTCAGCGTTCAAGTCCAAGAGACCTTTATGACATTGTCTATTTGTTTCGGAGATCTGATCTTAACGCGGAACCGGATTTGATAAAGGAGGTCCTAGAACACAAGTGTTCGATGAAGGATGTAGCTATTCCCGAGGCCAACTCATATGAAAGCATTATATCTAAAGATGATTTGAAATCTGATTGGGAAGCGATGCTCAGGAGAGCAGTAGCCCATCTTCCCAGCATGGATGATTACTGGAATGAGCTTCCTGCATTGTTCGCATGGCTTGATGGTGAAGATTACGAAGTCAAGCTCCTTCCAATTAAAGAAGAAGATGAATGGCAGGCGGCTCCTGTTGTTTGGGAGAGTGGACAAAGCGAGTTAATTGAGCCAATCAGGCACGCGGCCGTGAATCGGCTTTTAGTAAAACTTGGCTACAACATGAAATACCGATTGGTTGAGCCATATTCATTGAGGCACAGCCTTGCTGGCAACATACTCTTCTATGCAATCAAGCTGCCTACCAGGGAAATAAGATGCTATCGAATTGACAGAATCCAGAGTATAGAAATTACGCATGATCCATATGATCCTGTATTTGCAATCGAGTTCATAAGAAAGGGGCGGATTCCTGTTCCGCTAACTCGCCGACGTCGGCGATTTTCATCCAACTCATACAAACGTCAGTATACGATTGAGTGTTCAGTGTGCGGTAAGCGCTTCTCACGCAGTAAATACAACACTCGAATTAATCCTCACAAACATAAAGATTATGGTTCCAAGTGTTATGGTACATATGGCTACCTTGTATGAGAGCAGGAGGTAATTTCGCATCCGCTCAACATGTCGCTGCAACGGATTCGGTGCGCTGGGGGATTTGACTTCGTTTGGAGTATTACCGAGACGATGAGCTCAAAGCCGTTAGGTTAATTTCAAGTAGGAGTACCAATGCAATCACGTAATATAGTTGTCTTAGTGGGCGCTAGTATCACGGCGATGATGTTGCTAATTTTTGCTGCTCTTGCAGAACAAGGAGCGAGGTTACTCGATTTATCGAGTAAGTGGATCATTGTTTCATGTATTCCGCTATTTGTAGCGCTATTCATAGCAGGCTACATTCGCAATTTCAAGGGTTTTGGTATCGAGCTTGAAGGTTCCCTCAATTCACCTATCTCTACGACATTGAATATTGATGTAGCTTCTGCCCTTACTACCCTCGATATGGCTGAGAAGCAAGATGTAGATTATTTGCGAAGCCTTCCAAGGGACAAAAGATTATCAATTCGTGTTTTATCATTCGAAATGCGACGGAAGGGGTATTACACTGAGGGGGCCGTAATTGAGTACTTCAAATACCTTCCAAATATCAAGTATCTGATTGTCAAAACCAAAAAGGGTGAGTTCATCACCTATATACCCATTGAGGTTTTTCTAAATAAGATTGAACGACATTATGATGGCCTATATTCCCACGAGCGGGTACATCAATTTATCAAAGCTCTCGAAGGAGGGCGGATCCACGATCAGTATTTGTTCACGGCTTATCAAGAAACTGTGAGAAGCAGTATGAGTCTAATAGATGTTATGCGCTTACTAAGATTGGAACAGCTAAATGCTGTTCCTGTTATGACGGAGAGTGGCAGATTCTTAGGGCTTGTATTTAAAGAGACTATTGAAGGCAAGGTTGCTGATATAGTCCTGATGACGAAATCAACCTAACGCCTCGCCAGGCTGTGTGAAAAGTCGGCCAAAAGATAATCGGTGGGAGGAAAGAGCCAGAGTTTACTCAAAAACAAGGGGCAGTTACCGTAAAAACGGTCTG
>SDBU01002460.1_pt1 | contig 24570 bp, 21 predicted proteins | sample 2277071 | NCBI WGS metagenome assembly SDBU01 (sample SAMN10397929, study PRJNA504765) | marine sediment metagenome | isolation source: marine sediment core GS08_GC12, 126 cmbsf | place: Arctic Ocean: Gakkel Ridge, Loki's castle | collected 2008
CGTGCGATCTGCCGCGACCTTTCATGGTCCTCCAATCCAGGGACGCCGAAACTCGCCGTGTAGGTGTGCAACGGCGCTTCCACCATCCGCGCCAGGCAGGCGGCCACGGCGGCGGAGTGCGGCCCGCCGGATAGCAGTACGCCCCCAGGAAGGTCCCGACTTAACTGGGCCCTGACGCAGTCATCCAATCTCATTCGAAAATCTTCGGGAGTCGCCCTGGTCGTCTCATTTTCCACGCCCGTACTCGGTCCCCTCGGGTGGCGGTGTTCCTCCTCGCTTACCGAGGACGACGGCGAGCAAGAGAACAGGTCTTGTTGCGCCCGAACGAGACGATGGCCGGGCACCGGCTTTCGAACGCCTCGAATCATGCTGCGACCGGCCGGCGGGTACCCATGCTCAAGGTAGAACGCCAGGCTCTCCGGGTCCACCTCGATCCGACCGCCATTACTTGACAGAGATCTGAGGTCGGTTGATGACGTCATACCATCGCCGTCCCTGTGAAGGTTAAGCGGCTTGGGGCCGGACGAGGCCTTTGCAGGCAGAAGCTGTGCACGATCTTGTTCTCTCAGAAGGTCTTACTCGGTTCCCGTCATTCCAGAGACCTGTGCCCGGGCTCGATTCGCCCGGACGGACGCGAACAGACCGGACAGAGAACCTGCGAGTCTTCCCGCAAATCGCTGCATGTCGGGATGATAGAGAGACAACAGATAGAGCAACGGAAGTATTGGAAGAAGGTACTTGTCCCACGTCAGGTGGCTGAAGAGGTTCATACCCCAAAAGCCAACGACTATCCACTTAAAGGCGGTCGCCTGACTATCGCGACAGCGGATGATGAGTTCGTAGTGAAGCATCGCCGCAAGGGCCATGCCCACCAGAAGCACCAATATTCCCCATCGCTCTCCCAGCGGACTGCTCAGCAGATGGTCAATGAAACCGAGAGTGGTGATAGGCGTGCCGGTCAACTCGAAGTAGACATTGGGACGAGGTGGAAAGACAAACAGGAGCGTCCCGGCTGCCGCGACCCACGCCGCCTTGCCCCAGGACCAGCGCCGCCAACCGACGATGATCGCAGCGGGCAAGGCGTAGAGGCCGCACACTGCGAAGAGATATGTGAGATGCCACGGCATTACTCTGGCCAATGCCGCCAGATGCGGATCGCTTCTCCGCATCGGGGAGGCCCCGCCCCACAGGAACACGTAAGGCAGGAACGTCACAATGGGCAGCAGCCACAGGCCCGCCTGGCGCAATGCCCTTCTCTCCCCTGTGCGCCACCACGTCCAAATCTGAAACCCGATCAGCGATACGGGGATGAACACAAAATACTGCCGGCAATGCAGGGCCAGCGTGGACCAGATCACGGCGGGCAGGGTCCTCCTTCTTGCAAGCGCCCTGATGGCCAGAAGTCCGAAGAACAGGGCCGGCACGTCGGAGTAATAGCGGATTCCGCATCCCACGAAATAGGGAAAACTCAGGAGCAACACCAGGGCCAGAAACGGCGTGATCGGAGAGGCGTTGAATCTCCGCGCAATGTTCAAGGTGGCGGAGCGAAAGACTTGGACACAGCCGAGCAAGCAGAACAGCACAAGGAGTCTGCACCAGAACAGGTGTTCACCCAGGAGCCGAAGCACGTACGAGAACGCGATGAAAAAGCTGGGGCTGGATATCTCGTTGAACGTCTTCAGCTTGGCGAGCTCAAAGGGAATGAGGGAAAGAGTGCTTGGAAAAAAGTGTCGCTCATCTCCATAAGGCGGCCCGAGAAGAAATCCGGAGTGGACAAGTGCGAGAGACAGGAGCGCGGCAAAGATGAGCAGACTGACCGCATCCGCCCACTTGCCAACGGTTCCGGGCCAGGGGTCCGGCGACAGCGCCACGTTTCCAGGATCAATATCTTCCATGTGGCTGGTCAAGTCAAAAGGCCGCCGCCCGAACCTGACCGACCAGGGCCTCGACGCGGCGGGAATACGTGTGATCTTCGGCGATCTTGAGCGCGGTCCGCCTAGTGCGTCTGAGAGCGTCCGCATCATTCAATAGTCTCTCGAGAATGGAATCTATCTCCGAGGGCTGCCGGTAATACCAGGCTGCTTCGCCTTCAGGAAAGAATTCGGCTTGCTCCGCCGTGTAGGTTGAGAGCATCACGCCCCCGCTGGCGGGGATCTCGAAGGTCCGCATGTTGTGGCCCGGCATGTTGAGGTCGTCGACGATGTTGAGACAAATGTCGGCGTCGCTGTATACGGCCCCGCAGTCGCGACCGAACACGGGTCTTTGATGAATGAGGTGCCGGCCCCCGAATTTGCCGTCCGCCCGCTTCCATCGCGCGCCCCACAGGGCCACGCCGTGCCGCCGAATCGCCTGGACGTGCCTCTCCCGCTTGAGGTTGTGCTGCCCCACGAAAACGACCGCATGCCGCGCCCCGCATTCCCGGCAGAGCGCCGGGGCCGACGGCCTGAACGAGTCTGTATCGGCTGCAAACGGCAAGTGCGCCGCCCGCACCCCGTCCGCCTTCAGCTTATCCACCAGGCTCTTGTCCCAGGTGAACAGGAGCGTGTACTCGCGAAGCGCATCGATGAGGTCGCGGCGTTGTGCCGATGTCTTTCTCGGATCGAGTGGCACGCCGCAGTATGGGTTATCCGGATAATAGTTGACTATGGGAACGCGTTCGTCCTTTCGAATGCGACTCACCGTTGACGGGTGCAAGTAGGGTGTCTTGAAGGCGAGTATGAAGTCCGGCCGAACGCAACGGACCACCTCCACCGTACAGAAGTTGAGGCGGTCCCACAGCCTGGATCGGAGCAGCCTCCGCGCCACGCGATTTCCCGCGTACCAGGCCGATTGAAAATAGGCTTTATTGGAATCGAAGCGGAAGATGTCGTGTCCGCTTCGCTCCAGGGCACGCGCGTAGCTCTCGGCCAAGAGGCCTGGGCCAAGCGGACCAATGACGAGGATCCTCATGCGTCCCCTATGTCTGGCTGGAATGACGATTCCGACGTAGAACAGATCAGGTCCGCGTTCCGGACGAGCAGAGTTCCTTGTAGAGACGGAGGTATCTCGCGACCATGCGCTGCGTCGTCCAGCGCTGCCGGGTACGGCGGCGGCCTTCCTCGCCCATTCTCCGCGCCGCGTTCGGATTGTCCGCGAGACGCCGCAGCACGGACGCCAGCGCCCCAGCGTCGCCTGGCGGAAAGAGATAGCCGTTGGCGCCGTGCTCGACGAGCATCCGAACGCCAGTGGGCAGGTCGCTGACCACCACGGGCCGTCCGGCGTTCATGGCCTCGAGCAATACGATCCCAAATGCCTCCGCTCTGCTGACGCTGGGCAAGACGAACACGTCGCACGCGGACAGTCGCCTCCTCTTCTCCTGCTCATCTATGGAACCCAGAAACTCCACCCGGCCGTTCAGCCCGGCCCGATCGGCCAGTGCCTTGAGATCGTTCTCGAGCGGACCGGACCCGCCTATCCACAGCCGGCCCGGCGCGTCCCGCAGCGCCTCGATCAGAACGGCGACGCCCTTGTACGGCACAAGCCGACCCAGAAAAAAGTATTGCATGTCGGAGGGCGGGCGGGGTCCCGTCGAGCCATATACGGGCGCCGACGCCTCTACGCCGTACGGGATGACCCGTACCTTCTCCCGATAAAGCCGAAGCACGGGACTTGACACGGCGTAGTCGGCAGAGGACACAACGAGCGCGTCGGCACGCCGCAGAACGGCGTGCATGAACGGCGCGTGCATCCTCGCCAGCACTCGTTTCCCAAGTATGTCGCTGTGATAGCTCACAACCAGCCGGCCTTTGGGCCGGGCCATCAGGTAACTGACATCCGCGAGCGGATTGGGATGATGAATGTTGATGACGTCGGCCTCAACGCGCCGCAGCGCCCAGGACGCCCCCGGGCAAATAGGCATCGACCTGAATGCGCCGAGAGACCTCATGCGCCGCACGCGAACGCCTCCGTCCTCGGACCTGGGCAAATGCACGCCATTTGAAGCCACGATCGCCTCGCAGCTCACGCCCTGTCCGACCAGCCCGCGGCAGAGACTGGACAAAAAGGTCTCGATGCCTCCGCGATACGGCGGATAAAATTTGCCGAAATGTATGACTCGCAATGCAGCTATCCTTGGCTGATCGGCCCGCCAAGCGCCGGCGCGCCGGGCGTGGACACCTGCCCATGGCCGGCCGAACTCGACTCTCTTTGAAGCGGAAGGAGGGCGAGGACGAGCAGAAACACGATGAGGATTTGAACGAGGGTGGCCACTGCGTGGACAAAATCTCGCTCCATTCCGCCGGCAATTCGCAGCCCCAGCAGAACGACCAACACCATCCCCGGTCCGGGTCTCAGCGTACGCTTCCATGCCTCGAGAAGGCCGACCAGCAGGCCCCACAGGAGAGCGCCGAGGACAATTCCCTTCCAGCCGCCCGCCTCCCAGAGGTCTCCGGGCATGGATGGCGCGATCATGGCCGGCCGCCTCCGCTGGGTCTTTCCGGTCTCGTCATAGGCCCATATAGTCGTGGAGAACACTCGCCCCCGCCGCACATCGGTCTTGCCCTCGTAGATGGCCCTCGGCAGCAAGGCGCTCACAAACAACTCCGATGCGATGTTGCGGTCCAGATGGGGAAAGATCTCCGGAACCAAATAGAGCGTGAGTGCCGCCGAGTCAAATCCGTGGAACCGCGCACTGAGCCTTGCCCAGGGGGCCTGCCGGGGATCGCGGCGCCATAGACCCCAGTTGGCATATCGCCGCGTCACCTCCCAACGCTGCCCTTGCCATCGCATGGGCCGGTATACATACAGCGCCACCGAGGACACCAAGAGAACGCCCAACACCATGCCGAGCGCTGACAGCAGCTTCATGCGCGGTCTGACCAGCAACATGGGCAAGAACACACACAGAAACAGGGCCACCAAGTGCTCGCGGTAGGGACTGAGCAGAAAGGCGACGATTCCAGTCCCGAGATAAAGATATCTGCGCATCCCGATCCGATCCCCACGGAAGTGCCGATACCAGGCCACGGCTGCCGGAATGACCCATAGAGCGCTGAAATGGCCGACAGGCGTGGCGAGCGCCTTGGGAAGCCTTACGAGAAACATGGCAAAGACAACCGCTGTGGAGCACGCGGCCAAGACGTCCAGCGCTTTCAGATTGACCCTGTCTTCGAGGTGGTTCAACTTCGCCAGCAGGCGCGGCATCTTTCCTCTGCCGAGTCTCAGCGCGATTACCACACCCGCGCAAAAGATGCACCAGAAGCCGCCGAGACAGAGCCACGTCCGGGTGAGTTGCCCGGCTGGAAGACGCCACATGGGGTATTGGCTCGCCCGAAAGAGTTCAGGATCATAGACCAGCGCCAGAAAACGAAGGACGAAATCAGCACAGAAACCGGCCCAGGCAAAGCCAAAGAGAGATAGAGGAATGACTCTCCACCCCAGAGTTGATCGCTCACGCCGACTGCCGGCTAGAATGAGGGAAGCTAGCCACAACAGCGTGGAAACACCAAAAAGCATCCAGACGGCGCCGTTGAGTTCCAACTTCACGTGCTATCCTCGACTGTGGGGCTTCTTTACGTAAAGAACAGTCATGTGGGGAAAGATCTGGAGTTTTTTCCACGTGCTGAAGAAAAGAACAGCGGCGAGTAGCCAACGAAGCCGCTGCTTAGCTGTGGGGCGGGTTCCGAAGCCTGCCGCTCCCTGCACAAGTCCTGGGAGGCGGCTCACAGGTCGAAAGCCGGAGCGCTCCATGAGGCGGTCCAAGCTTTGCGGCGTGAAATGATTGATGTGTTCGCCGAGATCCAAACGCGGCCACCGCTTTAGCAACTTTCCACGCCACGCCACAACCTGATTATTTGGCACATCCACTACAAGAAGTCCGTCATCCCGTAGGATCTGCCGGACAATCCTCAAACATTTCGCCGGATCGTTCACGTGTTCTAGAACATTGAACATCGTAGCGACGTTAGCCCAATCAGTGAGCTGTTCGGCGTCGTGATCGATCATGAAGACCGGACAGCCCGCATGCTTCTCAGTGTCTCTCTTCTCCATGGGATCGAAGGCCACGCCCCTTACGTTGAACCTGGGAGCGCGCTCAATGTTGAAGGGGTCCTCGACCGCTTGAGCTCCCAGGAGGAACAAGCCTCCGCCACAGCCGACATCAGCAATGTTCACCGTCCCTCGGGGATAGCGATCCCGGATCGCGCGAAGCGAGACCGAGTACAGTGGTACCGATTTAATTTGATTTGCCAGGGTATAAAAGGCCGCGCTTGCGCCACCTCCAGTGTCTTTTCGCCGTCTGGCCCTTGCCGCATAGTAGGCTAACTTGCTTCCAATGGTTGGCGGATTGTGCGTGTAAACCATGCCACAAGCGCTGCATCGCGCGAGCCAGAATACTTCCTCAGTGGACTCACGCCTCCAAGCGATACTGTTGCAAACTGGACACTGCCGCTCTTCCGTCTCGAAGCTGAAGGTCATAGCTTTTTTGGCGCTCTTTTGCCCTATCGCACCAGCCCCGCCACTCGCAACAAGCTGATGGGGCGAGGCGGCCTGAGTAGGCCGCGCAGGCCGAAGCGGCCGTACCGGGAAAGGATGAAATAGATCGGCCCAAGGAGCATAACCCGCGCGGGACCTACGCCGGCCAATCGCTGCACACGCTTCTTTATTCCGTGGGAAATGTCGGGCATCTCAGGTACGTCGAAGCTGACCCGCCCTTCGTGGTGAGTGAACTCGCTCAGAAATGCGTCCATGCGCTTCCAGCGTCTGACATTCAAGGCTAGGCGGCAGAACCAATCGAAATCGTTGCCGTACCTTGGGCAATTGGCCTCGTCAAGCCTGCCTGTACGGCGGTGAACGTCGGCGGTCCAGAAGGTTGTATCGGAGAACAGAAGCCCCCCCGCGTACAATGCATATTTGGCGGGGTGCATCGACGGCAATCTCATTCGCTTGGTCTCTCGCCCCTCTTTGTCAACGACGATTCGATGGCCGAAGGCAATGTCCAGGTCCGGCTCGTCCGCGAAGACTCGGCCCACGCGCTTCAGCGCGCCGGGCAGGTAGCGCTCATCCGAGTCCAACCAGCCGTAAACCTGTCCGGTGCACATGTCGAACCCTTTGTTCACGGCCTGCGTCGCCCCGTCGTCTGGTTTGGACACCCAGCGTGACACGACATCGGAGCGGCATTTCAACAGCTCCACTGTGCCGTCAGTACTGGCGCCGTCCACCACGATGACCTCGAGGTCCGGATACTCCTGCGCCGCAAGCGAATCGAGCGCCCTGGGCAGGAAACGACCCGGGTTCAGCGTGGACATTACGATGCTGATTCTCGGCAGTGTCCTGCGGGGACGCTGTGCGTCATCCGAGGCTGGGTGCGTTCGTTTCACGGGACGAAGTTGAGTCATTCTGCCTCTCTGTTGGTCGCGGGAGGTCGCATGGGAGTCTCAAGGGCCTACTGCACACGCGGCGGTGCCTGGTCAACATGAGCGACGCGGGCCACAACAGCACCACGCAAGTCGCAATCTGCCATCCACGACCCTACGGTACACTTGTCTTCGTACGGCCGTTAGTTCAATTCACGACTCTGACTGAGCGAAACCAACCTACGGGTGATTTCCTCGCGTTGCTCTCGCGAACTCCAGAAATGAGTCCTCCGGAACTGCCCCCTCTCCTTTACAAATGCCACATCCAACGATGAAAACGCTCCATCCAGCGGCCGATATTGCTGACCGCAAATGTCATACACGCAGAATCCGCGGTCCTTCATGTAACTCAGTACGTCGTACAGTTCCGGCCCGCCCGAAAAGAATTGGAACAGATGCACTTCAAGGACAACCACCTCGGTGTCTTGGAGCACATTCGTTGCCCCATCCAGTACGCGCAGTTCCGCGCCTTGAACGTCAACTTTGATTACATAAGGCCCTTCAAGATTCCGTTCTTTACATATATTATCAATCGTGACGGCCGGGACATCCCTTGGAACGCCATCTACGTGAGCACCCTCTGTTTCCTTCAGTATGGACGAGCAGAGCCGAAACTCATGGACGTTGATGACAACCCTGCCCGGCTTATCGTTCGCCGCCGCGAGCACATACTCTCCTGTAAAGTTGCGGCAAATATGCTTCAGTGCCGGCAAGAATTCCTCCAACGGCTCGATAAGCAGGTGAGTCGAATATGGAAATGCTTCGTATAGATCGAGGGTGCCATACCCTACGCCAACATCAATGACTGTTTCCGGCTTCAAGCCTAAGCCGGAAACGTGCTCCAAAACCTGGAACATATCCATTCGGAGCATCCTCCTTCTATGAATCTCAAAGCCGCAGGCGTTGAACGCCTTCTTCACAATCTGCTTCATCAACTGTTTGACCTTCGAGTCGCGACTGCGCGCGAAGTCGTGTCTGATGGGTCGCGCCATCGTTAGATACCCCCTCTGTTAGCCGGCACCGCGTCGGAGACTCCGAGAAATTCAGCCATGGAGTGCGCATAGGCCTCCGGGGTATAGTTTTCGCGATACTTCTTGTGGCCGCGGTCGATGCACCGCCGCCGCAGATCGCCATCCTCGCACACCCTTCTAATTGCGTGAGCCAGGGCGGTGGGCTCGCCGAAAGAGCAGCCGCCACAACGCAAGTCGCAATTTGCTATCCATGACCCTCCGGTACAACGAGTTCTTCTTGTACGGCGACGAAACTTTCTTTAGCAAATACGGTCCTACCAGCCGGACCAGGTTAACCGCGGCGCGGGGCCATGAGTGCGTGGAGCAAAACCTTCCGTGTTCGTACTTCAAGTCCTGCCAATAGAAATAGCTCAGGAGCTGCTTCTGCGCTCTTATGACTTTCTTCTCGTGCGCCGGAGTCATACGTATCACGGGCCGCTCATTGAAGTTGCTTGGCACGCCGCCCGCCTCTTCGGACTTCAGCAAGTTGTGCTTCTTACACATCCTGTGGAGCTCTGTGCCTGGCAAGGGATAGAAGAACGAGCACGCCCCACAATCGCTTTCGATCCTTTTGTTCAATTTCACCGTTTCCTGCAAGTTTTTCTCTGTTTCAAATGGGAAGCCGAAGACGTTAAATGTGAACAATTTTATGCCCGCTCTCTTTATCATCTTTGCCTTCTCCACCATCTCCTCGTTACTGTGATGTCTGTTCAACACTTTCTTCCTGAACGTCTCATTGCCGCTCTCAAGTCCCATGAATACCACGTCGCATCCGCTGCCCTTGAGCGCCTCGACGATGTCTTCATCCAGACATTCCGTTCTGACAGCCACTCTGTATGGCAAACCTATTCGGCGCCGATACTCGCTTGCGAAGGATAGGAACCATTGCTTTCTGGCAATTAGGAGATCATCCTCAAAATCGATATACGCTGTTCCCGGATACTGCCTGACCAAATCCCCTAACAGTCCCATGGCATGTTCCACCGGCGGAACCCTGAAGTAGCCCTTGGCCGAAGGATAGGCGCTTCTGGTAGCCTTGTTCGAGCAGTAGTTGCAGCTATGCGGGCATCCTCTGCTTATGATTACGTTCAGGCTGGAGGCGGGCTGCACCACGTTCTTCTCAAAGACACTGTAGTCGGGATGGTCGAGTTGTGACAGATCCGAAATGAACGGAGGTATCTCGGTTTTCTCTATAGTTCCATCTCTCTTCCAATAAAACCCTCTCGTCCGAAAATGGTCTCCCCCTTCCTTGATCGTCTGCAGCAGCAGATCGAGCGGCGTTTCGCCCTCGCCGATTGCGACCCCGTCCACGGATGTCTCCAACAGAATTCTTTCCGGCTCCAGCGTGGGTCCAACCCCTCCTGCAACCAGCAGCGTATCGGGGCACTTCTCTATCGCCTCTGAATACTTTTTCAAGTATTTGACCTGGAGAGAAGTGCAAGAGAAAGCGACTACTGCAGGGCTCAACCTTTCGATTCTCCGCCGAAAGTCTTCAGCGCTTATCTCGTCAACAATATTCAGCAGTGCCACCTCGAAAGAATGGCGCCGCACAACGGGAACAAGGTATGCAATTCCATGGTTGACGCCGTAATAGCCACTGTCGACAGAGAGGTTGACGAACGCGAACGTTTTCATTGGGAGCCCACTAAGCGAAAAACCTTGTCTGCGCTCATACGAAAGCTCCACGACACGCGTACAACGAGTGCGTTGGCGTGCGGGATGGACATCACAGACATCTGTCCGTTGCTACGGGTTAGGGGATGTTGAGCAATCCGGCAACAGAACGCGCGTAGGCTTCGCAGCTATAGCGACTTCGATATCTTGCGAGGCCCTTAGCAATTGAGCGCCTGCGCAGTTCCTCGCTCTCGCTCAACTTCAGGATTGCTGCTGCGAGCGCTTCGACGTTCCCTTCCGGCACGATCAGTCCGGCGTCGCCGATGGTTTCAGGAATAGCGCCGCTGTTCGACCCGATGACCGGAACTCCGCAGGCCATCGCCTCAGCAAGGACGCAGCCGAACTGCTCGGTCCAATAGGACATGCTGAGAGATGGTACCACAAGAACGTCAAACACTGGATAAACGGCCAGCAGCCGGGCCCTGGCGAGCAACCCGGCATAGTAAGCCCGGCCTTTCAGACCAGGCCCTTCGAGGCACGATTCCAGTTCCTTTCGCTGTGTCCCGTCGCCGACAAAGACAACCTTGAACCTTCCGCGCAGCTGTTCCACCGTCTCTAACAGCACTGTCCAACCCTTTTCCTCGCTTATGCGACCAGCGAATCCGATCGTGAATGAGTTATTACGTGGCCATGGCAGCACTATCCCTTTGTCACTGGCGGCGTCGGGTCCGAAGACGGGCAGATAGTTAACGACCGCCGGCACGTCTGGAGGTAAGCCGATGCGCCGGGCACACTGCATTGACTTGGTTGCACATGCTGACACCCCGTTCAACCTCGGCCAGAGCAGTATCTGCGTCAGACGGGTACGGCTCAAGAAGGGCGACGTTGTCGAGAAGATCGGCATGGGCCCACTCACATTGTTGATCGCGACATAGGCTGCGATGCGCGGAGTCCGTTTGAGTCTATACCGCCACAAGAACTGATGCGTGATTCCCTCCCAAAACTCCGCATGAATCCAAACGAAATCCGGCCTGACCTCTCGGAGCACCTTGTTCAAGGATGCCTTTTCAAAACCGTATCGGCCCACGTCGTTCTCACGTGCAGGCAGGAAGTGAACCGCAACAGTGGTCGAGGCACTTTGGAAATCCTTGCGAGAGAACCTTCCTGACGGGTGATAGACAGTCGGCACACAAGACTCCTCGGGAGCAAGAACGTGCCCGTTCAGATCGTGATCGCGAGCGATTATCTCTGCAACTCTCAGAAGCGGCCTGGACAGCGCGATAGCACTGCAGAAAACAAAGTTCTTCTTGCTCATAGTGCCTCCGGAGATAAGGCGCCAGTCACACTCTGGTATCTTGCGCACAAGATCTTTGGATCAACCCCAATCAGGTCTGCGAACTGCCTGAACATGGTGTCGGCGTTGAACTCAGCGCGAAAAGCCTCGATCGCTCCTCGGCTGAGTGAATCTCTCAGGGAGGAGTCAAGAATCAGCTTTTCCAGCACAGGAATGATTTCCTCTTCATCAAGGCTGTGGACGCAAAGGCCCACGCCGTATTGCTTGATGGTCTCGGCTATGCCTGCATACGCAGGTCCATGAAAAAGAATAGGTCGACCGGCGGCAAGGTAAGTCTCAAATTTGTTTGGGAAAGACAGCGCGGCACGCCATCGTTTGTCCGGCTCAAAGGGAGCGGGAAGGTAGCAGAAGTCCGTGTCAGCGACCTCACGCAGCATCACGTCCGAAGGTTGCCATCCCCTGACCTCGACTTCGAACCCGTCGCAGTGATACGGGAAGCGTGCGGCACCGTATGCTCGAACCCGTATGGGTGGCAGCTTTCCTGAGTCATTGAGGCGGGCTATTGCTGAGAGAAACGCCATCCAGGCGCTCCGGCCGTATGCATTTCCCGCGAAGCCGATAACAACTCCCCTATCGTCCGTTCGGCCTTTCGGGGGCAAGACCGGGGTTTCAAAACCGTGTCGCAGGATCACACTATCCACTCCATACTTCTCCTTATAGGTTCTTTGCATAGCCTCGCCGGCCGTGCTCAGATTACGCGCAGCGCGCAGGGCCTCATGAAATCGTCGCCATAAGAGACGCCGGGAAAACCGATCGTATCCTCCCTCAGGCAACCAGACCTCCGGATCATCCCAGACCGTGCCGACGAACGGGGTCCCCAATCCTTCCGCCACGTCTTGAGCCAGAACCACCGCATCGTCCTGAAGCTCGGCCCAGATCAGCTCTACGCCGTGCGCCCGCCCAAAATTGACGGCCTCTTGAATGCGCATGCGCGCAACGCAGTGAAACCCAACGGCGTGCGCTATCGGCATGTAAAACCGCGCGCCGCGCAGACGGAGGCGAGGCACGAGGGGACCTATGCGACACGGAACGCCTCGAAGCGACTCGGGTCGATCCCCGTTCTGAAGCGGATGTGTGGAGAAGCAAACGTAGCGGTCACGGGGATATCGCTTCAGCACTTCTTCCATGACCACGCCCCCACCGTGCCGCTCTCCAGGGAGTGACGATCCAAGAATCAGGAGTTTTGGCAGGTGTTCGGGGTGTGAGGCCATGTCCCCTCGACGAGGCTGTTCGCTAGTCGTTTGCTGTGGTGTTGACACTGGTGGAACGGATTGGCTTCCGATCTTCGTTAAGCCGTTTTACCTGAGAACGCCGCCTGGGCAAGGCCAATCGGCAGCACCGTTTCTTCTTGGCCCAGCCCGATTCGACCCGCAACCTGGAAGCCCTGGGCGTAGGAATGGTCCATGTTTCCCACCTCGTACTGCCAGGCCCCAAAGCGTCCGCGGCTGAAGATACCGTGTTGCTCCAAGGCAGGAAAAAGGACCTCCAGCCTTGCGTCGCGATCCTTGCTCGGCGTCGGATAACCATACTCAGCGCGCATATGCCACGTGCGGACCACGTCCTTCGGCGATTCGAGGATGCCGGACGCCAAGGCGCCCTCGATGCACTGCTCCGTTATTAGCGCCGCATTGACGGGCTTCCCGGATGCCTCCGAGGTCTCAAGCAGGAGCGACCAGTGCCCGTCCGGTACGTTCCTGGGACTGTAGTTGCTGAACAGAGTGGCACGGTAAAAGGGACAATCGTTCTCGGGAAAGTACATCCAGCAATGGTTCTTTATGTCCTCCGGAGGCTTGCCCTTCATGCCGAGTCCCACGACGTGCACGGCGGAGTGCCTGAGGTCGCAGGCGACTTCGCGCAGCTCATGCAGATCGCTCATCTCCACGAGACGGTCCAGGGGCATGGTGCTGATAAGCCATTGGTACTCAACTTCACGGCCGTCGGCCAGGGTCAGGAGGCGATTCCGCGCGGAGACACTGACCACTTCCGAGTTCAACATGATCCGGTTCGCCGGCAGCGTCTGCGCCAGGCGTCGCCAGATTTCGCCGGTCCCGCCATTAAGAGGGAAACGGAATTTGTTGTTGGGGCCCCAGGAATCGTCGTTCTTCCTATTCACCACGTTCCGGATCAACCTCTCCAGATCGACCTGGGCCACGCGCTCGCCAATCCAGTCGGCCGACATCGTCTCCGGCTTGAAGCCCCAGACCTTGGCGTTGTATGGATTCATGAAGACAGAGGCGATGCCCTCTCCAAAATGGGTATCTATGAAGCGCTGGAAGTCGCTGCGATCCGGCACGACTCTTTCCGCATGGAGCCGTATCACGCCGCTAAGGCACGCCCACATCTCATCATGAGGAAGCGACCAGATGTTGTACTGGAGCGGGTAAGGGATCCAGCGTTGAAACATTCGGATGCGAGTAACGCGCTCATGCCAAAGCCACTCTTGACGGTCGATCACCGTGTCGAGCAGCTTGTCGTATTCCGGATAGTGGGAGAAAATGACGTGTCCGCCAAAGTCCCAGGTGAAGCCGTCGCTTTGAAAACTGGCGGCGAGGCCGCCCACATACGGTTGACGTTCAAGGAGAACCCATTCGGTGCCGGCCTCCTGCAAGCGTGAGGCCGCAGCGAGACCTGTCGGCCCGGCCCCGATGATTACAACGGATCCGTTTCGATGGTTCATGAGATTCCCCTGACTGATGGCGCTGTGGCATTCATCGCCTGAGCAGCGCTGCATCGGTCCCCTGTCCAGGATAAGGCCAACAGCTTACGCGCGTGATCGTCGGACGGCAGACAACGGTCTGCAAAAAGGATCTGACGGCCGCCTTCCAGAGCTTCCATTTGACGATGGAGGCCACCCCGGTCTTTCGGCCCTCGCAGGCCACGGGACGGTTGTAGATGTGGAGTCCTGCCTTCGACAGCGCTCCGGAGATGATGACGTTCGGCGCGAAGGTGTTGGTCGGGATCTGCGCCGCGATCTCTTTCAGGATGGGAGCGCGAATCAGACGGTAAGGGGTGTTGACGTCAGCGACGCCGTTCCCGAACAGGGCTCGCACGACGAGCCGCGAGCACGCGCTGATCAACTTTCGGCCGAGATTCTGAGTGCGGCCCTGCCGCGATCCGAAGAGCGCATCGTACGCGTCCCTTCTCTCCCAAAGAGCCGGGAAAGACGCAGGCTTCATCTCGTCATCGCTGTCGCACTGAAAGACCCAATCGGCCGCTTCCACAGCCCCGCGGTACCCCACGAGGATGGTCGGCCCGTGGCCCGTGTTCTCCTTGTTCACGACTTCGATGCGGGCGTCGCCGTCGAACTCGGCCAGAGCCTCCTTGGTATCATCCCACGAACCGTCGTTCAGTACGACCATCAGGAAGTTGATCCGGCATCGTGAGAGCATGTCCCTCCACGAGCGGACCACAGCCGCTATGCACGCTTCCTCGTTGTAAACCGGCATCACAAGCGCCAGATCGTACTTCATCTCAAACCCTCCAAAGGTCGGCCCCTCTCAATCTTGTACAGGAAGAGACCGTTCAACGGGGTGTATATCGACTGGCCGGAATTCTGCGCTTCCTCGGACGGCACGGGATTCTTGGCCAATTCAATCAGCGCGTCGGCCGTTATGGTCTTTTCGGATAGGAGGCGGGCAAATTCTTCCTGTTCCTCCAAGGCGAATTCGTCTCCGGGGTTCCAGAGCGACTTGAGTTCTTGAAGATTCCTGCTGGTGGAGGCGAACACGAAAGCCTTTCCCTCCCGCTTCAGGTCTTCGACGGCCTCTCCGATGGAGAGAACGGCGATCTCTGGATGATCCCGGAGGTAATACTTGAAGATATCCCGCTCAGGGCATCCCATAGGATCAGCGGCCGCGAGCCTCCGCGTCCCGCTGAGCCGCAGATGTTCCAGGAGAGACGCCGTGTCGCAAGGGGAGCGCCTCTGTGCGTAAAACGAGGGAAGTGCAATCAGCCAGACGGCAATCCAGGCCACGGCCAACCCCACGCCGGCCGGCTTGAACTCCCGATAGACCGCCGCTGCGCCCATGCCTGCTGAAGCGTAAACGAATACCGTGAGCGGCAGACATTGCCGAACGCCTCCGAAGGGATATCGTCTGCTAAGCGCGCCGATCGCAACCAGGACCCCCGACGCCAGGGCTATGATCGCGAAAGTCCTTCCTCTTCCCCCTCGCCGCCAAAGACACACGAGGCCGAAGAGCGCCAGTATGGCAGGCAAAACCGCGAGTGCATTCAGGCCCAGAGGTTGATACCACTTGTAGTTGTAGACCGTGTTCAGGGAGTAGCTCACGAGGTCATAGGATCGCCGAAAGAGAAAACCCGATATCGCGGGGATCATGTCCGTCGTGCTGGACGCTTCACGCCACTCAGTCGGAGCGTAGTACGGGGCCAAGTACCCTCTGAAGCCCTCATGCATCTTCGGCAAGACAAAGAACGTCACGCAGAGAACGACCATCAGGCCGACCTGCAGCAGCGACGCCAGGTTGCGAACGGCTGCGCTGCGATCTATGTCTTTCCGGGACCATTTCCATAGGACGCTGCCCCCAATGACGCCGAGGCATGCCGCGATTACGGGCAGCGTGCAGTTGTGCAGGGCGGCCGCAACGATCACAGCGATAAAGAACAGGAATCCTCTCGGCAGATGACCGGAAGAGGGGCCCTTGTCGTCGAGGGAACCGACCCACGCCACCGCCGCCCATATCACAAGAGCCCCGGCCAGTACAGCGGGGCCATAGGAAAAAGCCTGTTGGGCGTAATGAATTTGGACTATGGACACGGCAGCGGCGCCGGCCGCGAAAAGCCCGGCCGCCGATGACCCGCTGACCCGTCTTGTCAGAATGAACAGGATGGCCAGCAGCAGAACCCCTGCCACGGCCGAGGGCAACCGCGCCCACCACAAGGTGGGAGAGCCGACCGTCCGGCAGATCGCGTAGACCGCGGCCACCCAAGTGCCGTTGGCCGTCTCGGTGCGATAGACGCCCCGGGGCAGTCGCCACAATCCGCGCAAGAAACCTCGGAGGCCGGGGCCGTAATCAGCCCACAAGCCCCCTTGAAGAGTCGACGTCTCGTCTATCCAGAGATAGACTTGATCCAGGAACAAAAACCTCGTGACGACACCCGCGGCCAGAATGAGCGCCAAGACGGTCCAAACCGCCCAAGAGCGGACGTGCTTCACTGAATCGCCGTGCGGTTCTACAACATCCATGTCATTGAACCCCACAATGGGTTGTGTGCAGGAGGCGCTATCGCTGCAGGACGACTTCTTTTGTCGGGACGTTTTTTTCCGCGGGCATGCCATATGGCTTGCGGAACCAGAACAGGCCGCAGCCGTTGTTGAGGCCGTCGACCTGACGGGGATTCACGTTCTCACAAAAGGGCCCCTCTCCGACCACGCATGAGAACTCCACAAGCTCGAGGCCTTCGAAGTAACGGATGATCTTCTCCGGCGAGTGCACCCTGTGCGCATTGAAGCAGATCCGTTCCCGACCCACGGGCACCCCGATGAACAGGTTTCCGCCCGGGGCCAGGACGCGCGCCAGTTCGGCTGCGGCTTTGTTGGTTCCCTGCGGATCGAACGGGTCGCCGTATCGTCCGAGCCCCACATGCTCTATCACGCTCAGGCAACTCAACGACTCGATGGTTCCCGTGTCAAAGGGAAGGTCGAGAAGTGAACCCCGCATGGTCCTCAGATTCGACAGGTCAGCCTCCAACGGGCGGATGTCGACGAACAGGACGGGCAGCCTGGCGCTCAGGATGCCGACAAAGTAGACGTTTGAGCCCACGTCGACGTGCTCGTCGGGACCGGCCTCCAGAATTCGCCGTGCGGCCCACGAATCCTGGTAGAAGTAGTGCGCGTCAAAGGGCGTGCTCTCGGTCTTGTCAAAAAGACAGGGCCACAGGTCTACCTGATCGATCGTTTCCGCACCGGGCAATTCCTTGTATTGCCGAAGCTCCTTGCGGAACGCGCGATACAGGCTCAGAGCGCGCAAGGCCCTTTGTGGTCCCCACACCGACTCGATGCGCCACTGCAGCGCGCGCATGCGGCGCCTCCAGTAGCGGGGCACGACGGCCTTAAGCACAGAAGTCAGCATGGCTGGTAACATATGATCAGGTTCTTGACGCCTCTCCGCGCGCTTGGGCAGCGTCCGCCGGCCGGGACCGGCGGAGGGCTCGAAACAGCCCTTCCTTGAACGTGCCCCGTTCGGCGCAAAGGTACGGCTCCATTTCCCAGGCCAGGCGCCAGAGTCGGAGCTTCTTGGTCCACCGCGGCGGCAGCCGCTCCAGCGCGCCGTACATCAACCGGGTGAGCCGCCCCTGGGCCGCTTTGTGAAAGAGCACGACCCCGTTGCGCCAGTATTGGGGATACTCCCTGCTGAACAGGGCCTCGTCCGCATCGTAATTCACCGACGTCGCCCCGCTCTTGAGCGTCTGCTGGGCCAGGTGAATCACCCGGCCCACATTGCGCAAAAGTATGGAATAGCCCTCTTCGCGCAATCGAAGGAAAAGAACCACGTCGTTGTAACATCCGGACATGTTCTCCGGAATCAGACCAACGCGCTCGAGCGCGGCCCTGGAGAAGGCGTTGACATTGAGCGTCATGCGCGTTGGGAAGCACCTTCTGGGCAAGCGGAACCTGCGCAGTTGCTGCGCTCCGAAGTCGGAATGCGTCAGGTACGGCATGGCACACCCAACGCGGCCTACTATTTCGTCAGCCAGTTTTCGAATTTGGTTCGGATTGATGAATATGTCATTGGCCAACGTCACAACGACCGGACACGACGTGCGCCTTATTCCTGTATTGTAGGTTTCGCCGAAGGAGAGCTCTCGGCCGCAGTGCACGTACTTCACTCCAAGGGCCGTCAGTGCTTCGGCCAGGTGATCGTCACGCGTCGGGCTGCCGTCCACTATGTTTACGTTCAGGTCTGCGCACGATTCCCGGCAGAGGTGGGCCACGGCATGAAGCGTCATGAACCGAATGTGTGGCTTCTTTGCCTTATTGTAGTGTGATATGACTACGTCAATCTGGCTGTGCAGCGGGTTCATGTCTGGCTGGTACGTTTCTCTAAGTGGGCAGAATAATCACTCTGGTTCAACGCCAACGCTGGACCGACAACCATCTTTCAGTCCAATTACGAAAATATGATCGCAAACTCCCGTGAGCCAGGGAGACGTTCCTTCTTTTCTCGGGAACGACAGCTCGCGCATCAGAGTCCTTACGGTATGTCGCGGTCTAATGACCGGCCACTTGAATCTCAGAGCCTGGTACCATTGATTCACCACATGGCGTCGGCTCCTGACCATGTGCGGCAGTCGTTTGAGTGTGTGTATCGTGAGACCGTGCCGTTCCAACAATGCCCGAAGAGGCCGTTGGGAATAAAACGAAATGTGGCCTCCGGCCCCGTAGTAATGCCAGTCAGCTCCCATCACCTTGGCTAGCAGGCAGTCGGTGTCTCCGGTTTCAATAACCAGCCCTCCGCCTGGGCGCAATCGCTCTACGACCAACTCTAACTGATCAGACGGATTCGGCAGATGCTCCAGGACATCCATCAGACATATAATGTCGAAGCTGGCTTGCGTATTTCTCATATCCTCAATCCGATTTCCAATAATCGTTATTCCCGCATCAGCACAATGTTTACGTGCGGTCCCATTCGGCTCGATAGCGAACTTTTGCCAGTCTGAATTCCAACGCGCCAAAAACTGACCGAACCAGCATCCTATGTCCAGAACTCGCGAGCCCGACACAATTGCCTTCATAATCTCAATTTTCTCCTTCAGCCGACGGCTTTCAATGGCTGCTTCGTCAATAAACCAGTCGGCGTTTGAGGATGCTTCGTAACAATCCAGATATGTTTCGTATGGAAGCTGCGGCGATTTCCATTGAAAGCCACAGCTATTACACTGCCGGATTTCATAGCGATCGTCCTCCATGACAAGAGTCAGACCTGCTATCGTTGCATCCGGACCGTGCCTCCAACGGCCAATCGCCCCGAATCTCCTGGATCCACAAACACCGCAGGATTCTTTGTCTATCATGAAGCGCTCATCTACATGAACGGTTTCCTATATCCACTGAGGTGTTGTGGCGATTGGACCGCCTACTCAGGTCATTCCATGCTGTAGGGAATGACCACAGGTGCATACTTCGTTGTATAGTGATATCCGACGTTGGTCGGATCTGAATGGATCACCTCGAAGCTCAGCGCGTCGTGCCAGAAATCCAGCTCAATCACTGCGGGCACGCCCATGGCCAGGGAGATCGAATAGACGCCCTCGGCCAGCGGCAACGGGCCAATGACAAACGACAGTTTCCCGCAATCTCCGGCGACGTCGCCCTCCGGCAAGGCATGGGTCCCGCCCCAAGCGACCCGGCTTCCCCGCCAACGTTCGTTGAGGAACCATTCGACGAAATGTGAGTGGTGCGGGGTGCGGCCTTCCATGTCCACGGTGATCCGCAGGCTGTCGCCATAGCGAAACACCGTGGCCGGCGTGCCGTCCGGCTTGGCGAGGGATACCCATGAGAAGTACTTCTGGGAGACCGGCGGGCTCGTGCGTTCGACGCGGGAACTGCGCCGGGCATCCGGGCCCAGGACGGACGTCTCATATTGACGGACCACGTCGCGCGCGTCGCCCAGTGCGCAGGTGCGCCCCCCGTCCAGCCAGATGCCGGTCCGGCAAAGGCGGCGGATGGTGTTCATGTCGTGGCTGACAAAGAGGATCGTGCGGCCCTCGCGGCTCACGTCCTCCATCTTCCCGAGGCACTTCTTGCGGAAGCCGAGGTCGCCCACGGCGAGCACTTCATCCACGGCCAGAATCTCCGGCTCCAGATGCGCGGCCACGGCAAAGGCGAGCCGTGTGGACATCCCGGTGGAATAGCGCTTGACGGGCGTGTCGATGAACTTCTCGACCTCTGCGAATTCCACGATCTGGTCGAACTTGCGCTTGATCTCTCTTCGGCTCATCCCGAGGACAGCGCCGTTGAGAAAGATGTTTTCCCTGCCGGTGAGTTCCGGATGGAACCCGGTTCCCACTTCAAGAAGTGAGCCCACCCTGCCCTTGAGCACGGCCCTGCCCTGCGTCGGCTCAGTGATGCGGGAGAGAATCTTGAGGAGCGTGGTCTTGCCCGCGCCGTTCCGTCCCACGATGCCCATGACGTCCCCGCGTTTCACCTGAAAGGAGACGTCCTTCAAGGCCCACACCGTATTGCCCCGTACGCCGTCCTCCGAACCGGGGCACGGATCAAAGGCGTACCTGATCTGGCGAACGGAGTACGCCAGACCGTGCATAATGGTCTCTCGCAGTGTCTGATAGCGCGGCCGCCCCAAGCCGATGCGGTAGAGCTTGCTCAATCCCTCGACACTGATGACCGTATCTCTACTCATGATCGAAGAACCCTCGGATCTCAGTGCAGATGCGCCGGACGGTCTGATCCTCAAGCCGAGAAGAAGAGGGCAGCCAAAGCCCCTGGCGAGAAACGCTCTCCGCGTTGGGATAACGGCCGTCCCGACCGTACACCGGCTGAGAATGAAGCGCGGGATAGAACGGCCGGGTACCGATCGCGCGTTCCTTGAGGTAAGCGGCCAGTTCTTCCCGCCTTCCGTCCTGGACCAGGACATCCATGAACCATGGTGAGGTATTCTGGAGGTTAGTGGGAATGAGCGAGACGCCCGGGACGTCCTCGAGTTGGTCCCGATACATGCGGTAGATTTCCCTCTTGCGCTGTACGCGCCAGGGCAGCTTCTTCATCTGCTCAACGCCGACGACCGCCTGGAGGTCCGTGAACTTGAAATTCCATCCCATGGTCAGGTATTCGTCGCAGCCGCCGCGCGGACGGCCGAAGTCGCGGAGCTTGCGGATGCATTCGATGAGGTCCTCGTCGTCGGTCACCAGGGCGCCGCCCTGGCCGGTGCTGATCACCTTCGGCGCACTGAACGAGAAGCTTCCGATATCGCCAAAAGTGCCAAGATGCCGACCGTCTTTGAAGGAGCCGAGCGATTGGGCGGCATCCTCGACGAGACGCAACTCCCGCTCCCGGCAGAAGCTTACGAACTCCTCCATGTTCTCTGGGTACCGGCCGTTGAAGGTAACGAGGACGACCGCTCTGGTACGGGGCGATATCGCCTCGCGCATGCGCTGGAAGTCCATGCACAGGTCGTCGCGCCGAATGTCCGCAAACACCACCTCGGCGCCGGCCAGCTTCACTGCGTTCGCCGTGGCCACCATGGTGAGGTCGGGCACGACCACCTCATCGCCCGCGCCCACCCCGCAGGCGATAAGGGCCAGGGTCAGGCTCACCGTGCCGTTGTTCACCACCGAGCAGTAACGCGCGCCGGTGTACTCGGCGATCATCTCCTCGAACCGGCGCGTCTTGCGAAACTCCGTGACCCACCCGCCTGACTTCATGTATTCGTAGACCGCCTCCGCCTCCCTCTCGTCGAACCAGGGCTCCATCTGGGGGACAAAGTCCATGCGCTCCTCGCCTATATCTTGACCGCTTCCACGTTCAGGCTGATGAGCAGCCCGTTCGTCTTGTCCATGTGGGGAAAGTAGGCCTGACTGAAATCGTCGCGGTCCTTGTGAATCGTCTTTCGCCAGTCGTAACGGCGTACATCACCGAAGCCGCATCCCTCCAGGAGAGTCTTGAGCGCGGCGAAGTCGTAGACCGTTCGATGGTAAATGACCTGCGCGCCGTTCTCGCCACATTGGACGGGCATGCGGCCGTACAGCGGCCCCACGAGCCGGTCCAGACTGCCGGTCATTTGATACACCCTCACCAAGGCCGGGAAATCCGGGACCGCCAGGCGCAGTATCCCGCCTGGCTTCAACACCCGGTGCCACTCCGCGAGAACCGATTGAGCCTCCTCGCGGTCGAAGTACTCGAACACGTGGCTGGCGTAGATCAACTCCGCTGAGTCGTTCTCAAACATGGGCAGCGTGTCCACTCCGTGCTTGTACTCCACGTGGGGCATGTCGCATAGATCCACGTGGACGAAGCCGGGGATGTGTCGCTTGCCGCAGCCCAGGTGCAGCTTCATGGCTCAAACCTCTCCCGGTCCACTTCAGGCCCGAGGTACGGGCCGTTCTTGATTTCGAGGATGCGCGTGCCCGGCTCGACGATCTCGAAGCCGTGGCCGCCGGCGAGAAAGACCATGAACTCTCCAGGCCCCACCAGAACGTTGGCGACCGGATGACGGTGGGGGTCGTACACGTCCGCCCGCAGGCGACCGCTCAGCACCACCACGACCTCCTGGGTGCGGGTCGTCGCCCGCGGCGCAGTCAGATGCTGGTGGGCATTCAGTTTCTTGCCTTCCTCGTAGTTCCACGAAAGGACCTGCACGTAATCGTCGTCCTCCGAATAGGGACAGAGGCCCTTCGGCCACTGGTTTGATGCCTTGTAGGCCAGCAGCATGCCGGCCTGGTCTCTAATTTCGGTGCGATTCACCATGGCGGGCTTCCCTCAAATCGTCTTGTACGTGGCGAACGGCTTGTAGAATCGGTACAGCTTGGTCAGCTCCTGCACGCCGTCGTCCAGGGTCCGGCTGGGCCGAAACCCGAGCCGACCGACCTTCTCGAATGAGATGTTGAAATTGCGCGCGTCCAGGTCGTCCATTTCCGAGTCGATGATCGTACAGCCAGTGTGTTTGCGGACGTGCTGGGCGATCTCCCGCTTGGCGTAGTTCATGGAGTTGTGTCCCACGTTGAAGATCTGGCCGCGCATATCCTGGAACTTCTCCAGGGCAAGAAGATAGGCGGCCACTGCGTCCTGGACATGGAGGAAGGTGCGCCGGGCACCGCTTTCGAACAGCACGACGCAACGGTCATTGACGGCCTTGTACGTGAAGTCGTTCACGAGCAGGTCAATGCGCATCCTGGGGCTCACGCCGAAGACGGTGGCGAAACGAAGGGCTATGCTGTTCTCGCGCTGCATGAGGATTTGCTCGGCCTGGTATTTGGTCACAGCGTAAAGACTCATCGGATGGGGGGCGGACTCCTCGGTACACAGCGCGCCGGAGTTCCCGTAGAAGGAGGTGGTCGAGGCGTAAATCAGGCCCTGCTCACTGCTCAGCGACGCGCCCAGCCGGCGGGAGGCGTCAACGTTGATCAGCTTGGCCGAGTGAGGGTTCGCCTCGCAGGCCGGATAGCCGCTGATCGCAGCGAGGTGATAGACCACGTCGTAGCCGGCCACGGTCTCCGGGCCGATGTTTCGGATATCCTCCTTCACGATCTCCAGCGAGGGGTGCTCGGCCAGATGGAGGAGCGACTCGTAACCGTACATGAAATTGTCCAGCACCGTGACTTGGTGTCCGAGGTCCAGCAGTTTGCGAGTCAGGACGGCGCCCTTGTATCCGGCGCCGCCGGTGATAAGAATTTTCATCATCCTCTCCCTCCCGCCGACGGTCCCCTGCTCGGCCTCAATGGCCTCAGGCCGGCAGGGCCACGCCCCTGTGTGCCTCGATCATCTCAATCAGACCGGCCCGTATGTCCGTCGCGGGCTCGAATCCTCTTGTGACTTTGCGGAATTTGGTCATATCTGCGGCCTTGCGCAGACAGCCTTCCGGCTTGCTCGTGTCGTACACGACCTTCTTGCGGACTCCGGTCAAGTCCATGAGCAGGGCCACGAGGTCCCTTATGGCGATCTCGTCGTCGTGTCCGACGTTGACCGGATCGCACACTGCGTAGCACTCCGTGAGAAGCCGCAGGCCGGCAGCCACGTCCCGCGCGTGGATGAAGCTGCGGGTCTGGCGGCCGCTGCCCCAGGCCACCAGTTCGGGCGCATCCGAAAGGAGCCGCTCGATGAGGGCCGGGATGACGTGCGACCGCTCTCCTGAGCCGAGATCGCGCGCGCCATAGGCATTGAACGGCCGAGCGACGGCGATCTCCATGCCGAATTGGTCCGCGTAGTGATGGGCCTGCAGCTCCAGATATCGCTTGGCCCAGCCGTAGCCGGAGTTCACCCGCTCCGGCTCACGCGTAAACGCGGGCAGCTCGGGGGTGGGGACCGCGGCATCCTCCGGGTAGACGCATGAAGAACTCACTACCAGCACTCTCGGGACGCCGGCCTGCCTGGCCGCCTCGAGCACGGCGCTGCCGATCTGAAGGTTGCGGCCGAGGAGGTCTGAATGATGCCGGTGGCTATGACCCACGCCGGGCGCCCTGGCCGCCATGTTCATGACCATGTCCCTTCCCGAGAAGAGATCCCGGC
>SDBU01002461.1_pt1 | contig 24542 bp, 29 predicted proteins | sample 2277071 | NCBI WGS metagenome assembly SDBU01 (sample SAMN10397929, study PRJNA504765) | marine sediment metagenome | isolation source: marine sediment core GS08_GC12, 126 cmbsf | place: Arctic Ocean: Gakkel Ridge, Loki's castle | collected 2008
CCAATATGGTCCCTACGGCCTGGTTGTTCAGGAAACGGTTTGCTTCAAGGGTGGCGCTCCTAACCTCCCACATATAGAGCCCACCGCCGTATCCATCTGTTCCTCCCACTGAAGCAACGTTGCCGTCGAAAAGGTTGTTTCTTAGGGTGGCGTAGCTCAGTAGAAACACCCCGCCACCTAACCCGCTGGAGGCGGTGCTGGCCTTGTTGGTTTGGAAAGTGTTGGTGACTACGATGGCCGGAGCCATGGCGTTTCCGGCTTCGATGTATAGGCCCCCTCCCCATGCGGTGTCATCGGTGCTGGCGGTGTTGCTCACGATGTAATTCTCCCACAGTTCGGCTGGTGCGTTGCCATTGCGGTTGAAAAGGTAGATGCCGCCGCCCGCCGCCTGATCTACAGTGGTGCCCACGTTGTTGGTGATGACGGAATGGCCTACGTACAATGCGGTCTCCTGGGCATAGATTCCCCCGCCGCAGCCGCCGTAACTCCTGCTGCTGCAGTTGCCGGTGCCGTCGCCGCGGGTGATGGTCAGGAAGTCCAGCACGACCTCGCCGGCGCTGGTAACGCTGATGACCGAGCCGCCCCATTGAGCATCCAGCACTGTGTGGTACATGTCCGGATCGTGGCCGCTGAAGTCTGGGGCGTGGCCTCCTATTATAATTAGGCTTTTGGTGATCTCGGCCACCGTCCCCACTCGGGTGAATGTGCCGCCAGCGACGCGGATCTGGTCGACATCGATGGCGCTGGACTGGTCGATGGCGTGCTGTATGGTGGCGCAGGGGTTGCCGGAGTTGGAGCAGTCGTTTGAGGCGTCGCTTCCCGTGGTGGCCACGTAGCGTGTGGTGCCATTGGCCTGGACTGCGGCTGCTGCTCCCAGCCAGAGCAGCGCTACCGCAATCAGGATGCCGGAGAGAGCTGCGGCTGATCGCGAGAACATTAGCTTTTTCATCGTCCTCTCTCCTCTGTTCACTGTACTGAGTTGACAGAAAGGAGACAACTAGTAGGGAAGTGACCAAATGGTAACCGCGCTAGCTGCGAATTCCTTCTGACGTTGTTCAATCTCCGTGAGAGACCAGTCATTGAGGGCACAAAGGCTATTGGTGATCAGGATGTCTGAATGTGAGAAGGCGATCTGGTTCTTCTCCCTAAATGATGCGTTACTGGCAGCGTGGTTCTTAGCAGCCTCGATAAGTGTGAGGTTTCCCAAGCGATTTACGTATTCGGCATAGAGGTCAGCGTCATCGGTGATATGCTGCCAGTCTGGAGACTTGGACTTAGGCATTATATGTTCGAGGTTCACAACCTTCTCGTCTTCAAGCACTACCAGTTCTCGACCGGGTTGTACGTGGTTAGCTATGGAAGCGAGAACATAGCGGGCAATCTTGGGTTTCGTAATCGTTTTTTCGGCAAAGTCAGTGCCGAACCGATCATCAACTGGATATATGTCCTTTAGCACGGCGAATACCTTTGAGGCTTTTGTTGCTTCGCGGTTGCGCACTCTTATAGCGGACCGCGAATAGGCTTTCTCGATGTTGCCTGTGCCAAGGGAACCGATGATACTGTACCTCATTGAGACTACGACAATCATGCGAATCACTTTGCCGATCTCCTGCTCACTCAGGGACTCCAGTGTTGCCAGAAGAAGAGGTCTGAATTGACTCAACCCGAAGACTTGAAGCGTTTCTAGGTCTTTACGGACCGACGTACCGTATCCCTTCCAGGCAGGATGATCCACACTAGAGATTGCAGCATACATGTCAGCGGACTGCCTCAACTCTGTCATGAGTCGTAGTACTGCGCTCGGACTGGAAAACTTGCGCTTCATCTGCTTGTAAAGTTCTCTTTCACGCACGATTCCATACTTGGATAGCCAGTAGTGTCGAAGGAATTGGGTCTGGTTCTGTGTTCCGAGTATGGTGACCATCTCCCGCCATTGGTTTCTGACAGTCTCTAAATGCTTCCCTGATCTGCCAAAAATGTAATTCTTTAGTAGGTCGCTGATAGATAATTCGAGACCGCGATCATTCAATGTCTCGAAGATCAAATATGCATCAGCCTCGTCGCCGACTCGAACAAGTATGACTACGATGCGATCCCGAACGAAGTCCTCTAGCTCAAGGAGGAATGGAACATGACTGACTGTACTTTCCGCCTTCTCGTGGACAGAGTCTCGTATAAACTGGGCAGCCTTGGCTAGGAGCACGTTAGACGGTGATGCTGTCCTGTCCTTGCAGGCTGAGGCTATGTCATCATCGGATGCGTCCTCGACGACTAGGCGTTGGAAAGTGGTCTCATTCACCTCGTTGAGCGTAAGGCGCGGATCGGTGATCCTGGTTCGTCTGTCCTTCACGCCGAGGAATTCGGAGTATACATCTATTGCTCTGTCGTCTTTGAGTTGTGCGTACTTTGTTCGTATGGCGGCAAAGATCATGGAGAGAGCGGCGAGACGCTGCTGGCCGTCGATTAGGCCGCGAGTTTTTTCGTCTCGATCCTCCTGAACAACAATCGTGCCTAAAAAATACTCGGGTAGATCCTCCTGTATTGCATCTATGATATCATCCCAGAGCTGTCTAGCCTCTTCAAGTGTCCATGCAAAGTTTCGCTGATGGGGTGGAACCTTGTATCGAAAACTCGACTTCAGTAGTTCTCCTACACTCTGCAGGTCACTATCAATACGAGCCTGTGTCATCGCTATTTCCCCCTACCCTCTATGTTATCCTCTGCTGTGGTCCGCTAGCATCAATGAGATTCCAAGAGTCGCCAGTTGCTAGAAGGAGCTGCTTGTGGAAAAAGTCTCTCGTGGAACGCGAGTGAGTCATTTGCAGAAGGCAATGATCTGAGGAAACTCGCCCTCTGGGACGAACGCCCAGCCGTCCTGCATGCGCAAGAAGAAGCAACCTGGATTGTCGTAGGGTCGACCTGAGAACCCATTACCGTCCGCTCGGCTGGTGGTCCAGACCTGGGCTTCCACGAACCAAAGATCGTCGAAGATCTCCTTGCCCACGTGCACGATTTCTACCCTGTCCACGCCGGAATAGTTGGCCGCTATCAAATGGAGCATGCCCTCCTCAGGGTTGGCGTAGGTAGCCTGGCTGTGCAGGGCTTGAAGCTGCCAGGCCGTATAAACCCACAGGGCGCCCAACCAAGGCCGCTGCTCCCAGCCAGAGCAGCGCCACCGCCATCAGGATACCGGAGAGACCTGCCAATATGCCTCGGGTCAATCGCTCGTTCATGATTCTGTTCCTCCTGAGTTTGGCCTGCCGGGTTTGACTCCAGTGGGTGGCGATACACTTGACGATTGTAGTGTATCAGAACTCCATGTTCAAATCAAGACCGCCTGGAGAGAACGCAGTTTGAGGAAACGAGGGTGCGAGTGCTTGACAAAAATGGTAACTTATGGTAGGATTACAGGCGAGGTTACATTTGGCAAAGCTGAAAAATTAGTATCAACTAATCAGGTGTGACTTAGGCCTGAGTAAATGGAGGTAATTGTCTGATGTTAGCAGCGCTTCTGATCACGTTTCGAGAGGGGCTGGAAGCGGCCCTGATCGTGGGCATTGTGCTGGGCTACCTGAAGAGGACCGGCCACATGGACAGGCAGGGAGGCGTTTGGTGGGGCGTGGCGGCTGCCCTGGGGGTGAGCGTAGTCGCTGCGCTGGCTATGCAGGCCGTCGGCGCGCGCTTCGAGGGCCGTGCCGAGCAGATCTTCGAGGGCGCGACCATGCTCCTGGCCGCCGGGGTGCTGACCTGGATGGTGTTCTGGATGCAGGCCCAGGGGCGGCGCATCAAAGGGGAGCTGGAGGAGGGCGTGCAGAAGGCGGTGGCAGCGGAGCAGGGCTGGGCCTTGTTCAGCCTGGCCTTCATCGCCGTGGTACGGGAGGGGATCGAGACGGTGCTGTTCCTCAGCGCCGCTGCCTTTTCCTCATCGCCCGCCCAGACGCTGGTTGGGGGGTTGATAGGTCTGGCTGCGGCGGTGGCGGTGGGCTGGGCTCTCTTCGCGGCCAGCGGGCGACTTAACATGCGGCGCTTCTTCCAGGTTACAAGCGTGCTCCTGATAGTGTTCGCCGCCGGGCTGGCGGCGCACGGGGTGCATGAGTTCCAGGAGGCGGGGCTGCTGCCCATTTTCGTGGAACATGTGTGGGACATCAATCATATCCTGGACGAGAACGGGACGCTGGGCTCCATTCTCAAGTCGCTCTTCGGCTACAACGGCAACCCGTCGCTGATGGAAGTGGTCAGCTATGTGGGCTACCTCGCTGCGATCATGCTGACGACGTCAAGGCAGAGGGTGGAACCGCAAGCGATGAGAGCAATTCGGAGTTCATAGCGACTCGGCTCGGTGGAGGTTTCGAGGGTCTGGGAGCGATTCCCAGACCCTTTCGTTCTACTCAATAGGCCACTTCGGTATGAGTTCGTCTATCTCCTCCATCAAGCGCATGGTCTCCTTGAGAGCCACTACGATTTTCTGGTAATGCCAGGTATCATCAAATGACAGCTGGCGGCCCTTGCGATCCTTGAGCCATTTGTGCAGCACCTGGTACCCACCGATTTGAAACTCCCATACCTCCGGCTCGACCCCTTCGAAGTACTGCGTCTTATTAATGTACACGCGGCCTGGTATCTGGTTGCCCTCCTCATCGCTACGCGGCTCTGCATAGCGCACCCGCTCCACCTCGTTGGAGTCAGGCACCGGGAAGGCAGTGACAAGAGAGTTCAGTTTGGGCGACTCCATCAGGTGGAGGGCCACCAGTTCTTCGCCCTTCTCTGCTAGCGCTCTGAATAGAGCCTGATCCGAAGTGAGAGGCAGTCGAGGGAAGTCAATCTTCAGGAATTCGGCGTAGCGCTCCCGGTAGGTGGGGGAGTGAAAGATGGCGTACATGTAGTGGAAGATATCTTCCGGGCCGAAAGTGCCCTGCAAGTCTCCCCTGCCGTCGGGCAGGAAGTCCAGGTCTAATTTTCCCTTGACGGTAGTAATGAACTGGGGAGAGAGGTTGTGGTCTCGCGTGTTGTATTCTGACTTAGATTTAGGGAGGGTCAGGTTGACGGCACTACGCCCCCCTTTTAGAGGTGTTTCCTTTTGCTTTTGGTGATACCTGTAGAGTGGAAATACAACTCCACCGCCTCGATAATAGATGTTTGTGTCGACAAGGTCTGTAGTGCAGAATAGCAGACCCCAAGTCTCAGACTCGACAACGTGCCCCGCCCTACCCACGATGAGAGCCAAGTTATCGCCTAGCATGTGATGCATGAGCTGGGGTCGCGGTCGGTCAATCACGGCATCAGAGTAGTAGATTATCCTCGCATCGAAGGGGCGGTAAAGGCAAGGGCTGAAGAGTTTCTCCCAATCATCCAAAGCTCGGAGTTTCAATCGAGCTTTGGATAGCTCCCAACTGCCCGTGTCTCTCAGCCTGAATCTCTGACTAACTTCCTCGTTTGAGAGGGAATCATCTCGGATAGCAGCAATTCTCGACCGCAAAGGATTCTCTTCGAAGTCGATGACGAAATGGTCACGATGGGTCTTGATACCGCTGGAATTCATTAGAAATATGTCAAGAACTTTCCACCCCTGCTCGTACTCACTCATCAGGTCAAAGTCCTTAGGTGTGAAAAAGAAATGGGGCGCAATGGGCTCTAGATCCTGCCAATCGGTGGTGCTCACATCGTTTTCCAGTAGGTAGCCATATTTGCCTTCTTGTCGACCCCAGAGGTCAGCATATTTCACCTTGGCTTGTCGTTCAGTGGCTTGCCTCTTCGTGAAAAGTGCAATTGTTACTCCCTGGCGGATGTCGAATACGTTCTCGTCAGCACCACCGTCAGGAGTGGTCTCCTTGAGTATGGCATTTCCGTGGAGATTGAGGATGTATATCTCCTCGAAGGTCCTAATCAACTCTTCACGCATACCTCTATGGATCAAGCTAAACAAGTAAGCGTGGTTGGTGATCATGCCAACTATGCCGTAGCCGGTGCGCTCGATGCGGTCGTGGGCGAAGCGGATGAATTTGATGTAGTCATCGGAAAGAGGCTGAATGTTACGTTCGCTTCGCACGGCGGCTTTGTAGCGTTCCATCAGTTTCTCGATGTGCTCACCTTTGTTGGCCGAGCTGACCGAGTATGGCGGATTGCCCAGCACTACCATGATTGGTTTTTCCGTCTTGACCTCTGCCGCAGCATTTGCTTCTTCGACGATGTATCTGGCGAAGGCTGCCACCTCCGTTCGGAACAGTGCCTCTTCCAGAGTGTTAGTGAGGTAGATGCCCAGCCGCTGGTCACCGGAGAAGTCGTAGCCCGTCTCCTGGAGCAGGAGACCCAGTTTCATATGAGCCACGGCGTAGGGAGCCATCAGTAGCTCGAAACCGAAAATGCGCGGCAGGAGGTGGTTCTTCACGTAATCGTTCCAGCCCCCTGCCTGGCCCTTCGCAATCAAGGTCTCGTTGATCTGCTGAATGGCGAAATATAGGAACGTCGCGGTTCCGACTGCTGGGTCGAGTATGAGCGTTTTGGGATCAGCGAGGCCCAGGGGGCGGTCGAAGCGGGTCTTCAAGATGTGATCGATGGAGCGGACGATGTAGGAGACCACCGGCTCGGGGGTATAGTAGACTCCTCGTTTCTGCTTCATCTTCGGGTCGTAGGCGGATAGGAAGGTCTCGTAGAAGTGGACTATCGGATCTTCCTGCCTGGCGCGCTTGCCGAAGTCGCGCAGAACCTCAGACATATCTGCCCGTGCTAGCAGGTAGGCTAAGTCATCGACCAGCCAGGCGATGCGATCGTCAAGGTCCGGACCGGCGATCTCATTGAAGAGCTTGCGCAGGAATGGGTTGGTCTTGGGCAGATTCCAGGCCGCATTCCGGCGAGTGAAGCCTTGCCCCATCGGAACGCGCACGCGGGCGGCGAAAAGCCCGTAAGTGATTGTCTGGGCGTACATATCCGCGAACTGCTTGGGGGTGAGGTCTGGGATCAGCTCCTCTTGGAAGGCTTTCAGTTGGATATGCAGGGTTCCCCCTTCGGGCTCCTTTTCGAATGTCTCTTCGATTAGATCCTGAATCATGCGTGCTAGAGCTGCCATGCGTTGCGCCAGCTCCTTTGGGCGGCCGATGGTGGGTACTTCTTGGGCGAAGAAGCCTTGAAGCAATGCGGTGACAGCCTCAAGGCCCTCACTGGACTTCTTGATCCTTCCGTCTCTGGTCAGAGTAGCCAGTCGCGCGGTCTCACGGTGTTCGCCTTCTATGTACCAGCGAAACTCCAGGTAGTCGGTAAGGATCAGGTTGTTGAGCGAGTCAAGATAGCGATGCATCTGGTCTGACTTGTAGGCGGAGTCCAGGCTCTCGCCGATGTCCTTGGCCTCCACATAGCCGACGGGCGTGTTTGAGCGAGTTATGATATAGTCCGGCGCGCCGCACTCTATTCGTTTGGGTTCGTTTACCGCTTGTACATTTCCCCCAATTGCCTCAAGGAGGGTCTTGAGAGCCGGACGGTGGGTGTGCTCCGTGGCTTGTTCCGAGGCAAGGTTCTTCTGCAGATCTCGAAGGTATGTCTTGAAGGCATCAGCCTCGCTCATAGTCTACTCCTATCACAACTGGCGATATGACTACCTACCATGACCAGCGTAGCCCGCGGCTGAACCAATGATTCTTCATAACCAGCGGCAAGCTCTGGATATTGTAGCATCCTATGAACCACGGCGCCGAGAACTCGGAGGTGTTGTCTCCTGAGCCTGGCCTGCCGAGTTTGACTCCAGTGGGTGGCGATACACTTGACGATTGGAGTGTATCAAAACTCCATGTTCAAACCAAGACCGCTTGGGGAGAACTCAGTTCGAGGAAACTAGGGGGCGAATACTTGACAATAAGAGATAACTATGGCAGGATTACAGGTGAGATTATATCTGACAAAGATTCGGAACCTCTGAATTTCCCGACTGGGGTGAAGAGTCTCTCGGAAAGATACGGGATACATTAAGCGTACTCGCGCTTGATGTTACTGATTCCGAGGTCAAAATAACTCATAAGTAAGGCCTAAGAGCTGATTACGGGAGATAGATGACAGGAGAGAACCTTAGCTGTACACATGCAAAATAACGGTGCTTCTACAGACTTTTTATTCATAAGTTGGCCTGCCTATATAGAAGGATTCCGTAGAAGCATAAGTTAGCCGCCCTTCCGCGTTTATCACCAAAGAGCTAAGAAGGAGAACACATTGAACGAAAAGCACCTGCAGTTATTGCGGCGAACCTACCCTCTAGTATTGTCACTGGTCCTGGCGGCCGCCCTTCTGGTGGTGGTCCGGAGCGCGCTGGCCCTCCCACGGGTGGATAGCCTGCTCCGCGTCACCTCGGCCTCGGATGCCACCCGAGACAGCTATGATTCCAGTCTGAGCGGGGACGGGACGGTCGTCGCCTTCGAAAGTGACTCCGACCTCCTGAACGAGGGCAGACCGGATGAGGTGACCGAAATCTGGTTGTACGACACGGCGACGCTGACCTTCACCCGCGTCACCTCGGCCTCGGACCCTGCCAACCGAGACAGCTACTATCCCAGCCTGAGCAGGGACGGGACGGTGGTCGCCTTCTACAGTGACTCCGACCTCCTGAACGAGGGAATTGCCGATCAGCAGTGGGAAATCTGGCTGTACGACACGGCGACGCTGACCTACACCCGCGTCACCTCGGCCTCGCACGCCAACCGAGACAGCTATAGTCCCAGCCTGAGCGGGGACGGGACGGTGGTCGCCTTCTACGGTGACTCCGACTTCCTGAACGAGGGCAGACCGGATAACCAGTGGGAAATCTGGCTGTACGACACGGCGACGCTGACCTTCACCCGCGTCACCACGGCCTCGGACGTTGGCCGAGGCAGCTATAATCCCAGCCTGGACGGGGACGGGACGGTGGTCGCCTTCTACGGTGACTCCGACCTCCTGAACGAGGGCAGATCGGGTAACGTGATGGAAATCTGGCTGTACGACACGGCGACGCTGACCTTCACCCGCGTCACCACAGCCTCGGACGCTAACCGAGACAGCTGGTATCCCAGCCTGAGTGGGGGCGGTACGGTCGTCGCCTTCCACAGTAACTCCGACCTCCTGAACGAGGGCAGACCGGATAACGTGGACGAAATCTGGCTGTACGATACGGCGACGCTGACCTTCACTCGCGTCACCTCGGCCTCGCACGCTAACCGAGACAGCCGGTATCCCAGCCTGAGCGAGGACGGTACGGTCGTCGCCTTCCAAAGTCACTCCGACCCTCTGAACGAGGGCATCGGCTATGGTCAGCGGGAAATCTGGCTGTATGACACGGCGACGCTGACCTACACTCGCGTCACCTCGGCCTCGCACGCCAACCGAGACAGCTATCGTCCCAGCCTGAGCGGGGACGGGACGGTCGTCGCCTTCGAAAGTGACTCCGACCCCCTGAACGAGGGCATCGCCTATGATCAGCGGGAAATCTGGCTGTGGGACAAGTTCGAATACATATACCTGCCACTGACTTTGAGACAATATCAGTAGGAGAAAGCCCTGTAATGGCGGATAACCCCTCGCTGCTGTGATGGCTCCTTTGTTCTAGCTTTCAGTTCTGTGCCAGCAGGAGGTGAACATGGATAGATCGCAACTTCTGAAACGACTTGACAAGGCTTGGGAGGAGCTCAAGGCGTCATACGCCGGTCTGTCAGACTCGGAGCTGATGGAGTCTGGTGTCACGGGCGGCTGGTCGGTCAGAGATATCATCGCGCACGTGACCTCGTGGGAAGAGGAGGCGCTGACGCATCTGCCGCTCATCCTCGCGTGCGGGAAGCCACCGCGGTATTCCGTTACGTACGGCGGCATCGATGCCTTCAACGCACAGACGACGGAGCAGAATAGGAACTTGTCGCTCTCTGAGGTGCTGCGACAGCGGGACGATACGCACTGCCGGCTTATCGACTTCATCCAGAATGCGCCAGAAGATCAATTTATCCGGGAAACGCGCTTCCGTCGTCGTCTACGCCTTGATACGTACAGTCATTACCCGAATCACGCCGAGGCGATACAGAAATGGCGAGAGCAGCGGTCAGCATGATAAGGGAAGGTCAGAACCGTTGCAAGTTGTGCACAGGTACTTGGAGCATATTCGCCGCCCAACCATGGCGTGCAGCCGACCGCCGTCGGCGGGGGTATGCATGGCGCGTCTTGCGAGCAAACGTTTTGGTTATTGGAACGAGTCTTGCCAGAGTAGGCGGCGGCTGGGCGCGTGCCTTTCGAGGTTAGATCTGGCAGGGACGGCAGCGGTTGGCAAGCGAGTGCAGTCGCGACTATACTCCTGGGCAGGCGGGGTCTGCTAGCCCCGCCAAGCTGTTCAGCTTGTCCGTTACCCGCCGTTGGCTCGATATGGGATGAATCGTGGAGGGAGCCCGCTAATCGAGGTTATGGATAGTAAAAGGAGGTGCAAAATGGCAAAAGTGCTCCACTGTAGGGATGTTGGCTTTGACTGCGACGGTGTGATCCGTGCTGAAACAGAGGAAGAGCTTTTGAAGCAGGTCGCCGAACATGCTAAAACAGCGCACAACTTGAAGGAGGTTACGCCAGAGATCGTCGAGAAAGTGCGTGCAGCCATTCGCGAGGAGTAGTAGCAGGAGAATCACTTGGGAGATGGTCCCGGGTGATTTATAGCGGATTCCTCCACACTTCATATTGAGCCGACGGCGGCTAACCAGCGGTTGCACCCGACCGCGCTCCGCGCGTGCAAATCGGCGGCTACACGCGCTTTCAGTTTAGCTTTCTAGCAAAGGTAGCGTTCCCGCACCCGCGCAGCGGGTGAACCGTACCCCGTTACGTGGCTAAACCCTGTTGGTGCTGAGTAAACGACAGGCAGTTGGTTAACATATCATAAGCGAACTAGAGGTGCTGTCATGACAAACCGTAGAGCCGAATGGGGCAACACCCTATCTCACCTGCTAGCCTTGGCTAGCAGGCTAGAGGGCGAAGGCCAATATAACATCGCCAAGTTGGCGCGCGCGGCAGCCGAGGCCATGACCCGCCAAGCTGCATTCAAGCTTGAACTGCCGTCCAAAAAAGACGAATTGGTCAGCGAAATCGAACGGGCCGTCACTGCACTTTCCGCGCTTGCTGTAGACGAGGACTTGCTAGGTGCGCTCAAGCGAGGCGCAGCTGCCATGGCTGAAGGGCGACTCCCCCTGATCCGCGAGACGCCCCATGCTTACGTCTGCCGCACGTGTGGCCACATGTTGCTCAATGAACCGGCGGATAAATGTCCGACCTGTGGCGCATGGGCGGCTACGTTCAAGCGGTTCCTACCTGTCTACTGGTTGGATGCGCTGGAGCCCTTCGCCGCATTGCAGAGGCTGCGCCAGACACCGTCGGATGTAGAGGCATTTCTGGAAGGGTTGTCGGAGGAAGCCCTGAACCAACAGCCGGAAGATGGCGGTTGGGCTATTAGGAGCATTGTGTCTCACCTGCGGGACGCACAGGGGGTGCTCAGTTTTCGGTTGAACTTACTGCTTGAGCAAGAGAATCCCTCGCTAGAGTCGAAAGCCGTCTTTGAGTGGGCAACGAAAGAGGAAGAACACCCTCCCACCACACAGGAGATCTTCGACACCTACAGGGCTTCTCGCCAAGCGACCGTCGCCAGGCTAGAGAGCATTCCTCTAGATGACTGGTGGCGCACTGGTCGACACGAGGAGTTCGGCACAGTCACCATCCGACAACAGGTCAGCTACTTCGCATCTCACGAGATTACCCACTTCCCCCAGATAGAGTCGTTGCGAAATCAACTTGTGGGGAGCGACTAAGTAGCTGTCAACCATAAGTGAGGCAGCCTCATTATTGCTGGTGCCACCTAACAAGTCGCTGCAGCCGACGCGCTACGCTTCGCTCCGCGCGCGGCTGACGCTTTTCGTTAGATGGCGCAATCACCTTAGTCAATACTTGGGAGGTACGAAATGAATGATAAGAGGCGAGCAACTAGAATCACCCTGGGCGTGTCTATCGTCCTTGGCGCTGCGATTGGAGCTGCAGTCGGAGCCGCAACAGACAACGTGGGCCTCTGGGTCGCTGTCGGAGTCGCAGTAGGCTTGGCCATTGGAACTGCAATAAATACAGGTCAATGGTAAGACGCCCGACGACAATGGGGATAGGCAATCAAGTAGTCTGACAAACGACGCATCCGAAGAGTAACTCCAGCGACGCATCTGGGGGGCGCACGTCATCTAACGACTCGCTGGAGCCGAGTCGGCCATCCAGCGGTTAGCCTGTGCGCGATACTAGTTCTGGCCCGGCCCGGCGCCTGAGCTTCGCCGTTCGGCGGCACGGCACCACCTTGCGGGGAAGACTATTCAGTAGAGGAGGTATTTCTTAATGTCTGATGATTCTCAACGGGAGTCTTTTGAGGAGTTCAGGAGTTCCCTTGCATATGGCTCACGGACAGACTTGAACTTCAAGTTTCTTGCGGGTCTGTCGGATGAAGATGCTGCCAGCTTCCTTCAAGAGCTATTGTGGAAATTGGGGGATGTTTTTGATGATGGTCAACTTGGCCGGCTCGTGCAGCACGTTTACGAATGGCAGGTTCGTGCCTATGCTGGGGAGGGGGAGTGGGCTTATGCAGATGGTCCGTTCACACCTCTGCGGAAACCACTTTCAGAATCCCGGTTGGTTCTTCTTACCTCCAGCGGACACTTTGTCGAAGGAGATGATCCGGAGCCCTTCGGAGTCAAAGATATGACTCAGGAGGAGGCGGCAGGTCGGATTCTTGAGTTCATTCGGTCGAAGCCTCGGCTTTCATCTATTGTCGTGGGCACGCCAAAGGAGAAGCTGAGGGTGCGTCATCCGGGTTACGACATTCGTGGGGCGCAGGCTGATCCGAACGTGGTGTTTCCGCATGAGATATTGTTAGAATTGGAAAGGGAGGGGCACATCGGGGAGCTATCTCGGGAGGCATACTCTTTTGTTGGGGCATGTTCACAGAAAAGACTGTTGAAGGAATCGGGGTCGGAGTGGGTCGGGATGCTACAGGAGCAGCAGATAGATGCGGCGTTGCTGGTGCCGGTTTGACCGATGTGTCATGTGTCCGTGGGGCACGTTGCCAGGCAGTTGGAAGCAGGAGGCATTGCGACGGTGATAATTGGAATCCGAGCGTTTCGTCCTCAAATGGAGGTGATGACTCTACCTCGTGTGTTGGTGACGCCACACCTAATGGGGAGACCGGTGGGGGCACCCGGTGATCGTGACAGGCAGCGGGTGGTAGTTGTCGCAGCGTTGAGATTGCTTGAAGGAGCGGAGCGAGCTGGGACAGTCGTGGAGTTGCCGGGTGCATATAGTGGAAGGTGGCAAGGAGGCAGTTGAAGCTTGGTGCATTAATTCAACAGTGCCACCTAACCAGCGCATGAAGCCGACCGCGCCTTCGGCGCTCGCAAACAGCGGCGTCTTGCATTTGTGGCGGGTCTTGTGGCGGAGTAGGTTTTGCATGGGTCGGTACGGCGGCTTATGCGAAACCGTTGGGCGGTAAAACTTTATAGCAGAGCATTTTTTATGAACTCAATCAAAGTGTTTGCTGAAATTGGTAAAAAGAGAATATTTGTCGGTGCGGTTGATTGGCCCGGTTGGTGTCGAAGCGGTCGGGATGAAAAAACGGCTCTTCAAGCTCTGGTTGACTATGGGTCGCGATATGCTCAAGTTCTGAACAGTAGGGAAATTGAATTCCAGGTCCCCACTGATGCGTCTGATTTAGTTGTGACAGAACGGCATGATGGCAATGCTACGACTGATTTTGGAGCGCCCGCAATCATGCTGGATGCTGATAGAGAACCGATTGATCGAATGGAGTTTGAGCGTTTACAAGCATTACTGCTGGCATGTTGGCAGGCATTCGATAGTGCTGTGCAACGAGCTACAGGCAGAGAGTTGCGAAAAGGCCCGCGCGGCGGGGGGAGAGACATAGAAAAGATTTTGGACCATGTACTCGAAGCCGATCAAGGATACCTGGCACGACTTGCTTGGAAGCACAAGAGACAAGGCGGAAAGAATCCAGTTGAAGAGCTCAGTCGAACGCGGCAGGCAATACTAAACGCACTGGAAGTTGCAGCAAATGGAAATCTGCCAGAGCAAGGCCCGCGTGGTGGAATCATATGGCCACCGCGCTATTTTATTCGTCGGGTAGCCTGGCATGTGCTTGATCACGCCTGGGAAATTGACGACCGAATTGTGTGACCTGAGGAGCTCAAGCGTTTGTTTATAGGGCAGTTGTACGTGTTCAGAACGAAAAGTCGCCCAACAACGGCTGCACGTGACCTCGCTTCGGTCAGAGGGTGCGCGGCGCGTTTTGCCCGCAATCCCTCTGGTTGGTGGAAAAGCCTTACCCGCACCGCTCGGCGGGTGAGCCAAACCGTTGGGCGGGGCAAGATTTTAACACGCACTAGTACTAAGGAGGGGAAGGCATGTATAATAAAAGACTGTTGGCCTGCATGCTTGGAGGAGTCATATCTGCGGTAATTTGCCTTGTGGGTAGACAAATCGTCTTCGGCTTTCCTGAGATATTGTGGGAAAACATAGCAGCCACTGTGGCGAATCGTCTGCTTCTTGGATTTGTAATTGGAATTAGTGGTTGGAGGATTAATTATCTGCTTCATGGTGCAACATTGGGCCTGATTCTATCTCTGTCAGTCTCTATTGGTTTCTTGCCAATCAATATTTTGGGATTTTTCCTGTATACATCTGCTGGCCTTCTATATGGAATACTTATTGAGTGGCTCGCGACTGATGTTTTTAAAGCACCTATGGGGGCGACATAAAAATTTCAGGATGGGCTCCGTCTAACCATTCGCTGGGGCGGACCGGAGATGTGGGGCGAAATGGAAGCCAAGTCGTACTATATGGGTAAGGAGAAAAAGTAGCGGTCGGGAATACCCCGGCCGCTCAGCTCGAAGCCGTTAGGCTGCAATACTAAGGAGAAACCAATGAATACGAGCATAAAGCTGGTTCTCTTCTGGACTCCGAGGGTTCTGTGCATTCTTTTCGCGATGTTCTTGTGTGTGTTTGCCTTAGATGTATTCAGTGAAGGTTATAGCTTTTGGCAAACGATTCTTGCCCTGCTAAAACATCTAGTTCCAGTATACATTGTTGTCATCGTACTAGTCATAGCATGGCGTTGGGAATGGGTCGGGGCGATCCTGTTCGGCGCTTTGGCGTTGTTCTATCTGGTCTGGAGCTGGGGACAATTCCATTGGAGCGCTTATTTGGTTATTTCCGGCCCCTTGGCCTTGCTAGGCGTTCTTTTTCTGTTCAACTGGATATACAGAGCACAGCTGCGAACGCGATAGTTGCAGCCTAACAACGGGTTGTAGCCGACGTTGCTCCGCTGCGCTCCGCAATGCGGCTGAACCGCAGGCCGTTGGGTGGCTTCCGCAAGCTGAGGTAAGGAAGACGATGCCTTTAGGCGCCATAATAGAAACGCCCCATGGCCAGAGAATACCCAAGTGAGGATGAAATAACCCATGAAAGACTCAGTGATCGAGGTAAAAGACTTCCGAAAAACCTACGGCGATTTTGTCGCTGTGGACAGCATCAGTTTCGACGTAAAGCAAGGTGAAATACTTGGCCTGCTCGGCCCTAACGGCGCCGGAAAGACCAGCACACTGGAAAGCTTGGAAGGGCTGCGCGCGCCGGACGGTGGTTCATTGCGGGTGGCGGGCATTGACCCGGCGCGTGAGTCCCGCAAGCTGCGGAACATGATCGGTGTGCAATTGCAATCGGCGGGGTTACCGGAAAGCATCACACCAGACGAAGCCATAAAATTCTTCTGCGCCTATCACGACGTGCCCCCCCGCTTCGACTTATTGGAACGGTTGGGCCTTACCGAGAAGCGGAATTCCCAGTTCTACGAACTCTCGGCTGGGCAGCAGCGTCGCCTGGTGTTGGCTCTGGCAGTGGCTCACAACCCCCGGGTACTCTTCCTGGACGAGCCCACAGCCGGTCTGGATGTGGCGACCCGCGTCGAGCTGCACGACCTGATGCGGGAACTGCAAGCCGGAGGCACCACCATCATCTTAGCCACGCATGACATGGCCGAAGCTGAAGAGATGTCAGATCGGGCGGCTATTATGCTAAAAGGTAAAATTGTCAATATCTGCACTCCGATGGAGATCACTGCCACAGGTGGGGGCTTGACCAAGGTTTCCGTGCGCACACAAGCCTCCAGCTTGTCCGACCCTGGCATCACCTTCCCGGCCGTAACCCAACATCTGTCCAAAGACGAGTACAGCATCTACTTCAGCACGGATATCGGTCCCACGGTGTCAGCCATTATTGCCCACATCGAGTTCCAGGGGGATACGCTGATCGACTTGCGCGTGGAACGGCCCTCCCTGGAAGACCGTTTCCTCGAAATCACCACTGATGGAGTTGTGCAATGAACGCTTTTACCCACCACTTCGCTTTTGAATTCCGCAACGGCATCCGAAACAAACAGTTGCTATTGATGAACTATCTATTCCCTCTGGGTTTTTACCTGATGATGGGATTCATCATGGCTGAGATCAACCCTTTCTTCCGGGAAGACATCATCCCGGCGATGGTCGTGTTTGCCATATTGGCTGCAACGTTACTGGGTATACCCGATCCACTGGTCAACGCCCGCGAAAACGGCATCTTCCGCAGCTACAAGATCAACGGCATCCCCGCCATCTCGATCCTGATCATCCCGGCTTTGACAACCATTTTGCATCTGGTAGTTGTGGCTACGATCATCACTGCCAGCGCGTCCCTGCTCTTTGATGCTCCTTTGCCGCTGAATTGGCCCAATTATGTCCTAACCTTCATCGCCCTAGCTTTTGCCTGCGCAGGCATCAGTGTGTTGATCGGGGTTGTTTCCCCCAGTTCACGCATGACAGTGCTGTGGTCACAGCTTGTTTTCGTCCCCTCCATATTGTTGGGGGGGTTGATGTTTCCATACAGCATGTTGCCCGAGGTGGCTGGTAAAATCGCACAGCTTCTGCCTGCCACTCAGGCGATGAACGCCTTCAACGGATTAGCTATGGGGAAGGTGGCTGATTTTTCCCCGTGGGGTTCTGTCATTGTCTTGTTCATCAGTGGCATGTTGGCGTTTGGACTGGCAGTCTATCTCTTCAGTTGGGATAGCCGCAATACGGCGCGACGCGGGCATCCCTCGCTGGCGTTGCTGGCTTTGCTACCGTATGCTGTCGGAATATTCTTGCTGTCGTGATCAACAGAAGACTGATACTGAGCTAAACAATATAGCCGCCTAACCCCGCATGAACCTGACCTGGCTTCGCCAGGGTATAATCGGCGCGCTTTGCACGCAGTCAGTCCGGTTAGCAAAGGCTTCGAGCAAACACCGCCAGGCAGGTTATGCAAATCGTTGGGTGGCGCCGCAGGCCAAAGAGAGAATCCATGAAAGGAGTTAGGAAGATGAAATACAGGGTGCACCGATTCAATATCAATATGACAAGCGACTAAAGCAAACTAGAGCAATTCCTGAACAGCTTGGAAGGTGAAGTCATCGCAATAGTCCCGAACGTTACCGTCGCGTTTTTCTGGGCTCATCGGGTGGACTTTCTTCTCATTGTCGAGAAGTTGGGCTGATGGAGTTTGGAGACAAATTCGAGATAACGGTGATGTCCTGCTGCCGCCCAACAAGCGGTTGCAGCCGACCGCGCTCCGCGCGCGCAAATCGGCGGTCACACGCGATTTCGGTTAGCTTTGTGGCGAAGCTTCTCCCACGCACCCGCGCGGCGGCTGACGCGGTGCGTTAGCTGGCTTCGTTGCATTCCAACTTTGACAGAGATTGAACTATAATAGAAGCGGTTTGAGGATCAGGGCTAATCCAATCAGGATCGAAAAGGAGTGAAGGCGTTTATCGCGCTGAAATCTTATGAAACTACCGAAGATCATTCAAGGGGGAATGGGCGTTGCCATTTCCGACTGGAACCTGGCCAGAGCGGTGTCGATGCAGGGGCATTTGGGAGTCGTTTCGGAGACAGGGATTGCCCTGATCATGATTTCGCGATTGATGGCTGGGGATAGAGAGGGACATATTCGGCGAGCGTTAAGCCATTTCCCCTTTCAAGGGCCGGTTCGGCGTATTTTAGATGAATATTATGTCCCCGAACCAAAAATCCCACGGCCGCCTTACAAACGCTCGCCGATGTGGACCCTCAACCCGCCCAAGGCGCTCGACGAGCTGACCGTCATTGCCAGCTTCGTCGAGGCATTTCTGGCGAAGGAGGGGCATCAGAACGCGGTGGGGCTCAACCTGTTGGAGAAGGTACAGATGCCGACGATGGCCTCTCTTTATGGGGCGATGCTGGCGGAGATAGACTTCGTGATCATAGGAGCCGGCATCCCGGTGCAAATTCCCGGCATCCTCGACAAGCTGGTCGACCACCAGGCGGTCAGCTACCGGCTCGATATGCAGGGAGCCGCTCAGGGGAATGATTATCGCCTTCACTTTGATCCCCAAGCAATTTTCCCCGGTGTCGTGGAAAGGATAGGCCGATTGCCCCGCCCCTATTTTCTGCCGATCATCTCCTCGGTGGTGCTGGCGAAGGCCCTGATCAAACGGGCAACGGGTAAGATAGACGGCTTTGTCGTCGAAGCGCCCACGGCTGGCGGGCACAACGCTCCCCCCAGAGGACCGCTGCGTCTGGATGAAGGGGGCGAACCGATCTATGGGAAGAAAGATGTGGTAGACATAAACGAAATCAAACAGCTCGGTCTGCCCTTTTGGCTGGCCGGGGGCTACGACAGCCCGGAGAAACTGCGGCACGCACTAGATGCCGGCGCGGTGGGTATCCAGGTGGGCACCGCTTTTGGCTATTGCGCCGAATCGGCCCTGGATGAAACACTCAAGAGCCGCATCATCCAAAAAGTCCTCGATCAAGAGATAAAGGTGCGCACCGATCCCGTCGTCTCCCCAACCGCCTACCCCTTCAAAGTGGTCCAACTGGAAGGAACCTTGTCAGATCCGGAGATTTACCGGAACCGGATCCGGCTGTGCGATGTTGGTATGCTGCGACATCTCTACAAGCGAGAGGATGGGAAGATAGGGTTCCGCTGTCCGGCCGAACCGGTAGAGCAATACCTGGCAAAGGGGGGGGAACCGGAGGATACAGTCGGAAAAATCTGCCTGTGCAACAATCTATGCGCCACTGCGGGCTACCCTCAGCATCGAAAAGACGGCTACGTCGAGCCGCCGATAGTCACTGCCGGAGACGGGTTGGTAGGCATCGGTAAATACATCAAACCGGGCCATCACAGCTATACAGCCCAAGATGTGCTTGACTATCTGACCGGGTGAAAAATTCATAACCCGCATGTTGGGATTGCCAGCTAACAAGCTATTCCCCTGGACAGGTCAAGCTCGGTTTTTATGGTGGGAGTGTTGGGGACAAAGTTGGTTTTGGTGTTGCGGCCACTTGCGGCAGCGAACTTGGCTTCGTCTTCAGGCAGGGGTTGCTGCTGGCCTCGGTGTAGTATTGGCCCTGTTTGGACTATTTGAGCGCAGGCAGGCGATCTAACGCTGCCACGCACAGGTCCGCCTAATACGGCGCTGCAGCGGACCGCCTGGGCCGCCACGTAGCTCAGCTCAATCGTTGTACCGCGTCATGAGAGATGGGCTTCATGGACGAACAGGAAATCGCCTTACTATCTTTGCTGGAAGAGCGCGCCCATCAAGGCGCAGCAACCTATGTTATTAGCGACGCGATATCTCAAGCCGAAGCGGAGTTGAAGGCAGATTCGTCCAGACTCGCTGCGTCGCGACAGATCCCCCTCAGTGTGTTCGGAGACGACCTGCCCTCCTGCGTTAGATCATGCCGAGTCTTCGTTCTACGACGAAATACGGAACTCAAAACGGAACGCCACCCGAATAGTCACCAACGAGTTCGTTCGCTTCGGTACTCTGGCAAGATCCGAGTATTTGCCGATTCCGATGTCAACGTACTAACTCTCCAGACCGATTCGGGAGCAGCAATCGTAGATCGTTGGGTTTCTCTGGATGCGAACGTCTGGCATCAGCCCGTCGCGGGTGACCAGAACTGGCCAGTTCTCACCTTTCACTCTGCTGACGAGTCGGAATTGATCGACGAGTACGCCGATGAAAGCGGTATGACATGGGCTGCACCAGACGAGCGGTCCAGTGAGGATTATGGTAGTTCCAACTGCTTGCCGGCTGCTCGCAGGTGAGCCTGCAACGTTAGGCCGACTCCCAATGCAGGCAGGCAATGGTTATTGGGAAGAGCCGGATCTAGCCTGACGCCGGGAGGGTTGGCGGTCATCGTGGTCGGTGTGATCATCGCAGTCATGTTTGCTCGACCCAACGCACCACGGACTTCGCCCTCAGCGTCCCCGAACATCAATGGGAAAGGTGATTTGAGAGAATGGCAAAACGCGGGTTTCTTTCAAGGCATGGAATTGTGCGAAACGCTATAAAAGAAGATGTGCTCTTTTTTTTCCTCCCTTGGATCTTGGTCCTTTCCGCAGGGATGGTGGTTAGTGCATGGGACCTAGTCAGGAAACAAGGAAGTCTGTACATACTCTCAGTACAAAGCATTGTCGGATTGGCCCTTGTCGTCATCGGATTTACAATTCTTCTTGTCGCCCAAATTGCTCTCCGGCGGTCTTACTCTTCGACTCTGGTCATAAGGGAAGATCATCAACTCATTACACATGGCGTCTACCAGTTCACGCGACATCCAATCTATCTGGGAAACATCATGGTCTTTATTGGCTTGTCAGTGTACGCCTCAAGTCTGTATGGTCTCTTGACTATGTCAGCCCTGATCCCGGTTTTCCTGAACAGGATCAGGATGGAGGAGAGAATGTTGACCGATGAATTCGGAGATGCGTACCGGACGTATAAGGGGGCTACGAGCAAACTGATTCCATTCATATATTGAGATGAAAAACTCGCGCGCAGCCGGGATACAGCGGGTGAAGCGGGGCGGCTGAAGGGAGCTAAGGCAACGTGAGGGGCGAGACTGGCGTGATCCCGATATGGAGTTCCCGAGATGAGGAAGCCGGAGACTGCTACGAGGCGGCAATGTGGAAGGTGGCCTAACAAGGCGTTAGGCGGCGATAACCGCGCTGTGTTGTGAAAGATGGGAAGGGAGCTTCATGCATATCACCATCCTCGCTCTTGGCTCACATGGAGATGTGCTGCCCTACACTATTCTGGGCAAAGGTCTGAAGGCGGCAGGGCATCAGGTGCGCCTTGTCACTTTTGAGAACTTTGAGCCGCTGGTCGCTGCCCAGGGCTTGGATTTCTACCCCGTCCGAAGCGATGTGCAGAGTATTCTGAGCGGGCCCGGAGGTCAAGCCTTGGCGGCATCGGGTCGGAATGCGTTTCGTGCGGCCTGGTCGGCGCTGAGGCTGTTTGGCGTGATGGCAGAGAACTTTGCACGCGATCTGTCATCACCCGAGTTGCGGGATACGGAGGTAATCATTAATCAACTACCCGGTGGGATGTACGGCTGTGACCTTGCTGAGAAGCTCGATGTGCCGATGATTGCGGCGGCGGTGCTACGCTGTGGCTGACGCCTATCGGTTAGACAGCAGATTCGCCATCTAGGGTGTTTGTCAGAAATCGTTCTGATCGAAAAACCTGGGGGAGACCCATGACTCATAATGAATCGAACCAGGTCAATCTGGTCTCACGTGCTGCTCTTCCATCTGCCGCTCAACGCTGGCTGGACAGAGCCCTTCCCAAGGACCTTGATCTCCCCTCAAGCATCCGAATTGAACAAGAGGGGACCATGGAAATTCGCGGCAGGTGGATATCCTTCAAGGCAACCGGCGTCTACAAAGCGTCCCCCCTTTCGTTCAACTGGCGGGCCAGATTCCGAATGCTGCCTGGCGTCTGGATCGTCGCTGAGGATGGCCACCTGGACGGTCAAGGTTGGGGAAGCGCTCGACTTTGGGGGATGATCCCTATGGGAAAGCGCACTGACCCGGAGGTCTTGACAAGTCAGCTGGTGCGCAATCTTGGTGAACTTCCTTGGCTACCATCGTTTGTGCTGGCCGATTCGACTTTGACATGGACCGCTGTAGGTGATACTGTCTTTGAGGTCCGAAGCAGCGCAAGAGACCAGGAGATTAGTGTCCGCTTCGATACTAACGATCAAGGCGATGTAATCCGAGCTTACAGCCCCTCGCGCCCCTACGACGTTCCCGGCGGATACGCTGAGGCGCCTTGGTATTATGAGTTCAGCGATCACCGCGAGTTCGGCGGAGTGCGGATACCAGCGGCAGCTGTCGCCACTTTCGAAAAAGGCGATGGGACATGGGAGTACTTCCGGGGCAGGATTACTTCCGTTACGTTTGGGGCAACTCCACGCTGAGCATCTGAAAGGGCTGTGTTTTGGGGTCGTTGATCGGCGGCCCTGGAATCTGAGATTCGCTGGTCTAACAATAGCCTGGACCTGACATTGTAGGAAAAGCGACCGTCAGAGCTTGCTGGGGAGGAGACACCATGCCGTCCACTGTTCTCAACCGCAGGTCATGCTTCACGTTAGGTGGACTTGCTAAATCGAGCGAACACCGCCCGATCATAACCATCGGAGAGACAAATGGCAATGAATAGATTCTTCCTTTCGGTTCTTCTTGTTCTTGGTGGAGCAGCAGTTTTTGTTCTTGGAAGTCCGTACTACACCGTTTTCCCGACGAATGGAAATCAGACTTATTACATCGCTCTCACAGCATTCCTTCTAATCATCTCGGTTGCCCTCAAGAAGAGCCGATCTCTCTCGCGCTACTGGCCAGCCGCATATTCCCTCTTCATCGCATCGGCCGGATTGCTGTTCATGAGCACAGGAATCCTGAACCTCCAACGCGACACTATGGAGCCTTTACAGTTCCTGGCCATGGATAAACTCTCGCAGTTCCTGTATGTTGTGCCCGTCATCGTTGGGCTGACTCTACTTGCGAAAGACGAGTTGAAGTCCATCTTCATTGGGCGAGGAAGACTGAAACAGGGTCTCACTTTTGGCCTGGTGTCCTTTACATCCTTTGCAGCGATCGCCTTTGTTATGCAGCCGAATTCAAGTGATTTCTTTTCATCACTTCCTGCCCAAGTCCCTTGGCTGCTACTATTCATCTTTACGAATGCGATCATGGAGGAGCTTTGGTTCAGGGCAATCTTCCTGAAGAAATACGAAACCCTGATTGGAAGGAATGCTGCCATCATTGTCACTGCTTTGGTCTTTGGCGCTTCACATATCAATGCCACCTATGATTTCCCGGGCGGCGGGGTCGTTTTCGGCCTGGTGGTTTTCGGATTGGGTCTCGTTGGAGCCTACTCGATGTTCAAGGACGATGGATTGATAGGTCCTGTCCTCTTTCATGCTGGCTATGATCTGCTGGTCATCGCTTCAGTCCTTAGCTCGTTGTAGGAAACCGCGGCTCAATGCCGGCAGCCCAGAAGAGTGTGGAAGATGTGGAGTGAACGGCTTCAAATGCTCCTGGCCGTCGCAGTACTGGCCTGGATGGTGCTCTGGATGCAGGCCCGGGTGCGGCGCAACAAAGGGGAGCTGGAGGCATAGTGAGTGAGCCGTATTGTATCGCGCACTTGGTCGAGCAGCTTCTTGGGCTGTGGTGTCAGCGAAGCTCCGGAAATTCGGTTTTGCTCAAGGAGCGGAGCCATTATACAATGCCGATGGGTTCTGCGAAGAAACCCGGCAGGAGATATCATACAGAAGGTTTCTGGAAATACAGGTTGTCCGCCATTCTGCGTTTATCACCAAAGAGCTGACAAGGAGAGTACAATGACTACAAAGCACCAGCAGTTATTACGGCTAGCCTCCCCTCTAGTATTTTCACTGGTCTTGGCAGCCGCCCTTCTCGTGCTGGTCCAGAGCACGCTTGCCGCCCCACGGCTGGGTGGCCTGACCCGCATTACCTCGGCCTCGGATGGCCTTCGGGACAGTTGGACGGCCAGCCTGAGCGCCGACGGGACGGTCGTCGCCATCGAGAGTGACTCCGACCTCCTGAACGAGGGCAGACCGGATAACGCGTTCGAAATCTGGCTGTACGACACGGGGACGATGACCTACACTCGTGTCACCTCGGCCTCGGGCGGCCTTCGGGACAGCCATACTCCCAGCTTAAGCGCCGACGGGACGGTGGTCGCCTTCAGCAGTGACTCCGACCTCCTGAACGAGGGCAGACCGTCGGGCGTGGGGGAGGTCTGGTTGTACGACACGGGGACGATGACCTACACCCGCGTCACCTCGGCCTCGGACGGCCTTCGGGACTGCTTTTTTCCCAGCCTGAGCGGGGACGGGACGATGGTCGCCTTCTACAGTGACTCCGACCTCCTGAACGAGGGCATCGCCGATGAGCAATATGAAATCTGGCTGTACGACACGGCGGCGATAACCTACACCCGCGTCACCTCGGCCTCGGACGGCCTCCGCGACAGCTATGGACCCAGCCTGAATGCCGATGGGACGGTGGTCGCCTTCCGCAGTGACTCCGACCTCCTGAACGAGGGTAGACCGGATGACGTATTAGAAATCTGGCTGTACGACACAGCGACGATGACC
>SDBU01002462.1_pt1 | contig 24537 bp, 31 predicted proteins | sample 2277071 | NCBI WGS metagenome assembly SDBU01 (sample SAMN10397929, study PRJNA504765) | marine sediment metagenome | isolation source: marine sediment core GS08_GC12, 126 cmbsf | place: Arctic Ocean: Gakkel Ridge, Loki's castle | collected 2008
AGCAGCGGATAATACAACATTAGGTGGAACCCTGCGTTACTTGATAGACTCATCAGGACAACACAGTTTCAAGGGGCCTATAAGTGTAGGTGAGGACGACACCGGCTACGATGTCAAGTTCTACGGCACCACAACAGGCAAATACCTGCTCTGGGATGAGTCTGCTGATACTCTGGTAGTTTTAGGAAACGTCGGCATAGGCACGACTACGCCTGCTACCCATTTGGAAGTCTCCAAAGCTGACCCAGAAATCCGCCTTACTGATACAGGAGACTCAGAATATACAAGGGTTACAAGGAGTGATACAGACGGGAAGGCAACGAGATATAACAGGGTTTATAAGCCAGTGGAAACTGGATATGCTTTAGACTTTAATGATGATACGGGAGCTGATAACGAATATGTTGCTTTAGGAAATAACGTTTTTAATTTTCTTACAGCAGGAAGTTACTCAATGGGTTTTTGGGCTAATGCGGATGTTCTTTCTACAAGTGCTACCGTTTATTATCTTTTAGATTTTGAAGGTAGAATACTGCAGTTTTCGTCAAAAAATAGTAATTGGAATCTTGTTATGTATAACGGTTCTACTCTTTATACAGCTTCCTCGGCAACTCACTATGCAACGGGAGAATGGGTATTTCTTTTGGGTGTTTTTGACGCTGATAATGATACGCTGACGCTTTACATAGATGATGCTGATGGGGTTGTTGAGGATACTACAGGAACTCCAGATAATTCTCAAAATAGAGCCAATAATATAGGGATTTCTTATGATGGAGTCTCAGGAGATTTTAACGGTAGAATAGACGAGGTATTTGTTTATAGCCGCATAGTTAGCTCTGCTGAAAGATTACAATATTATAATGGTGGGGTAGGTATTCGTGCTACGCTTGTTTCTACTACAGATTTAGAAGGAAACTGGCGTTTTGATGATAATACAGGGGCAACGGCTGCCGACTCTTCAGGAAATACCAGAAATGGAACGCTTACTAATATGGAAGAGGATGAATGGGTAACAGGCAAGGTTCCTATAACGGTGGGTGAAGATGTAGAAGTTCAAGTCTGGTCATCTCAAGATGGAGTAGGTGTAGCAGAAGAAGGCATCCAGACCTTTGGCGACCCAGATGGTAGGACAGTAATAGATGGACAGACAATAAGGTTTAATATAGGTGGGGTGGAGAAGGCACAGATTGATGCTTCCGGCAACGTAGGCATCGGCACAACTGAGCCTTCGGTAGCTTTAGATGTAGTAGGCGATATAACTTTAACAGGCACCCTCACAGCAGACACCTTCTTTGACGGCACTCTCACGATTACTGGGGGCAACCTCACCACCACAGGCTTGGGGACTTTTGGAAATTTAGATGTTGATACTCTTAATTTTAATGGGAACAATATAACAGACAGCACAGGAACTATACTATTTGGAAATGAAAACCTAACAACAACAGGGAGAGGAACTTTTGGAACAACCACAGGAAGCAGGGGCAATGCCTCTTTTGCAGCAGGAACAGGTGTTGAAGCAAGTGCAGCAAGAAGTGTATCAATGGGCTTAGGAACAACAGCAAGCAACGCACAAGCTGTAGCAATGGGTAACAACACAACAGCAAGTGGAATTTATAGCGTAGCTATGGGAAGAAACGGAACAGCGAGCGGAAGTTATAGTGTGGCTATGGGTGATGGCGGAACAGCGAGCGGAAACTACAGCACAGCATTTGGTTTAGGCACAAAAGCAGAAAGTAGGAATGTAACAGCTTTTGGGACTTACAATGTTGGTGGTGGAGATGGTTTTAATTGGGTTGAAACAGACCCCTTATTTGAATTAGGAAATGGAACAAGTGATGGTTCAAGAGCAAACGCTTTTACTGTTTATAAAAATGGAAACATAGAAACCTTAACAGATTCAACTTGGACTATGGGATTGGCAGGAGATGCCACGATAGGCTTTGATGGTAATTCCTTCAACATCATAGCTAATGCTGTAACCGGAACAGATGATATGGAATTCACCGCAGATGATGTGTTATTCTCGGACACGGTAGGAGCAATGGCAGGGATTTCAAGAGGCACTACGGATACGGACATCACTTATATTACCTTATTTAACGCAGATGGAGAACTTTGCTATTTGTACCCTAATGCGACACAAGATGGAATTATAGTTCAAGCAGGACAACCATAAGGAGGTAGTTATGAAAACAGTATTAGTATTGACATTATTGATGACTGTGGCGGTTGTCAGTTTGACATTTGCAGAAGAAACTACATTAACAGTTGATGTTGCTAAGATGATTATCCCTGCAGTAGAACACGAAGGAGAAATTCCCTTAGATGAGGGAGGTAAACCCATCTATACTGAACTTGAATGGATAGAATTATGGGTTGAGGGATATCTACAAAAGCAGGAATTAAGATTTAGAAAATCAGACGCAGGAAAAGCAGCTAAAGCGGCAGTTGTCAATGACCCTTCTGCTATTAGTATAAAGAAATAAGGAGGAGGCGATGACTGTCGAACCGAATTTAGTTGTATTTGCTGGAGTTCTTGTTACCGGGGTGATCGGCGTAGCAGGTTTTGTTATGGGTAATAACCGCAATGAGAGCAAGGCGAGAGGCGGGATATATCGACGGATGGATGAGAACAAAAAAGACTACAACGATACTTTCCAGCGCAAAGACATTTGCGAGGTAACTCATAAAGTTATTGCCGATAGCTTGACGGAGATAAAATGCGATGTTAAGAAACTCCTTAAGAAGAACGGAGTAAATTAAAATTGTATAAACAGCGCAAGATTTACAAGCAGATTACCCACGCCAGAGAGTATCTAATCCGAGGCGGGCCCGGGGATAAAGAGATGGCGATAAACCTATTAGGACAGGCACTTAAAGACCACGAAAAAGCGATAAGAAAAAGCGATAAGAAAAAAGGTGAAAAATGACAAGATCCGAAATTATTGCGATGTTCAGAACAGAGAACCCGGAGTTTACCGAAAGGGCTTTACCCGATGCCAGGCTTCACGAATGGTGCAAGATAGGCGACAAAGAGATCGCTGCTGAAACACGATGTATCGTAACCGATGAGACATTCAATTCTGTGGTTACTACCTCTGTATATATCACTAGATATGATCTGACAGCCGAGATATCTAAATTCCATGACATAGATGACTATCCCGGAGGCGGAGTGTCGTTTAATAACAAAGTTCTAGAGAAAACAACTATCGCTGAACTTGACGAAGATGAATATAATTGGCGTAAGCGATCGGCCGGCACACCAGATAAATACTATAGGCGCGGCAGATGGCTCTACTTCGACAAACCTGTTAAGACCGCAGATTTAGAGATCAGGGTATATGCTGTCTTACTCTCAGATGACTTCGATGACGATGGCAAAACTCCATTCAATCAACTAACATACTTTGAGCCATATCATTATGCCCTCGTCTTGTTCTTGCAGAAAAAAGCCAAGATGAAAAGAGAAAAAACCGGAGTAGAAACAAAAGCTATCACAGAATTTGCCGCCTACATAAAATGGATGAAAAGGATGCTCGGTGCATCAAGGCTTAAGTCAATGAGGTTTCAGCCACCAGTAGGACTATACGGAACAGGCCAAGAAAGATAATGAAAAAACTAAAGCTTCTTCCTATATTATTGCTATTTCTATCAGGGCCTCTCTTTGCCCAGGAACAATACAAAGACCTCATCTATGTATGGGATGATTTCTCAAAAGGCCTCAACACAAAACTATCAGAATTCTCCCTACCCAAAAATCAGGCTACCATCGCAGAGAATGTCCGCTATGACAAAAAACTAAAAGCCCTGAGCAAGCGTGCCGAGGTGTTCAGTTATGGAACGATGGACACCACAGAGCCAGGGACAAGTCTACATAGGCTCTACCTCAAAGACACCACGAAAGTCTTAATAGGCACGCATGGCGACGAAATAGAAGCCGGAGTAGACGCAACAGGTAACTTCACCGCAATCCTAGACCTAACTACTGGCGATTATAGATGGCAATGGCTCACATGGCATGATGTAGGAATAGGCTGCGATGGCTTCAATCAGCCGGTAAAATATGACGGCTCATCCGTCTCGGCCACCTACCTTGGCTCCCTGCTGGCCACAGTCCATACAGCCGGTTCAGGCCCGGCATCCGGAAGCAGATCATATAAGGTAAGCTATTACACATCAACCTATGAGGTGATCTACGATGTAATATCAAACGCTATAACAGGCACAGGCAAGGATATTCTGCTCTCAATGATTCCCATCGCCCCGGATACTTTCGGAGGAGAAGACGTTGTAGGCAGGAGAATCTACCGCAATAAATTAGCCGCGCAGACCACATGGTATGAACTTACAAACAGCCCGATAACCAACAACACCGCGACAACCTTGACTGACACAGATACAGATGCAGAATTATCAGCCACAGAATATCCAGGAGGCGATGCTACCTATACTCCGCCTAAGGGAAAGTTCTCAGTAATCCATAGAAATCGCCTCTGGTTTGCCAATGATCCAAATTACCCCTCACGCATTTATTATTCAGAAGACGGCAGCCATGATACCTTTTTAGATAACGCCTATTTCAATATCCGCCCCAATGATGGCGACGAGATAACCTTTGCCAAGAATTTAGGCGGAGTTCTTACTATATCAAAAAACAATACCATCCAGTTTATCGATACATACAAAGGTGACTCACCCACAGCCGACTGGGAGATATCCGATCCCTTCAGTTTCACAGGATGTGATGCACCTTATAGTGTATCCAACTCACCACTAGGAATAATCTACCTTGACTGGACAGGCCTATATACATTTAACGGCTCAAGTTCACAACTTATCTCAGAGGCTATAACCCCCGAGATCCTAGACATATCTGAATCTGACTTTGCCAACTGTTGGGGTATATTCCATAAGAATATTTACTATCTCGCCTACACCGCAGAATCCACCGGCGCATCAACAAACGACAGGGTGCTTGGCCTCGACATATTAAGCAATGCCTATTTCATAGATTTATTAAGCATCAACGCCTTCTGCACATTCTCATCCGGGGATGACTGGGATGTTTTATATTCTGTCTCATCAAATAACGGAACAGTCAATGCCCACGAAGAAACTATTCATGGCGTAAGACACAGGAGGCAATCAGACTTTACCGGGACGTTTGATGACATGCGCTACATCCCCACCAAATGGGGCGGTGATATTAATAACGTAGTATTAGAGATTGCCAACATTACTACCATTGATGATTTGACCGGCATAATCAATGATTTAACCGGCGACATCAACAGAGAAGATACTGCCGGAAGTTATATTTCACAAGTCCTACATACTGGGGCTACAACTTTTGATAGACTCTACTGGCACGAGACTATTCCCGCAGCAGGCGGAGATGTGCTGTTTTATATAAGAAGTGATACAACATCTGACCTCTGTGAAGCAGCCACATGGTCTTCCTCTTATACAGATGCCACAGGAAGTGATATATCAGGAGACTCAGCCTATGCCTATGTCCAGTACAAAATAGAACTCTCAACAGACGACATTGACTATACCCCTAATGTCAAATCAATAGGTGGCTTTGCGGTCAAATTTACCTATGATATGGAAGGCATAACCCAGGAGACCACAATCCCTCTACATTGGCGAGGTGGCTGGACAGATCTAGGATACCCGGATATGGACAAAACCCTCACAAGCATGACCTGTTACTATGGCTATAAAGAAAATGTATCCGGAACCATAAACATAAAATTTGAGAACTTCGAAGGCGACAGCGATACATTCGAGATAAACACCTTAGAAGACCCAGGTATGTATAGTGATAAGTTTACCAACTTTGCATTCGTTGGTGATCTATTCCTTCTCGACATAACTGAATCATCTCTCAACGATGTGCATATTGATAAAATAATTATTAACTTTGATGTGGAGCCTACGCCATGATAAAGAAAACTTACTTATTGCTTTTAGCAATTCTTCTCTGCCTGCCTAATTTGATTTTTGCAGAAGAAGGATTTGAATTCAAGGGTGGCCAGCTTTTCACACCTGAAATGATTGAGAGCATTAAAGACTATATCAATGGCATGCCTATCCAAGAGCAAGAACTTCGGGAAATAAGAGATGCCGCAAATGTTTGGAAACGAGACAGCGATAATTCCCAGATAGAACTTAGAGAAGCAAAAGCTCTTGATATGCAGACACAGCAAATTGATAATGTTCTAGATCCGACTGCGGCGCAGGATGCGGCTACCAAGAATTATATTGATGTAAGATTGCCTGCCGGAACTATCTCAATGTATGGCGGCTCATCAGCCCCAGCAGGTTGGCTTGAATGTGATGGCTCAGCAGTATCAAGGACTACTTATGCCACTTTATATGCAGCAATTAGCACAACTTATGGAGTAGGCAATGGTTCAACGACTTTTAATCTGCCTACCTTTACCAATAAATTCGCAAGGGGCAATACGCCGGGGACAGGGGCAGGGGCGGATACGCACTCACACGCAGATACTTTAGCGGCTCCAGCCCATACACACAGTGTCCCAAGAGATGGATGGGGGTCGGCGCATCAAACAGGTTTTGTAGGTCGAATAAAGACTATTATCAACACAACGTTATATGATAGTGCAACAGGTGATAATACTTCTGGCGCAGCAAGCGCTACCGCACTTACGGGTTCAGTAACAGATGGAGCTAATGTTCCAGTATATACAGCAGTGATGTTTATAATTAAGCAATGAAAAAACTATTTTTATCTATAAGATTGCGATATTTGAGATGGTATTATTCACGAAGCTCCGTCAAGCAAAAGATTGCTGACGAAAACTACAAAGGAGATTGGATATGAAAAAGATAATATGGATTTTGGTGTTATCGTTTGTGCTGCTAAATGCAAATATCGCAGGTGCAGTAAACCAGTGGGCGGAGGGAACCGGGGCCAACACCATCCTCGGCACAGAGGATGCCGCCGATATTGATGCCGCATCCTTCCAAAACATCGTTGATCCGCTAGAGAGGTTATTAGCCGGATACAGGCAAGGTGCGCAAATCCAATACAACTCAGCCAGCACCCTAACAGTAACAGTTGGAGAAGTAGTAGTATCAAACGCAGGCGGCACGATCCGCAACATGCATCGAAATACATCCGCAGCTACGCCCGGTTGGGGTGACATTGATACCGGCGATGAGGCCATAAGCACTACTTATTATGTCTACGCCTATCAAGACACAACCTCAACTGGAACCTTTAGCCTAACAATATCAACATCAAGTTCTGCCCCATCAAGCAAAACCTATTTCCTAAGACTCGGCTCATTCTACAATAACTCTGATGGAGATATTGAACGCATCGTAAATGATGATTTCTCCACCATGTGGGAAGTTGACACAACAGAAACACAGATGATTCAGGCCGACGAACTCGATATGCAATCCAAGAAAATAATCAACGTCACCGATCCTACCGATGACCAAGACGCAGCCACAAAGGCCTATGCTGATGAAGCAGCAGGCCTAGCCGACGGAGCAGTAACGCAGGCGAAGTTAGCGACGACTACGGGGGAGGTATCAACATCCACAAATAATGTTTTACTGACTTTGCCAGGGGGGACATATGGATTCCACCCTCAAATAAAAAGTGCAGCAGGCGGAAGCGCTTTTATTATTACATTCTGTGGAAAAGAGGGCGAAACTAAAGCCCCCGGGACAACTTATGTAACTACAATCTCCTTTCATGATGTTTCTGGCGAAACAGGCTACGCACAACAGCGTTATATTACAGCATCAGGTATAGACTATTGGTTATTCATGCTACTTGACAAATCTTCCAAAGAAATTATATCTACTTGGGCCGCACCAGATCATCCTTCCTATGGCAATGGTGGCGATTATATGAAACTCCCTCACCCTTTTAGTAGTTACGACTCATCCGATCATTACATCGTCCTGATAGAAAAAGAACAGACAAAGCAGTTGCGATCCGATGCAGAAGAACAAGAAGTTAGCTTGCTTACTCTGATTAATGAGGATTACAAAGTCGACTGGCTCTCTGCCCCGAAATATGTGCCACTTCATACCGGCAAGTTCTTAGGCGAAGAACCCATCCTTGTGCCGGATATCTCGAGTTATATTAAGATGAAGAATCTGGTAGCTCTAACCGATCAAGAGAAAGTCACGATAGATGTGGCCAAAGATGCCATCATATCGGCCCAGGAACAGGCAGCCCAAGACAAAGAAACCAACAGCGCATCCGGCAAAGCGAAACTAAAAGTCCTAGGCCTAACCGATGCAGAAATAGAGGCGATGGGGATTGAATGACAACGCATGTTATTGAAAAAAAAGTAGCAGGTCCAAAACAAATTCGTAAGGGAATGAAAACTCTTGAAGAGATAATGCGCAAAATACCAGGAGTAAAGTTTGGCGATGATTGCGCTCCCCTAAAGCATGTCTTTACTGACAACCAATATCTCCGTCAAATAACTATGCCCAAAGGAATGTTGTTTATCAGTAAACTGCACAAGACGACTCATCCTTATTTTGTCCTGAAAGGTGATGTGTCCGTATTAACAGAAAAAGGGGTGGTGCGCATTAAATCCCCTTATTCCGGCATTACTAAGGCAGGAACAAAACGGGTGCTTTTCACGCACGAAGAGACAGTCTGGACAACTATCCACTTCAATCCAAGCAATACTCAAGATTTGAAAGAAATAGAGAGTCATGTTATAGCAAAGAATTATAGGGAACTACCTGATAGAGTGCGGAAACAATTATTAATCACTACAGAAATAATCGAAGAGGCCAAACTTATAACCTTTGTTGAGAAGTTTACAAAAAAGGAGGAAAAATGTGGGAACTAATTAGTCATCTAATTGATTGCTTAAAAGAAGTCCCTGTTTTTTTATTTATCGGTTCTTGGGGTCTGATAGTAGCAGCAACTATAGCTACAGGTGGCGGTCTATATGCCGCAAGTCAAATGGGTGGCGGTGGAGACGAACGTCAAACCTTTATGCCAAGAACAGAATTTCTCAAAATGCCAGCCCCAGAGTTCTATCCGGGTCCTAAACCTGAGCAATATGCGGAGTTTCCCGAAGCCGAGGCAGCCAGAGAAACATGGTGGGGCAAGCTTCAAGAATTCGGTAAGGAACCCGGCTATGGAGCGATCTCACCTGACTGGGGCGACATTTGGGAAGAAAGCCAAAGAAAAGTAAAACAATACTACTGGGGCGGCCCCGGGGGAGAGCCGGGAGTTGCCGGAAAGGTAAGAGCCTCAGCAGCCAGGCGTGGAGTATCAGAGTCCCCTGCCCTAGAAGCCGAGATGGGGCGAATGGGCCGAGCGGAAGCAGGCGACATTAGAAGCATGGCCACAGAGCAGGCCTTCCAAAAAGCAAAATTCGCAGAAGCCGGAAGACAAAACTGGCTACAACAAATGCAAGCCATGACAAGCCTAAGACCGATGTATTATCAACCATCCGGAATGTGGCAATCACCTTATGCTGCCACAGAGCAATCATACTTTGCAGGTGGAGGCGGAGGCGGATCACAAACAGGACAACTAGTAGGTGATCTAGGACCTGCCGGAATGGATTATGCAATGCAACGCCAACAGCAAAACTGGTTGCAAGATATGATGCAGCAACAAAGAAATATAGATGTGCCATCATATGGAACAGAAGGTAGTCCAATAGGTCCACGTCTAGAAAGTGGATATTACTACAGTTAATTAATAATCTAGGAGGAAATTATGCCAAAAGCAGCGGATGTAATGATAAAGATGGTCACTGAAGGCATCAGAAGCCTAGGCAAAATTCAAGGTCAACGAAACGAATTGCAGGCCGGGATGATAGCCAATGAACTTGAAAAGCGCAGTAACTTTATGTGGAAGATGCGCGAGAAAATGCAATCCCCTAGCTTCAACATGCAACGTGATCTACAGAAGATATTTCAAGATCAGTTTGAAGGCGATCAACGACCCGGCCCAGGCCCGGCTCAAGGCCGAGGTGTAATGGGAACAGCACAACCAGGAGCAGGAATAATGCAACCAGGAAGAGAAGGCCTTCCCACTAAAGGTGGCCTTATGCAGCAATTCGCCAGAACCGGAGGCATCGCCCCAGGCTTCCCCGGAGCATTGCCGGCCGGAGCGCCACAGGATCTGCAACAGGCCCAACCACAACCGGATATCTTCTCACAGCAAGTGAAGCCGACTGTAAGGCTAACCGGAACCGGCTATACACCACACTATGCATCCAGGAAAGACTTCATCTATGATCAGATACAGAAGAAGAAAAGACGAGGCACGCAATTAACCCCGAAAGAAACAAAGTTTATGGATGATTATCTTGGCCTAAAAGACCAGCCTCTTTCTGGTGATGAATACGATGTGGACAAACAGAAGGCCTTAGCAGGTGAGATGGAATGGTCTGATCTAAGAACTAAATATGCCTACGACTCAACCAAGGCAACCGAGATTGGCAAGATTCAAACCCAAGATGTAATCAACCAAATAGCAGGCGATCCAAGAGGCTGGAAAGCAGGCTATAGGGAATTCTTGAAAAGAGAAAGAGAAGCGACAATGGCAGGCATCGATGCTGCTGCCGTCTACAGGGCATTCGGTTATAGCAAATAATATGGGATTCCTTAATTTCACTAAAGCCGGAGGCGCAGCACCAGGCCAGACATCAACCCTGACCTTCAACAAGGCCGCAGGGAATGTTATTACTCCCGAAATGGACTTCAGGAGCTGGTATCAAGAATCCCCTAATCTCTACGAACCACGCCTCGCGGGAGCATCCGAGGAAACCAAGCCATACATCTTTCAAATCCTAAACGAAACAAATAAAAGAAACCTAGACTTCCGGCTAAGAGAAACCACCAGAACCAAAGAAGAACAAGCCAAAAAAGTAGCGGCCGGTAAATCAATGACTTACGATAGCATGCACCTGACCGGCGATGCCTTTGACCTCGTGCGTTTTATCGATGACAAGCCTACCTATAAAGAGGAAGACTACCTACCCCTGCAAGACATCGTTCAAGACCTGAACATCCCTCTGCAACAAGGGATAATTACCAAAGATAAAAAAAGCGGTGAGTATGGATGGTGGGACAGAGGCCACATGCAGATTCCATCAGAAAAAGGTATGTATGGCGGATATCAAGACTGGCAGAAACTCGTCCGGCCGGAAGAAGAAACACCTGAGATATCCGAGAATGTCCTGAACTTTGGCCGAGCCACTACGATCCGTAGCCCCGAAGGTCCTGTTTTTAGAGCAGCCCCCCCTGACTACAAACCTACCGGCTTGCCCCTAACTACAGCAGAACGAGCCAGGGCAACTGTGCAATTAATCATAGGTGAAAGACCCGGCTTCATAGAACAAAAATTCGGCATCACCCCTCTAAGGCTATCGCAGCATATAACCGAGACAATTCTGCTTCCTGTCTGGAAAGTTTGGCAAACATTCAAATCAACAGTCGTTCCTCTAATGAAAGGCGAACGCGTAGAACCCCTAAGACGAGAAGCCGCCTTCATGGAGATGATCCCCGAGGAGAAAAGGCCCCAAGCAGCCGAAAACATAAAGCGCGCAGTATATAGTGTCATCATGCCCTACATAGGACCGGGAGTCGGCACAAGCATATACGACAGCCTTCCCGAGGATGTAAAAGCAAAGCTTCCACCAAAATCCGTAGAGGGAGCATTAGGCCTAGCCGAGCTAGCCATAGATCTACCGGCAATCATTGCCTCAGCCAAAAGCTGGCAACATCTGAAAGGTTTAGTAGGGCGGCGCATGGGCCAATCTGCTGTAACAAAACTAGAACCGATTCTGCGACCTGCAATAGGTGAAAAAGGAATGCAAACGCTTGTGAAATCGGCTGAGGAAACTGCAAAGCGCACACCGATATGGCGTCTCCCTCGAACTGCTATGGCCGAGAGAAAGCTTCCTTGGGCTGCCCGGCCAGAAAGACTAGCCCTACCCGAGGCCCAGATCACAGAGTTCTATGCAGGATTGCCTATACCTAAATTCAAAATTGGCAGTACAGTTAAGTTTGGTAAAAAAATAGGAAAGATTGCAAGCATCAAAGGAACTAAAGCAACGCTAGATATCGCAGGAAGGATAGTTACTACAGATCTATCAAAACTAAAACCTACGGAGATAGCTAAACCTACTGAACCCAAAGCACTAACAGTCGCAAACAAATTCAATACTGAAATAGTATCTGCTGCTAAGAAGACTCTAGGCCCAGGGGAAAACTTAGAAGATAGCGTCGCAAGAACAAAAGACTGGATCTCAAGCGTATTGACAAATGACCAAACTTCAACCAATCCTGAACTAGTGGACTACTTCCAAAAAGAAGGTGGCTTTAGCAAAGAGATTGCTGAATTTATTGTATCTAAGAGAGGTCAAGTCCGAGCCTTGCCCAGAGGCGTTAAAAAAGAAATGAGGGAGCCTGCTCCTGTAATTAAACCTACTGAATTTCCTTTAACTCTTGGTGAAAAACCTGAAGGATACAAATCGTTGGCATCAAGAGGATTACTAGAAGAACCAAAGGCTCCAAAAGATCATCAATATTTATATCATGTAACAAGCACGGAAGCATATGAGAAAATAAAAAAAGAAGGATTGTCTTCTGATTCTTATCTTTCTGAAGATCCTGAACTCGCTTTTGATATTGCATCAACAGGAGGAAGAGCAGAAATAATATTAAGAGTTTTAGCTCCAAAAACACACATTGTATTTGATAAAGTAGAAGGATTCCCTTATGTGAGTAAAGTAATACCATTCAAAAATATAGAGCATATAAATATTTTGCCAACGGGTAAAGTAGATGTAGTAAAAGCTGTAGAAGTAAAACCTATTCCAGAACCCCAAAAGGCCCAATCCCTAAAAGATGCCCAGAAAATAATCGAGCAGGCCTTTGCCCGAGGCGTAAGAGATCCCCGGGCTATGGTGCAACATAATGAACTGGCCGAGGCCTATAAAATCCTAACCGGAAAAGAAATACCCAAAGGTCCTGATGCCTTAATCGATGTAGATCAGGAACTATCTGCCCTGAGGCCCGAGATCGAACTCCCACCGGCAGCCGAGCCGGAAGAACCAGGGGAGATCTTCAAGACCGCAAAAGTCCTAGACACAGCCTATCGGCGCGAGGTGCTGATCAAGCTAAAGGCCCTAGGTGATATCGCCCCGGACATAATAACGCAGAAACAGATAGCTGTAGCCCATAATATAGCCCAAAAAAGACGTCTGACACCCCGTCAACTCCATCGTATAGAGCGAATCGTAACAGGCAAAGGCACTATGGCCGTATACACCAAGGGTGGCCGAATACGCAAGAAAGTGATGTCCAAGGCCGAAGCCAGGCGCATCATAAACGCCCTGCATACAATCCTGATTAGGCGCGGCAAGCCGATCCAGCCCAAAGTAAGGGTAGGCCAACTCCCGGAGCCGGCCGAGCTACCAACCGAGGAAAAAGACGCACTAATTCAACAAGAGGTCGCCAAATCAGGCCTTCCATTCACCGATAGTGAAACCGCCATCAGGCTAAAAGGCCTAGACCCCTACCACCTATCCGCCTCACAACAGGATGAGGTAATTGCATCCCTGCGCGAGGTGCAGAAGAACCCTGATCCGGCCGACCGGATAAGACAGTTCATCCAAGGCAAGGTAACCCTCAAAGACCCAACCCTGCAGGCCGAGCAAGAAAGAATCCTAAAGCATGAGGCCCGGATAAGAGGCGCAAGATTTGCAGGCGGCAAAAAGCGCATCGCCAAAGGCGAAACAACCGCCTCACCCCTAAGCCAGAACCTAAGGCTCTCGCTGAAACAGCTATATGAGGATGTAAGGTTCTCTATGGGTGATCTTGAAATCCTATCAGGCGTGCCTTTCTACAGCAAACATTACCAAGGCATCGCCAAAGGTTTCTCCGACAAAACCCAGGAACTAGACAAAGCCTACGCAATCTTATCCGAAGACCTAGTCCAAGAACTATCTATCCCCGAGCAAGAAAATATATCTAATTACTTCCAGGCCGTCTATGAACGCAGAGATCTACCCACCTTAACCGAACCAGAAACTCGGGCGATGGAGAACATCCGCGTCGTCATGCAACTATATAAACCCTTCGTTAAGAAATATCGCTTCCTGCAATGGGTAGAATCGCGTCTAGCCGGATCAAACAAAGGCCTAGGCTTTACAGATATCCCTGATGTTGATCAGGCCACCCTAGAGGAAGGCCTAGGCGTCTTCATGCAGCCCGGGGGCGAGCAGAAAATAGACGCATGGCTAGACACACAGAAATTCGGTGTAATAGAGAAAGGCTACGTCCCTAGGGCGATCCTAGGCGGCAAGGCTCGTTTCCCTACACAGAAAATAGGTATTTTCACGCGCAAGATGCTAAAGCCACGCCAGGCGAGAGTAGATCTCTCAACTATCCCCTTAACCAAGCGTGTGAAAACATACATAAACTCGATCCTGAATCTAAAATACATGGAGCCTCATGTGGCAGCCCTAGACTGGGATATCAACGCCTTATCGGAACGCGGTCATATCCCCCAGGATACGATCCAGAAAATCCAGCACTGGGTAGACCGCGTCAAAGGCTATCATGGCGAATCCACCGGACTAGACAAGATCCTACGCACAACGCAAAGGTGGGTGCATCGCACAATCGTAGGCAAACCCCGGCTATGGTTCAGAAATCTATTCCAGCGCAAAGTAACTCCACCTTTCAAGAAACCGATCTTTGATCCACGCCTGATCACAAAAAGGTTCATGGATCTGCCCCAGGCCGATAAGGATTACTTCTTTAGCTATGTAACTCAATTTGAGGCTATGAAAAAAGAGTACCTTTATTTTCTAGGCGAACGAAGGACCAAAGTCCCGGTAGCCCGGCAATTCGTAGGCCTAGCCGAGAAGGTAGGCGAAACATATCCTCTGACCGATATGTGGAACCGAGGTAGCGTCTACGGCAAAACGCTGTTTTATATTAAGCCTCATATGGAGAAATGGCTAAGTAGTTCTAAAACACCCCAGGACCTCAACCACCTAAAGGCCAATACTGGATATTATCTGATGAAGCCATACGAACAAAGGCATTTCCTAAAGTTATTAGATGAGAACCCGGCCGAGGTCACAAGGTTCTGTGGTAAATGGAATGCAGATAATTCACAATGGCTCTACAAGACAACCGAGCGATCCCTAGAGGAACTAACCCCCCAGCGAGCTGCTATCTACAATCTCTTTGTCTGGTCTAAGGGCATAGCCCAACTAGTGGGCAACCTAACCGACAAAGCAGTAAGAGGCCCCACATGGCCAGAGAGAAGAAGTGGAATCGTAGGGATAATAGGTTTAGTCCTCGCATCAGAGATGGCCCGGCGAACAATAAACCGTTTCTATGGCAAATACAAAGTCTCACGATATGAAGGCTATAATATCCTGCAATCGGTGCTATGGAATATAGGCGGCGTCTCGGTCTCTGAAATAAATGAGACCCTTGATTTGGCCGGAGATGTGATCCACGCCTATACCTATGGAGATGAGAAAGACAAAAGACGCGCTAAAGGAAAGTTCCTAAAACACATGGATGGTGCAAGCCAACTAATGATCCCCTTCTATGATGTGATCCTCTCGCAAATTGAGGCCATGACCGATGCAGCTTATATATCTCCTCTGTATAATGCTTTCGTTAAGAAACCCAAGCGCATCCCTAGAAGTATGTTAGAGAAAATTCAACATTCATTCTTCGGCCAAGTAAGTAGACTAGAACAAGGAAGCCCGACTATATTTCAATTGCCAAAAACAAGACAAGAGCGAGAGGCAGGCTATCAACTAAAATTCTAATGATACCTTATGCCGAAGCAGAAGGCTGGATGATTGTTGTGTTATTGGCATTGATTGCGCTTTATTGTTATTTAAGGGGGAAAAGAGAAGATGTCAAGTTTCACTAAAGAACTAAAGGGAACATTTATAAACTTCAATAGGTTTCAACTTGATGCGACATTTGAGTATTACACCGAAGACGGCGAAGATACTATCATTGTGCCTGCTGGGTTCATTAGCGACGGAGCATCCATACCGAGGATTTTCTGGACAATAATCGGAAGCCCTTGGAGTGGAAAATACGGGCGTGCTGCCGTCATCCATGATTACCTTTACTACAAACAGATATTCACCCGCAAGAAAAGTGATTTAATCTTCTTGGAAGGAATGAAAGTCTTGGGCGTTTCGTGGTGGAAAAGGCACTTGATGTATCGGGCAGTAAGGATGGCTTCGTGGATACCTTGGAATAAGTACAAGGAGATGAATGATGAATAAATGTATTATATTATTAGCGAGCCTATTCCTTTTAAGTGGGTGTAAAACAATCGCCATTCGTTACGAACCTGACGCAGCAGGAAAAATGATTGCAGTTGAACAGATGGAAATACGAGGCGTAGGTAAAGTAGAAGCAGATTTTAAGGCACAAAAGATTAAAGGTGATTCAGGCATTAAAATACCAGAACTAAAAGTAGGAGAAATAAATACAGAGTAGGAGGTGATTAAGAAATGAAAAAACTAATATGCTTGTTCGCGATTATGGCAATCGTCTCGGTAGCTGTTTTAGCCAGAGCAGACGACTGCGATCCAAACAACGGCTATGTAAGCACTACAAGCGCGTTGCCGTGGTTCTTAAACCACGACCACGACCTCTACCGACCACCAGAGCGCAACCCGATGGGTGCAGGGATTGATGTTGTGCTGTTTGAGAGTGATAATCCTCTAATAGAGGAAGTAACGGCGGAAGGCAGATATGATATGCAGAATGATGAAATGTCTGCTTATGTCGTAGTAAAGGTAAACGCATTCAAAGCAATAAAAGGTTTGTTCAAATAATGCGAAAGAAACTAAGTTGGATCAAAGTAGCCGGGGTGCCAACGCGCCCCGGCTTTTCTGTTAGGAAAAATCCATTTCTTAATAAAATGCATCGCTGGGCCAGGCCAAGGAAGAAGGACAACCCGGAAGGCCGGCTCGTGCATGCGATCCTCTACTACCTACGCCTCAAAGGCCACACCGCAGGCAAAACCAAAACAATGGGATCATATCACAAAGCCGAGGGAATGTTTCTGCGTGATCCTCAATTATTTACAGGCTTCCCGGATATCACTGCGTTTTGTCCTCACCTCGTTTTTATCGAAGCGAAATCTGAAGAAGGAAAACAATCCAATAGCCAAAAAGCCTTCCAAAAGCTATGCGATGATTCAGGCACGCCATACATTCTTGCCAGATCACTTGAAGATGTGGAAAAAATCATAAAATAATCCCTCCGACGCTGTTTCTGCCAAGAACCCCCTAAAAAGAAAGTCAAAGAATTCACTTGACAAAGTAATTTATTGTGCTATACTATTTACAAGGAACAAACAGGAGGTAAAATGTATAACTCATTCAGACTAGCACGCCAGGCAGAAAACGATATCGCAAATATTACTCATGGAAAATTGAATGCAGATGTTCATCATGGAAAATATGATATTCTTGTCTCTGGGAAAATTAAGCTCGAAGTCAAAAGCGCAACCCTATCCAACAACAACCTGAAATTTGCTTTCAATGATTCAGGCGGTAGGCTGAAACAAAAAAGTGATATGTTAATTTGTGTAGGATATGATTCTGAAAGAAAGAAGATAATAAGAGTCCTCTGTATTCCTTCCAAAAAAATCCCTCAATGGAGAAGCATGGTTTCGCTTACCATAAATCGAAAAAATAAAGTAAGGAATATATGGGAGAAGTATCTAGTAGAACCTAAGAATCTACTTGCTCGAATTCGCACTGAATACAAATCTAATAAGAAAGGAGGTCGAGGTAAACGATGAGCATCATCGGTTGGATTACAATAGGTTATTTTGGATTTTTGTTAATAGTTTTTTGTAAGAAATAAATCCTAAAAGATTGGGGGTGAAGTCAAATGACAGCAGCACGAAGATTAGCAAAGGCAGAAGGCAAGGATTGGAACAAAATGTCAGTCAAAGAAAAGAACAAAACCGAGAGCCAGGCAAAGATAAAGGAAATCACCAAAAGGCACAACCTTTCTGGCAACTCCAAGAAAAAGAAACAAGTCACCGCAGGAACCAACCATCCCAAGACCACCAGCAACGGCCCCACCAGAAACTCCCTAATGCTCGAAGCCAAGAAACGCGGCATCAAATACTTCCGCGTGATGAACCGCGCAGAACTCGAGCAAGTGCTAAAGGCCAAGGTAACCCAGGAAGAGATCCTGCAAGTCGGCCAAGCCGCCAAGGAAAGATGGCAGACCGGATGGAAAAAAAATAAGGAAGGTGAAAAATGAGTCTAGAAAACATAGGCAAAGATTATTATGATCCGCTAGCCCTTGCCAGACTTGTGAGCCTTGATCACCTATACTATAAATACCTTGAGTATGTCAACAAGGCCAGGCGAAACTTCATTGCTTATAAACGCCCCACCTTCGGAGAATACTGCGAAGGCTTCAAAAAACAAGGATACAGGATCATATAGAACAGGAGAAGATAAAATGACACGAGCAAATGATGCCCGGCTGAACTCCGGAGACAAAGGACCAAAGAAACGAAGCAGGATCAGGGAACTAATCAGCATCGACACCCGGATATCCCTCTTCCAAACCTCGATGAACTGCGCTGGCCGGAACTTCCTCGGCAAGCGAGTCAAGGTAGATAAGATGGCCAAGTTCGCCTCTGCCTTCTACCGACTCTCTATAAAGGAAATAGAGGGTATAGGCAAACTCAGCATTAAGCAGATAGAGGCAACCTTCAAGAAAGAGCCAGTCAAGAAGAAGACCGCCAAAGCCTCTACCCGGAAGTTGATGAACAAGATCCACAAGAAGAACGGGAAGAACAAGAAGAAAACGACCAAAAAGAAAAGAGGCAAGAAATGACAATAAAGACGATTCTCTACAAGGGAACAATTGAACTCTGCTTCGAGGAAGGCCGCCACCGCTTCACAGTCGACGGCAAGTCAGTCCCCTCTGTAACCTTTGCCACCGGAGTAATAGACAAAAGCAGACCTCTGATTATATGGGCGACTAGGCTATGTCGAGACTTCCTCATGGAGAACCTAAAGAAACTCGTTGCCGATACAGAAGGCACTAGGATTGCCTCATTAATCGATGAGTCCATCCAACAACACCGGATCAAGAAAGAGAAGGCCGCCGATGTCGGCACTCAGGCCCATGATTGGGTAGAGCAGTTCATAAAGGCTAAGACCAAGAAGGACTGGCCCGCGCTTCCCAAAGACCCCCAAGTCTACAATGCCGTCAACGCCTTCCTTAAGTGGGTAGACGAACATGATGTGAAATTCCTATCCAGCGAGAAGTTTGTCTACTCCAAAAAATATAAATACGCCGGGATCATGGATGCCGAAGCAGTAATTGGCCGACGAACATGCCCGATAGACTTCAAGACAAGCAAGGCAATCTACCCCGAGTACCGCATCCAAGTTGCAGCCTACCAAGGTGCTGTAGAAGAAGAAGCCGGCAAACCATACTCCGGAAATAAATGGCTAGTGCGCTTCGGCAAAGATGACGGAGAGTTTGAAGCCAAAGAATACGCCGAGCAAGATAAGGACTACAAAGCCTTCCTTGCTGCCCTAACACTAAAGAGAAGGCTGAAAGAACTAGATACATGGAAAAGGAAAGGAGCATAACGATGACAATATGTGATGGTGATAGATTAGGCATAAACCATGAAGAAATAGTTCATGAGGATGGCGATTGCCCACTATGCGCCGAGATATCGAACCGAGAGGAAATAGAAAAGGAGAGAGATAAACTTCAAGAAGAATTGGATAACCAAGAATAGAAAGGAGTATGTAATGCCCATCAAAGATTTGACAGATCGTCTACGACCACCTAGGTTAGGTAAAATTCGCCTAGGAGAGAAGTCAGAAAAAGGATATCCAGTTTCTTTAGATCATTTTGCTTGTCCCGAGGCAGTGCAAAAAGTCTATGGCACAGAGCCTAAAGAACTGGAGATCATGTTCATATCCGACAACATCGAGGATGTCTTCCCTGTGTATTACAAAATGTATGGCCAATCCTCAGGCCTCAAATGCCGGGGTGACGGCATCACCGCCAGCGAACTCAACAAGGCCACAGGTGACTTCGATGAGATAGACTGTAAAGGCCAAGAGTGCGACAACTACGAGGGCAAGCAATGCCGCAGAGTAGGCGCGTTGAAGTTTCTGCTACCCAAAGTCGATGGCATAGGCGTCTGGGAAATAGATACCGGAAGCGTCAACTCAATCCTCAATATCTACTCCCTAATCGGCCCCCAGGGCCTAATCCGCGCCTTAACCAGCGGCCGGATCAGGATGATCCCCTTCACCCTTCATGTAGAGAGGCGTGAAGTGCAGTCGATAGAGAATGGCCAACCTAAAAAGCGTAAGGTGACGATCCTAGAGTTGCGCTGCAACAATGTGAATCTATCACAACTGATGAAGATACAACCAAAAACTCTAGCTCCCTCAGGACCTCCGATAGAACTTAAACTCGGAGGACCTCAACCACCAAAGGAAGTCGCGCCAGGCTCTCAATTCAAACTCTCCACAAAAGTCGAGGAACTGATACTAGACCTCGAGATGTGTTCTGATCGCAATGAGTTCCTTGAGAAAATTGGCAAGATGTCAGTTATCATCAACTCTCTAGAAGGCAAAGATAAAGAGGACTTCCTGCGCGAGAAGATGAATATTGAAGCAAGGTTTCCTGAGAAAAAAGAAGGCGAAACATTCTAGCCTCTTAACCCGGATTGGCTGGTAGGTCCGCCTTAGTTTTATCCTGCCAGTCCCGGGCGGAGGCTGTAAGAAAGGAAAAACAATGAAACTTGAAGACCAAGTCTGTAGCCTTGAGTTAAGCAAGAGGCTCAAGAAGTTAGGAGTTAAGCAGGAGAGTTTGTGGGATTGGGCAGACTATGACGGTGATTGGAAACTTTACCCTCGTGATTATCACCCTGAGGATATAACACACTACTCCGCCTTCACTGTTGCTGAATTGGGAGAGATATTGCCTTTAGGCATTGACCACTTCAAAAAGGAAGATGGCTGGTGCGTAGAAGAGCCGATGGAAAATTTAACGGTAAATGCTGATACTTTCGCAAACGCTATGGCAAAGATGGTGATATATCTAAAGGAAAAACGATGATATCGGAACCTAAGAAAAGAAGTGTGATTAGATATGTTAGTAAAGATTGGCCGAAAAAACTCAAGACATACAATACCCTTCTGTTCATTCATAAGACAAGATATCCTGACAGCAAAACAGTTCGCATAACGATAGAGGAGGAAATATAATGAAACCACGTAGAATCTATGTCGCTGGAGCATACTCAGCCGACAATGTGATCACCATGCTAGATAACATCCGACGAGGCATCAGGGCCAGCGCAGAGCTTCTCTTGGCCGGATACTCACCCTTCTGCCCACACCTCGACTATCAATTCCAACTGATGATGCAATCGGGCGAGATCTTAACAGTAAAGGACTACTATCGTTACTCAATGGACTGGCTCGAGAAAGCCGACGCTGTGTTAGTGCTACCAGGATCAGAGGCCTCAAAAGGCACCCAGGCCGAAATTAAGCGGGCCTGTGAATTATGTATCCCGGTATATTGGAAGAAAGAGGATCTGATAGGGAAATAATGGAATTCTGTCAAGCTTGTGGTCGGCCATTAGATAAGAAACTTAATAAGCGAATGAGATATGGAGAAGCCCCAGGTTATTGTAATTACAAATGTCAAAAGATGCAGATAAGAGTAGAACGACCAAAGAACCGAAAGAAGTATGGCGCGACTGGATATATCTACGATTAATTCACTTGACAAACCGAGGCCATTAGGCTATGTTGGAGATACACACGAAAGGAATGAATCATGCGAAGGGCGCGAATAATACAACCCGGAACTTTTTATCAATTATCCCCAGCAGGCACCCTAATCCGGTGGGTTCGCGCCAACGGCGAAAGCCGTCCCTGCTTGGGGTTTTTTTTATAGGAGCAATTAATGGCATCACCACAACCAGACAAGTACACCAAGCTATCCAACGAATTATTACAAGCCCTCTGTAAGATTAGAATATCAGGAGAGGCCCGGCAAATGCTTGATACGATTGTTAGAAAAACTTATGGCTTTCATAAAAAAGAAGACCGAATCGCAACCTCACAATTCATAGAAGCTACTGGCCTGCCTAACTTTGCAATCCACAAGGCCAGGAAAAAACTACTTGTTATGAACATGATAACCATAACCCATAAAGGTAATAGTCAAATCTTAACCTATTCTATCCAAAAGGATTACCACAAATGGAAACCCTTACCCAAAAAGGTTATAGTAACTGTAACCCAAAAAGGTAACTGTATCCAAAAAAGGTGTCCACTGTTACCAAAAAAGGTCACAAACTGTAACCCAAAAGGTGATACACAAAAGATAAAAGATACTTATACAATAAATATAAAGCCCCAGCCTTCAAAAGAACTAAAGGCTGCTCTTGATGAAATCTCAAAAGGTGGCCTTAACATCTATGCATTAATCAACAAACTCAAAAAGCAAATGGATCTACCCAAAGACTTCCAATTCCCGGAAGAAGTGCTGCTGAAAGTTTGCCAGGCCTATGACAAAAAGAAGATACAAGAACCTTGGCCTTGGTTTGTGAAAGTGATCAAGGATGAGACCGCCATGTGGCATGCAAACAAACAGATCAATCTCAACAGGAAAGATCGGAACATGGCGCCAAGCCTAAAGGAACTACTGAAAGGAATAAAATGATAGACATTGCCGAATTAACAAAAGATGATATCGGAAAATGGGTTAAATATAATGATGATTTCAAACCAGAAAAAGGCCGCATAAAATCTTGGAATGACAAATATATCTTTGTAGTCTATAAATGCGACCACCAATGGGACAGATTTCAAGATTATACTGGATGTGCTACAAAACCAGAAGATTTAGAGTTTACTACGAAAGGAGCATTAATATGAAACGCGAAGTCATAATCTCCTTAGAAACAAAAGTCCAGGAATACCTCGATGCTTCCACCAAGATGCACGGAGGCGGAGAAACTTTCATGTTAGATCAGATCTTGCCGGTCAGTGAAGACACCGCAATCGTAATCTGCAACAAGTTCCCCTCAAATAAAAAAGTAATGGTATTATTCTTCGGCATCAACGATGGCTCAAGCTGGATCTGGCTTGTGCCTACTGACTCACACATCCTAGGCATGCAATACCCGGCTGTTAGGCAGATCAAACAGGAAGTCGAACAACATAACTTTGAGAACAATGAATAAGATAACCAAAAAGACAGAAATTACAAAATTATTGCGATCAACCAAACGAGCAAACATGAATAAACTAATTGCGTGGCTTGATGCAACTGGCTTCTTTGAATCCCCGGCATCAAGAAAATATCATAGTGCTTACCGATGCGGGCTATCCATACACTCTCATAATGTATATACAACCCTTATCGCATATGATAAGTTGCTCAAACTTGAAACTCCTAAAGATTCGCTGATAATAGCGGCTCTGCTGCACGATGTCTGCAAGATTGATGCCTACATAGGCGAGGCAGCACCATATAAAAACAACCGCGACAAACCAGAGGGCCACGCTACCCTATCAATAATCAGGATCAAAGAATTCATAGATCTAACCGAACTTGAGGAAAAGATGATCCTCTACCATATGGGAATCTATGGCCTAGTGGAATTTCAGGACCCAGGAAAGGAACATAAGGGTGAATACACCCTACGCAATAAGAGCATGGCCAATGCTTGGTATCATCACCCCATAGTTAAGGTAATGTATTTCTGTGATGAGTTAGCTACTTTGGAAGAAAAGAATGAATAGGATGGTGGGATGAAACTTAAAGAATACATTAAATTGGGTGAATGCGCTATTTGTCCATATTCGTCCAAAGAGAGAGATAAAAAAATACAATGTAATTGGGATGACGATAAACCAAGCGTAGATTGTTCAAGTGTAAAAAGTTGTGGTTCTTTTCCTAAAGACATTTCTCAATTGGAATTAGAATAATTAACCACCCCCAGCAAGGAGTAGAGGATGGATAAAAAACAATTTGTGCTATGGGTTGATAAAAATTTAGGATATGGATATGGAAGTGGCGAGGAATATACTTTTGCTGCCTTGAAGAAGTTTTTAGAACTTTGTTCAGGTGAGAATGAAAGTTATGATTACCGTGATTTGGAGAAACACCTAACGCCTACCGTTGCTTGGTTAATGATAAACCTTTTATGCGGAAATAACATTATTGAATATGGCACAAGTCCTCGTTTTGCTTGGCTCGACGATGAAGGAAAAGAACTAAAGAAGTTTGTGGAAAAGTATTCTTTATCAGAATTAGTAGAACTATATTGTAATCTTACTGAAGAGGAAAAAGCAGAAATCTATGGAGACCCCAAATGAATAACATAAGCGTATTGGAGTTAATGGTAAAGCATTACGAAGAACGAGGCGGAGGACATTCCCAAAAAGAAGCACTTAACGAAGCCATCTC
>SDBU01002463.1_pt1 | contig 24533 bp, 17 predicted proteins | sample 2277071 | NCBI WGS metagenome assembly SDBU01 (sample SAMN10397929, study PRJNA504765) | marine sediment metagenome | isolation source: marine sediment core GS08_GC12, 126 cmbsf | place: Arctic Ocean: Gakkel Ridge, Loki's castle | collected 2008
ATAATACCTCCTGACGAAGGTATATGGCAAACAACGCCTCTCTCAAAATGGCCGGTTTTAATGTGACCCCTAATGGCCGGTTTTGACCGACCGATGACAGTTTTACTTGCATCCACCCTAGGCCCAATCGAACTCCTACCTCCCGCTAGGTCACAGAAACGGCCGCAGAGCGTCCGCGATGCGATTGGCTCCTTACACCCGTTGCGAGCCGGACAAGCAGACAGGCGCGATCCACTCCACCAGTGCTCGGAACTATCCGACAAGAATATGCGGCGTATGCAAGCTTCTAGGCCCGGTGGTACGTGGCGCGACTGGCCAATACGACTGAAAGCGGATTGTCATAACAGAGACTCGGGTAGAACATACCCAAGTGTGTACGGTCGAATGAGTTGGGATCGGCCGGCGCCCACGATAACGACGCAGTTTTACGGGTTCGGCAATGGTCGTTTTGGGCATCCAGAACAGGATAGGGCCATTTCACTGAGGGAGGGGGCTATTCTCCAAAGTTTCCCCAAATCATATAGATTCGTGGAAGCCGGACAAACGATACACAAGAAGAAGATAGGCCGCTTGATCGGAAACGCGGTTCCAGTTAAACTGGGAAGAGTGATCGGGAATAGTATCAAGCTACACGTGAGGGTTCATGGCAAATAAACGCGAGTATAAGATCAACATTGATCCGAGAATCCTGGAACTACTCGGCCCGAGTCTCTATACCAATATCTACTATGTGCTGGCGGAACTGATCGCAAATGCGTATGACGCTGATGCGTCAAATGTCTATGTTATTCAGAGAAAAGATCGGATTATCGTGGAGGACGACGGTACGGGGATGTCTTACAAGGACGGTGACATACTTAAGTACCTTGACGTCGCGGTAGAAACGCGCACCACGAAACAAGACTCCTACACCTCAGTCAAAAAGCGCCGTAAGATAGGTCGGAAAGGCGTGGGAAAGCTGGCGGCTCTCTCAGTTTCGCAAGACGTTTTGGTGATGACAATCAAAGATGGAGAGAAATCTGGATTTGTTCTATCCCGACACGTTGAGAAGAGCCATTTACTCGAAGGTATAGATGATGATGACATTGGATTCGAATTCGTTACGGAAAAGGGTACCTCCATTGTGATGACGAATCCACAATATGGAATGCACAAGACGGTTGCGGCGATCAAAAACAACCTCCTCAAGATATTCCCGCTCGTGGACTCGGACTTCCGGGTACATGTAGTAACGGACGAGGAAGAATACGTTATCGAATCGTTTGACAAAGAGATAATACAGGGTCTGGCTAGCCTCATTATACTAGGAGACGAATTCCGTCATCTATCGGAGTATTTTGATCCCGGGATAGAAAACATTCCCAAAGAGATCATGAACAAGTTGTTAAAGGTCGAGGCACCGATAGGAAGATCGGTAACGATGAAGAACAAGGCCGGTAAGCAAGGAGAGTACGACCTTGAAATCAAAGGGTGGATAGGTGCATATAGAACCACTCGAGATCGCAAGAAGTACACTGGTGACTTTCCCGACAACTTCATATCGCTAATAGCAAATAGCAAGCTGGGTGAGTACAACATACTGCCCAATGTAGGCAAGAACAAACTGGTGGAGGTCTATGTAGTTGGTCAGCTTCACGTTGATCTCTTAGAGGAAACCGAACTTCCGGATATAGCCCTGAGTAATCGGCAGGGCTACAAGACGGATGATCCACGATATACACAAGTTGTGGGCGAAGTAAGAGATAAGTTGTTGCCACGGATTATCAACATGCGCAAGGTGTATGTTGATCAGATGAATGTAGAGAAGAATGAGAAGAAACGCGAAAAGCAGGCAAAGGCTGAGGAAGAACTGCGCAGAAAAGTCGAAGAGTACAAGGCCACAGCATCTAAAGAGGCGGCAAGCAAGATTGCGAAACAACTGGGAACAGAATCTACCGAGGAAATTGAACAGATCATTGAAGGTGAAATGAATGCGTCATTGTCGCTTGTCGGTATTAAAAGCAAGGTCGATGCACATAAGAAGAAGATTCTGATATGCCACGCGCAGATGGACAAAACTATGGCCGATGTCATATATAAGATGCTGTCGTTCAACAACATATCCGACGCAGACATCATTTATACCAGTTGCGATAATGCTGACGCACGAGTCCCCGAAGATACCGGGGTATTTGACTATCTTAGGGAGTTCTTTGTAAACAGTTACTCTGACACTAAGATTATGGTTCTGTACGTCACAAGCGACGAAATGGCTAAGTCCTGGGGTGCCGTCGCCGAAGTCGGCGCAGGCTGGATAACGAAAAAAGATCACAAGGTTTTTAACATAAAAGATCATAAACCGCGACGTCCCCTAAATATAGACCATGAGTGGCAGACCAGCGTCAAGATTGGTGACAGAATCGAGATGAAAACGGTGGAGTTTGATAAATTCGTTGAGAAGATCCTGAAAACTTGCGAGACATTGGGCTTTAGTCCCAAGCCTAAGCAAGCCAATGAAAAAGAGTTGAAAAGGTATGTAACTCTGGGTATAGACTGAAATCCACCTCAATGGGATCAGTGTCGCACAAAGCCGAGTAACACTGATCCTGAACGTTGCGGTATAAAACCTAGGGTATTCGCTGCACTGGGTCGACGCTATGCCAGACCATCTTACCAAAGAGCAACGAAGCAGTTTGATGAGCCGTGTTCGACCTACGAACAGTGCCATCGAACGAGCGGTGTTCTCCTACTTACGCAAGCGAGGAGTTCATTTCCAGAGGCACTACAAGAGGGCGGTAGGAACTCCGGATATCGCGCGACCATCAGAGAAAAAAGCAGTCTTCATTCACAGCGATTTCTGGCATGGCTGGCGTTTTCCTTCCTGGGAACATAGATTATCGAGCGACTTCTGGCGTGACAAGATTCGAGCCAATAGAGCGAGAGACGCCCGTGTCGTACGAAAACTCCGTCGCCTAGGATGGAAGGTGCTTGTAGTTTGGGAGCATCAATTGAAACGTGATCCCGATCGTTACTTGATTGGAGTCGAGCTGTTTCTACGTGAATAAGGTCTGGTAACTCTTACATTGTCAGTAGCACAGGGCTGCTGACCTACAAGATGTCGAAACCGCAGGGGTTTCGACCTACCTTGACACTCCACGGCCAAACAAGTTTGATCGTGCCACCCTTTTCTTGATAATCGTCTGGGCCCTTACGCCGTCGGTTCGGGGGCGGTTTCTTTGGATTCGACCAGTTCGTGTTTGCAGTCGGGGCAACGAAGAAATTCACCCTTTCGCTTCGAGACCTTCTGCACCATGAAAGGATGGTTGCACTCCGGGCACTTTTTCTTGACCGGTTGGTCCCAACTGGCGAAGTCGCACTTGGGATACTTGGAACAACCATAGAACAGTTTCTTGCCGCGAGTACGTTTCTCGACAATCTGACCATCGCATCCGGAGCGCGGACAGTCAATACCGAGTGTGATCGCCTTGGTGCTCTTACAATCGGGGTAAGCGGAGCAAGCCAGGAAGCGTCCGAAGCGTCCGACTTTGACCACCATCGGTGAGCCGCACTTGTCGCACTTCTCGTCGGTCTCCATCTGGGCTTCCTCGCCCGGCAGCGGCTTGGTCGATTTGCAATCAGGATAGGCCGAGCAGGCCATGAACTTCCCGTTGCGACCCCACTTGATAACCATCGGCGAACCGCACTTCTCACAAGTCTCGTCGGTCTTTTCGACCATCGAGGCCTTGATCTCTTTTTCACGCTTTTTCAGATCCTCGATCGTCTCCATGAACGGCTCGTAGAACCCCTGGAGCACCGTCACCCAGTCTTCGGTGCCCTCTTCCACCAGGTCGAGTTCTTCTTCCATCTCGGCGGTAAAGGCGACGTTGAAGACATCGGGCAGATTTTCCACCAGGGTTCGGTTAACCGTCGTGCCGAGATCGGTCGGGACCAGCTTGCGCTCTTGTGCCTCGACGTACTTGCGATCCTTGAGCGTGGAAATAATAGAAGCGTAAGTCGAAGGTCGCCCAATACCTTCAGCTTCCAATTCCTTAACCAGCATCGCCTCGGAGAAGCGGGCCGGCGGCTTGGTGAAAGCTTGACTCGGCTTCAACTCCTTCAGTTTGAGTTGGTCTTTTTCGGCCAGCTCCGGCAGGCTGTCGACTCTTTCACCATTACCGTTCTTGCCGTTCTCATCCGGTTCTTTGCTTTCACGATAGAGTTTCAGGAAGCCTTCGAAAGCGATCTTCTGGGCCGTGACTCGGAACAAGAACCGACCAGCCTCGATATCGACCGTCTCGACATTGAAAGTGGCTGGGCACATCTGCGAGGCGACAAATCGATTCCAGATAAGACCGTACAGCTTGAACTGCTGCGGCGTGAGATGTTTTTTCACCTTTGAAGGCGGCAGCGACATATAAGTGGGCCGGATAGCCTCGTGGGCATCCTGGGCCTTCTTTTTCGATCCATAGAAATTGGGCTTGGCCGGCAGATAGTCTTTGCCAAACTCCTTGCCGATATACTTGCGCACAGCACCCAGCGCTTCTTTCGATACCCTTGTCGAGTCGGTGCGCATATAGGTGATCAGGCCGGTAGGGCCGTCCTGTCCGATATTGATCCCTTCGTAGAGTTTCTGCGCCGTCGACATGGTAGCTTTGGGCGACAGACGGTATACACGGGCGGCATCCTGCTGTAATGTCGAGGTTATGAACGGCGGCATGGGGCGGCGCGTGCGCTGGGACTTCTTGATCTGTGAAACCAGGTAGTCAGCGGCCTTGAGCTCTTCGAGATAGCCCTTAACTTCTTTCTCAGAGGTAATAGTGATCTTTTTGGGACCTTTTTCGGTCGGTCGGACAACCGTCTTACCATCGATCTGATAAAGTCGCGCTGTGAACTTCTCTTTCTTGCCGGTGATCAGATCGGCCGCAATCTGCCAATACTCCTGCGGCCTGAAAGCCTGAATCTCGGCCTCACGCTCGCACACCAGACGCAACGCTACCGATTGCACACGCCCGGCTGAAAGATTGCGCGCGATAGTCTTCCACAGAAACGGCGATACGGTATAGCCGACAATCCGATCCAACACCCGCCGCGCCTGCTGGGCGTTCACCAGATTCATGTTGATCTCGCGCGGGTTGTTGATCGCCTCAAGCACGGCCGATTCGGTGATCTCGTTGAAGGCCACCCGCACCAGTTGAGCGCTACCGTTGGCGATGCTGTTGGCGACGTGCCAGGCGATAGCCTCGCCTTCACGGTCCGGATCGGGAGCCAGATACACGGTAGAGGCTTTGCGAGCAGCCTTTTTCAGCGCGCTGATTATTTTCTCTTTGCCCTTGATAACCTGATAGTCCGGCTTGAAGCCATTCTCGATATCGATTCCGATCCTGGACTTGGGCAGGTCGATAATATGCCCAATCGTGGCCATAATTTCGTAATCTTTCCCCAGAAAGCGACTGAGGGTACGTGTCTTGGCGGGTGACTCGACTATGACTAAGTTCTTCGGCATGTTTCAACGATCTGTTTTTACAAGTGTCTTACCTTATTACATCGTGTCCGGACGCTTAAACTTTACTTTTCCGTCCAAAACATCCTGGAGAGCCACGGCAGTGATTTTGCGCGTTTCCAAGTCGACCGAGGGGTCTTCACCCATGCGCTCCAATTGCGCCAAGCGCTTGGAATTCAATATCCTGGCATGTTGCGAGGAAACTATAACCGCTTCGTAGAGGTTTAGCCCTAACTCCGGCAGACCTTCGACAGTGTGAATCGGCATCGAAAACTCCTCTTCAAAAAAGCTATAATGTTAACTAAGTTGTTTTACCAAAGGTTCCGCCACCAAGTACTTTGTCCGACAGGAATGTGCCTCGATAATGCTCAAAACCTGCTTCACGGCCTTGTTAAGTTCGTCATTGACAACAGCATACTCAAAGCGTTGAAAAAGTTTCATTTCCTCCCTGGCGTTATCGTAGCGCACCTTAAGCTGTGCCTTTGTCTCCGTGCCACGCCTGCCAAGCCGCTGCCGGAGGGCCTTGATTGATGGCGGCAGGATGAAAATAGTGACGGCTTGGGGGTATACCTTCTTGAGCCGCCTGGCACCCTTGGTATCGACATCCAATAGCATCACGCCACCCCTTCTGAGCACCTGTTCCAGGGGCTGCCGAGGAGTTCCATAGCGATAAAGGTGAACCTTGAATTGCTCGGCGAAGAAGTCGTCCTTTGCCAGGCGTGCGAACTGTTCTTCATCGACGAAGTAATACTCCCGGCCGTGCCGTTCACCGGGTCGCTTGGTGCGTGTGGTATACGAAATCGAGAACCCCCAGCCCCGACGTTTCCGCGCCGGTGTCAGCAGGCGCCTGCAGATGGAGGTCTTTCCGCCACCGGAGGGGGAGGAGATGATCACAATCTTGCCCGGCTTCTCAAACGACTGGGTCCGCTCCGATCTGATTCGATGGCTCTTATTCAACGTTCTGAACCAACTCCCGAAGTTTCTCCACCTCATCTTTGATGCCTATAGCCGCCCGGGTAATCTCGATGTCCGAAGTTTTGGAACCAACCGTGTTAGCTTCGCGATTCATCTCCTGGAGGATGAAGTTGATGGTCTTGCCGATTGAACCCTTCAGCTTCATAGTGGCCCGAAACTGGTCGACATGACTGACCATCCGAGTGCATTCTTCGGTAATGTCAGCCTTGTCGGCGAAGATTGCGATCTCTTCCTCCAGTCGGACCGGGTCTCCAACAGGTCGCGCTAACAGATCTTCGAGACGTTCGGCCAGCCTCGTCCGGAACAGGTGCACCGCCTTAGGCGTCAATACGGTGATCTCGCGGTTCAGGCGACTGATAGTCTTGAGGCGGGCAGCCATATCGCGGGCCATTGCCTGACCCTCTTTGCGCCGCATGGCGATTAGTTGGGTCAAGGCCTTCTGAATCGATCGTTTTAACGGTGGCCAGAATCGGTCGGGATCGAGGCTGGTCTGGTCTGGGGCACTGGTTTCCGGAAGCAGCAGCAAATCACTCAGCCTTATATCATCTTTCAGCTTAAGTTTTCTTTTCAAGGCTGTCAACTGACGGTAGTAGGAGACGGCTGCCGGGTAGTTGATGGGGTACTTCTCGGGTGTGCCTTCCGGCATTTCGTAGTTGACGAACAGATGCACCTTGCCACGCTTCAACTGGCCGTTAATCAGCTTGCGCACCTTTGGTTCCAGGGCAAAAAGGGAACGGGGCAGGCGGACCGATAGCTCCAGAAAGCGATTGTTTACGCTCGCTATTTCAGTGGTGAATTTTCCGATTTTCGTAGTCAATTCTGCGCGGCCAAATCCGGTCATTGAGTTCATAAGCTATTCCCAGTCAACTGAATTGCGGTGAAAAATAGAGACCTGTCGCCGTTTGTCAACCGTTATTAGCAGTTATGACCGAGTTTTGGACCGTTTCCTGGTTCGACGTGACAACTCTATATCGATCATCGGCCCGGTCGGAGTCTGCATTAGTACCGGCTCAGAGATGCTGGCCAGTCGTTTCAAGCTTGATTCGATGCGTTCGGCCGAGCGCCGGATCATAGTGATCTTGCGGGTAACGTCAGGGTTGTGCTTCTTGTGATCATTCAAAATCAACTCAGATATGCTCAGGATGGCCATCAGGGGATTGTTAATCTCGTGTGACAGGGTGCCGGTGGTAGTTCGAATCAGCTTGGCCTGGGTTTCAGTTGTGCCGTCGCTAAGTCCGATCCAGTCGAGTGACCGGTCGGCGGAATCGCGAAGTACTTCTTCGATTACCGTTGTCACCGTCTTTTGGAACCCATCGTCTCTAATCAGACAGTGTACGGAATTCAGCGAGTCAAATTGTCTGGCGCAGGATTCATCCCCGGAGGGCATGGATACAATTACCGGCATGTCGGCGGCCAGGTGTCCGATGTTCAGAACGAGTTCGTAGTAGCAGGGGTCGTTATTTTCCAAATGAAGCACAGCCAGGTCGAAATAGCGATTACGCAGTGTTTGCAGTGCGAGGGTCGGTTCGCATCCGGAAATCCTGCAACCTTTGAACAACTCCTTGATTTCTCTCGACAGGGACTTGGCGCCGTCACGGTCAGCGCTTATCAGAAGTATGGCCAATTGAGATTCCAATATCACTCCGATTCCTGCGATGACGACGACAGCGGCTGGGAGCCGCCGTCCAGTAATTGATGAAGCATACGAGCGGTGTCGTGAAGACGACCCAACCCAATATCGTCCAGCCGATCTACCTTTCGACAGTAATCGCCGCTTAATTGTTCGGCGGTGGTGATAAGTTCATTGAGGGTCGGTTTCAGATCATCGATAAGCCTCGACATAGCGTCTTGCGTCTCCGGATTGTCTGTAGGCCCGGCCTTGCCGGCCGGTTTGGGCATCAGCACCCAGCAGGCACTGTGATCCGCGACATCATCCGACAACCTCATGACAACCAGCAGGCAGTGTTCTCCGGACGGCAAGGTCACCTCAACCCGGCATTCGCCGCTTTCATCAGAGGGGCGACGGTCGAGCAGGGCGGCCAGACCTGCGTTCTCTCCCTGTTCCAACAGACTGACGAAATCATGACAGGTCTCGCCCAGGCTGACCTCTCCGAGCATATCCGCCAGGGCTGGATTGTAGCCGATTATCCCGCCGTCCGCATCGGTCAGGAAAGCTCCGATGCCCAGCGATGATAGAAAACCGATTGTGAACTGCACGTTGATGTCGCGACCGTCTGTCTCAGTCGTGTCGGGTCGTTTGTTGAACAAGTGTCCAACCAGTCGCTTGGCCAGACGGGCGCGCAGAACTGATTGCTGTTGAACATCCGAGGCCACAGCCGGATTGAAGATGAACCGCAATAGGCAGACATCATCCTCGACTGATACCCGGGTGACATATTCCGGCGGCGCTACACCGTCGGTGTTAAGAGCCGTCCGGGCGTTGTCGGAATCGGTAAAGGCGTACGCTTCGTCAGTGACGGCTGCTCGCTGGTGCAAGTCGGTCACCTCTGGTAATGAGTCGAAGACAAACGGCGAATCGCTGTCTTTTCCAGCCCCGGCTCGGGGCTCCAAATGGTCCCCGGCGATAAGATAGATCGCCATCTGCTCAGCGGCTGCGAATTCCCGGAGTAGTTCGGCCAACTGTCGGTAGCGAGCGGTCGGCTCCAGCGCCAAACAGCGCTGGACAAACTCCTCGACGCTATGCCCGGTCTCGATATCGCCGGCCGTCCGGACCTGGCTGCTGTGGGGTTTCAGAATCAACTGATAGTTGACCGGATTACCGCTGTTAAAACAGAGTGAGATGGTCGCATCGACCGGCAGTTGGCGGCCGTTCCTGGAGATCAAAGTGAGCGGAGCATAGTCGAAGTGCGTTTCGTAATGATTCCGTACGGCCAGGATATGGTCGATAACATCCTGCGAGGATCGATCCAGCACGTCCGTTATTGGTTTGCCGAACAGGTCCTCTCGCGGACGACCCAGAAGCGTTTCCGTCTCATCATCGACAAAGACAAAACGCCCCCTCAGATCGATCTTGCACTCGGCACAACGGCACAACCCAACGGGTGGGACAGCGCTCCTGGTGGTCATCAGGCTCACATCTCAGTTTGTTTTCAACAACTTAAGGATGACTTCCTGTCGGTCGGTCCTAACCACGGCCAGGTATACTCCGGCGGCAGCCGTTTGGCCCTGATAGTTGCGGCCATTCCAGGCAATCATCGTCCATTCCCTTAAACTATCGGCGGAAACCGGATGTGAGTTGACTTTCTCCCATATCTTTTCGCCGGCGACGTTGAAGATTGAAACATAGTTGAACCGGCCAGCGGCGGGGTCGATGAAAATCCTGACCGAATCGGCAAACGGATTCGGTCCGGCATAGATGGAGCGGTCGGTGACGACAATCGTCTCCAGGATGATGTTGAGCGTGTCGGAATAAAGATCAGTGACAGCGATAATGTGAAAACGAACCTGCGGCGGGTTGTCGGCTGAGCCGGTGATAGTCAGCAGACCGGTGCCGTCGCCGTAATCGTCCAATTCGACACCGGTCGGCGCATCAGGCAGGCTCAAGAGCGGCGGCGTCTCGGGGGAACCGTTCATACTCACCGCGATCTCCTGCACCTCGCCGACTATCACCCGAATGGTATCAATGACATCCAACGTCGGAATACCGGAGGCGCGAAAAGCGTTGAACAGCCCATAACCGAAATCGTTGTCGGGATTGTCGGCCCGATTAGCTGTTGATCGGGCCAATTCGCGGAAACGTTCAGCGGTCATGGTCGGGTCATACTGAAGCGCCAGGGCCGCGCCACCCGCCACCAACGGAGCCGAGAATGAAGTACCCCGATGGAACGAGAAACCGCCGGTGGGCAGCGGATGGGTAGTGTAGACGGCGACACCCATCGTGGTCACGTCTGGTTTGATGCGACCGTCGGCGGTCGGGCCGGGTGACGAAAAGCCGGCCAGGCTTGAGTCCGGGTTGACGGCGCCGATGGCCAGCACGCTGTCACCGTCGGCCGGGGCGGCAATACTGTTCCATGAGGACCCGCGACTGTTACCGGCGGAGGTGATGACGACGATGTTCTTCGACGCCGCGATGTCGGCGGCTATTGTTATCAGCGCGGTGTTGCCGTCCATGTCATCAAGCGTGTAGCTGCCGCCGTCGGTGAATTCGCTGTAACTCAGCGATGACGTGATAATATCAGCCCCGATAGAGTCGGCCCACTCGGCGGCGGCGATCCAGTTGTCTTCTTCGAGTTTGATCTCGGTGCCGTCGCAAGTGATTTCAGTCTTGGCGAGGATGAAGTCGGCATCAGGCGCCACACCAATCAACGTGTCCGGCACGTAACCGGCAATCACTCCATACACCAGGGTACCGTGATAATTCTGGGGATTATCTGAGCATTCGGCCTCGCCGACAGAACTGTCCAGATTGATGAAATCATAACGAGCCAGGATCGACGCTGTCGACAGGGCCGGGTGGTCAGTGTCGAAACCGGTGTCAAAGATTGCGATCACCACACCCGCGCCGGTGATACCCATACGGTGAAGTCTGTCGGCCTGGATGAATCGAGTTTGTCGTAGCGATTCGCCATAGTCGTAGTCGACAGTGCTCTTGGGGATGTCGTCGAGATTATACCTTGTGATTTCAGGTGCTGTTGTCTCGAGCGTCTTCAGGGTATGCACCTTTTCAACGAACGGCAGCGATGCAGCTTTTGTTATCTGTGCCGCATCTGCGATCACTGCGACCGCTTTGAGATAGCGTGAGGCGTGACGGATAGTGACGCCGGTGCTTTCGATGGCATCGAGAGCAGCTTGAGCGATGGGGTAGTCCCGCTGATCGATGAGCAGACCCGAGGCGTCCACTTTGGCGCGTCTGAGGTGAGCGCGAATGGTGAAAGAGATCGGTTGGTCGGCGACGGCCGTGCTGTCGACAAAGATCCAGTAGATGCTGGGGTAGTCACCAGCGGCGAGCGTGGCGCGAGCATCCACTGTGAACTTGTCAAGCAGTGGCTGTGACGATGCGTCGCCGATGCCCGCTAACATCATCAGCGTCAGGATCAAGACCCGGATCGATCCTCTAATCATCCTCCTCCCACAACGGTAGAAGGGCCGGGGACGTATCATTTGAATCCGACAGCCACGCCGGATACCAGCAGTGAGGTATCTGCACCGCGAGTAGCGCTCTGATCAGATCGTGGTCGGTGACGTCAGACGGCAGCACTACCATTTGGCGGCTGTCCACGCCGGTAGGTGCATCGTTAGACGAGGCAATACGCAAGTGTTGATACGGGAACGGTCCCAGCTTATCCTCAAGACTCCGTGTTAGGCAACCCGCTTCTTCCACCACGAACCCCGCCCACACATCGCTCAACTCTAGCGGGTAGCAGACCTCAATCGTCAAACTGTCGATGTAGGCGCGGTCTCGGATCAGGCCCTTCTGCGCCACAAACGAGAAGTCGATGTCATTGTTTGAACGAATAAAGAACCTCTTATAGCCGGACTCAAAGAACGGTTTGTACTTGATCCCCGCAGACTCCTGCTGGTGCTGATTCACAATGTCGACATAAACCGAATCGTTGTGCGCCGGTGGCAGGAGTCCGTAGTGCTCCTTGTCATTGATCAGCTCACCCGGATAGACCAGACTGTAGGCCGAGTCTATCTTGAGCGCGATTGTGAAATCGGCAAACTCCGGCACGCTCTGATCGATAACTCCCTCGGTCGGCGTGTACCATCGTCCATCGCGAAAGGCAGCGACCTTCGGGTACCATCCGGTGTACACCACACCCGATAAACTCTCGGTATCCGCGCCTGAGCCAAGGCGCGCCTCAAACGTCATAATGAAAAACGCCTTCTCCCCCGGTGCGAGTCGCCGAGGGAGAACGGCGGTGATCGTGCGACCATCGACAAACAGTTCACTTTGGGATAATGGCACTCCGTAGCACAGCATGGAATCGAGTCGCATGTATGGCGGTTCTGTATTCATGCTGGTGTCGTGAGGATCAAGGATAGGTATCCCGGTGAAGAACCGAACATCACCGACACTGTCGTCCGTGCAGTTGCGGTATTCAACTTCGAGCAGTCCGCGTACCAACAGCGAGTCCGGTTTGACTTCGCCGCGGAAGCTGTAGCGCACGGGAGGAATATGCGGCGGCGAGCCGGCCCTGAAATCCGGATGCTGATGGCCGCGTGTCTGCGCTGAAGCGGTGGAGGTCAACAGCATCACCAGGTCAATAGTGACCAGACTTAGAAGCGCCGCGACGATCATTCCTGCGAAAGCAGGAATCCAGTTCCGGTGACGTCGGGCGACCCCGCCCGACGTTTTCTCCCCAACCAATAGATTGTCAGACGAGTCGCCTGACAGCACCGGGGAAGTATGTCGATGACCTGCCCACATCACTTCTAAAAGAGATCCTTTAGGAGTCCTTCGGCCTTCTTCTTCAGATTGTCGCCAAGGTTGTCTTTGATGGCGCTGATATCCAGATTCAGCTTTGGACTGTCCATCGTCCCGCCGATTGAGAGCGGCAATCTCACTCGACCGCCGTTGTCGCTGCCAAAAAATGATGACAAGCCGCCCAACAGTTTCTGCGATCTTTCTTTTGACAGCAAGAGTGATCCATGATAGTTCAATCCACCGTCGAAACTATAGTATCCGTCCAACTCCAGGTCGCCAAGGTCCCCGAGAGCCGTCGTCAGTTTGTCTATGCCCACCCTACCATCTTTGACGACAATGTTGGTCGTGGCGTTTTTCAACGTCTGTTCCTGGGCAAACGTCTCACCGAACTGCGACGCCAGATTGCTCACCAGTTCATAGGTGGCGCCGGAAGTGCGCAGTTTGCCGTCATTCATGTCCATCTTGCCATCCATCGAAAGCGAGTTGAGAAACTCCTCCGGTTCCCAGCCGCGAGCGTCATAACTGCCGTTGAGGTCGATTTTGCCGAACAGAAACCCACCCATTTTTGAGAACCGCGAGATGAAGTCATCCGCCTCAATCTGCCTGGCCTGAAACTCACCCTTATACACCGGGTTCTCGAAGTCGGTCAGGTCAATAGTGGTGTTACCCTTGACCTCGCCGGTGTACACGTTACCGGTCACGTCGTGGCAGGTGATCTTGCGATCCTTGATGATAGCCTTCCCTTTGATACTGCTAAACTCGACCTGACTATATATCAGTGTGTCGAAATGAAATCGGCCCCGCCCGTTGATATCCGGCAGGATAATCGGCGGCACCGAGTCGGCCGGGAGACTACTCCGGTTGACGCCCGAACCGGGCACCGCTTCGGGGAAAAGACTGTCAAGATTCAAGCGCTGCGAGGACAACTCGAATATGAACATCGGTTTCTTGACCCGACTCTGGTCAACGATTTCCAGGGGCAAAAGATATGGAAACGGATCGATCAGCTTGCCGGTGAACGAGACATCGGATGACGTAAACTTCACCTGCATTTCTTGCACCGTGATCGTATCGGCAGCGATCAGCAGATCCGCCCTAAGGTGCTCAATCGGCTCCGGCATGTTGTCATCGTTATAGGAAGCGTCGACCAGTGACAGGCTGCCGCGCGGTTTGAAATTGGAGAACTGATCGGCGGAACCGGCCAGGTTGATATCCATTTCAAGACGACCGGTCATTTGAGGGTGACTGTGCTGATCAAGGAAACGATTCAACATGGCCAAGTTCAACGATCCCTTTATGGAGCCGTCTATCGACGGCGCCACACTCTCTGCTTCGGATGAGTCAGCCATCAGATAGGATACAAGATTATTGATGCGCCCGGAGAACGACAGATTGCCACTGGCTGTTTCCAGCGAGAACTCCTTCACGCGCGTCAGGCTGTTGTCGACAAATATATCCAGTGAAAACTTTTTGATCGGCTCCGGCAGGAGATTGGATTGATAGCTGCCGTTCTTCACCGACAGATCACCTGAAAACCGCATCTCAGTCGGCTCTGACACCAGTCCGGAGAACTTGGTGTCAAACTCCATCTCACCGGTCAGCCGGTGCTCTCCTTCGGCCGGAAGAAACGGTTCTGCAAAAGCGAGGTTCAACCTCCCGGCCAACTCTCCGCTCACCGAGGGGTCTTCGAAGTTGTTCACGGTCAGTCGTCCCGTCAGCGGCTGTCCGTCGAAAGAACCGTCCTCGATATTCATCCGCAGATTGTCCACCTCGAAATCGACCAGGGCGCGTCGGAATTTCAGCTTGCCGGGGATGTCGCTTCCCGTCATTTCCAAATCGGTGATCACGGCGCTACCGGAGTAGCTGAGGGGCTCTGTCTTTGACTCGTCATAAGACAGGTCGACGTCAAGCGTGAAGGCGCCATCGAGATCGAAGCCTTCAAGCGCAGCCAGTTGTTCCGGCGGCAGCAGACCGAACAGGTCGGCTACCTGGATTTCTTTGGACCTGATGCTGGCGCGACCACGGGAGGCGGCTATGGTGTGATCCAGGCTGCCGGTCAACTCAAACTCCAGTCCATTGACGGCCAGTTCGGATTCATGCAGCATGATCTCTTTCCTGGCCATATCGTAATCGGCGCGGTATTGGAGGTCCACGGTGAACGACGGCAGGGAGTCATCCATTACCACCAGCAGACTGTCCACGCTGATCCGTCCCGATGACTGATAGACGTTTTCGCGGGGGATATCGAGCGATGTCGAGAGATCCAGCCCGACCAGCCGCAGTGACAAACCGGTATTGTCGTCAAAGTATTCGAGTTGTCCATCGTTGATTTCCAGGCGGTCGAAGGTCACTGCCGCCGCTGCCGCCTTCGTCTCCGGTGAGACGCCCTCGGCGATGTCGGCGGGAAGCTGCTCGTCAATCGATGGAAATGCGTAGTTGCTGCAGCCATCGGTGTTCTTTTTCATCACGATCCGAGGAGAGTTGACAATCAACCGATCGATTCGGTACTCCCCCGACAGTAGCGGGAATAACTGGAGTTTCACGTCGATATTATCGGCGGTCAGCAGGTCACCGACCTCGAACTGTTCCGGACTGGCGACGGTGACGTCGACTAACCTGACACCCAGACCGCCCCAGAACGAAATATCCAGATCGGCAATCGTCACCTCGCGATCCAGCCTTGCGCTGGCCTGCTCGACGGCCATGTCGCGTATTTTGTCGGCGGGCAGGAACAGTTTCGCGGCGACAACCAACAGGATCAGGAGGACGGCCACGATGCCGGCCAGCCATGCGAGTATCTTAAGTAGTTTTTTCATCACCTCACTCTTGAACATATCTATCCATCTGATGTTTATACTATGCTGCGTGGAGAGATCGATCAATTAAAAAGCGGGGGCGCTGGTTCAAGTAGCGGTCACCCTGAGCGGGAGTCGAAGGGTGACACGGTCAAGCCGCCCATAAATGGGTCTCATGCGCTTCGCCTATGCCTGTGCTTCGACTTCGCTCAGCATGAGGTTCCGTTGTGTTTCGTGGCGGATGAGTTTTCCGATTCGGTCGCGCCTACCCGCTGAGTCTGAAGACTCAGCGGGCACAACATATATGAACGCAGCCACAAACGTCATCCTCAACCCAATCACAAACGTCACCCTGAGCTCAATCGCAAACGTCATCCTGAGCGGAGTCGAAGGGTGACAGCGATATGTCCATTGTCAGTTGGCAGCTTCGCGGTCCTGATCCGAGACCAGCGAGCGTACCTCCCAGTCGGGATGGTTCTTGAGGCATTCCACGTTTAGTTGTACCTGGGACGGATCGGCGCTGAGACGGTAGTAACCGAGCCGATTGTTCTCGATCACCGGCCAGTCGCACTTCAGGCCGGCGTTGATCTCGTTTTTCATGCGATACAGATAGCGCGCCTGGTTGAACCCGATTTCCAAATCCTCCTTGTAGATCCATCCGGATTCACTGTGCAGCCGCGACCAGGCCAGCTTGGCAAAATACTTGAACGACTTGCCGGTCAGTCGCACCGGGAAACCATCGATCTTCACCAGGTACCGTTCGCGCTCATAGCTGCCATCGATCTCCACCGACCGCGGCGAGGTAACCAGCGGCGGACCACCCTTCTGAACCGACTGGCTGACAGTTGCTACATCGTGATTCATATCGTACTCCTTTCCTATAGATTGCAATCTTTTCTGAAGCCGCGCTAACTTCCGCTTCCCCTGGATGACTTCTTTCAGTTCATCCTCCGAAAGTTTTACGAGTTGCGGTACTGTCTCAATCCCAGCCTGTTGCAGCGAAGCGAAGTCGACGCGGTTGAGGATCTGTCTGAAATAACGGTGCAATATCTCCATCGAGGCCGGTATCCCCCAGCGGAGGCTGAAGGTTAACTCGCGCAATTTGCCTGCGACCGGTGAATCGCGGTCTTCCGCCTCAATCAGCGAGGCCAGTCCGCAGACCAGATGCGCAGCCGTGTCACCCAACGAAAGCATCTGACCGAGATGCATCTGGAACCGTTCCTCCAGTTGCTTCACCGGGGTCATCCGTCGCCACTGCTCCAAAAGCATCAGTGCCTTCACCGTCGCTGCGACGCGATACGGCAGCGGTTCGCTCAGCCGACACTCGCCCAAAAGGAATGAAACCTCGCCGACCGCATCGCCGAAATAGTGGTAGAGCATTTTCACCGGTACTCCCTCAGCATGTTCCCATCGCGACAGCAGGCCGGGCGGCAACGCCCAACCCAGGCTGGAGAGAGCCAACGCGATCCATCCGAGATCGCCATCGGGCCGGTCATCTTCAAGTCGCCGCCGAAAATGGACTGTCTGGGCCACCGATAACCCCGATACCGCCGATGCCTGACCGACGGCAGTGACACTCAGGTGACCCGTGTCGTCACACCGGATCAGTTCGTTGGCAATCAGGCTCTGCTGTACCGGCTCAAAGTCGATCTGAGCGGCACTCTCGGCGGTATAGAGAGTCTGCCCGAACAGCTTGTCGATCTCATCGCCGTCATGCGCCAGGCCGGAGGCGATCATATCCAGCAGCCAATCTTGCCAGGGTACAGTTGCCAAAGCCGATCTGATCGGCTCCGGACGATCCGGCGCGATGTAGCTTTCCCAGAGGATATCGCGGTCGAAATCGGTCTCGGCCAGCACCACAGCGCGACCGGGTCGATTCTGATCGGTCAGACCAAGTCGTCCGGCCCGTCCGGTCATGTTGTCAAATTCCGAACGACTCACCGGCACCAGGGTCGGTCCTCCGCCGTATTCACCCGAGGTGTACTTGACCGTTTCCAGATAAACGCTGTCAGCCGGCAGATTGATCCCCATCGCCAGCGTCGTAGTGGAAAAGATAACCTTGACTTTCTTATCCATGAAGGCCTGTTCGACGATAATGCGCTGCCCCGGGGAAAGGTCGGAATTGTGAAAGGCTACCCCTCGGCTCAAAGCCTGCCTGAGCGAGCGAATGAGAAACGACGGTTCTTCTTCATCGAGCGTTTCCAGAGCGTGGCTTGCCGCCGGCCAGTTAACGGCCGCGGCCAGCCGGAAGGCGGCGTCAACTGTGTCCCGTCGTGATTTTAGAAAAACCAGCGTCGAGCCATCGTCCGATTTCAGCCGACGGATAAAACTAGCCATCGGCTCATCGCCGATTTCGGTTTTCTCAAACGATTCGCTGCCGTCCAGCCCACTATTATAGAAACGGTAGCGAAACGATCCTTCCGCCGCCACCCCCCGCATCAGGTCAACCGGACGGCTTGTTTCTTCGACCAGTTCGGCCTTCAGCCAATCGGCCAAACGACCGGCCGAGGCAGCATCATCGCCGATCACCGCCGACAACCCCAGGAGCGACGGTGTGTAGACCGAGGCAAGAATCTTGGTAAGCAGCCGCTCCAGAATCGCTCCCCGGCCCGGCTCGCCGACCGTCTGCAACTCATCCACCACTACCAGCCCGATATTTTTCAGAGTGTCGAGCCGGGCGGTCAACAGCAGATCGAATTTTTCATAAATAGCCAGCGCCACCCGGTAGTTGCCCTCGGCGAATTTCTTGTCGCTCTCAGGATGGTCTGAGGTCACCACTATACAGTCGATACCAAGTTGTCCCAGCGATTTTTGCAGGCTTTCGTATTTCTGTTCGGCCAATGATTTCAGGGGAAACAGCATGACCACGCGACGCCGTGCCATGAGTGCTTTCACCGCCGCCAACTCAGCGCAGAACGACTTGCCCGATGAGGTCGGTGCTGAGACGATCATGCGGATCGGCTCATACTCGCGGCTCGAATCGGCCGCTCCCAACAACCCGCGTCGCACCGCTCGACTCTGCACCGGCAGAAGCGATTCTCCCTGCCGCTCACGCCAGAGGTCGATGATGCGGGAGGGTATTCCGAATTTCGCAAGGTCACTTAACCTCATCGTGTTTCCTCAGTCATACTGTGCTTCCTCGCTATTGCGCGCGAAGCGCGAAAAACAAGCTTGCCGCCTCAAACACCGCACCCTCCAAAACCACAAAGAGGACAACTGAAACAGTTGCCCAGCCGAACCATCCCCGCTCCGCAATCGGGACAGGTGGCAGCGTTGAGGTAGCTGTAGTCTTCCGGTTCTGTCAGTGAACTCGTGACAGCATTTGCGGGGTTGCCGCTGTAGTCCTCGGTCAGTTCCGCTCCGGGATATCCTTGTGACAGGCCGGCCTCAATCATATTGGTTTCCTTTCCAACTTCTGTTGTAATTATCGGCTCTGAGCCAAGATACTGCACATTTGTGCAGGTGTCAAGCGAAAAGTGACAATAAATCACTTTTTTTGTGGAGTGTTATATGTTGTGGTTTAGATGATTAGGGGTACAGGATGTGGTGGGCGGGCTAGAGCGGAGAGGTTACCACCATAAGCGGCAAATACCTTGGAACAATTCTTCAAGTCAATCGTTACAAATGACGAAAGATATCATATGATAAAAAGTACTTGACAACATATCATATGATGATTATACTATAGCTGTGAGGTGATAGGGAAATACAATTCGAAAGGCTGCCAGAGACAGTGAGCGCAACTAACAAGGACGTATCGGCATTTCTTAAAGAGTTTAAGCTGATCGTTACGCAGGGACGAGGGCTGGATGTGATTCCAAGGCTGGTGAATCGAGATGCGCTCATTCAACTCGGCCTAACGGAACATAACCGAAAGCAAATGATACTGAACCTCTCTACGCATGACTATTGTTCAGGACCAGAAGCCAACACAGATCGGCCCGGTGACGTTTGGGTTTTTGGGAAGATCGCGACAGGAAAGGAAATATACATCAAGCTCAAGATCGCACAGGATGGAAAAACCAAAATCGCAAAGTGCCTGTCGTTTCACGAGGCAGAACGCGCTTTACAGTACCCGCTGAAGAGCAAATGAAACAAGGGTGTTTAGGAGTACATGATGATGAAAGGTGTATGCCCACATTGTGAGAAAGAGACAATGCTCGAGAAGTTGTTTCTCGAAGAGGTGGTTTCTGTTCGTGGTGAAGACATCACTGTGCCTGTTGAGCTCTTTAGATGCACCGAATGCGGAGAGGATTTTGAGAACCCCACCGCGGAAATAGGTCCTGTTGAGCTTGCCTACCAAGAATACCGCAAGCGTAAAGGTCTACTTCTGCCTAGTGAGATTAAGGACTTTCGTAGCCATTTCGGATTGACTCAATCGGAACTTGGCAAGCTTCTCGGATTCGGTGGGGCAACAATAAGTCGGTATGAAAACGGTGCACTCCAAGACGATGCTCATGACAAGACGTTGCGTCTCGCCATGTCTCCTGGTAATCTACTGGAGTTAGTATTGAAGACCCCTGAGGCTTTAATAGACTCGAAGCGGCAAAGACTTGTAACAAGCCTAAAAACCAAGGATGAGTGCGCTAGCTTCCAATCACACATAGAGAGATTAGGTTCCTACGAAGCTGATGAACTTAGCGGCTTCAGAGAGTTTGATATCACAAGATTCGTGAACGCCGTTCTGCTCTTCTGCGTGGGGGGGAAGTTCACGACGGTTCTGAATAAGCTCTTGTTTTACGGCGACTTCCTTCACTCTAAGGTGTTTTCTGTATCCATCACTGGCTTGCGATATGCCCACATGGACCGTGGTCCTGCACCCGACAAGTACTATTCTCTCTTTGCATTCATGGCGGAAGAGGGATTGGTGGAAATTGAGGAAATCGACTTCGGTGAATATAGCGGAGAGAAATACCATTCCAAGGCTCAACCTGACCGTGGTGCTTTCTCCGATAGTGAACTTCTGAGCTTATTGCATGTGAAGAAGCAGTTCGCGAATTATTCGGCGACTCAGCTCAGCGAGCATTCTCATCGGGAAGCTGCTTTCAAAGAAACCAAAAACGGAGAGCTAATATCCTATAGTCTTGCTGACCATCTTTCTCTTGAACTTTGATGGAATCAAGAGAACATACAAAACACTTACACAGAGGTAAATGTGATGCCACGAAAAGAGCGTGTAACTAAAGTGATCGACGGTGATACGTTTTGCACCAGCAAACGCAAGAATCCCGTGCGTCTTGCCAATGTAGATGCTCCTGAGATAGGACAGCGAGGAGCAGCAAAGGCTACCACCGATCTGCGTTCACTCATCTATGGCAAAGAAGTATCGATTGACACTGTCGCACGGGACAAGTATGCCCGTTCAGTCGCCAAAGTGAGAATTGGGTCAAAGTCAGTCAACCAAGCTATGCGGAATAGCCTCAAGAAAAAGTGCTGACGCCTCGCCCGGATTCCACGCTATCCAAGATTACCGGAACGCCTTGGAAGGATAGGAGCGCCCTTCCGATCATACTGTCTAGTTCTCTCCCACTTTCCTTCAGTGGCTCGAACTGAACTGAGTATCCCACTTTATGCGGGGCCACCATGTTGAGCCCTCCCGGGCCCATGCAGCCCCCTGCGATGGCTCTGCTATAACGCGGCAGCAGAGCAACCCACTCGCGCCCTTTTGATTTGATCGGGCACCCATTGGCGCATAGTCTTGTAGGTCGAAACCCCTGACCCGAAGGGCGAGAGTCACGGCTTGACCGTGTCGCGAAGCGAGGTTCCGACAAATGTCTCCTACGGACAAGCCACGGGTGGTGGACCGCCTGAGAACATATAATCGACCAAAAATACCAGATCAGAAATATCGATACCGCCACTGCCATCAATATCGGCTTCATCCAGGCACGGCGGTTCCGGGCCACTGTTGAACATGTAATCGACAAGGAAAACCAAATCAGAAATGTCAATCGCATCGCCACCATCGGAGTCAACATTGCCACGAATACCAATACAACAACCGTAACTCAGCTTCGTCACGAAAACATCCATGCCGCCGTTATTACTGTCATCCCAGGCGTTTTCCGTGGGAAAGTCGGAGGAAGTGGTCCGCCCTGTCACATAGGCGCAACCGGAACCGTCAATGGCAATGCCATTGCCGCGGTCATCATATTCTCCGCCCAGGAAGGTGCTGTAGAGCAGGGAGTTGCCCGCCGCGGAGAATTTCGTTACGAAAACATCCAAGCCGCCGTTGTAACTGTCATCCCAGGCGTTTTCCGTGGGAAAGTCGGAGGACTGGGTTACCCCCGTCACATAGGCGCAGCCGGAACCGTCCACGGCTATGCCAAAGTTATGATCGCTACCGCCACCGCCCAAGTAAGTGCTGTAGATCAGTCCATTCCCGGAACTGTTCAGTTTGGTCACGAAAGCATCTGTGTAGCCATGATAGGTCTGGAATTCTCCCTCGGTTGGGAAATCGGAAGAAAGAGTCCAGCCTGTAATATAGGCGTTGCCCGAGCCGTCAACTGCAATGCCATAGCCGTTATCAAAATTACTTCCCCCCAAGTAAGTGCTGTAAACCAGAGCATTGCCGGAACTATTTAGCTTTGTCACATACGCATCGTAGCCACCCTGAAATACCTGGTATTCTCCCTGGATTGGAAATTCGGAAGAAAGAGTTGAGCCTGTAATATAGGCGTTGCCGGAACCGTCAATGGCAATGCCTAAGCCCCAATCAAAACTACGTCCCCCCAAGTAAGTGCTGTAAACCAGAGCATTGCCGGAACTGTTCAGTTTGGTGACGAAAGCATCACAGTTGAGCTGATCGGTCTGGAATTCTCCCTCGGTCGGGAAATCGGATGAATATGTATAGCCGGTAACATAGGCATTGCCGGAACCGTCAATTGTGATGGCCTTGCCTCCCTCTTCCATACTTCCCCCTAGGTAAGTGCTGTAAACCAAGGAGTTGCCACTGCTGCTTAACTTCGTAACAAAGACATCAAAATCCCCTTGATATGTCTGGTACGGGTTCTGGGTCGGGAAGTCCGAGGATTCAGTGTACCCCGTCACATAAGCGCAGCCGGCTTCGTCTACGGCGATGTCAAAGCCCCAATCATCTGCATAACCACTTCCGCCCAGGAAAGTGCTGTAGAGCAGGGAGTTGCCCGCCGCGGAGAATTTCGTCACGAAAGCATCGCAGCTGCCGCCGTTGTAACTGTCATCCCAAGCGTTTTCCGTGGGAAAGTCGGAGGACCCGTCGGAGGACCCTGTCAGCCCCGTCACATAGGCGCAGCCGGAACCGTCAATGGCAATGCCATAGCCCTCGTCATAATGACTTCCGCCCAGGTAGGTGCTGTATTCCAACGTCATCCCCCATGAATCACCCTGTTCTGAAACACCTGCCCCAACGCCGGCGCTGACTGTCGGCTGCGAAGAAGCTCCGTCGAAAAGAGGGGACACGCCGCCGACCGGGGCGGCCAGCAAACCCGAAATCTCACCCCAATCACTCTGAGCCGCTATCCGACCAGCTTCATCAACCAGGAGGCCTTCCGGAACTTCGTATTCAATCCCGATCTGAGACCCATCCACCCCCGGAGCAAGCAAGTACTGGTAGTTCAACTCACCTGTGGTGTTTCCACTGAAACGCAGGTCGACTCCGGGAAAGATGTCGTGCATCACAATCGCACCGTAGTTGGGTACATCCGTGTGCCACTTGGTCGGATCGTTCCCAATGAAGTAGTTACACTTGTACTCCATCAGCCCCTCGGCCACAACTTCGATATTGGGATTCGCTCCAACGAAAGCGGCCTTGATGAGCATGGTTTCATGCTGCTGTGGTTCACGATCCATATCCCCTCGACCACTGGCATACATCGGATCGACAGGACCGGCCAGAGGTTCTTCTCCCGGTATCACACGTGTGAACTGGTACACTACGCCATCAGCAGTGAACCACATAGTGGCTCCACCGGCGTCAGCGCGGAATAGTACCCGCTCATCCCATTGCCCATGATTTGCGGTAAAGGCAAGCGGCATGGATGTGAGGTTGCGAGTGACTTCGATTGACTGAGGTGTTGTTGCTGATCCTGTGGTGGCCAGCAAAATGACACTGAGCACGATGAGTGCGGTAGCGATGCGTTTCATGATACCTCCGTAAGAAAGTCTTCGTAGTAGTATGAACCCGCCCTGGCGAGTTCTATTGTACTTTGACAATATACAGCGGATTGGCCGGTGTTGCAAGGAATTTTGGTTGCTGGCCCATGCCTCGAGCTGTGATCTGGGTGACTTATGGAGACATTTGTCGGAACCTTACTTCGCAAACCCTTCGGGTCAGGGGTTCCGACCTACAAGTTTCCGTGCGTGGTGTACGTCCTCGTGCGCCACGTTACCCTGCGTAGGGGGCGGCCTTGCGTCGCCCCACGAGTCCGGCGGAGACAAGCCCCCGCCGCTACGCGATAGAAAAAGCAAGGTTGTGGGGCAGACACAGTACAACGAGGGCATCTGCCCCCTCACAAAAACAGTACCAATTGACTGCAATTCGCCGGATGGGGGCATTGTCAGGAGTGGTTTGTTGTGGCTCGTGCGTTTTTCAAAAGAGGGGGGAAAGTCAACTTGAAAAAACTTTTTTCCGCAAAACGAACCCATTTGCACACCGTGCATGCCTCAACTGCGCTCAGGGTGACATTTGTCGGAACCTCGCTTCGCGAACCCTGCCGGGTCAGGGGTTCCAACCTACAAGACTGCGCTCATGCTTCGACTGCGCTCGGCATGACAGGATCTGGATCACGACAAAGGGGCAGACGGGGGGAGGCTGTCCCAGAAGCCAATCATACGTGTAAGTATTGTCTGAGTGTTTGGTTTGGATCATGTGACCGGCCCAGGTAGCGTCTCAGTTTGTCCTGGAGGCGCCAAGAGA
>SDBU01002464.1_pt1 | contig 24527 bp, 22 predicted proteins | sample 2277071 | NCBI WGS metagenome assembly SDBU01 (sample SAMN10397929, study PRJNA504765) | marine sediment metagenome | isolation source: marine sediment core GS08_GC12, 126 cmbsf | place: Arctic Ocean: Gakkel Ridge, Loki's castle | collected 2008
TCCCATATTGATTTCCATCCCATACGGATAGATGGTTACTGCTTGTACATCCAGCTCGACAATATAGGCTGTCCACCAAGGTTGAAACCAGGTATACAGCATCATGCCAGCGCTGACTAAAACCAAAACACGGAACAGCCAAACCCTATAGTTACCCATACTCTACTACTCCTTTCTCCTTTTCATCACCTATTATAGAGGGTGAGGTTTTGATAATAACCAACCTCACCCTCTATAATAGGACATCAAGCTATATAACCAACATAAGATTAGTTATATAAGTAAGATTTACTAGGTTAGTGCTATATCCTCCAAACTAACGTCCTTCTCAGTGCTGATAGCGTCTATCGTCTTGGTCTTGCCATCAGCCGCAATTGTTAGCGAGAAGGTGCCTACCGCCAGGCCTTCAAACCAGAAGTCGCCAAAGCCATCGGTGGCAGTCGTAGCGCTGCTGGCACCTGAAAGGGTGCAGGTAGCACCGATAACCACTTCTTGGGTTCCGGGGTCAAACACCGTCCCTGCAATAAACCTCTTGGGCAGGTTCAGGTAATAGACCCTTGACTTGAGGCCATACTCGGGATGGAGTATCTCGGCCTGGGCTATCTCGGCGCTGAAATCAGCCTCCTCGCCAAACAACAATGCTCTATTCGGACAGGAATCAACACACCTGGGCTCGGTGATGGGCCAACCCCTATCTAGCAGATGGGCACAGCCGGTGCACTTCTGAGCCAGTTTGAGGTCACTGTTGAAGTAAATTGCATCATAAGGGCATGCATCTATACATAGCTGATGACCGGTGCATTTCTTGGGGTCAATCCATACCAGCCCGTCATCCCTCTTGGATATCGCCCCTGGTGTACATGCCGTAATGCAGGGGGCTTCGTCGCAGTGCATGCACATCGTGGTGACGTAGGCTACCTTGATATGAGGTATTTTCCCCCGTACAATCTCATCTTTCCTGTTCCAGAATTGCCCCGTTTCCGGCTGGGGCATGGCATAGGGCATCCAGTTGTTGCCGCAGTGTTCATCCTTGCAGGCAAGCTGACAACTGTAGCATCCTATGCACTCTGCAACATTATTAATAAATACTTTAGCCATTACATACCTCCTTCAACCCAGCCGCTAAAGAGCGGGCCATATTGCGGATCATGGTCTCTTTCGAATGCTTCTGGGTAGTCCCTGCGCCATTCATCCCACATGGCACCTGTTACCTTCTCAATTTCACACAGGTAGTATTGAGCGGCTAAACCGTAACCATGGAAATGCATAGGTGCCCTCACATTTATACAATTGGGATTGCCGCCTCTATTAATATCTGGGGATAGCCGATCACTCCCTCCCGCCTTATCCATACGTATCGCTCCCTGCGTTACCTTTTCAGTTACTATAGCACCACCGAGGACACTGCCTCTATCGTTGTAGATTCTGATTATATCATCATCTACTATACCCCTGGCAGCAGCATCTACCGGATTAATCCATACTGGTGCGTAGGAATAATTGTCAATACCTGTGACATATCCTCTGAGTTCCCTTGTCCACGGTACATCGACGTACTGTGAATGATGAAGCCAAGAACAGGTCTGCGATACCATCCTAATAGGATAGGTTTTGGCTTTTTCACCGTGAGGGTCTTCATCGTGGGTCCAGCCTTCCGAAGCGGGGCCTCCTTTTACGTATGTTGCCGTCGGCGCCCTCTCCACATCGTCAGGAAAGCCTTCCAGCAAAAGCGTCGATTCATACTCAAGCAGACCGGTCGTCGTTCTTAAGGGATTCGCAACAGGGTCTTCGTAGAACTCCTGCATAGCGGGCTTGGTTTCCGCTGATGCCGGGTCTCTATCCACGGCATAGTATCCTATCTCTCTTAGGTCTTCAAGGCTAATATTATCTTTAATCGCTCCATTATCATAAGCTTCTCTGACTTTCGATTCACTGTACTCTTCATAGTTGGTATAGTCGGGGAGGATTTTATCACGAAAGCCCAACTTCTCGGCTACCAGTAAAGCCACCTCAAGGTCACTCTTGGCTTCGCCTTTAGGTTCAACCATCACTTCATCGATGAAAGAGACACCGCATACATCGCCGGTGGACTTTATATCCACTAATTCATGCAAGGTGGCAATAGGCAAGATTATGTCTGAATATACCATGCAGTCTTCCAGCCACATGTTCTGAGTTATGTGGCATTCTAATTTCGGGCTTTGGAAACCTTTAACCGCATAGTTCCCATTGGAGCGGCTGGCTTGATAGGTTTGGCTTGTGGCCCAAACTAAATGTACCTCAGAAAATCCTGGCTGAGGATAAGTACGTTTGTAAAACTGGTCATTGGACGGCCACCAGCTAACAGGCGGATTCAACATGCAATCACCCCAGTCGTCCCTGGCAATTAATGGCATGTCATGGTCGGTAGTAGAGTACTTTACTCCAGTTTCTGCTTCCATGTTTGCATCAGGTACATCCCTCCCTGTTACGCTTCCAAAACCTCCGGCACTTCCTCCAACCGTACTACCAACGTAGCCAGTAACCTGGTGAACTCCAGGCTTTCCCCATCCCTGCATTCCCAACAGATAGAGCTGCATTCTGTTCACGTTATCCCCGTATATAGTTCTACCGTTAGCACCACCCCCCCTACTTCCAAATACTATTGATGTTGGTTTGCTTGCCCATTCTCTGGCCAGGGCTTTGATGGTGTATTCGGGTATACCGTTTATTGCTGAAGCCCACGCAGGTGTCTTGGGGATACCGTCTGCTGCAGTGCCCGTAACATATGCCTCCCACTTGTCAAAGCCGTGTGCATGGGTGGCTATATAGTCCTTGTCATAGGAGTCTTCGGCAAACCAGACATAGGCTATTGCCGCTGCAAGAGTGGCATCTGTATTGCTGATTATGGGGATAAATTTATCAGTGTGAATACCTACAGTTTTATTCACCTCGGGGCCGATATTCACTACTGGTATTCCTATCTTCTTATTAAACCAATGCAGGACGCATGGCTTAATCAGTCCACCATACCAACTATGGCACTCATTAAACGCCCAACCCACGAGCATGCCTGCATTATTTGCCAAGTCCATCATTAGGCCGCTACCACTTTCGTAGGTCCTGCCCAAAACATATTGTCCGCCCAGCTGACCACCTGAAGAGGTGGTACAACGCCCAGATGAGCTGGTGATAACTCCTCCATCATACGCGGAGGCAGCATAATATCGCAGCAATCTTTCCTGGGTTCCATGAGTACCGGGCAAACTATGCCCTTCAGAGTGACCGCCACTGTAGACACAACTGAGTGCCGATGTTCCATATTTTTGTGCCACCCTGTCAATCTCGCTGGCTATTATGGTGGTTGCTTCATCCCAGGAGATTCTCTTGTACTTACTCGTGCCGCGGTTCTGTGGGTTTATTTTAGCCGGGTCGCCACCGGGTTCCCAGTCAACTCTCTGTAAGGGATAGAGAATCCTGTTGGGTGAATCCGTACGTTTTCTACGGCACATAGATTGAACACCTAAAAGCGACTTCACCGGCGGAGTGAATGATACGCCGCGCGCCGTAAGCGTATAGCCTTTGAGATCAGGGTACTTCGAATCATAGTGTAATGGTCTCATCCTGATTATTTTACCATTCTTAACGTCAACGGCTGCCACGCAATTTATTCGTCCAACGAATGTTTTCTCAGGCTCCAGCGCCGGTGGAACTGCTCCATCTCCACCTACTGTAGTGGTCGCAGTAACGGTTTTGGTAACTGTAGCACCATCGCCACCGCCACCCTCTGTTACCGTCTTGGTAATTGTTGTTGGCACGGATACCGTCTTGGTTGTAGTTACAGTCTCGGTGCCACCACCACAGCCGGCCAGCATACCAGCGCCAACGACACCAGTAACGACAGCACCGGCTCCAACCAGGAAGTCTCTTCTGGAGACTTCACCTTTTTCTTTCTTTTTATCTTCTTTCATATATTCCTCTTTTTATTACTAGATTCTTTACTTTATCTATGCTTCACTTTCTATTCTTATAGGCATCACCTCCTGTTCCGTAGTATATGGACAAGTAATTGATAACCTTCTTAATTAGCAGACCTTACTGCTAAGATAGATTACGGCCGGGGTTCCCCACACGGGAGGGGTAAAGGAGAAATTTAAGCTAATAGTGAATTGCTAGCCCTTTAGCACCCTGGTTTCCCCCGGCAGAGTCTGCACTACTAGATATTCTCTCTTTCTCAGCCCCTTCCCATAAATCAACAAGCTGGCTAATAAAGCCGTTGTAGCACTGACCCGGGGCTTTATTTCTGTCCAGCTTATCTTTGGTGCTTTTCCAAATAGCTATGGTTGTGGTGTTTTTGTCTCCGTTATTTCCCGATTCAAGCATATCTGCTAAACCTTGGCGATTACCTTACCTCATTACCATTTAAAGGAGGCTAATATCTGTATATGTACGATTATGTTCATAGTATGTGCCCTAGCAAACTTATGGAAGTGTAGCACTACATATATGGTATGTCAATACCCTGTAAGGGTCCAGTGCATATTGGACTTTTTGGGGTTAGTGGCGAAATTATCCAAATAGTAGCGCCAATGCCTACTTGTTTGTTGTGCTAGATGCCTATGACCGTAATATCGTAGGTGACGTCTTCTCTGACCACTGTCGCGCCCTGGAGACAGTAGAAGCCCCGGAGAAAGTCGTGCTCAACCGCTTTGGTAGGCGGGTGCCGTATAATCATGAGCTAACTCTTAGGGTAGACCGAGGAGCATAGTTCACTGCCCGTAGCTTCCGTGAGGCAGCCAGGACTTTGAATGTCAGATTGGAATACGCGGTGGCGCAGTGTCCTGAAGATAAGCCCTATATAGAGTCCTTCTTCGGCAGTTACAAGACGGAGGAGTTATACCGCAATGAATACAACAGCCTGGCTGAAGCCAGAACCGAGTGGGAAAGCTATCGGGACTGGTACTGTAATGATAGGCTGCATCAAGCATTGTGGTATAAAAGCCCGAGGGATTATGCTAAAGTAGTATGTAACAGGTGGCCTGATTTGGTCCAGTTTAACGGGGTTCACCTCAATAGAGACACAACACTATTTTGTAAAATGCACGCTAAATGTTAACATAGTATATTAAATATAAAAGCACCTGAGGTGGCCATAATTATGTCCCAGTCCGTGTCTATAACTTTGGCTACTATTAGTGATTTGGCAGCTATTGTAGAGCTAATGGGAGAACTGATAGACGTTTTACGCACTAATGAAGGAATTAATCGCCAAGAATTGACCCAATCATTAGATAAACTATACAAAACTAAAAACTCATATATGCTGGTAGCTAAAAAAGGTGGCAAGGTTATAGGCTTTGCTCAATTTTATACTCGCCAGACAGCTTTAAATCCAAAACCGTGTGCTACTCTAGATGAGCTAGTGGTAGATAAAGAGTATCGTCGACAGGGAATAGGTAAGCTATTGATTGAAAAGGTAATTGATGAATGTAGAAAGCTGGACTGCTTTTTGGGGGGCAGGTCAATGAATACACTAGGGAATGCCTGGCACTGCTGGTTAGCCGACGTATTACCTGCCAGGATGTAATAGATCAGCTGTTTAACCTGTTTGTACTCAGGGGAATACCGGAACATATCCGCTCTGATAATGGCCCGGAGTTTACGGCCAAAGCTATCAGAAGCTGGTTCAATCGATTAGGAGTGAAAACCCTGTACATTGAACCGGGCAGCCCCTGGGAGAATGGATATATTGAGTCATTCAATGGGAGGTTGAGGGATGAACTTCTTAACAGGGAGATATTTACGACATTAACCGAGGCCAGGGTATTGATTGAGGAGTGGAGGAAGGAATATAATGGTGTTCGGCCGCACAGTTCTTTGGGTTATAGACCTCCGGCTCCTGAGGCTATAATACCGGTAACTCTAACTAAACAAGTGGTACACCTTATGGGGGCAGGTCAATATTCCCGAAGGGAATCGGTTAGGTTAAAGAAACGGAGAATAAAATGTCGGGAATACTCTCACTTTTCAAGAAAAACAAGGAAGTAGATGCTGGTAAAGGACCGGTAGGAGAGCAGAACTGCATCGGGTGCAACGTGTGCCTGGAGGTCTGTGACACGGGTCTTTGGCCGGCTTTGCTGCTCAAGTACGCCAAAGCTGGCCTATATGACGATTGCCAAAAACTGGGTATTGACTATTGCTCCGACTGTGGTACTTGCACATACAATTGTCCAATGGGGATACCACTATTTAAATACTTAAGAATAGCCAAGATTTTGTCTTTCTATCGCGGTAATAAAAGTGGGTTGATCCCGGTTTTACTGGAGGTTCAAGCCAATTTTGGCTATTTACCGAAAGAGACGATTCTTTTTATCGCAGACTTTCTTAATCTGCCGGAAGGTCATATTTACTCAGTAGCTTCTTTTTACAGGAGGCTGCGGCTTTCGCCTCCAGGCAGACATCACGTTATGGTCTGCCTGGGCACAGCTTGTCATATAAGTGATGGTCCCCATATCTTGCGGGAGCTAGAGGAGGTGTTGGGCATAAAGGAAGGAGAAACGTCGTCTGACCTAGAGTACACCCTGGACTCCGTTGCCTGTATTGGTTGCTGTGCCCTGGCACCCTGCCTCACCGTTAATGGCGAGGTCCACGGGAAACTGAACACCGACAAGGTGAGGAAGCTTTTCGGAGCCTCGGGTGTTAGAGATGGACATGGCCAGTAGAGGGTATAATCCTCTCGTTTGCCAGGGAAAGGCCTGCGTCTCATGGGGAACAGAACAGGTTGTCGCTTCGCTAGGGAAGGAGATAGCCAGGAGATGGTAAATGATGAATTTCGTGGCCGGGTAAGCCCGGATAATGCCGGTGGTTTTATCGGAGGTGTCGAATGAGCCTGGCAGATCTCAGGGAAAAAGCTGAAAAGGAGTGGCTGGAGGTAATAAACCCTATCAGACCGCAGATATTTGTTGGCATGGCTACCTGTGGCGAGGCTTCCGGCGCTTTATCTATAAGTAAAGCCATAGAATCCACGCTGAACCAGAGTGGCATAGACGCCCGGGTTCACAAGACCGGTTGTCTGGGAATGTGTTATTGTGAGCCGCTGGTTGATATTATTAAACCGGGAAAACCCCGCATCTGTTATCATGGCTTGAATGCTGATAAAGTTACCGAGCTTCTAAAAGACTATATTGTTGAAGATAACCCTCGTCCGGATCTCGCACTCGGTATCTGGGGCGAAGAAAAGTATGGCATACCCAACCTATTTGAACTTGATTTCATGAAATACCAGGTACGTATTGCTCTCAGGAATGTCGGTGTTATTAACCCGGAAAACATAATGCATTATATTGCCCGGGGTGGCTACAAGGGTTTGCAGAAGGCTTTAAGCAGTCCGCCGGAAGAGATAATCAATGAAGTAGAAAAAGCCGGTTTAAGAGGGCGTGGTGGAGCCGGGTTCCCAACCGCCATCAAATGGAAACTATGCCGGCAGGCAACAGGCTCTCCTAAATACTTGATTTGTAATGCCGATGAAGGCGACCCGGGTGCTTATATGGACCGTTCACTTCTTGAGAGCGACCCCCATTCAGTGCTTGAAGGAATGCTTATAGGGGCTTATGCTATTGGCTCCAGCCGTGGCTTTATCTATATCCGGGCTGAATACCCGCTGGCCATAAAAAGGCTTAAAATTGCTATTGCCCAGATGAGGCAGCATAGCCTGCTGGGTGAGGATATACTGGGCACGGGTTTTAACTTTGATATTGAAATAAGGGAAGGCGCCGGTGCGTTTGTTTGCGGCGAAGAAACCGCACTGATGGCTTCTATAGAGGGGGAAAGAGGCACTCCCCGGCCGCGGCCGCCATTCCCGGCAGAAGCCGGCTTGTGGGGAAAGCCAACCAACATAAACAACGTTAAAACTTTCGCCAATATTCCAGTTATTGTCACCCACGGCTTACGCTGGTTTGCCAGCCGAGGTATGGAGAGTAGCAAAGGCACCGCCATTTTCTCCCTTGCCGGCAAGGTGAATAATACCGGGCTTATAGAAATACCCATGGGGATGACACTACGCAAGATTATCTATGACATTGGCGGTGGTATTCCCGACGGTAAGGCGTTTAAGGCAGCACAAACCGGTGGACCGTCGGGAGGGTGCTTGCCCGCCAGTCTCCTTGATATGCCGATTGACTTCGATTCGCTGACTGCTGTCGGTTCAATAATGGGCTCAGGTGGCATGGTAGTTATGGATGAGGATACCTGTATGGTTGACGTGGCTCGCTATTTCATTGATTTTACTCAGAGGGAGTTCTGCGGTCACTGCCTTTCTTGCCGCCTCGGGGCAAAGCAAATGTTTGATATTCTGGATGATATTACCCAAGGGAGGGGTAAGCCAGAGGATATCGATGTGCTTCTGGAACTCAGTGAGATGGTGGTGTGCACCTCCCTTTGCGGCCTAGGGAAGACTGCCCCCAATCCAGTGTTGACTACCCTTCGCTATTTTCACGATGAATATGAAGCTCATATCAACCAAAAACGATGCCCGGCGGGGGTATGTCAAGCCCTCGTTAAAGCAGGGCTGACTGATGGATAAGATTTGCTTTTCTATCGACGGTCGCCAGGTCTTTGCCGATAAAGGCGCAACCATCCTGGAAGTAGCCTTAGAGAACGATATCTATATTCCGCATCTTTGCTATCATTCCAGTTTAGAACCCAGGAGTGCTTGTCGGTTGTGCACGGTCGAGGTTAACGATGGTGACCTGGTTCTGGCTTGCCGGACACTCGCAGAGGATGGGATGGAGATCAGGACTTGTAGCGCTAACGTTGACAAGGCGGTTCGTCCCATTGTTGAACTCCTCATCGTGGATCATCATGCCAGTTGTCGGGGCTGCCCCAGCAGCGGGCGATGTGAGCTACAGAAGATAATGGCCAACCTTCGCATTGATAGGCGACGAGTAAGGCGTTTAAGGCCACCCAAAGAAGAACTTCCAATGGAGACTTTAAATCCCTGTCTTGACTATGACCCTAATAAATGCGTTCGTTGCGGAATCTGCGTGCAAACCTGCGAAGACTTTTTTGGGACAAGCTGTCTTTACTTCGTCGAGAGGGGTTATGGTATAAAAATCGCTTTCTTTAGCAATGAGTCAAAATGCGAGTCTTGCCTAGAGTGCGTGGCTAGGTGCCCAGTCGGCGTTTTAATCCTCAAGAAGACATAAGGCCCATACACTGGACGTAGGCCGTCCGTCATAACCTCTCGATAAACAGGGTGTCGTTGTAGCTTCCCTTGCCATACATACTTATCCTGACCCCGTTCCGCCTTAAAAGGCTGTTAAAGCTCTTGCTGGTAAATTGACCGCTATAGCTCGGTGATAAATATCTCAAGCCTGCCTTTCTTAAACGCCTCTTCTAGTGCCTCGATATAGAAACCGGTAACCAGGGTATTTACCCTATATGCGGCACTAAGATTTTCAATTGGTGAGAGCTAGCCAAATATACTTAGATTCGTTAATTTTAGAGGTTCTTACAAATGAACTATGAGAACCTCTCTTTTTTAACTATCGGATTGCACGATACAAGCTATTGTATAATTTTATAGATACGGTTTGACCTACCATATGGAATCTAGACCATTACAACTTATTTGATTGTAGTACACTAGAAGACAATATATCCTCCCCTTTCCAGAGATTTTAGGAATGTAACACAGTCCTCTTCTATCTTTAGCCTTGGGCCATCGTATTTATCGGTTAATTTGTAGGCAATATTTTGTATATTTCTCTTTCCATTACAAAGGGTAATAATATCCATGATTAACGGATTAATAGAGACTATCTCGCTAGAAACAGGATCAAATATAAGGGATATTGTATAAGGATAGACGATTTCCCTTCTGTTATTAGTAATGTTCTTTGCGATATCCAGTATATTGAAGTGAAGTTTATCCAATACGACGTCGCGTTTTATTCTTGGTATTGATTTGCGTGTAGTTTGTTTGGTGTGTTGCGGCTTCGTAATTTTCTCTCTGGTAGATGTTCTCAGGAAGGAAATATCGTTTTCGAAACGAGATAAATATAAAAGTATCTCCTCATAATCCAGTTTAAATACCTGTTTATTATCATATTCTTTAATTATTTTTTCACGGTAAATATTACTTAATTCCAGAGCTTCATTATATGTCAATCCGGAAGCCACTGTGTAGTTATATGCTAGAGCAAAATCGGGTGCCGGCCCTTTATCGATTTCTATAATTCCAAACAGTTTGGGGCATTTCATTATTGACGCCCCTTTATTAAGGAGAAAATTGGCGATGTTAAAAGAGTGTATTATATTCTTGTGGAAGAGTAGAAAATCGATGGTTTCCTGGGCTTCCGCCCTACTCTCGGTTGGAAAACCGAAAAAGGTATATAAGTGATTCCAAATACCTGCGTTATAAACATTTTTACATACTTTGGCAGCTATTTCCTTGGTTGTTCCTTTTTCCATTAGATCAAGGATGCGATTACATCCAGATTCGAGCCCCAAGTACAATAGCCTAAAGCCTGCCTTGAACATCTTATCGCAAAGCTCCGGTGTAAATTGACGTTCCAGCCTTATATTAGTCGAGCACTTGAATTCGAAGTCTCTCTTAATAAGTTCATCCGACAACTTGCTAATCGAACTCGGAGATATGCCTTCATCAGAGAAGGCGAAGTGAGATACTCCATGCTTTTGTGATAATTCTTGCATATCATCAACAACTTTGTTTGCGTCCCGGCTCTGATAATGCCATCCATAGGATTCATTATGTGAACAGAAGGCACACTTGCCCCAGTAACACCCCCTTGATGCAAGGATAGGAAGAACTAGTTCTGGACTTAGATATAAGTCGAGTGGCATACCTTCGAAACACGGGGTTGGGAGTGCATTTATATCTACAGATGGCAGAACATCGTTGGCACATATTTTACCGTTATTATAGTAAATAAGGTTGGGAACACCTTTCAAATCCTGTCCCCGTGAAATATGCTCTACCAATTCCAGTAAAGGGCGTTCCCCTTCGTTAAGCACAGCACTATCGAAGAAATCAGTAAATAATTCCTCATATTTCCCCAGTATATCCGAGAGTAAAGTAATGACATACCCTCCGACTACCACATGCGCTTTTTTATAAGACGATTTTATTAAGCGTGATAGAGTAAGCGCAGGGATAAACTGGCTATCACCGGCAATCGATATGCCGATAATATCCGGGTCTTGCTCTTCTATAAAAGAAAGTAAATGGCTCTTATAGAGTTTTAAAAATGGATTTTCAGTTCTATTTTGCGTGATTCTCTTAATATCTGATAGAGACCTCTGAAGCCGCATATTGAGAGGCCAAACCAAATCTTGACCTGTGGGAAAACACCCTGTCGAGATGATTGCCTGCGCCTGCTTCAAGATGTTTCTGGCATCAGTCAATTTATCGATATCATAGAAAGCCTTTTTATCCTCGAATATTCTCTTGGCTTCATCAATTCTTTCAGCAATATATGTGATGCTGGATTTGGCTTTAAAGAGGTCATGGTAATATTCCTGTTCTATTCCAGGTGTAAGACTATTTTTTGAATCAATTATATCGAATCGATTCTGTAGCTGTCCTTTCAGGTCTTTAAGATAGTTCTTCGACATAAGTATGTCATAGGCTTCAATATTAAAGTCTTTCTGAACTACATCGATGCCATTGCTTTTTAAATAGGCGGAAAGCGACGGCAAACTCAAGTAAGGCCTGTAGGGAATCCAAAATGGAGGGAAAATAAGAAGTACTTTCACAATAACACCAACAGTCTTTCCACATATTGTCTCTCAATTTTATCATTCATAATTCATATTTCCAATTGATATTATTATATCACCTCTCATTGTTTAATGGATTTGTGATCTGTCCCCATAAGGTGTACCACAAAGGTATTGAGACAGATGCCTTACGTTGTCGTCAATTAACTATTCCCCCTTCCCCTTGATGAGGGGAAGGGGGAATGGGTTTTTAAGAGGGGCGAAGCCCCCTCTTGAACTCCCCGGGCTAACGCACAGAGCGAAAGACTACCCAGCCTAGAGTGTAGAGTATTATCTAGCAGGCGGGTAGACCCTTGTAGTGGTGACAGATAAAGCATACTTGTAAAGTGACACGTCGGGAACACGTTGGCACGCAAGGCACAGGCCGTCCGAAATCTCTTTGGCGACAATGATTCCTCTGCTCTTACCTGATCCCGATAGGTTCTTATCAACCCATCCCATGTAGTAAAGTAATTGACCAATAGTGGGATTGCGGCCCCTAGAAACTTTGAGTTCTATCACGACTAATCTTCCACCTCGCTCCTTAGCAAGAATGTCAATGCGGCCCCCTTCAACCGCGTACTCAACCCCATTCCCTTTCTCATCCTGATATAAACCAAGACCTGGCTCAATAACATTAAGATGCTCGGCAAGAAAATCCCGAAGGTCAGATTCATATGCGAACTCTTGCTCGAAAACAGTTTCCTGCTCCTCGGTTTCGGGATGCTGACCATAAGACAAGAAGTCCTCATATTGCTGCTTGATTCTAAGATACCTGCGTATACGCCGTTCTCCATCTGGGGTATTTCCATTTTCCCAGCAGGTCTCCTTAAAAGCCTCCAGCACTCCCTTCTCCTTAAATAGTTTCACAATAAAGCCGCGCCGGAGGCTGGATGAATACGAAAGATCCCACTCGATTTCCATATCTCGTATGGTAGAAACTTCGTTTTCAAGCCCGTGTTGAACCCCAAACTGATATGCCTCCCTGAGAGGCAAAGCCTGCCACTCAATTCTATCCAGTTCTCTCATTCGGTCTCTTCTCCTCCGAGCAGATTTTTAGTTTGAGTCATCCCGCCCCCCATCTCTTGTAAAACAGCTAAAAACCCAGCCAGTAGCTGCCGCCGGGGGGTAGAATCTCAAAGGCTTCACCGCTGAGCTTGGCGGCAAGGGTGTTACTTAGTTCGCTGATGGGAATGCGTAACTGCTTCATACTGTCGCGTTCGCGGATGGTGGCCTGCTTGTCTTCAAGCGACTGGAAGTCGATAGTTATACAATAAGGAGTGCCGATTTCGTCCTGCCGCCGGTAGCGGCGGCCGATGCTCTGAGCGATATCGTAGCCTACCATCCAGCACTGGCGCAGGTCGGCGTATATCTCTTCGGCTACCTTGGTCAGCGGCTCCTTGCGGCTCAAGGGCAATACAGCTACCTTGTAGGGAGCCAGGGCCGGGTGCAGGTGGAGCACCACCCTTATCTCGTCCTTATCCGGCTCCTCGTCATAGGCGTCGCATAAGAAGGCGAGCACGGAGCGGTCAACCCCGGCCGATGGCTCGATGATATAGGGCACGATATGCTCGTTGCTCTCTTCGTCCAGGTAGCTCAGGCTCTTGCCGCTGGCTTTGGCATGTTGCACCAGGTCAAAGTCACCGCGATTGGCGATTCCCTCCAGCTCGGACCAGCCCATGGGGAAGAGGTAGTCAATGTCATAGCATTCCCGGGCATAGTGAGCCAGCTCTCCCTTGGTATGCTGGCGCAGTCGCAGATTTTTCTTTTTAATGCCCAGCTCCAGATACCAGTCGAGACGCTCCTTTAGCCAGTAGTCGAACCATTGCTTGTCCGTCCCCGGCTTGACGAAGAACTCTATCTCCATCTGCTCGAACTCGCGGCTGCGGAAGATGAAGTTGCCGGTGGTAATCTCGTTGCGGAAGGACTTGCCTATCTGGGCGATGCCGAAGGGCAGCTTTTTTCTGGTGGTGTTGACCACGTTCTGGAAGTTGACAAAGATTCCCTGTGCCGTCTCGGGGCGCAGGTAGACGACGCTGGCTTCGTCTTCCACTGGGCCCATAAAGGTCTTGAACATCAGGTTGAACTGTTTGGGCTCGGTCAACTCACCACTGCACGACGGGCAGACATCGCCCTTGAGCTCGTCGGCGCGCCATCTCAGGTGACAGCTTTTACACTCCACCAGCGGGTCGGAGAAGCCTTCCAGGTGGCCGCTGGCTTCCCAGACCCTGGGGTGCATCAGGATGCTGGTATCCAGACCGACCATATCGTCCCGCTTCTGGACTACAGCCTGCCACCAGGCTTGCTTGACATTGCGCTTCAGCTCTACACCCAGCGGCCCGTAGTCCCAGCAACTGGATAAGCCGCCGTAGATTTCACTGCTGGGGAAGATGAAACCGCGTCGGCGGCAGAGGGAGACCAGCTTTTCCATTTTATCCTGGTTTGATAGCAGTTGGCTCAAGGTTATTACTCCCTATAGCTTATGCTGGGCACTACTAACCGCCCTGACGAGAGCGCTTGATTATCTGGACGAAGAATACTGTCAGTACAACGATAGCTATTGCCATAGCAATCAGGGCAAAGAGCCATAAGGGCATCAGGTGCCGGCTGTAGACATTGTAGCTGAAAATATCGAGCATTACAAAACCGATAACAATCTGGGGCAGGGCAAGCATATTGCCCATGAAGAGTACCAGACTCTCCGGGTTTATAGCACCCTCTGCCTGCCCTGAGGAACGGCTTAATCTTATTATCCCCCAGACGGTGGCAGCGGATACCAGGGCAAGGATGAACTGGGGTATCAGCGTCAGCGAGGCAATGGCTTCCCGGCTGAGCAAGCTCTTGGGCGAGCCGTCGAGGTTGAAGCGGTAGGCTACTTCATCTGTGAGCTGGGGATAGAAGATAGCGCCCAAGACTACGGCTAGCAGTAAAAGGGCAACCGGTAGCAGGATGTATTTCCAGCGGAAGGTCAGGCTATAGGTGACAGCTTTCCTAGTAACCGGCTTCTCGCTTTTAGTCATTTTTTTATAGAAGAACCAGAAAACGACTGTTCCTAGGCCCAGGCCGAAGATAAAAACCAGACTTACAATCAGGATTATCGTCATTGGTATAAAAGTTATCAGTTTTGGCTTTGGATGTCAAAGGGATGGCCGTGGTTTCCTTGTCTTCGGCTCGGCTTGATGTTAGAATAGCAGACTTGCTTAAACCACCGTAGATGGTATTACGGAGAGGATAGTGATTATCGAAAAGCTTGAGGTCGGTCCATTTGCCACCAACTGCTATATCGTCGGCTCAGAGGCTGGCGGGCAGGGGATGATAATTGACCCCGGCGACGAAGCCGGTAAAATCCTGGGTAGGGTCGAGCAACTTGGACTTGACATAAAATATATCTTGCTAACTCATGGCCACCTCGACCATATCGGTGCTTTGAGAGAGGTTAAAGAGGCTACCGGCGCCGATGTTGCCATTTACGCCAATGATGTGGCAACGCTGAACGACCGGTCTCTGAGTATTTTCATGGGTATTCCCTACCATCCCTCACCAGCTCCGGACAGACTGCTTAATGACGGCGACATCATAACTATCGGCGGGCTTAGCTTTAACGTTATCCATACACCGGGTCATACCCCGGGTAGCATCTGCCTGCTGGGGGAGGGGGTATTATTCAGCGGCGATACCCTGTTCCATTACGGCATTGGCCGGGCTGATTTTCCCGGCGGCAGCTATGAACAGCTTATGGACAGCATCCGTAACAGGCTGATGGTGCTGGATGACAATATAGAAGTTTACCCCGGGCACGGTCCTGAAACAACCATCGGAGCCGAGCGCCGGGGTAATCCCTTTCTGATTTAAAACCCTAGATAAGACCGGCGAAGTTAGCCAGCACCGGCGCCATTACCAGGGCTATTATAGATATCAGCTTTATCATGATATTCAGCGATGGCCCGGCGGTATCCTTCATCGGGTCGCCCACTGTATCGCCGACGACGGCCGCCTTGTGAGCCTCTGAGCCTTTGCCTCCGTAGGCGCCGGTCTCTATCCATTTCTTGGCGTTATCCCACGAGCCGCCGGCATTGGAGAAAGTAATCGCCAGGATGAAGCCAGTGATGATGGCTCCCACCAGGAAGCCAGCAAGAGCCAGTGGCCCCAGCACCAGGCCGACAACAACCGGTGAGACTATAGTTATTATACCCGGGGCAATCATCTGCCTTATGGAGTCTCTGGTGCAGATGTCGACACATCTGGCGTAATCAGGTTTAGCCGTTCCCTCCATTAGCCCTTTTATCTCGCGGAACTGCCGGCGGACTTCGTTGACTATGGAGAAGCTGGTCCTACCCACGGCATTCAGGGTCATGGCACAGAAGATAGCCGGTAGTGCCGCTCCCAAGAAGAGCCCGGCAATAACATGTGGGTCAAGCAGGCTGATGCTGGCAAGGAAATCGGCGAGCTCAATCCCCACTGCCTGGCTATAGGCTAGGGCATAGGCGAGCAGTAAGGCTAAAGCGGTCAGCCCGGCGGCGCCAATGGCGAAACCTTTGCCGGTAGCGGCCGTGGTATTACCCAGTGAGTCCAGGGCGTCAGTCCGCTGCCTTATCTCCGGTGGCAGTCCCGCCATCTCAACAATACCACCGGCGTTATCAGCCACCGGCCCATAGGCATCGGTGGCGTCTTGAATACCCAGAGTAGCCAGCATGCCGACCCCGGCAATAGCCACACCATAGACATCGGCAAAGTAGTGAGCCACCATAATGGCAGTTACTATCAGAATGACCGGAGGTAAGGTGCTCATCAGGCCGTTGGCAAAACCGCTGACGATGTTTGTCCCGGCTCCGGTCTGGGAGGCTTTGGAAATCTGGAGGGTCGGCTTATAAACATAGGAGGTGAAGAAATTGGTGCTCTCGCCGATGAGAACACCGGCAATGAGACCGACTAGAATAGCCCAGAAGATGCCTATATCAGCTTTCAGGAAGTAGACGACCAGGAAGGAGAAGACGGCAGTTAGAGCTGCCGCCGAGAAAGTGCCACGGCGCAGAGCGTTCAGCAACGCCTTCATCTCCAGCTTCTCCCCGACCCTGACCAGGAATATGCCGATGATGGAAGCTACGATACCGCCGGCGGCTACCAGAATGGGGATAAACCAGGCGGTAGCCATATCGGGCACCAGGGATTTGCCCAGCGTGGCCGAGAAGGCAGCTATCATTCCCAGCGTCATAGTGGCGATGATGGAGTCGACGTAGGACTCGAACAGGTCGGCGCCCATGCCGGCGACGTCGCCGACATTATCGCCGACGAAATCGGCGATAATGGCGGCATTACGGGGATCGTCTTCCGGGATTCCCTTCTCCACCTTGCCCACTATATCGGCACCGGTATCAGCCGCCTTGGTGTAGATACCCCCGCCGACCCGGGCGAAGATGGCTACCGAGGAAGCGCCGAAGCCGAAGCCGGGGATAATCTTGAGAAAATCAGGGTTGTTGCCGAAGGCGAAATAGAGGATGCTCAGCCCGAGGATGCCGATGCCGACGACGCACATGCCCATAACGGCGCCACTGCGGAAAGAGACTCTCAGTCCGTGGTTGAGGCTCTGCTGGGTGGCGGCGACGGTTCTGGAATTGGCCCTGATGGCGATGCTCATACCGATAAAACCGGCCAGACCGGAGCAGATAGCGCCAAAGACAAAAGCCAGGGCTACCAGCCAGCCGAGAGCAGGCACCACCCCCAGAACGATGGCTACCAGTACCACGAATACAGCCAGCACACGGTACTCCCGCCCCAGGAAAGCCAGGGCGCCTTCTTTAATGGCGGCTGATATCTCCCTTACTTTCTGTGAGCCCTGGGACTGTTTCAGCACATAGAAAGCCATAGCAACGGCTATACCGAGTGCTAAAACTCCGGATAAAACGGCAAATATTATCGGGTCCAATCTTTAAGCCTCCTTTATATCGAACTACTGGATTTTTCTCTTGAAGCTGTCCAGTTTCTTCTCCAGTTCCTTTTGCTGAATTGTCAGCGTCAGGTCGCTGCGTGTCCTTTCCAGGACACCACGAACCATATCGGTGGTGCGGCGTAATCCGCCGGTTATAGCGTCGGGGAAGTCCATGGTAACCAGTGTACTATAGATATCATCCATAGCCTGCAGTAGCTCTTCCCCCCGCGAGCGGTCGCCCCTTCTCAGGCTGTCCAGCAGATAGCGCCTGAGCTCACCGACAGCCTCCCCCAGCCCGTTGAGATAGGCGGCATAATCAGTTCCCAGCTCGTCGGGGTCGGGGAGCTTTTTCCCCGTTATCAGGGCTATGGTGATACTGCCCTCGGCGAACTCCTTCTGGGCGTCCCGTAAGAAGCCAGTGTTGCGCAGTTCACTGCTGGCGGCAATGCTCTGCTCCGCTTCTTTGAGAAGCTTGCCAGCTGTTGCCAGCATTTCCCCGGCCTGGCCGAACTGCTGGCGGTGGACGGCGCGGATGGCGTTGCCCGAATAGCGTATGGCTTCCCGGCACAGGGGCAGAGCCTTCTCTCTGGCGGCATCCTTGGCTGAAAAGTCCTGCCTGATTTTACCGGCGATTGAGTCCAGGTTATCTACCACTCCGTTACCTTTGCCTGTCAATTATATCAACCATCTGTCGGGCTGCCTTGCCGGGGGACTTGGCTTCCAGCAGGGCGCTGATAACCGCCACCGAGCTGGCGCCGGCAGTCATTACCTCGGCTACATTATCACGGGTAATACCGCCGATAGCAACTACGGGCAGTCTTACCTTGCTCCTGATGAGGCGCAGTCTCTCCAGCCCAACCACCTCTACCGCTTCTTTGGAGGTAGTGGGGTAGATGCCACTGACGGCAATATAGTCGGCGCCTTCGACCTCGACGGAAATAGCCTGGTCTACGGTAGTTACCGAACAGCCGATGATTTTGTCCATCGGCAATAGCCGGCGGGCAGACATTAGCGGCAGGTCTTCCTGCCCTATGTGTAAACCGTCAGCATCGGCGGCTAGGGCGATATCAAGGTAGTCGTTCACTATAAAAAGGGTATTATGCCGGGCGCACAGGCTCTTTAATTCAAGGGCTATGGGTAGCAACTCATTCTTGGGCGTAGTCTTGTCACGCAGTTGGACTACCCTGGCTCCGCCCTCGATTAACTGGGATGCTACATCAATATGGATGATATCCTTTAGAAAATTGGTATCTATGACGGCGTACAGCCCGGATATGCGCTCTACCTTGTCCCTTCGCAGGAGCCGGGATATAAGCTCCCGCTCTATGGCGTATAGGCTGAAGCGGGCTTTCTTGAACTTCTCCGTCTCCAGGTTGATGCTGGGAATCTTGGCCATCTCCTCGATGACCCTCAGTGATTGCTGAACCCTTCTGGTATTGGCTATAACCGTTGCCGGCAGGTCTCTCTCCGTTAACTGCTCCGGGACTTCAATATTAATACCGACATCGCCCTCGACGTTGCGTGCCTGAAGGAGCTGCTTCTTGAGCGGCAGGTCTCCGACCTCGAGTTCGTGCCGCATTGCTTTAAGCTGTCTGGCAAGGGGAGCGTTGTTCAGCAGTAGACGAGCCATATCCTCGAGAAGGCGAAGACCTTCGCCAATGCGGTTCAGATTGGCATCAATAATACGCAGTGACTGGTTCGATGTTATCTGTGATGAAGCCATCTTATAACTCAGCGTTTATTTGAGTATGGTTGAATTAAAGAGAGATGACTAATTTTAGCACAACGGGCCTGGTGGGTAAACAAGGGCTCAGTCATCAGTAATGGCGTTTTCAATCAGTTCGATGCGTAGTGGCTCTGCCTTATGGTTCAGCTCTATGGCCACAAAGTCAATACGCCACGATGCAGGCAGGTGGTCATGGCTCTGCCGGTAGTGCTGGGCGGTAGCTATTAGCCTTCTTTTCTTGGTTTGGGTAACCGACTCTTCGGGACTGCAGAATACAGGGTTCGTTTTCGTTCTTACCTCGATGAAGACAAGGTAGTCATGGTGACGGGCGACGATATCAATTTCGCCTTCCGGACAGCGATAGTTGGTATCTATAATGCGAAAGCCCCGTTCCTTGAGGAAGTCCTGAGCCAGCTTTTCCCCGAGCCGGCCGATGTCTCTGCGTTCCATCTTCATAAGTCCGTCATTCCCTTTACCGGCTGGAACGAGGTGCGGTGGATGCGTGCCGGGCCCAGTCTGTTGAGGCAGATTAAATGCTCTTTCGTCAAGTAGCCTTTGTGTTGTGCCAGACCATAGCCGGGATAGACGCTATCCAGCTCTATCATCAAACGGTCACGGGTTACCTTAGCCACTATTGAAGCGCAGGCGATGGAGAAGCAGAGGCGGTCGCCATTGACTATGCCCTTTTGGGGTAGCGGTATCTCGGGCAATCGCAGATAGTCTATCAACAGCATCTCGGCCGGCGGTGACAGGCGGTCTACAGCTTGCTTCATCGCCAACCGCGTTGCCTTAAGAATATTCTGGGTATCAATAATTTCGTGGGAGATTACACCCACCGCCAGCGAGATAGCCGCCTCTTGAATATAGAGGAACAGGTAGTCGCGTTTATCGGGACTTAGGAGCTTGCTGTCCCTTACCTGTTCTACCCAGTGCCCAATTGGGTGGTGGGGCATGATGACGGCGGCGGCAACCACGGGGCCAGCCAGAGCACCACGGCCGGCTTCATCGATGCCGGCGATGTAGCGATAACCCTGTGCCGCAAGCCTTCGTTCTTCGGAGAAAGAAGGCGTAAGGGGACTTTTTATCTCTCACCCTCCTTATGCGAGTTCTGAGTATTCTATTATTCCCCCGCCCAAGACCGCCTCGCCCTGATAGAAGACCACTGCCTGACCCGGTGAAGTCGACCGCTGCGGCTGGGAGAAGCTGACATCGGCGGTGTCTTGATTGAGGTGCAGGCTGGCGGCTACCTCGGGTGACTTATAGCGGATTCTGGCGGTTATGTTATCGCTGTCTTCTGGGGCTTTGCCTGATATCCAGTTCAAACGGCTGGCGACGAGACCGTTGCTTAAAAGCTGGCTTTGGCTACCCACTACCAGCCTGTTGTTGTTAACGTCGAGCTTGAGTACATAGAGACGCTTATCGGATGCCAGCCCCAAGCCCTGTCTCTGGCCCACCGTGTAATATGCCAGGCCATTGTGTTTGCCCAGGACTTTACTATTGGTGTCGATAATGTCTCCCGGTTGGCAGGAAACGTGACCGGCAACAAACGAGCGATAGTCGTTATCGGGGATGAAGCAGATGTCCTGGCTTTCGCGCCCGGCGGCGTTGGCCAGGCCCAGTTCCCTGGCTATCCTTCTGGTCTGGTTTTTGTAGAGTTTGCCTATAGGTAACAGCAGGTATCGAAGCTGCTCCTGCCCCAGTGTGTAGAGAAAATAGGACTGGTCTTTGCCATGGTCGACACCCTTTAAGAGACGATAGCCGTTCGGGCTGGGCTCAATCTGGGCATAGTGGCCGGTAGCCAGATAGTCGGCGCCCATTTTCCGTGCCTTGTTAAGCAACAGCCCGAACTTGATATGCTGATTACAGACGATGCAGGGATTGGGCGTTCGTCCCTGACCGTATTCGTTACAGAAGGGTTTGATAACCTGCCGCTGGAAATGACGGCGGAGGTCTATTACATGATGGGGGATGCCCAGGCTTTCCGCCACCTGCTTTGCTGGCTCCGCCAGTTTTTTACCAAGCTTTGAGTGCAATATCATAGTAATGCCGAATACCTGGTAGCCCTGATTTTTAAGCAGAGCCACGGCTACAGAAGAATCTATACCGCCGCTCATGGCGACGGCAACCCGTTTTTGTGGCATTATCTAAGCCCTCCGGGGCAGCAACTGGCTTACCTTTTGCCAGATTATCCCGGCTATCTTTGCTTTATCCTGGCTAGCATCAATTACCAGCCAGCGCTGTGGCTCTTCGGCCGCCAGCTCCAGATAGCCCTGGCGTATCTTCTCGTGAAAGGTCATTTCTTCCCTCTCGAAGCGGTCATATTTGTCCGACTTTTTACGGGCAAGTCCTTCCTCCGACGGTAAGTCCAGCAGGATTGTCAGATTTGGTATCAGCCCCCGGGTAGCGGCGCTGTTAATCGTTCTGGCTATCGTTATATCCAGCCCGCGCCCGTAGCCCTGATAAACAGTGGTGGAGTCGGCAAAGCGGTCGCAGATAACGACCCCTCCCTTTTCCAGATTAGGTATGATTACATCTTCTACAAGCTGGCTACGGGAAGCGTTAAATAAGAATAGCTCGGTTAGCGGTGTTATTTCGGGTTCTTCTTGCCACTTCAGCCAGCGGCTGATTTCATCGCCCAAAGGTGTGCCTCCCGGCTCATATGTCAGTATAGCCGGGATGTTTGACTGGCATAGCCTGTCGTAGAGTGTCTTTGCCTGGACGCTCTTGCCGCAGCCCTCACCACCCTCAAAGGTAATGAATAGAGACATTATTGTACCAACCCCTCACCCTTTGTCCCTCTCCCCTTCACAATGGGAGAGGGAAAGTATTTCTTAAAGGGGCTTCGCCCCTTTTAAACCCCATAATGATTGAAGAATTAAAATTAATCACATTATTATAGGCTGTTAAACTAAAGATGCACTAAGAAATGCCGTTGCGGTAGCAATTAGTGATACCACCCCAGCAACAATATAGCCAGTCGTATTTATTTTATGTGTATTGTCTATATACTCCTGCAACTTTGGTAAAGTAGTTTTGTTCATATAATCCTGAAACTTGATCAACTGTTTATTAAAGTGTTTTACAATGTCCACGAAGACTTGGCTCCGAGTTTCCGATTTTATTCCTCCATTCGTTATTGTGGTACTCACAAAAAATCCTGCATTTTCTTTAGGTTCATATGGCTCCGTTGATAATTCGTCTAATTTAATTATTTCTAGGTTATATTTCTTGCGTGACCTGTATGCAAGAGAAAAGGATACAATAGCAATAATCAAATAAATTACGCCTATTATTATCCATACCATTTCCATTGCCTGTGTCTTATCCCTCTTTATAAATCTTCACCCGTCTATTCGGCTCTTTGCCCGTGCTCTGTGACGACAGGTCGTCTCTTTCGGCTATCAAGTGTTGCAGTCGCCGGATGTAGGCGCTCTGGGGGTTGAGCTCCACCGTCTCCCGGTTCTCTCTCACCTGGTTGACTGCCTCCTCGGCTTCTTTTATGGCCAGGCTGAGTGCGTCTGATTTAGGACTGCCGCTACCGGTAGCTTCTGCAGGCTTGATGGTGACTAGCAGTTGCCTCAATTGCAGCGTGGTGTGCTTTCTCAAGACATAGATGGGCAGGTTGGATGCCTCGGCATCCCTGATTTTCTGCGGTCTGCGGCGGTAGTAGCTCTTGGAGGTCACCAGCAGGTCGGCTTCACTCGGGTTGTCGACCAGCTCCAGAGGCAGATGCATATCCCTGGCTATCTGCAACAGCCGCCCGCGGTTTATACCGAAGGGGTAGAGTTTGGGCAGAGCGCGTTCTGTGATAGCGGTCTTTTCTATAACCATCTTTCTGGCTGCTTTAGCCGGCTCTTCTCGCTTTACTATGACCTCCCCGCTCTCGTCTAGCCAGCGGGTCTCAGTCATACTGGGCTGGCTGCGCAGGGTGGCATCGACTGCCTGGCTGACATCGGGGTGAACGGCCACCTTATCTCTATCCTGTATCTCGACAACGATATTGAATGTCGGCGGCGACATACGCTCCAGTATCGTTTTTTGCGTTCTCCGTCGTTTGGCTTCTTCATCGCCCAGTGTTACCGCCTGGATGCCGCCGATAAGGTCGGACAGGGTCGGGTTGACCATCAGGTTGTCCAGTGTATTGCCGTGGGCGGTGCCGATTAGCTGTACGCCGCGCTCGGCGATGGTCCGTGCCGCCTGAGCATCGAGCTCGGTGCCGATTTCATCGATGATGATTACCTCCGGCATGTGGTTCTCCACGGCTTCAATCATAACCGCATGCTGCATGGTGGGAGTGGCTACCTGCATCCTCCGGGCGTGCCCGATAGCCGGGTGGGGGATGTCGCCGTCGCCGGCTATCTCGTTTGAGGTGTCGACGATGACGACCCGTTTTTTAAGGTCGTCGGCTAGGACCCGTGCCGCTTCACGGAGCATGGTCGTCTTGCCGATTCCCGGTCTGCCTAGAAGCAAGATACTCTTGCCCGACTGGATAAGGTCTTCGATGATCTTAATAGTGCCGAAGACAGCCCGACCGACACGGCAGCTAAGCCCAACGATGCGTCCCTTGCGGTTTCTTATGGCTGAGATGCGGTGCAGGGTACGCTCTATCCCAGCCCGGTTATCATCACCAAAGCTACTGATGCGGGAGGTGACGTAATCAATATCCTCTTGGCTTATTTCTTGGGGGCTGAGAATAATTTCCCGGTGGGGGAAGCGGGCTTCGGAGGGGCGACCTAGGTCAAGGACTACCTCCAGCAGGTTGCTGATGTCCTCCTGCTGGCATAGCGGCTGGCGGATATGCGGCGGCAGTATATCTAGCAGGGCGTCCAGGTCGTCGTTTGTTACCTTTGGCAAAGGCGTCCTCCGCAGATTACTACCATCCCCTCGGTGACAGCAGTTCCTCATCGGGGATTTGCTTTATATCCAGCCCGGGCATAGCCTCCCCCAGCCCCTTAGATACCTCGGCAATAACATCGGGCTCCTGGTAGTAGGTGGTGGCTTTAACGATAGCCCTGGCTCTCTTTTCGGGGTCGGAGGACTTGAATATACCGGAGCCGACGAACACCCCCTCGGCACCGAGCTGCATCATCAGGGCGGCGTCGGCCGGGGTGGCGATAC
>SDBU01002465.1_pt1 | contig 24524 bp, 29 predicted proteins | sample 2277071 | NCBI WGS metagenome assembly SDBU01 (sample SAMN10397929, study PRJNA504765) | marine sediment metagenome | isolation source: marine sediment core GS08_GC12, 126 cmbsf | place: Arctic Ocean: Gakkel Ridge, Loki's castle | collected 2008
TCTTTTGCGAATCCTTCCTTAACCAATTCATCGATTGCTATCTGCTTGGCTTTTTCATAGCCCTTAAACCATCTTATCTGCAATCGTATGATTTCAGCTTGACCTTCAACTGAAAATTGCGATAAGAATAATGGTAAATTTCGTTGCGATATATTTCCAAGCGGAGACCGGTTTTTAGCCGACACATCAATCCCTTCAATAACGCCTTTGACTTTTTCTATTGGCGCATCTCTTAATATGCCTTTTATATAATCCGCTGCATCGTCAAAATCTCCAACAAGAACCTGTCTTGCAATCATCTCGTGGCTTAACGTGCGAGGGCCTGGCAATCTTGTAGGCCTACCAAAAACAAATCTTCCAGTTGTTCTTTCTATGGCAGTTAATTCACCCTTCTTTTTTCTAAAATCAAAAGACCTCTGCCGCCATTCTGCATATTTTTCTGTAAGATTGTCTTCACCCCAAAACGTGCGGTCTATTCTATCCAAAACGCCTTGTGCTTGTTTGGCTGCGGGAATATCCTCAAGAACAAATTTCTTGAGTCCGTCAATAGTTGTAGCAGGGTCATTTTTAACAGCAATGGCCGCTCTGGCTATGCTTTCAATAGAACCTACCGTTGGCCCAAATGCCCAGTCTGTTACGCCATAAGTCAAATCAGCAAGTATTCCAAAAAACCCACCATCCACAAGAGCATTTGCCAACGACTTAGATATTTCCTTGACATTTCTACCATCTGGGTCTTTAAGAGTCGATAATAACGACTCATCCTTATCAGTGAGAAAATCCCTCGCTATATTGTATATTTCACCGGCGAGCCAAGTGCCTAAAATAAACCTAAACATTCTTGACGGGTCGCCCGTAGCAATGGTATATTTCCAAACATCCTTATACATAAACCTTATTTGGTCTGAAGTCCATACCTTGAACTGTGTAGCTGTCTGGATAAAGGGCCTATTGCCCCACCACATACGCTTGCTTGCTAATGTTAATGGGAATGCTGAGTCGGTTACAACTCTATGCAAAACCTCCGACATCACATTATCGTCTATTTCTTTTTCTGCTAAAGAGGAGGCAAGTTGCTCGTTGGTTAGATTAGTAAGTAGTCGGCTTCTTGTCTGGAGTTGAGACTGGCCTATAATAGTAAGCATCCGGTCGTACATCTTACCAACAGTACCGGATTCCCCACCCATTTCATTTAGTCTTTTAATATCAGTTTCAAGTTGTAGTTTCTTGACAATAGCAATATATGTTTGGTTGCCTCTTTCGCTCAAAGCAAATGGCTGACCTATAAATCTTGAAATTGCACCACCGGAAGCGAAACCTTCAGACAAATGGCCGTGGCCAAGCACCGCACCTCGGCGTATCATCTCATCCTGTATTTTTTGGGATGTCTTCATAAATTTATTCAAGAACGGTGGGAATTTAAGCGTTGCTCTGATATTGGTTCCTATCGTTCCGTGAGTTAATCCTTTGGCATATCGGTCAAGCATATTTCTGGTAATGGTTAGTGGGGACAATGCAAGCTTGCCTACGAACTGAACAGCCCTTGCTTTTTTATTCCACGCTCTCGCCGTAATAGATGCCCTTGACTGGCCGTATTGTGCTTTAATATAATCCTCAAGTAGATTGGCTTGGTCGACACCAATCTCTTGTCTTATTCGTTCTATGCTTGTTCGTATGGCTTTGAAATTCCCGTCTTTGGTAACGCCCCATTGACGTGCGCCTTCAATAGCTTCCCAACCACCTTCAACAATTCCAGACAAAATCTTGTCTGGACTCCATTCTCTCATATCCAAGTCAAGTTCAATAGTTCTTTTGCCCTCAAAGTATCCTTCAGTTCCTCGAAGTCTCGTTCTACGATAATTTTGTAAAGCGGCTATTGCTGAATCAACATTCTTGAATTTCCCTTCCTTGACCTTGTTCTGCGCCCAAGCAAAAATCCTGTGAGATTGTGAACCTTTGGTTTCGGCTTCTTCAAGAAACACTTTACCCTTTTCGTTAGGAACCTGAGGAAATGCCTTGCCAGTTAATTCAGTTTTACGAAGACCTACGGATATTGCCTCGTTTTGCATTATATCAAGCTGCTCTTTTAGCATTTCTGCTCTTGTTATGAGTCGTTGAGGTTGGCCCTCTTTACTTATTGCACCATCTGTTAACTGTGAAACAATAATTTTTTCTGCGGAGTTCAATTCTTTTAATATACCCCTGATATTCTGGGATGTATTACCAACATTTTTAGCTGTCCGAGCAGAGATTTCTCTAAGGTCTCTTTGAACTTTCCTGCCTGCCGAACCCCAAAAACCAAGAGCGTCCTCGGCTCTTAATATATTACGCCTGATAGCATCAACCGTTCCCACGGCCTCAACGGATGCCTCTTTTACATTGGCCTGTATGGCATTTGTTTTTGTTTCGGCAGTTGTTTTTATAACTTTTTCTGTAACCGCCTCTGCTGGCTTAAAGGGTACTACGACAGGTTCGGCAAATTCCTCACCAACTAAGCCAAGCCGTTTTTCTACTGGTTCTAAAAGAATATCTTTGCGGAAAATCTTGGTAGAGGCGAGACTAATACCGCCTGGAACTGTGAAAATTCCGGCCTCTACCAGCATATCCTCCCAAGTAGGAATTATTTCGTTAAACGACCCAAGACCTGTTACCGCCCTGAGAATAGCCCCTATTCGCTCTTCGCCCATCTCCTCTAAAATACCATCATAGCCCACTTTGGTAGCACTGGCTTTGAGAAAATCAGAAAAAGTCCTGCCTGCCCTATTAGCTATCCACTTGTCAGCAATAGCCTGTGTAAACTTTTGAATTATGGGAAACTTTTTCCCGATACCCTTACCAATGGCAAGTACACCCTTTTTCAAGGACGGCCCTGTAATTTCAGATAAATTCTCAATATACAAATCGGTAAAACTTCTGGCTAAGGCACTAAAAGGACTTACATCAGCATCGGCAAAAACAATTGCACCATCATCCGTTACTCGTATTCCTGCTGTCATATTCTCTGCTGCACCGGCAAAGATGCGTGGGATATTAACACCAGTCCTAATAACAGTGCCAAAACCCGCAGCAGCCAATCGCACGGCGTACTTTCCCGCACCCCGTTCCGCAAAGCGACCAAGCAATTTAGTTGCCGCCGTTTTTGCAGCAGTGCTTCCGATTTTGAATAGCGGCCCCGTCAAAAGAAATTCAACCATAAATGCAGGTAGTTCAGTAATGCCTTCTGCGATACGACCACCAATCGAAATGCCACGAGTTTGCTTCTCTTCCAATTCTATTAGCCACGCTTCAACAATAACCAAATCATTTTTTCTTCTTTGCTGCGCCTGAACTTTTGGTATAAACCTCGTCGAAGGTACAAAGTTCATTTCGGGCGTGAGAACATCCCAGACTTTTGTGTCAGGCGATAATGTCAAATTCCTCGTTGCTTCAAATATATCTGCCAATCTGTCGAATTTATAAAGAGAACCAATGAAGAAGATTTTTTCCTGTACTCTTGTATTTGAAAATGTTTCAATGAATCCTATCGGTTCTGCCGTTCCGAACCTTGCCCTAATATCCTCTTTCAATCTTAGATAATCCAATGATATATCTGCTGGGTCTGCGCCAGCCAACTCCGGCAATGCAACTAATTTTACTACCCCCTCGTCCCGCTGAAACACATCGGACGGTTTTTCATCATATGTGGGAGAGGGCAAATCTGCGGACACATCTATTCCGTCCTTTTTAAGACTTTGGATTAACTCCTGTTCTCTAATATCCAAACCAGATGGAGCCAATGTCGCAATATCAGGTTCGACCAAAGAGCCAAGAATTTTCTGTTCTCTTAACTCTAATTCTCGAAGAGTTAATTGTTCTAATGTTTTTGCCATTATCTCACAAGTCTTTTAAGTTCTCTGATACGTTCAAGTTCTTTCCGTTTCTCATCTGTCGTCATTTCTTTTATAGACTTTGTTTTTGTAGGTTTTCCTACGACAATCTTTTCTTGTTCCTCTGTGACAACCCTCTCTAATTCCTCCAAAGTCAATCGTCCCCTTCTTTGGTATTGCAATAATATCCTGAGCGATTCCGACTTGTATCTGTCAACATCAGAAACTTTCTCCTGCCGCATTTCTTTGAATCTATCATTGACAGCCCTTTCGTATAAATCTCTATTATTAACCTCTGCCGTCCATCGCCTGTTAATTTCTTTTAATTTCTCATCACCAACACCGGCAAAAGCAGTAAGTAATTCTTCAAAAGTTTGTATACCCACAAATTGCCTGCTCATCAAGCCTCTGCCTTCATTATATGCATTGGACTTGGCGGTTGCTATGATTTTTGCCTCAATATCTTCTAAATCAACAAACACCTTTTCTCTTGCCTCGGAATCAAGTTCTTGATAGTTCTCTAATGCTATTTTATCTGCTTCTGACCTATTTATTGCGCCCATATCAAAATCAGTTTTTGCCCGCCGTATTCTGCCTGCTGCGAATGCATTTGAATGCTCTGGGGCTGGACGGTCAAATCCCTTCCTCATAATCTTAAACTCAGAATCTTTGATTAACCCTTTTTCGTGTCTTTGATTTAAGGTCGCAACCGTCAAATCTCCATTGAAGTATTCTCTAATAGTATCACTCGTGGTCTTATCAATAAGTTGTTGCCGCTTTTCTTTTATTGTATTGACTCTCACCTTCTCTGCTGTTTCTATAATGTTTCTCAGTGATGTCTGCTTTGGTTCTGGTATCAACGGATTCTTTGCTAACTCCTTCGCAATATTGAAATTGCCACCTATTTTTAAATCAGATGCGGCCTCAATCGCTTCGTGGACGGCACTGATTGCATTCTCTTCCATTTGCTTAATAGCACGCTGTTCTATCTTTACTTTTTCAACCTTTGCTTCTGCCGGTGTGTATGAAATTTTGTATTGTGCAATTAGCGCAGCCTCGGTTTCTACTATTGCTTCTCTATCCTGTTCGACTAAGGCTTTTTCGTAATCCGCCGTTACTCTTATGAGGGCATCTCTTTCGAGGGCTTTTATTGTGGCAATTTCTCCCGTATCAGCGAAAGTATCTCCCCAGATTTTAAGTTTGTTATCTGCAAGGCTTTTCATTTCGGGCGAAAGCCGCTGTTGGCCTGCGAAAATCATTGCATTATTTCTATGCTTTATTAAAATCTTTGCGTGTTCTTCAAGGGGCTTGCCTATTATCTCGGCTTGATATTCTCTTTCGGCGTTCTCCATAGCAGCATTTATATTAGAAATGCCAATCCTATTCTGCATCTCTAACTTCCGCTTGCCCAATTCCTCAAGTACCCCGCCTATCTGCTGTAAAGTTTCAGCACTTTCAAAGCTAAACCTGAATGCAGATGGGTCTATCAACTGAGCTTGTTCTACTGGAACTGGTTCTGCTGACGTAAATCTTTCTATTCTTGCCACTTTAATATACCTTTTTCATATAATTTTCATATAATTATGCCAAAGTCCTTCTTAGACCGGTTGGTAAAATACTCGGCGTTGGTGTGCCTATTTGAGAAACTGGAACTGTCTGGCCAAATGGAGATGGAGTAGATAACAAACCGGCCGTCCCGACAGCACTAAGTATCGAGCCACCAGCTTTAATGTATGAAAGTCTTTTAGCTTCTATCCCTAATGTTCTTGCAAACCTGCCTTTGGCCAATTGTATCTGGCCTCGTTCTCTAAGCTCTCGTCCTCGAATCAAACCCCTTCTTAGCACTAAATTTCTTTCAAGAGAAAACTGAAATGCGGTATCGGCTAAAAGGCTTAGAGTTGCACCTGCTAATCCAACACCGGATTTACCGACTATCGCTCTTTGCTGTCCCTTAGCTATCTTTTCCTTGCGGGCGACCCTGGATTCTTCAATGCTTGCAGCGTCTCTTTCGGCCTTTGCCTGACGTTCAAGAGCCTGTTGGTTCCTTATCGCAATCTGCTTTGTAAACTTACCCTGAGCCTCGGCAATTTGGCCTTCCTTAATCTGACCAAAAGCCATTAGTCCCCCGCCTATAAGTAATGCTGCCACTGCCATTAAATCACCGCCGTATATTTTTGAGCAAATTTATGATATGTATTGCCATTATATTCTTCTGTCTCTTCGGTTTTTCGGAGGCCGATTAGCCTTGCAAGCTTTTCTCCCTTACAGAAATCACTCAAAACGTAGGTAGATATTTTCAAATCACCTACGGACTTTTTCATTAGTCTGAAAGTTTCACAGATTGTCCTTGCCCATCCAAACGACTGGATAAGGCATTCCTTGCTTATTTTAAGCCATACCATCCCATTAGTATCATTGAGGTACATTATCCCGCCACAGGCCATTACAGACCCCTTCTCGACGCCCGTGATAGCAATGCCGTTCTCCGTCATCTCAAGAAACGTCTCCATTGGCATTGGTGGCGTGAATGGCTCTATTGCATTGTCTATTTTTGCCCAATCTTCAATATTATATTTTCTCAAGGTTATCATCTGCGCTCTTCCACCTCAAAGGATATGACTGTGGATAATACCGTAAAGGGTACAGGGTTATCAGAAACAATTGTAGTATAAGCATCCTCACTAAAACCGCCTTCAGCCAATCTTGCATCTTCGGGAGTGTCCTGAGAACTCGTACTGTATGCCGCACCTAAATCCTGCAAGTATTCAATACCATTATATTCCTGGCCTGCCGAACCGAGTAAAGACCTGATAAATCTTACAACTACCGAATGAATACGCTTAATTCTCGTTTGGAGAGTATTCCCTTCCTGTGGTATAGACAATCTCATCGTTCTTACCTTCATCGTATAAGGAAGGCCGTATTGGACTGTGCTCGCAGTAGTAGTCGTACCATTTTTCTGTAGAATAATTGCACCGGTAGAGGCATCGGCTACGGCATTGTCAAATACCTGGCCATCAGCAAATACAGCCAGGGTTTTCCCCTTCAAATGGGCAGCTATAACAGTTGATATTGCAGTTGAATCGTAAGTAATACCAGAGTCTACAAAAAACGCATCCTCTATATCACTGCCCCAGTCCCTCGGCTTGAATCTTTCGATATGATATACCGTACTGCCACTTATAACCCTTCTTACAGAGGCCCAAACTTCATCTTCCACTGAGCCGTGAATAACCGCTACGCTTTCAAAGAAACCTACGGGCGTTTCTACTTCGACGGAATTATCCGTTATCTGCCTCGCCCAGCCAGAAACCTCTTCGTCCGGCTCGTAAGTAAAAGTTGGCAATACTCCGTCCGCTCTCGACACCCAAATAATAGAATCAGGTACTCTCTGAACCACCATACAGGTAGGAGCAGAATCGAATAGCTTATAGGCAAGAAGCGTTGCATCTTCAATATCAAAGTTCTCAGTAATAGCATCGAACTTCATAGCCCCCAGCTTTTTACCTTGCCTTTGAAAGAAAAAGATTGCATTGTTTAAGATTATCGGTTGAATATCGTCACTGCCAAAAGATGTTTGTGGAGTAGTCTTTCTATCACCTGGAGTTACAGGTTTATCAGGGTCGCTTGCACCGAATCTATATTCTTTATTGGCTGCACCTACGGCCATAACCTGTCTCGCAAACATCCATTGTATTTGAGAAATTTCGTTGTCTTTTAACGGGGCCGTAATAGCATCGCTATCAAGACCGAGGTCGCTAAATTCCATATTCTCATAAAGTGAACTTTGAGAACTCCATAATGTATCTGGATTATTCGTACTTGACGCCCACCATAACCGGTCTTCAAAAAACGTAACAGTTCTTGGAAAACCCCTGTAATCAGACCAAGCACCTTCCGCCCACATAGAGGTTGTAACGGCGTTGTCGGTGGAGTTATCGCTCAATACCGCATCAATTACCTCTACGGTTACGACAGTTGAACTCGTAAAGGCTGTTATCTTTACTACACCTCTATTGACTTGGTTTTTGGCGGTTAAAGTACCGAAAATTGTGTTATCTGACCGAGACATAGCATAATAAACATCTTTTTCATCTTCCGTAGCCGAGAAGGATGTTGCCCCCCTGAAAGACCTGAATTCCTGCCATTCGCCATCACCTTCTTTGCGCCAAAGTAATGCCTTTTTACTAGTACCAATCGGTTCAACTGTTATAATGTAATCGCCTTTAATACGAATTGCATTCGTTAATGTGGTTGGAGTAGCGTTGTTATCACTATCAAATGTAGAAGTTGTATTATCTGGGCGAGTATGCTTAACCAGCCACAACGCACCGACCATATTTGAATTAAAAGGGGAATGAGCGCCGGTAGCAGTTAGCGTTCCAGTTGCTCCGGTGGGGAAATAATATCCAGACCTTGCCGTGCCTCCGGTTCTTGCAAAGCCAACCAGATAGGCAGAAGTGGTATTTTCAACAAGGAACGGCCCGCATAAAAATGGTACATCTTCTATTATCCAAGAAGTATCAGCCAGTCGCGATAGTTTTTGGGGATGATGGTCTTCGTGGGCGATATACATTACATCGGCGGATTGTGTAACGTGAATTTCAAATGCCTCGGCAGATGTATATGGTGAAACTATTGAATAAGCCAAAGTAGAATAAAGACTTGCTATTTCCGTTGGGGTAAGAACGTCACTGAATATAGCCACATTATCAATCTTGTCCGGCCAATAATGGTCTAATGCACCAATTGTATAATCGGCTCCAATGGCAACTTTAGCCGTTAGGTTGTTTTCCATTGCTACATAACCCGTTACATTAGTTGCCGTACTGCCCACTAAGGCTCCATCTACATATAAAATTATTCCACCGGCGGCTGAATCACCGCCTGTACCATCATAGGTTGCTACGATAAAATGCCAACCGACAGACAAAGCATCGTCTGTATCCCGATATGGATATTTGTTTTCGCTTTGGTCGGCTAAGCGCAAACGTAGCTTACCATTCTCTTGAATATTTAATCGCCACTGCCTTTTAGCACCAGTATCCCATTTTGATATAATTGCAGCATTGCCTTCAAACCCGCTTATGAAAACCCACCCCGCTATACTAAGAGCACTGTCGGTTGAACCATTCCCAAAATCAAAATCGGCATTATCGTCAATTTCTACTGTGTATTGGCTATCAAAATCGAAACAAGTAGAAACTATACCGGTAGTTGTTATATCTTCTGTATTGGCAGTTGCTACCCCATCGTGAGTGGCGCCATCGGCATCAACAACGGCAGTGGTGGCGGCGTTGTCGTTTAGTTTCCAGTGCGCCACAACATTACCCAGACCGCTTATATCTTCTGTGCCGGCACCTATTGTTACCGCTGCACCATCTTTATAAAATCTAAGTAGCAGATTACTAAACTCAAGAATAAGTGCATCATCTACCGAGAACTCGAAGGGAAATAGTTTACATTTATTGGCGGCCGTGGCTATGTATTGCGTACCCGGCCTCTTAGTAACGCCACCGTGAGGCAGAACGATAGCGTTTATGAGTTTAGAGCAGCCGTTATGATATTTGTTTATATCTTCACGACCATCCATATAGCCGGAGAGTTCTCCGGCATTGTAGCTGGTTTTTATAGCTTTTAATGGCATTTAGAAAGACCTATATAAAGCGGTAACTATATCTGGATTGCCACTATCAGCAGTCCATTTTCCTAATACGTAACGATAACCCGTAAGGTCGAATGTAACAGAGCATATACGGTCGCCACCACCCGCTCCGTCTGCTACCGTTATCGTTTTCATGTGTGTCGAAGTGACAACGGCCTGGTCTGCCCATAATTCGGTCGCAGTGGATGAAACTTGGGCAAGACCAATAGTCCATACAATTGAGGCTATAAGTTGAGGAGGCCCAGCCTCTACCGCTCCATAAACTTTCTCTGTTACCGTATCGCCATTTGCTCCTGCCGTAACATGAACGATAATAGAAATATTATTGACCTTTAAGTGTTTGCCAGCGCCATCCAAAACTTGTAAATCTACCGCGCCGGAAGGTTTGCCAGGAAAATATCCAGTTGCAGCAGCCAAATCAGTATCCGGCGTGTCGATGTCAGCTATGGTGTGAAAAGTTTTGTAGGACGATAGTCCTGTTGTTAATGTTGCCATATTTATCTCCTTGGTATTCTGCGGGAATCATCTATGACCCCTACTATTTCTGTTCCGTGACCGCCGTTATATAAGGCTTTCACTTCGTCCGCATTTAGTTCGTGATTAAAGAACATTACATTGTCGAAGAGTCCGTTGGAATATTTTGTGTCATATCTACCTATCCAAACAGTTTGTAAAAGATTTTCTACTGATATGAAATTACCGCTTTCACTATCAGCATCATCAACCCGATTCCCATTCAGATAGATTTTAATACCAGAACTTAAAATCCCTCCATCATAGGTAAAAACAAAGTGCGTCCATTGATTTTCGTAAGAAGCCAAACTTGCATTATATTGTCTTCCAATGTAGGCATTTTCGCTGTCGTCATACATACGGAAATGAACCTTTTTCGTTGTACCGGTAAATATATTCCATTCTTGGTTTGACCCAACTTGCCATTTACTTGCCCAAACAAAATATATAGCATTGTGCATATAAACCCAAGCACTAATGCTAAACGGTATCAACACTGGAGAAAAATCATCGTGGTCGGCAATTTCTATATAGTCAGATGAGCCGTTGAAATCAAAACAAGTACCTACGCCACGACTGTTCGCAGCACTAATAGCGTCCGTGTCCTGCTGGGCAAGGCCATCGTGGTCGTTACCGCTGGAGTCCTCTACTGCACAGAGCTTGATAGAGACATCATCAAAGGTTATGTCGGTAGTTATTGCTATGTGTCTTCGAATCTGCAAATCACTTGACGTAACAGTAGCAACAAAAGTGATTGTTTTTATACCTGTCGTACTGTAGATTCCAATAACCCACTGATTATTAACGTCATCTGCAACACGCAATACGCCTGCTGTAATGGTATCAATATTTATAGAAAGCCTGTACTTCCGCCCGACCACATAAGAAATAGTTTGGGAAATTTGTATGTCTGTCCCACCCGAGGTATAAAGATTACACATCCCACCACCAGGCGAGGGTGTATCTGCGTGGGCATCTCCTGTTGCTGCCTCTGATACTTCTGGGTCATTGCCGGACTCTCCGTCCACAGTCCAACTATCAGGGTCATCCAAAGACCAATCTGCAAAACTCCCATTCGTAACAAGCTCATCGTTGTCCGAGGCGGTGTTCTCATTCATCTTGTAGTGAGCTATTATCATATACCCCCCTTTTTAATATAACCTAAGAGTCTATTGGTATATTCCATATCTACTTCTAATCGACCAATGGCCAAATTCCATCGAGCAAATTTATAATATCCTCGCGTACACACGAATATCCGTTGTTGTTGTTAAAGACGTAACATAAAACCTGATATACCTATACCCTATCGCATCGAAGCCTACTTTGGTCGGATGACTATTTCCACTGTCAGCCCTGATAATACTGCACGCAGCCAAATGATAAGAAGTGAGCGTAATCGTATCTACCCATCGCCAATCATCTGTTTCTACAACAGAACCTATCGTTACGGCCAAAGAACAGATTAGTTCCTCCACCCCACCATCGGCGGCACCGGTAATAAAAATCGTCCCGCTGCCGGCAGGTTTACCCGTAATCAATAATGCCAATCTATAGGCTTTAGTCTCTGCACCGCTGCCACGATAGTTCTTGTCAAGCAAGTCTATATCGCCCGATGTGATTCCAAATGGGAATGCAGTCGGAGCGGCAGTTGTCGTTCCGGACGTAACTGTTTTGACGATACTGTAACTATCTACAACGGTTTGTTCTGCAATGTTTATGGCCATATCAATATCCTCTTGTTCCCATCGTTCTCGACCTAATCCATTCCGAATTGAATATGGGCTTAGGTTTTCCCTGCATACCATCTACCGACCTTGCCTTTGGCATTGTCAATCTCTCGAACTCGTTGATTAAATCAACTTTGCCTTTCGTATCGTTGGTTAGACTGGTGATAATCTTGATAGCTAATTTCATTGCTATAGCCTGTTTTAGTTTAGGACTCCATTTAGCCGAATCTATGAGTTGGGTTACGTAAGTTATATAAACTATTCTATGGTCTATCTTATCTCCCGACGCCGAGATATTTCCGGCAGCTATATCAACTGCCTGCTGTGCCGCTGCCGTAGAACCCGTAGCGTCAGAAGTGTGTGTTACCAAAACTTCATACGTTACCGTTGAGCCAGTGATTCCAGCGGCAAGATTACCGGAAGTTATATCATTCGCTATAGTATCGGAAGTATGGCTTACTAAGACCTCGTAAATGAGAGTGCCGCCTTTAACGTATTCACCATCTATGTAAGCCGTCGCAGTAACCCAGGTAGCAGGTGTGATTTCTACAAACCGACCGTCAATATAGTTCGTAGCCGACGCCCATGTAGGCGGCGAAAGACCTGCATTGGAGAGAATGTAATCCCCCTCAACCTCCCACGCAGCTACTCCTTGTGCTTTATTTCTTATATCCGAGCCAAGGTCATCGTCAACGGAAACTATTCTCAAGGCAGTCGACGGCTTGGTGTATTTGCGGTCATAGCCAAATATGGGGTCGACTGTATCCTGTACTATAATTATCCTGACCATTGCCTCATTCCATAAATGGGAGACTAAGACCTCGTCACGTGCCTGGTCATAGTATCGAATACAAATCTGATTCTGTTTCAATGCTCTTGAAGCAGGGGTGTCCTCTACTTGGTACTCTCCGATATAACCAAGAGCAAGATTGTGAATTACTTCTTGAGTTGAAAGTGCAATATCACGCCTCCATTTCTAAATACTTAATTGTATTTTTTAACATTTCTAAAATAAACTCCCAAGGGATGGCAGGGAGGACAGTCAAGCCTCCCCGCCCGACGAACGTGGACAACTCGCCTATATTTCAAGTTGTTTCTTGACATTGTTCCAGAATTTCAACATATCCACACCGTTAAAATGTTTACATATAACTGAAGGATCAGCAATAACCTTGTAACCTTTCTCGATTGCCTTTTTGCAGAAAAAAACATCCTCGCCGGTCTTAATGCCATTGCCCTCGTTCAAATATATTTCCTGATATTCGGTTTTGAACCAGGGCCATTTAATATCAACGAGAACTTCTCTGCGTACTAAAAGGCATCCGCTGCCGCAAGAACCTGTTTCAAACGGTTCTTGACGCTCTTCCTGCATTCGTATCCAGTCTGTTTTTTCATCTGCTACCGACCAGAATACACCACCCTTCATAAACAAAGGATACATACCAGTTGCTATATCAGCATCCAATAGAAGTAGTTTCCTGAGAGCGTCATCAGGAGGAACTACGTCAGAGTCGACAAAGAATACGTGCGTCCAGTTCGGGTCTTTGTGAAAGTGATGCTCAAGTAAAGAATTTCTTGAAAACTCAGGACTCATCGAACTTACAAATCCCCAAACAATATCAGGATGTTGATTAAGTAAGGCACAGTATTTCGCCGTCTCTGCGTGCAATACCGCATATTTCGACATTGGTATTGCAATAAAAATGTTCGGCTTCCCAACGGAGGGAAGTTTAGAATAGGGTCTGTCCACGTTCGTTCTCCTTAAAATTTAACCAGCCTGGATATAAACAACCGTAGTTGAAATACTATCACCAGAAACTATCGAAGCAGACGCTGTCGTGATATAAATATCACGTTCCGTGGTGTTTGGCGTATTGGCGGTAGCAGCGGCGGGGCCGGTAACGACAGTAGCAGGGCCAATAGCGGCAAAATCGCCGAGGGCGTCTGCATCACCAGTCCATCCTATCGTACCAGTCCAGGTGAGTGCCGCAGGGGTTGTTAAAGTAACAAAAAGCGGTATGGCATTCACTGGCAGTTTGCCTACGTAGATAAACGAACCGGTACTTCCAGTATCACCGGCGGTTGCCGTAAAGGTATCTGTAACAGCCTTTACGTTTCCGCCCCATTCGTTCGCCTCAACAAAGGAGGCGACTGCTGGTTTATTGTCGATTACGGTATAATTAGCACCGTGATAACTTGCGGTAGTCATAATTTACCTCCTTAGATACATTCGATTTTAATAATCTTGTCTTCGTCCATTCGGATTGCATTCATTCCGACACGTGCGGAAATCTGCCAGATTTGCTTCCGAGGAAGCCAGTCAACATTAAAAATAGGAGACTGATGCCTGGCAAACAGCATTCCTTCTTTTGACCAAACAGGAATTTCGTAAACATCGGTATCACCATTTACGTCATTGGTCGAACCAATAGATAGCTGGTTCGTTACTATGAAACGAAAACCCATATACTCATTAACAACACCGGCCACTAAAGACCTGATGATATTAGTATCGACACTCTGGGTTTCGGCCTCACGCAACAGGTCGGACATCTGTTTGGGGTGACAGGCGATGTAAAACATATCGTCGGCGTCATTGTGAAGCTCAATCAAAGCCTGACGTGCCAAGATGAGCTTTTCAATGGTAAGACCCGTCGAAACTCCACCAGCGGTGAAATCAGCTTGAACATCGTGTGCTAAAGTGCGGCCAGCCGCAGAAGTTGCGGTCGTGTACAAAGCATTTTGTAGTACATAAGTATCTGTGCCGGGAGTTTTCCCGCCATCAACATTAGCGAAAAACGCCGCAGTGATGATTTCGTTCTCTTTACGGATTACACCTTTGGCTAAAGCTTGAATGTAATCACCGGTCGGGTCGGTATGAAGGGCAATATCGTCTTCTTTATCGACGAAAATAGCCTTTCTATACCATATAGGTGTTATCCACCTTCGGTTGTGAGTCATATCCTCAACGGGAATATCCTCGAATCGGGTGTTCTTACGGTCAAGTTCGATAGTACCGAGAAAATCATAAGATTCGTTCTCGCCTTCTATCCGCTCTTCCCGTACCAAACCCTGATATTGAGGTTTCTTCTCTTGGAGGACGTGCTCGTATCCTGCGGTATAGGAGTTGTAAAAAGCCTCCGTGTACCCAGTGATACTATTGGTGTTGGTATTTACGTCAGCCATAATAATGGCCTCCAAAAAGGATTAACAAAAGTTTGTCGCTCAGGTTACCTCTTTTGAGACCATCACTTACAACTTACGTGTGTCGCCCGAATAGATTACTATTATTCGTGGGGTCGTTTCAGACTTATCCACCTGTCTTATTCTTTATACTAATTTTCTTTATACTAATTTTACAAGCGGAGCTATTAAGCTTGCCCGCTATTTATATTTTTGGCTGTTGAGCCTGACCAGCATTAGCAACCAGTTGGTTTAATTCCATAAAACGAGCCATACAAGTCTTATGCTCTCTATGAAACTTTTGCAGGAACGGCTCGCTCTTTTTCAATTCCTCAAGTTCCTCTAACGGCGATTTCTGTGCCGCCGCCGGAGGTTGTGGAGTAATCACATCCTCTGAAGTTCTGCTTGCGATTGTATCTAACATTTCGATTATTACTGGGTCTGACGCCAATCCTTTAGCTTCTAACGTCTGATAGATACCGAGACTGTCAGCTATTATCCGTGCACCTTTGACCTTGACTTCATAATTAACTTCGCCCCATTTCTGCTTCAAAGCAGCGATATTCTCCTCTTGTTGAGTAGCAAGTTGGGCATTATATGCCTCTGTTTGTGCGACAACAGTATCAAGTTGAAATTTAACAGCCTCTTCAAATTGCCTCTGCGTCAAACCAAGTCCGTGAGCAAACTGTTTGAACTGACCTACTAATTCATCACTTATAGGCATATCGCCATCATAACTTAATTCGTACTTATCGTATGTTTCCGGTCGGCCTAACTGGTTATAAACATTATTCCAACCCGAAGCATCTTCGGCTTCAGGTATAACAAGATGCTCGCCTATGCCCGTAAATTTTTCGAGGTCTACGTAGCCAGTGGCCAATTGCTCAACATTCGTCCACTTCTTCGCCTCTAAAAGATTCCTCACTGTTTCCGGCGCACCGTCCCTGATTTCGCCGGTGGGACTCATCCATCCCGTAGGCTCGGTTGCCGGGGCAGTTGTTTGTGCCGGTTTCGTCGGCTCCGTATCCATATCCATTATTTCAGGCATTTTTATTCTCCTTAATGTGTTTTTTTATCCATCTTTTGCCCGCCCCATCCACCAGTTCTTTCGCTGTTGATTTTACATTGTTAGAGGCAGGCAGATAAATTCCACTTCCATATTTTACTCCTTCACTATCTTTGGCATTCATATACAAAAAGATAGCAGGCAAATCGACTACGATGTGAGACATATCTTCCGCTGGGTCTTGAGGGTGAACGGAAAAATTAAATACAACGCCCTCCAGTTCAATCGAGAATGAATCAATTACATTATTTTTCATCCATTCTTTTTTCAATTTTTATTCTCCTTAATTATCATATTGTTAATTCGTAAAAATACCCTGCGCTTGCCTTCAGCCTCAAACGTCTGGTAGGGATTGGGTGAAGATGAGCATATACTCGACCTGTCCTGTCCGCAGAAACTTCTTAAATCAGCCAAGACTGTTTTGCCGTCGCCAGTCTTGAATAATCTTCTATATGCCTGTTTAAGTTCCTGACGTTTCTTTTCGTTCTCTGCGTTTTGTTGGTCGGCTTTTGTCATTATGCAACTCCTGCCACAAGGGCTTCAGCAGGTGAACCTGCCTCTGGGGTTTTCTGGACGTTTCTATATGCCTTGGATGCACTTTCTGCCACTTCCGTCTGTGCCGCTGCCGTTTGTAATTGTTCAACTTCTTGTCGTTTGGCAATCATCTCATCGAAATCTGATAACCCTTCCGCCGGTGCACCTGAATTGAGCCACGACATTCTGAAGGCTATATCGAAATTAACATTCTCCAAAACCGGAGATACCTGCATATAAGGCGCCCACTTGGCAAGAGTGGCCTCAATAGCATTAGTCTGGACATTGCTCATAGCCATAGCAAGCCGTCCCTGATAAACTATATCAAAATCAAAACTTACCGGCGGTTCAGGAATACGCCTGGCCTTCATTGCAAGATTCAATACCCTCAAAATAATCAGGTTGAATATCTCTTTTTGGAGCGATGTAATTGCCGGAGCAATTATAGTAAGGTCGTCTTCCTTTCTAAGTTGCGCTTCGGTAGCAGAAGAAATGTTTTTAAGACCCTCGAATGTTTGAAATAAACTATTGAAGAACCCGTCCCTTACAACCTTTTGCTGTTGTAAAATTATCTCAGCGTTAAGCGCTACGTTAGTACCAGTCTGTAAGGGGTGTGGGTCTAACGCACCCGCCCTGACATAAATCATACCATTCGGGCCGGTTACAGGTTGACCTACCACGCCATCATCCTCAACTATCAATGCAGGGTTAACGGCCTTTTCAGAAGATTCGATGAAGGTCTTTTTCATACGGTTGAGCATCTTGATTTCAGGTAGATACTCTATCGCCGGTCCCCTGCCCATAATCTCCTGCGGTGCTCGTGAGAATCTTGCAACAAAATACGGAAGCTCATCGAAGCCGCCCTTTTTAACAACTACCCTGTCCTGAATATTTATGTAAACAGATTTGACTCTTTTACCGTTGGAACTGAATTTGCCGGAATCAAAATCCGCATTGGGCGCTACATAGTGTACGTATTCAGATTTCTCTTCTAATTTTCCTGAAGTAAGGGCTTTCTTAACACTTTTAGAAAGATTATCTTCGCCAAATTCCTGCGCAGCTTGACGGGCGGTGTAAAATATCTGTCGGTAAACAGTATCTATTTCGCCCCGACTGTTATCGTCCAGGAATATGTATCCTATGTGATGGGACTTGAATACAATCTCATCACCGACCTTCTCAACGGAAATCACACCCGTACCAAAGACAATCATCGACCGGATGGTAATGAACATTTCCCTCTGGAAGTTAGACCGCCATATCTCTTTATGAGTCAAAGCCGTAGCTATGGACATCCATTCCTGCATTTTGGGATTCTGATTCAGTTCGTGCAACTGCGCTACGAACTCGAACCACCTCGCACCCACCGGCATAAGGTATGAGAATATCCCCGATGTCATCCTGTACGCAGCCATCAAAGCAGTGGAATCGTATAACTCCGTAGTACGGAGCAATGCCTCCGTCTGGTTGGCGTTGCGTACCATATCCTGTGCATTCGGCCAGGCATAATACCCAGCTTCTTCAAGCAGACTATTATATTTCGTCTTTCTACTAACTGCTTGATTGTATCTATCCAATATCTTGTTTAAGTTAGTCGTGGCCATTACTATTCGCCCAATCTTTTTTTAAGCGCTGCTTGTATTCCCGACAATATCGTAGCCCTGCGGCCTCCGGTAAGTAGTTTTTTTCTCTCTCGCCTTCTGGCCGTTTCCGCCTCTTCCTCTACAACTTCGACTTCCTCTACGGGATGCACAGCTTGCAGGAGTTTCTGCTTTTTAGGACTTTTGAATATACTGGTCATTCCAATCTCCTTTGCAAAATCAATGCTAAAGCATCGAGTATTATATCTACATCATTTCCGGGTTCATCTTGTACTAGGTCTTCAATCGGGCTTCTATCCTCGGCAGGGAGCTGTCTTGGTGCTTCCTCGGTTAGAGTTCGCTCCCTGTCTAATCTTTGAAAATCTCCAGCATCGAAAAATGTACTTGTCATAGTTATTCCTGAATTAGTCGCATTTGCTGAGTAAAGTCATTTCCGCAACAGTCTTTGGTTTTATTGACTTTGCCACAGATATTACATCTGAACACAACTTCATCGGCAGGTTTATGCTTTTCTACTTTCACTTTTTTTTTCCTTGCCATAATAATCTCCTATTCTACCAACTTAACCCTGAATTTTAGATTAGTTGGTGATTGATTAGCCACGCCAAAGATGCTGACTGCTCTTTGTCCAAAATTATATTGGTTATAGTAATCTCATCACCGTTGGTGTTGGTCTTAAATGCCACCGAATCGGCCATCGTCTCAAAGACGCATATCTCTGGTATTTCAGCCATTTTACACCTCTAATATTATGTGTTAATCTCAGGAACGTGTGCCGAATCAGAAGCGCCAGTAGCTATATTTCCAGCAGCCCTTTTCAAATTGATGTCATAGCCACTTGCAAGTGCGGCATCACTAACCAACATATTATTTGTAACGACAGCAATGCCAGTGCCACCGTCTGAGTTGTCATCAATACAAAGCGTAGTATTGTAAAAAATATTGTTGTCAATCCAGATGCGACCGGCAGTATTCGTAACTCCATTGTCTATTACAATACCAATACCGCCACCAAAACGATTGTTCCTGAAAATTTGATTATCAGACACTCCCGATTTCAGCTCTATGCATCCAGTCGAGAAACCACCAGTGGCGTTAGAAGCCTCAAAATCACAACCCAGAACCTTAAAATTGTAGCACGCCGTCGATTTAATGCCTGTCGTGGCAACAGTACTACGACTTGAAAATGTACAGTCAACAAACTGAATACCAGTGGAATAAGTACCTGTTACAGTCCACATTATCCCGTTGTCCGGTTCTGTAAATATCCAATTTATAAATCGGCATCCACCCATCGCTGTAGTCACGGGAATATGATTACCGTTCAACCAACCCTTCGGCCACATATTAGCTGTACCAACGCCGATAACATCAGTCTTCTCAGCTAATAATACTAAATCCTCTGTAAGCGAATCGCCGCAGGCATAAACTGTCGCTCTGTGTGCCCAAGCCCTGTTACCAGATGTGCTCTGGTATGCCTGAGCCAAAGCAAGGCCCTCAGCCAAGGTCTTGACCGCCGACAGCCAAGACAAACCATTACCACTCGACACAACATTGCCATCGACATAAAAAGTAGCTGGCGCACCCCCTTTAGTTCCGGCGGAAAACGGCTCCATTCCTGCGTTTCCGCGAATCCTGCCGTCCGGTAAGACCCGAATCGTTTGGCCATCAACTGCGGACGGTCTTAACTTACTTGCATAAGTTGCCATAATAAAACTCCTTTCCTGCCCCTGCCCTCACGGACGAGGCGTAATTGCCCTATTTGACTGGGCGTTTAATCTGAACACTCCACAGTGGAAGGCTCCTTGATATACTCAATAGCTTTTGTTAACATATCTACGTTATCTTGAAATTGTCCTAATGCCGTGTTGCAACCGGAACATAACAAACCCCTAACCACACCAGTGATATGGTTATGGTCTATAACAAGACTGTCTTTGTGTTTACTGCAAATCAAACAACAACCTTTTTGGTCTGCATACAGGGAGTCATAGTCATCCATTGTTATGCCGTACTTATACTTAAAATAATAACTGCGCATAACTCTCGGGTTATCTTTTCTGTATTGCTTTCCATAAGCAATGCTTAACTGTTGGTGATTTGGCCTTGCTTTTCTTAGGGCATAGGTACATTTGTTGCAAGCAGTTTTGTACTTATTTGGATAATCGGAACGCTTATAAAATTCTGATAGAGGTAATGCCCAATGACAATGCACGCATTCCATTAACTCTTTTGGCAAATCAGCAAAAACTCTCTTAATCTTAATCATGGCCAAACACCTTGCGGTAATTTTTGTCGTACTTTTTTTTATCGACAGTCCTGTTGCGATGGTCACTTATCCAGCAATGGTCGTTAGCCCCTGCCACTTCAGCCCTGTTTTTTGGTGCATAATTCTTTTGATAGGGTTTCATTAAGCCTTGCCAAGAATGAGCCACGACACGGCGTCGGTTACGGCACTGGCGTCTATTACCATACCGAGATTGCCCGAAGGATTAACCGGAATATAACACGATTCCCCCACTTTCAATATGAGGTCGGCAGTAGAAGAGGTCAACGTTCCCGTTCCGGATGTATCAATTGTAATGTAAATTGTCCCGACTTCAGACTTCAGATAGATACCGTACATCTTCGCCAAGGCAATGTGGTCAACCATATCAAATAACTGTATCGCCGTAGTAGTAGCCGTTGCCACTACCGTGTATCCGGACTGAACCTCAACTGGAACGGTCAAAGTAACCGTATTATCCATCTCGACATCATTACCAAGACCAGTTATCTTTAAGTTAGTCTTGAGAACCGCTACTCCGGCCATTTGTTCTCTCCTTTATTTCTGCCAATACATCTTCTTTCTTTCTGTGGAATAATGGTATTCCAAACTCCTTTGCCTGCTCACGCCAGTTTTTTGCATCTTTCCGCAAAACATCAATACCCAAAACTTCGTCTTTTACTTGTGTTGTCAGTTGTTCAATTTTCGTTCTTGTCGTTATAGGCGGTGGGTCAACTATCCTGGTGAGTATTTTGGTTACATTATCTACTTCTGTTGCCGTTACAGGTGGTTTATGAATATGCCAGTTCTCCAATTCGTCCCTGACAATTTCTCTAACCCGCCCTTCAGTCATTGCGACATCAATATACTTTGTCTTCTCTTTGGACGGTGCAGGATTGGATTTTGGAATAGGATTGCATATCAAACACCTCCAGCAACCAGACTCTTCGAGATAAGTTAATTCCCTTTTGCAATTTATTGTTTTGCAGATTGGCGGAGTTAATGTTTCGGTAGTCATTTCTTTCTCCTTTTTTTAGGTTTTTCGTGTCCACGTTTACTTTTGTATTTACCTTTTCCTTGATGTGGCATTATTTCTTACCTTACTTTCTTTTTTCAGGCGTTCATAATCTTTACGATAATCCGTTCCGTGATTATCACGAATACAGTAAACTTTAATCTTGTCATCCTCTGGTTTCTTGCTTCTTTCGACCTCATAAAAATTTATGTGCCGCAAACCACAATCACAGCACCATTCAAATTGAAACGAATGGTTTTCTAAAACCGCCGGATAACCTTCATCGTATTGATATTTCTTTCTTCTTTTAGCCTTTTTAGCCATTATTTCTTTCCTCGTTCTCTTTTCATAGGTGCTCCGCCCGCCCTTGCACTAAAAAATCCTTTCTGTTTCCTGGTCAATGGTTCGCCGTGAACCTCTCCGTGCTTCAGTATCTTTTTAGCTTTTGCCTTTGTTAATTTGGCCATATTATTTCCAGTTGTTTACAGAATGTGTCGGACGGTTCACTTTTGTCTGAGACCTTTGCCTCGGTGACATTCTGGATGCAGCTAATAAAAAATATAACATACTATGGAAGTAATGGTCGGCTCCCAACTTTATCCATCGAGGCTTCTTAACACCAGTATCAGGGTTTACAATTACCGTCTTGGCTGTGCGAGTCATTTCACGGGCAAATTCATTGATTCCCACCGAAGGGCGGGGAATCCTGATGCGGTTCTCAACGAAAGTCGTATGAACCTTATCACACCATTCGTTGCGATTGCATTTTACAATACCTTCCTTATTGTTAAATTTGGGCTTGCCGGGCATCTGCTCGGAATACTGGCATAAATGAATCGTATAAGGCTCGGTTCTTTGAAAGTCAAGTACCCCGAAATCGTGCGGGCCGGAATCTATAATACAACTATGAACATTCATTTTCAGGGCAAGGTCGTGCAATTCACGTAAATCATTCAACTGCGAAACGTGAAGAATATCATAAGCCTCTCTTGCAGTTCGTATTCCTATCACAACGTGAATCTGCTTGCCAATATCAACGCCCATAGCAGTCTCACCAGTGGATACCATCTGATTTTGGTTGGTTGTGCATCTTGATAGAATGGTGGTTTCGTCTAACTGGTTTTCGGCTTCAGTAGTGGCTATACCTAAACGACTACGCATAAACTCCGCCATCTGAGTACCTTCGATATTATTAAATTCGTACATATAATCATCGAGATTGGCCAATGGTGAGAGCAGGCCGCTAACCCAAAAACCCGCCTCTCTTCGGTCGGGATACTCGGCTTCCCAGGAACCGTCTTTTATAAATATTTCCTTACTGCAGTGCATACAAGACCTGAACCATCTTCCGTCTTTTTGGATAATACAGTTGGGGAAAGTCTCTGCCAGGCAAGTATATTTGCCACAATCAGAACATTTTATCTGCCACTTGCGCCGGTCGGAATTTTCGTAGAGAGCGTCTATGCCGTAACCTGGGAAAGTTGGCGAACCGAAATTGCTCTGGCGACCGAACTTCGACCTGAACAACCTTTGCTTGGACATATAAACCATATCCATATCCATCAAATCAATTTCGTCCCTTTTAATATCATCACAAGGAATAGACCGTAAATTGTCTGTGTCCTTAGTGCCGGAACCACCTACCTTTTTAGGTTGCGCACCAACCATAACAATCGACCGCCCGTTTATCTCACGGCACATCGTGGTATTGGTATCGCCCTTATTCATTATCCAGGGGTTGTACTGAAAAATAGGGTCAAAAGAAACTTGAGACAATCTCTCTACGGCAGTTACAGTTGGCATCATATACATAATATTCTGGTCGTACCTGCGATACTTACAAGCGTGAATCGAGTCAATAAAAAATGCCGTCGTAAGACACATCTGTGAACCTTTTTTGCAGTTGGTTACTTTCTTCTTGCAGGCAATTATATCAATAAGATAAGGAACGTCTTTTAAGGAAAACCTAATCCCGTCCCTTAAATACAGACGCTTGGTATGCGCCCATATCAGCGGGTCAACGGTTATCAACTTCTCAAGTAATGCTTCCGGACTTCCCAATTTATTTCCTTATGCCTTTACGCTTGGCAGAAATCTTGCTTTTGGGCATTGGATTTACAACTACCACCGAACTTTGCACCCTGCCCTTGGGGTAACCTTTGTCTTTTGGCATTTCTGTCTCCTTAAATAAAAAAGCCCCACAACCTTTTACGGTCATAGGGCTTCATACTTACGATTATCCCAAACTTATTTAGTTTTTAACTTGCTTGCTTAATGGCCTTTTTAATATCTCTTCTTACTTTCATAACATTTGTTATTTCAAATGGTACGTCCATAGGGTTTATGTTTGTATGTCTCGCAAAATTATATGCGAGCAATAAACACCCGCAAGATTTCTTATGACCACTATTTAACGGGCCGAGAGTGGCAAAAACAATATTCCCACAATCACATCTACATCGCCAAACATAACAAGCTGCTTTTTTTTTGGATGTTCTTTTCATTACCGTTAGTCTTCCAAACCTTTGTCCGGTTATATTTCTTGCTTTTCTATCTCCTGTCCTTGAACAGCCACAAGACTTTGCATCGCCAGAAGTTAATTTGGTCACTCTAACAAGAGAAAAATTACCACAATCACACTGACACTTCCAGACAACACCTCTACTACTTCTTTTACCTGTCGGTTCAAGTGCAACCAATCTACCAGACCTCTGTCCGGTTAAATCTATTTTGGCAGACATTTTTTATTATCCAAGAAGAGAATTTTTGGCTTCTCGCCACACAAAGCAGCTTTAGCCAATTCCACCTTGATAGTATTCAGTACCTTGCCAGCAGTATTGTTCAATTCCTGCGCTATTGGCAATTCGATTGTTCCTTCTCTTAATTCAACAAACATATCCAACAACTCACTTCTCAGTTCTACAACATTAGTAATCCTCATTTTTTGCTCCTTTCGTTAAGGTTGTCATTTTTCTTGATACTTTGTTCTATATTCAAATTCACATACCTGCCATTATAAAAATTAAACGTAACCTTACCATAAAAGTCAAGCAAAATCTTACTTAACCGCTCACCAAAATCGTTC
>SDBU01002466.1_pt1 | contig 24516 bp, 21 predicted proteins | sample 2277071 | NCBI WGS metagenome assembly SDBU01 (sample SAMN10397929, study PRJNA504765) | marine sediment metagenome | isolation source: marine sediment core GS08_GC12, 126 cmbsf | place: Arctic Ocean: Gakkel Ridge, Loki's castle | collected 2008
GCGCGGGGCGGCGCGCAGTCCCGCTGTGGCGGGATGAGCATTTTGAGCCGACCCGCAACGCCGCCATGGGGACTTAGACGCATTTTTGAGATGGGTTCTCATATCTTCGATGCGAACCGCGCATCAGCAGTCTCTGTCAACAGCTGGATAATAGGACGAGTGTATTATTACCTAATGATGGAGGAGGGAGTTATTTACAGACGCCGCATGCATTGCAGCGGCCGACGTCACACGGTGGAGAGGTCTCTTCGCGGAGGGCTTTGTGGTATTCCTCAATCAGAAAAGTTTTATTAATGCCATGGTCTATAAAGTCCCAGGGAAGGATTTCATCCAGAGGCCGCTCTCTGTAAACATAAAAATCCGGATTGATCACAGAGGCCTTCAGGGTCTTTGGCCAGTTTCCATTGTTTTCGTGTGCCGCCGATAATAGCTGGGCTGTGCGACGATCCCCGCGGGAAAGCAGGGCCTGGATGTATGCCCATCTAGGCACATCAGCATGCACGCGCACATTCGCTACGCGCCTCAACCCTTCCTTCACATGTTTGATCTTCGCCTTCAGGATCTTTAAGTCCTCAAAAGGAACCCACTGAAAAGGCGTGAAAGGCTTAGGGATAAAGGAGTTGAGGCTCACGCTTATTTGCCCGAGCCTTTTTGTTGTACGACTGGCCTTTAGGAATCGGTGCTTGATCTGCTTGCAAAGGGCCACAATCGCTTCAACGTCAGACATAGTCTCGGTGGGAAGACCTACCATGAAATAAAGCTTCAAATTTGGTATCCCCGCACTCACCAGAAGATCAGTAGCTCGTAGCACGTCCTGCTCAGTAATCCCCTTATTGATAACACGGCGCAAACGTTCTGAGCCTGTATCAGGAGCAATTGAAACAGTCTTCAAACCGCTTTGTCTGAGAACACTTAGGAGTTCCGGTGTGAGCCGATCCGCTCTCAAGGAGCTGAAGGAAAGTTCAACGCCCTTATCCAGCGCCTTTTGACAAAGCTCTTCCACATACGGAACATCTGAAACCGCGGCAGCCATGAGGCCTACACGGTTAGAACGAACGGCTCCCCTCTCCAAGCAACTCTGTAATGCGTCCTTTGACCTGAACCGTGGCGGCCGATAAACAAACCCGGCTGCACAGAAGCGGCATCCATGGGGACAACCACGCGCTGCCTCCACAAGGTAGGTATCAGAAAAGGTTGTGTGTGGCGTCAGGATAGTGCTGCAGGTGTCCCAGGAAGAAAGATCTTCTGCTGCCACCCGTTGAACCTTCTCAGGAATCCCACGCTTTGGCTGAAACTCGGCAATGGTTCCATCCGGATTATAGGCTACATCATATAAGCCTGGTACATAGATGCCAGGCACATTTACAGCTAAGGCTTTGAGAAGCGCGTCTTTCTCCGAATGGCTTCTATATACATCAAGAAAAACATCGAGAATCGGCTCTGCTTCTCCTACCAGGAAGCAGTCCACAAACGGTGCTATAGGTTCAGGATTCAGGAAGGCCGTCACCCCCCCGGCGATGACCAGAGGATGATGGGGGGTGTCTCGCTCTGATGACCACCGGGGGATGCCGGCTTCTGTTAGGAGGGTTAGGAGGTTCGGATAATCATTTTCAAAGGAAATGGAGAATGCAATGATGTCAAAATTGTCCAGGGGTCTTTGGGATTCCATGGATCGGACGCCACCATGGATTGTACCCGCATCCTCAGGGAGAAAGACCCTTTCACACACTATATCCTGATGATCGTTGAGCAGACGGTATACGGCATGAAAACCCAGGTTTGACATCCCAACATGGTAGTGGTTGGGATATGCCAGGGCGATCCGGATCTTCCCAGCCCAGTCTTTTCTGACGGTGCCCTTCTCTGCCGCCAGGAACTCCTTATTCGTCATTGGTCATTGGTTGCTGGTTGCTCGTTGCTGGTCACTCGTTGCTCGTTGTTCAAAAGCCTGCTTCGCCTTCTCTTAAACCCGGCTTGCGCCAAATCTGCCTTTGGCCTCAATCCGCCTTTCGCCTCATGAACGTGGGAGTTTCCAGATCATTACCATCCAGGATAATCCCGCGATAGCTTCTGTATTGGGCCCCGCCCGATTCTCCCACTGCCTTTTCTTGACGGATGAAAGTCGGCTCATCAAGGTCGACAGCCCGCGCAAGGTCGGCCTTGGTAATATCACGAACCTTGCCCCTGCCTGGCGTTGGAACCTTATCCTCTTCCTCTTTGGTGCCGATCCCGGTGGCGATAACCGTCACCCTGAACTCATCCTCTATGCTGTCGTCCAAAACCGCACCCCAGATAATATCTGCATCGTCACCAACCTCGCTGTGGATTCGGTCTGAGGCCTCTGTCATTTCCGCCATGGTCAGCTCTGGTCCACAGGTAATGTTCATCAAGACACCCCGTGCCCCGGCGATGGAAACACCCTCGAGGAGCGGATGGGAAATGGCTCTTTCCGCGGCCTCAACCGCTCGATTCTCTCCGCTGGCAACACCGGTTCCCATAATAGCCAGGCCTGCCTTCGACATGGTAGTCCTAACGTCTGAAAAATCAAGGTTGACCAGCCCCGGCATCATGATCAGGTCAGTGATTCCCCTCACAGCGTGAAGAAGGACTTCGTCTGCTTTCTTGAACATTTCGAGAGCAGTGGCGTTCCGTGATGCCAGTCCCCGAAGTCTGTCATTAGGAATCACGATCACCGTGTCTGCCATAGCCTTAAGGATTTCCAGACCAGCCTCGGCCTGTCTGGTCCGCTTTTTCCCCTCAAAGCTGAAAGGCTTGGTCACCACTGCCACAGTCAGGGCACCGGCATCTTTGCAGGCTTCGGCAATGACAGGTGCTGCTCCCGTGCCAGTGCCCCCACCCAAGCCGGCCGTAATAAAGATCATGTGGCTATCTTGCAGTGAGCTTCGCATGGTGTCTACGCTTTCCAGGGCAGCCTGTCGCCCGATTTCAGGATTCGCCCCGGCCCCAAGGCCCTCTGTCAGCTTTTCCCCTATCTGGATCTTGACAGGTGCCTTTGATGATTCAAGGTCCTGCGCATCAGTGTTAACAGAAATGAACTTGCAACCCTGAAGCCTCGCATTAATCATGTTGTTGATGGCGTTCCCACCAGCCCCCCCCACTCCGACCACTTTGATCTTGGCCGATTTTTCGTTATCCACAAAACTAAACATCATCGTCCCCACCTCCTGTTGGTTTTAGTAATAAGCTCAGGTTTAGCGTCTCCCGGTTGCGCTGCTTGTTACGTCCATCGCCTGTCGGTTGCGTTTCTCTTTCCGAAACACGCGCAACGATTAACGAAACGAGCGGCGCGACCGACACCCTTTGACGAATCCCGATAAGATATAAAAGACTCAAATGATGTCCTTAAACCACTTCTTCATGCGTGCTATGACGTGATCAAAGATGTTGCTGTCTCGAATCCTGAATTTCTTCTTGGGGTGAGCCCTAGCACCGTAAAGTACCAGCCCAACACCCGTGGCATACATTGGGTTGTTCACAACATCAACTAATCCGCTAATCCCCGCGGGTTTTCCAATCCGTGTGGGAAGGTTGAAAACCGACTCCGCAATATCCACAACGCCTTCCAGCAGGGAGGACCCTCCGGTAACTACCACCCCCGAAGTTATCGAATCCTCCATGCCTGCCCCATAAACCTCCCGGTGGACCAGGTTGAAGATCTCTTCCACTCTCGGTTCGAGGATCTCGCCCAGTATTTGCCTTGACAGGGTTCTCGGCTTCCGTCCCCCCACGCCTGCGACCTCAATGGTCTCATCTTTGCCAATCTTACTGGTAAGACAGCTGCCGTACTTTATCTTGATCTTTTCTGCCTCAGCCATGGGCGTCCTTAAACCTACAGAAATATCATGGGTGAGATTGTTTCCCCCCAGGGCCAGCACCGAGGTGTGTTTGATGCTATTGCCCTTGAAAACCGCCAGGTCTGTGGTCCCCCCTCCAAAGTCAACCAGGGCCGCACCTAGGGCCTTTTCCTCTTCGCTTAGTACGGCCTCACTCGATGCAAGGGATTGAAGCACAATATCGCACACGTCAAGCCCGGCACGGTTGGCACACTTGATAATATTCTGCGCGGAGGTGACGGCTCCGGTCACAATGTGGACCCTCGCCTCCAGCCGAACCCCTGACATGCCGAGGGGATCCTGAATTCCATCCTGCTCATCCACGATAAACTCCTGGGACAGCACATGAATCACCTCGCGGTCCATGGGAATCGCTACTGCCCTGGCTGCATCAATCACCCGCTCGATGTCCTTTTCAGTAACCTCATTTCCCTTTATGGCAACGATTCCGTGACTGTTGAAACCCTTTATATGGCCCCCGGCAATCCCGGCGTACACGGATCTAATCTCGCAGCCTGCCATAAGCTCGGCTTCTTCCACGGCTTTTTGAATAGAGTCTACGGTCGATTCGATATTGACAACTACGCCTTTGCGCAGCCCAACAGATCCATGGGTTCCAGTTCCCACAATGTTTGTTCCATCACGCGTTACAGTCCCCACTACCGCACAAATCTTAGTGGTCCCGATATCCAAACCTACGACCAGCTCTCCATCACCCTGCACCATTACACCTCCTTTCGCTTGCTCGACCAATGATCGCAGCCCCCGGCAACCGAGCGTCCTGCAGCCTGCCCGATCGGCAATGGCCTGACCACGACCCGATCTGAATCGCTCAGGTCAATGAACTGAAGGTTTAATAACCCATTCTCTTGTTTCAAATAAGAAGCCATATATACAAGTCGGCTGAATTTTGACTCGTAGCCCCCAAAACCGACCTTGATCGTGACCGCGCTTGGACGAGCCCGTATCTGCCTGTCTGTGTTGCTGGCAAAGGTAGGTGTACAGACAGGGGTGGCAGAGAGGTCGTACGAAGCGAGAGAGGCATAAAGGGTCAGTCCCATCTCCCTATCAACGTGAATACGGTGCAATGCATAAAAGGGCATCACATCTTCATTGCGTCGGCTCAAGCGAAGCACCTCCATAACAGTCCTAAACAGCCGGGAACGCCAGGAATCGTCAAAATCAATATCTGACAAGCATAGGCCGGTCACCACGGGCACCCTGGCCTTGTCCGAAGATTCCACCGGTTTGAAGATTTCACCCTTTTCGTCAAGGTAAAAAAGCCTACCCGCAACGCCTTTGCCTGCCCGCCATTGCTCTCGATCAGGCGAGGCGGGCGGGATTCCGAGGTGGGCGGGTCGGTCCAGGTCGACCATCGCTATAGGTACCCGTTCCTTCACCCGAATATGAATGGTGTCAGGCAACGCTCGCTCGATCTCGGCACCGGCAACCCATGGATGTGCCATAAGCCGGTAACGAATCGTATTCAGGTTAACAGAAAGGATGTTGTCGTGCAGCTTCAGCCGGGCCTGTTTCAAAATTGTCCCCTTTGACAACTCTTTGTTTCCTTCAACCGTGATCGTATGGGCCTCAAAGTAGGAAGTCTGGGTCACCGCATCGTAGGCCAGTATAAGGAGCAGACTTGTTCCGGCAATGCCTCCGACCAGCAACATGATTTTGAGGCTCAGGAGACAGCGTCCTATGACCCGCTGTCTTCTTTGTGCCCGACTGTTTTTGTAATAGTTCTTACGAACCCGTTTCTTGGCCAACGATGGTCACCTCTGGCTCTAAGTTAACGCCAAACCCTTGAAATACGGTCTCCTGTATCTGTCTCATCAGGTCAATCACGTCGGAAGCCTTGGCGTGCCCCTTGTTCACAATGAAATTGGCGTGTTTTGTTGAAACCTCAGCTTCCCCGACGCAAAGTCCCTTCAAGCCTGCCTGATCAACAAGCTCACCAGCGGCCTTTTCTCCTGGTGGATTGCGAAACACACACCCTGCACTGGGAAGGGAGAGCGGTTGACTTAACCTTCGTTTCTTTTGCAGGCGAATGGCCTCCTCTCGGAGGGCCTCCCGATCCGCGGGTTTCAGCTTGAACTGGCCACTCAAGATAATAGCCCTTTTTTCCAGTTCCAGCCTCCTGTAGGAAAACTCCAGTTGGTCCCGAGGCAGACTGGCAATCTCTCCATATCGATCAAGGACTCTTATCGAACTGGTGTTATCCCCCATGCATCTTCCCCAGGCCCCTGCGTTCGTTCGCAGCGCTCCTCCTACCGTTCCAGGGATACCCAGTGTAAAGTTAAGCCCCGCCAGACCTTCGTCGAGGGCATATTTGCCAAGTCGACGAACCAAGACCGCAGCGCCTGCTTTGACCGTGGCACTGCTGCCATTGGTCCCGGGTACAAGCTGAATGGCCTCAAAGGCATCGGCTAACCTGAGCATCAGGCCTCGAACGCCACCGTCCCTGACCAGGAGGTTGGTTCCTTCGCCGAGGATCATGAGCGGGTGACCTCTGTCCTCAGCCCACAGGACTATATCCCTTATCTCTTGCTCGGTCTTCACAGTGACTAGGGCATCCACCGGTCCTCCGATTCTGAAAGTCGTGTGGCGCCACATCGGTTCGTCAAACAAGACTTTTTCGCCAAAATGCTCTGACAGCCAGTTTCTATCGGACTGATTCATACGAATAGCTTGCCTCTCAACTCACGTCTGCTTGCGGCGGGAAACCATGACCTAACTGGAGTACTGGAAAACAAGGACACAATCATGATTTCTTACTTCATATACCCATCACTCCACTACTCCACCACTCCATTACTCCAACTCTTTAAGAACTTTCTCTCCCACCTGCCAGACGTCCCCTGCCCCCAGTGTCAGTAGGACATCCCCTTGCCGCAAGGTCTTCTTCAGGTACGACAAAGCAGCATCCTGCCCATCATGGAATACGACATCTTTGTGGCCGTGCTCACGGATCCCTTCACAGAGACTCTGGCCGTCTATATTTTCTATCGGGACCTCGCCTGCCGAATATATGGGAAGGACCAAAAGGCTGTCCGCCTCGTAAAAGGCCCGCGTAAATTCGTCAAAAAGCGTAGCGACCCGCGAGTAGCGATGAGGCTGAAACACCACGACAATCCGGCTGTCAGGCCAGCACTGGCGTGCAGTTTGGAGCGTGAGCCTGATCTCTGTTGGGTGGTGTCCGTAGTCGTCTACTACAGTCACCCCCCCTGAAGCCCCTTTTACCTGAAACCTGCGCTGGACCCCTTCAATATCTTTGAGCGCACGCAGTATACTGTCAAAGGGAATTCCGAGTTCCATACCAACGGCAACGCTTGCCATGGAATTGTATACATTGTGAATGCCTGGAAGGTTTAACTCCACCGAACCCAAGGGTTCACCGCGATACGTTATACGGTACTGACTCGTCAACCCCTCAAAGTGTACATCCTTCGCCTGATAATCCGCCTGGGAGGTCATCCCGTACGTGGTAAACCGCTTCTCAACCTTGGAGATCACGTCTTGAATCCCCTCGTTGTCCAAACAGAGCACCGCCATACCGTAGAAGGGTACCTTGTTGATAAAATCAAGAAACACCTCTTTGATCTTTTCCAGATTCCCGTAGAAATCGAGGTGTTCAGCGTTAATATTCGTCACAACACCAATGGTCGGGGTAAGTTTCAAGAAAGAGCCGTCGCTTTCGTCGGCTTCAGCCACAATGAATTCTCCCTGGCCCAAGCGGGCATTTGTCCCCAAGCTGTCGAGCTTCCCCCCAATGACCACCGTAGGATCAAGTCCCCCGTGGTCAAGAACTGAAGCAATGATCCAGGTCGTCGTGGTCTTGCCATGGGCGCCAGCCACGGCGATGCTGTATTTTAGCCGCATTAGCTCTGCCAGCATCTCCGCTCTTGGGATAACCGGAATAATGGCATCTTTGGCAGCTACGACTTCAGGGCTGTCTGCCCCCACGGCTGAGGAAATCACCACTACATCCGCTCCTTGAATCTGCTCCGGGCGGTGGCCCTGAAATACCTTGCCTCCAAGTTGAGCCAAGCGTCTGGTGATCTCTGTCGAGCGCAGGTCTGAGCCGCTTACCTTATAACCCAGGTTCAAGAGGAGCTCCGCGATCCCGCTCATCCCAATTCCGCCAATCCCAACAAAATGGATGTGATACTTTTTCTGATACATATGAAATGCCTAGAGTGATCTAAAGTGAACTAAAGTGCCTAAAGTTGATCCGCCTTTGGCGGAGAAGAATATATTTTCTTGCTCGTTTCATTAGGGAGGTTGGTTGGATTAGTTTTATTGGTTTGTAGCCAATCGAACCAACGGAACCAAATAAGACTAATTCAACGGGGTTTCACCTTTTAACTTTAGGCACTTTAGCTCATTTTAGGCACTTTAGCTCACTTTCACTTGACTCATGACTAATAGTCTCCGGCATTCATCCACGATTACGTTAGCAGCATCGGGACGCGCAAGTGCCAAGGTCCGATTTTTCATGTCCCGCAGGGTCTGAGGGTTTGACGCGTAATGATCGAGCCTGCCTGCCAACACAGCACCACTCAGATCCTTTTCCAGGATGACCTCTGCACCGCCAGCATCGGCCACATACCGGGCGTTCAACTCTTGGTGGTTATTGGCTGCAAGGGGGAACGGGACAAAAATGGCAGGCTTGCCCAAGGCCATCAACTCTGACACGGTCGTAGCCCCGGCCCTGCACACAACCAAATCAGCGGTGCTGTAAGGACCGGCCATGTCCTCAAAAAACGGCTCCACCGTGGCCTTGATGCGCCTGCTCTCATAGGCCTGTGCAACCCATGCTGCATCCTTGGTCCCGGTCTGATGGATAAAGGTCATCTGGGCGGGGCTCTTCAGATGATCGAGGGCTTCAACCACAATGCGGTTTACAGCGTGAGCCCCCTGGCTGCCACCTAGAACAAGGACCGTAAATGGACCGGGTGCCTTTTCGTCCGATTTGCTTGCAAGGAGCTCCCTTCGTACAGGGTTTCCTGTAAGGACCGTCCTTGATGGCCTGAACATGCCGAGTTTATCCGGGAAGGAGGTGAATACCCGGTTAGCAAAACGCCCGAGTATCCGATTAGTCAAACCTGGCAGAATGTTCTGTTCGTGGATAATTACTTTTTTCCCCATGAGCCTTGCCGCTACAGCCACAGGTCCGGAGGAATATCCCCCAAGGCCAATTATGACGTCAGGATCAAAGCGCCAGATAATTCGCAAGGCCTGCCATACCCCAATCGGGATCTTGAGCAACGATCGGATCTGTGGCCACAGCCCTCGCTCTTTAAAACCTTCCGCTACAATACCCACGTGATCAAATCCTTTCTTTGAAAGAGTGGATACCTCCATGGGATTGCCTGTCCCTACAAACAAAATTTCAGCCTCCAGCTCCCTGACTCTCAATGACTCAGCAATCGCGATCCCGGGGAAAAGATGACCTCCCGTTCCGCCCCCAGCAATAAGGGCCCTCATGGTCACACCGCCTGTCGGGCTGATATATTCATCAATATTCCAATGGCAGCGACATTCATCACCAGGGACGTCCCTCCGTAGCTAATAAACGGAAGTGTCAGTCCCTTCGTGGGCAATAGGCCCATAGTAACACCTAGGTTGATGCACACATGCAGTCCAAGAGCGGAAATCAACCCTACAGCTAAATAGGTTGCAAAAAGATCCCGGGCCCTCATCGCTATAACGATCCCCCGCCAGATGAGCATGACATAAAGTCCCACCACAATGCACACCCCCACAAGACCCAATTCCTCTCCCACTACTGAAAAGACAAAGTCTGTATGGGGCTCCGGCAGATAGAAAAGCTTCTGGTAACTATTTCCGATGCCCGACCCTGTAATCCCTCCTGATCCAAAGGCCATCAGTGAATGCACAATCTGATACCCGGCGTCGCTCTCGTATCTCCATGGGTCGAGGAAGCTTGCGAGTCGTCTCACGCGGTATCCCACATGAACGAGCAAGTAGTAAACAATCGGAAGGATTGCCGCCAGTGCTGTGAAAAGATGAAAGAGACGTACACCCCCTACAAAGAGCATGGTCCACGCAACCAACGCTAGCATTACTGCCATCCCAAAGTCGGGTTGCATAATGACCAGGGCCCCAAGACCTGCAAGTACAATGGCATGGGGAAGAAAGCCGATGGCAAACACCTTGATATTCTCCTGTTTCTTGCTCATGGAGTAGGCCAAATAGATGATCAGGGCCAGCCTCGCAAGCTCCGATGGTTGAAAAGAAACCCCACAAATCCTCAACCATCGTCTGGCGCCCCCAACCGCGTGCCCCACCCCGGGCAAGTAAAGGGCAATTAGTAACAAAAAAGCAACCGCAAGAATCGGGTATGCCATCTTCCTGTAAACAGGGTATGGTATATGCCGACAGGTTATTAGAACCATTATTGCTGCGAGGGCATAGACCACCTGCCTTTTAAAAAAGTAAGTGTCGCTTCCAAATCGCTTCAGGGCAACAGCTGAGCTTGCACTGTAGACCATTACTATGCCGATCCCTAGCAGCAATAGCGTCCCCAACAAGAGAAAATGGTCATAGCCACCACGGGCCTTTGTCTGCTTAGCTTTAGTCATCAGTAAAAGTGACCTAAAATGAGCTAAAGTGCCTAAAGTGAGCTAAAATTAGGGCCCCCGATTCCCCATTCCGAAATCCGCTATCAATCTTCAATCGCCAATCTTCAATCTTCAATCTTCAATCCTCTAACAGCCTTACAGAATGCCTCACCACGCTCGGCATAGTCTGTGAACATATCAAAACTGGAGCACCCCGGGGAGAGGAGCACGATGTCACCAGGTGATGCTCCCTGGTATGCCAGATCGACCGCCTCCTCGAGGGTCCTTGCCCCTTCACTGCGCGTTAGCCGCCCCAAGACGTTCAAAATCTTTTCGCGCGCCTCCCCAATGGCAATGAGCCTCTTTACACGTTCCTTTATGAGTCCATTCAGGAGTGCATAGCCGCCCCCCTTGTCACGGCCCCCCATAATCAACATCACCTGGGAGTCAAAACTTTCAAGAGAACGTTTGACAGCATCCACATTGGTAGCCTTGGAGTCGTTGTAGTACTGAACACCGTTCACGCTTTTGACATATTCCAGCCGATGGTGCAGGCCCTCGAAGGTGTCGAGCGCCATCTGGACACCTGCCTGATCGCCGCCTGCAACTAGCGCTGCCAGACTGGCAGCGGCAGCATTCTCCAGGTTGTGCCCTCCCTTAAGCCTGAAGTTGGCCAAGCTCAGGACAACAGGGGATTCTCCGGGAAGGCTGCAGGTCATCTCCTTGCCCCGGATCACCACCCCGTGCACTGCCGGGCTATCGATGTTGAAGTAAAGTTTTTGGCTATTAATAGGCAATTCAAGCTCGGAAACTGCAAGGTCCATCCCGTTTAAGACCGCCACGTCGCTGCTCTCTTGATTCTTGAACAGCCTTCCTTTTGATTGCACGTAGTCAGGAAAATCATTGTAACGATCGAGGTGGTCTTCTGTAATATTTAAAAGAACACCTACTTTGGGTCTGAAGTTCTCTATGGTATCGAGTTGAAAACTGCTTATCTCGGCTACAATCACCTCCGCGCGTATGCCGGAACTAACGTAGTCAATCAGTGGGGCACCTATATTGCCTCCGACAAAGACCTCGCGGCCGGAAGCCTCCAACATCTTTCCAATAAGACTTGTAGTAGTGGTCTTGCCATTGGTCCCCGTGATGGCCACAATAGGTTGTTTTATATAGCGGGAAGCCAATTCCACCTCACCAATCACCGGTATCCCTGCTCTCCTTGCCGCCTCCAGGGGTGTTATACTGTGCGGCACCCCGGGACTCACCACAATAAGGTCTGAGCCTGTAAAACCCTCGATCTCGTGTGCCCCAAGCTTCAGAGAAATGCCCATGGCAAGGGCCCCCTGAACCCAGGAGCCAAGTTCATCCTTTTCCTTCAGGTCGGTTGCTGTAACTTGCGCCCCCTGATCTTTCAAGAACCGGGCGACCGCAAGTCCGCTTCTGGCCAGGCCAACGACTAAGACCTTTTTGTTTTCAACATTCAAATCAGTGACAATCTCAACGTGCAATGGGCCACCGACATTCCGCCTATCGCAACTTCAAAGTGCTAACTGCTATCAAGCCCAAGATAATGGCAATGATCCAGAACCTGACAATGACCTTGGGCTCAGGCCAGCCCTTTAATTCAAAGTGGTGATGAAGGGGAGCCATCTTGAAAATGCGGCGTCCACTTGTAACCTTGAAAAATCCTACCTGAAAGATCACGGACAGGGCCTCTACGACAAAAATACCCCCCACAAGGGCCAGGAGAATCTCATGTTTTGTAATCACTGCAACCGTTCCCAACGCCCCGCCCAACGGAAGAGATCCCACGTCTCCCATGAAGATCTGGGCCGGATATGAGTTGTACCAGAGAAATCCCATTCCTGCCCCCACGAGGGCGCCGCAAAATACAGATAGTTCCCCACTCCCTGCCATATACTGAATCTGAAGGTAGCGAGCGATCTTCACATGGCCTGCTACGTATGAGAGAACAATAAACGTAGCGGCAGCCACGGTCACAGGTCCGATTGCAAGACCATCCAAGCCATCGGTCAAATTCACTGCATTGGACGTTCCCACAATGACCATGGTGGCAAAAAGGATGTAGACCCAGCCAAGATCAGGCGCTACCTGTTTGAAAAAAGGAAGGCTTACATGTGTATCGAAGTCAGCACGTGCATAAAGGAGCCCAGCTACGAGCAGGCCTATGGCGACCTGAAGGACAATCTTGATTCGTCCCGGAAGCCCCCTGCTCTCCTTCTTGACCTGCATCAAGTAGTCATCTATGAATCCGATAGCGCCATAGCTAATCATCACCAGGAGAACCATCCACACAAAGAAATTGGTCAGGTCAGCCCATAGAAGTGTGGCTGTCACAGTGGCAAAGAGGATCAGCAGCCCCCCCATGGTCGGCGTGCCAGTCTTAGTCTTGTGAGCTGGAGGGCCGTCAGTCCTCACATATTGGCCTATCTGCCGCTCTGCAAGTTTTCGTATCGTCCATGGTCCCAACAGCCAACAGATCAAGAGGGCGGTAACGGTGGCATAGATGGTCCGGAAGGTAATGTAGCGAAATACGTTGAAGGCCGAAAAGGCTGTATGGAGCGGATACAATAAGTGATATAGCATGTCAGACTCGTTGCTGGTTACTGGTTACTCGTTGCCGGTCAACAGTCAATAGACAATTTTGATGAACTCGTAAAAAGTCTTTTGTGAACGATATTGAGCATTTTGGGGAAAAAGCACTTGAGATGTTCAGCGTTAAAAATGCTGACTGTTTGAGGGCTTTAGCCCGAGTTTTAGCATTTTAGCTGAACGTCTTAAGTGCGCCCAAAATGCTCACGGAGTGAACAAATTGGACTTTTTACGAAACCGTTAATTTTGAATCTGCAATTTTCAGTCTTTCCACCACCTGGTCCATGGCCATGAGACGGGATCCCTTTACCAAGACCCAATCTCCGGGTCCCAGGCGATCTTTAAGGACTTCTACGATCTCTTCCCGGGTCCCTATAAAGATCTTTCCATGGTCCATGCCTGCTCCTGTGGCACCTTCGGCCACTTTACCTGCAAAGTCACCTGTGGCATAGAGGCCGGACATGCCGGCACGGGCCGCTAAGATTCCAATCTGCTTGTGGGCATTTTCGGAATATTGTCCGAGTTCCAACATGTCTCCTATGACAAAGATACCCCTCCCGCTACCCTTTAAGGAGGATAGTGTCTCAATAGCTACTGCCACAGAGCCCGGATTAGCATTGTATGTATCATTGACCAGGTGAGTGCCCCCAGGAAGCGTTAAGATCTCCATACGCCCTGGGAGCGGGCCCATGGATTCCAGACCCTTTTTTACCTCCTCCATTGAGAGGCCGACTCGATATCCCACGGCTGCTGCGGCCAGGGCGTTGAAGATAGCACTCTCTCCTGGAATCTTCAGGGATACCCGTACTGACTCGTCATACCAGTTAAGCTCAAAGGAAGAGCCTATGCGGCTCTGAGACACCGGCGTTCCCGACACCTCGGCCGAACTGTGAATGCCGAAGGTGACCACACGTCCACCAAATCCCTCCGCCAGCCTGCAAACTCTCTGGTCATCAACATTTAATACCGCAGTGCCGTCTTGTCCCAACCCCTCAAGGAGTTCACCTTTGGCTGCCATGACCCCATCTATATCTTTCACACCTTCCAGATGGCCAGCTTCTATATTGGTAATCACGCCCAGATCAGGATTCGCGATCTCGGAAAGTCGGCGGATTTCACCCGGATGATTCATGGCAAGTTCCAGGACAGCCCACTCATGGCTGTCGCTCAAGCCAAAGAGAGTGAGAGGCACTCCAACCAGGTTGTTGAAGTTGCCAGGCGTCTTCAACACCGAAAAGGCCTGGCCCAGCACGGCCGCTGTCATCTCCTTGGTCGTGGTCTTGCCATTGGTGCCGGTTATGGCTACCACTGAAACATTGCTCTGTCGGCGACAAAAGGCAGCCAAGTCTCCCAGGGCCCTTAGGGTATCCGGCACAGCTATCCAGAACTCGTTCCTCTGGGATACTGGAGATTCCTTACCAACATAGTCTTCGGCCACCAGCACACCCCCGGCCCCCCTGTCAAAGGCCTCCTGCAAGAAGTTGTGTCCATCGTGCTTTGGTCCTGCAATGGCTACGAAGAGATCGCCGGCCTTGGTGGTTCGGGAATCAGTGGAGATAGCCTGAAATCGAGTCGCCTCATTCCCAATCAAAAGGCGCCCGCCTGTTGCCTGCAAGGCATCTGAAACAGTCCAGGGTTGTGAGTCAATGGTCATTGGTGTTACGCGTTGCTCGTTGCTGGTTGCTCGCTGCTGGTTGCTGGTTGCTGCTGGTTTGCCCATTTCATTTTCTCTTCTATTCCGAATTTTGCGCATTCCCGAAATCGGAAATTACTTCCTACTGCTTACTGCCTACTGCTGACAGTTGTTGGAGTATCTTCTTTGCCTCCACCCGGTCATCAAAAGATATAGTGGTCTCGCCTATGATCTGATAGGTTTCGTGCCCCTTGCCGGCAATTATCACCGTATCCCCTGATCTGGCCGCGCCAAGCCCCAATGCAATAGCCTTCCTGCGATCTGGTTCCACAACATAGCCTGGGGTCTCAAATCCCTTTGCCAGTTCATGGAGTTCGTATTGGTGACTCTGGACAGCGGCCGTCCCTTCGACAATACCCGCCAGTATCGCCTCTGGCGCTTCAGTACGCGGGTTGTCAGAAGTCAACACCACAAGATCACTGAGCCGGCCTGCGGTCGCTCCCATCATCGGGCGTTTATCTCGATCCCTATCCCCGCCGCAACCAAATATGGTGATCATACGGCCGGATGTGAGTCCCCTCAGAACAGACAAGACGTTTTCCAACGCGTCCGGCGTATGGGCATAATCGACAAAGACTGAAAGCCCTAAGTCATTTGTCACGCACTCAAGCCGGCCCGGCACCCCCCGAAGATCCATTATTCCTTTCTGAATCGTATCCAAGGGTAAACCAAGTGCTATTGCCACACCTGTGGCAGACAGAATGTTGTATACGTTGTGCTTTCCCACTAGGGAAGAAGTGAAATCAAACTCGCCTTCAGGAGTCCGTACTCTGCCTGAGGCAGCGTCTTTGGTAAGGTTGATATCCTGGGCCCTTATTTCGCAATCGTCTGAAAGTCCTGCGCGCAGGCAGGGGACCGACACCTCGCCATATAGCTCTTTTCCCTTGAGGTCATCCCAGTTAGTGACAGCAGTGGCCCGTCCACGCTTTGACCCGACCCCCAGTCGCCCCACACAAAGCTCCCGTTTGCACTGCCAATAGGTTTCCATGTCATGGTGATAGTCGAGGTGTTCCCTGGACAGATTGGTAAAGACCCCCACATCAAACTCGCAGAAGGCTACCCGATGGAGATCAAGCGCGTGCGACGAGACCTCAAGGACCACGTGAGTTACTCCGCTGTCGGCCATCTTGCGCAGCAGCCGCATAAGATCAAGGGACTCGGGTGTCGTCACCGGACTGGTAAAGCTTTGCCCTCCAAATCGGTAGTTGATGGTACCAATCACACCCACTTCCAAGCCAGCGGCATTCAGGATGGACTCCATCAAATAGGCAGTTGTTGTCTTACCATTTGTTCCAGTAATCCCGATCATGCAGAGCTCTCGGCATGGATCCCCATAAAATGCTGACGAAACGGCAGCTAGGGCCAGGCGGGCATTTTCAACTTGAGCTACACTGATAGATGGCCGTCCAGACCACTCCTTTTCTGTTAGAACAGCAACGGCTCCGTTTTCAATCGCCTCTTCAATGTAGGTGTATCCATCCCAGCGATGGCCCTGAATCGCCACAAAGAGTCCTCCGGGCGTCACAGTGCGGGAATCATAGTGGACAGAATCGATGATCTGATCTTCAACCCCTGCAAAATGCATAACCGGGACGGCCTCCAAAAGAAGACCCAGTTTCACCCCATCGTCGGTTCCTCATATGAGACCCTGAGAGACTCTCCTGGCTGCCCATGACTTTCCTGTTCAGGGCTATCGGAGTCAGAAGTGGCATGCTCAGGGGTGGCCAGTTCAGGAGGGACCTTCAAATACTGAAGCGTTTCACGGACGATACGCCTGAACACGGGTGCGGCCACCACACCCCCATAATGCCCCTTCTGAGGCTCATCAATGGCCACCAGAACAGCAATCGCTGGGTTTTCAGCAGGCGCAAATCCTACAAAGGAAGCAATGTATTTGTCCGCTGCATACCCGCCACCTGCGGGGTCTGCCTTCTGGGCCGTACCGGTCTTTCCGGCAGCGTTGTAGCCTCTCACGGCTGCCCGGACACCGGTACCACCCTCTTCCACGGTTCTCATCATCATGCGGGTCAAGCGCCAGGCGTTTTCGCGTGAAATGACCCGTCGTAGGGGAGTAGGTTCAAAACTCTTAATTGTGCGGCCCTGCGTGTCAGTTATTCTCTGCACCAAATACGGCTTCATCAGGAGCCCACCATTGGCAACGGTAGATACCGCGACAGCCAGCTGCAGTGCTGACATAGAAACGCCCTGTCCAAAACAGATTGCCACGGCATCGATCTCAGTCCATCTTCCAACAGGCAGTAAGCTGCCCGAAGTCTCGCCTGGACAGTCTATACCAAGTCTTTCGCCAAGACCGAATTCCTCGAGTTTATGATAGAGGTATGCAGGTCCGACCTTCTTGCCTACTTTGGCAGCTCCTATGTTACTTGAGTACTTTACAATATCCTGAAGTGAAAGTGTTGCATGGGGATGAACATCGTGCACCACATTTCTGCCGATCCGATAGGCACCCTCCTCGCAGTAAAACTCTGAACTAGGTGTGCAGGTCCCCGATTCCAGCGCCGCAGCGACAAGCAAAATCTTGAAGGTGGAGCCCGGCTCAAACGAGTCCGCGATCGCCCGGTTTCGCCACAACCAGCGTTCGTATTCGCGAAAGGCATTTGGGTTAAACCGCGGCACGTGGGCCACGGCCAGGATTGCCCCAGTCCTGGGAACAACCACCAGCGCCGTGCCCGACTTGGCCCAAGACTCCCCTACCCCTTCAGAAAGAGCCTGTTCAGCAATATATTGAATATTTTTGTCAATGTTCAAAACCAAGTTATACCCGGGCCTGGCTTCAGGAGAGGGTTCTTCAGCGAAACCCCGGCCAAGGGCGTCTCTCAGAACCGTCCGGCGACTCTCTCGGCCTTTCAAGAAGGCATCATAATAAAACTCGAGTCCCTCCAGACCGTTTCCGTCTGTCCCACAAAACCCTACTACCTGCGCAGCCAGGCTCTTGAGAGGATAGAATCGGCGGTTCTCCTTATCAAAGGCGATTCCATCTATCTTCAATGCCCTTACCGCCGACACCTCCGCGGGGTCTACGTGCCTCTTGATCCAGACAAATTTCTTGCCCGAGCGTAGCTTACTTAAGACGAACGTTCGGTTCAGCTTTAGGGCCCGAGATAGGCGCCCAGCTATCTGTCTTGGAGAAGAAATCTGCCTCGGATGCGCACCGATGGAATCCACTTCCACGCTTACAGCCAGTTCTGTGTGATTGCGGTCATATATCGCCCCCCGCTTTGGTGTGTTGTTGATGGCCTTTGTATACCGAACCTCAGCTTTAGACTGAAGCTGCCTCCCCTCAACCACCTGCAATTGAAAAGCGCGGGCCACCATTAGGGCAAAGCAAAGCCCTAAAAGAGTCCCCACGATGATAATCCGAAACCGAATCCACTTTAACGGATTAGGTTTCTTTGTCCCGCGGATCCTCATGGGATTACCACGACCTGTTTTGAATCAGGCATCACCAGTCCTCGTTGCTGTGCTATCCGCATGATCCGCTCAGGAGATCTCAGCCGGGCCTCCTCTACTTTTAGTTTCCTGTGGAGTTCCATCAAGCGCTGATTCTCCGTGGTAGCCTCGGTAATCTCATACCCGGTTCGCACATACTGCACCCTACACCAGGTATAGACCAAGAGCTCTGCCATAAAGACCACCATGAGCGCGATCCCTATGGCCACCATAGGATGGCGCCTCTTGGAAACCTTCTTTTTTTTCATGGTTCCTCCTCTCTAAGGCGTTCAGCCGCCCGCAACTTGGCGCTTCGAGCCTTAGGATTCGTCCCGACCTCTTGTGGACCGGGTCGCACCGGCCGCTTCGTCAGGATAGACACCTGGGGTGCTTTTCCGCACACACACTTCGGAAATTGAGGTGGGCAGGTGCACCCCTTGGCAAGGGCTTTGAAGCGCTCTTTGACGATGCGGTCTTCCAGCGAATGGAATGACAGGATACAGAGCCGTCCCCGTGGATTCAGTATATTGACTGCCCCCTCCAAGAATTCTTCCAGGGCCGCCAGTTCCTGGTTCACTGCGATCCTTAAAGCTTGAAATGTCCGCGTGGCAGGATGGATTCTCCCCCGGCGATACCGGGCTGGAACCGCCTTCTTTACAATTTCGGCAAGTTGCAGGCTTGACCCAATCGCTTGCTGACGGCGGCTGTCCACAATACGTTTTGCAATACGAACGGCCCTGCGCTCCTCTCCATACCGAGCTATGAGGTCTGCAAGGTCTTTCTGCGATAGCCTGTTTACCAGTGCTCCGGCCGTTTGGCCCTGGTCTGGGTTCATACGCATGTCCAGAGGCTCGTCCCGCATGAAGCTGAAACCCCGGCCACTCCCTTCCAGTTGGTGGAGGGAAAGCCCCAGGTCGAGCAAAATCCCATCCACGTGGGTAATATGTAATTGCGAAAGAATTTCTGGGAGATGGGTAAAGTCTTCGTGAAAGATTTGAACGTTAGGTTTAAATGAATGGAGGGATTTCCCAGTATGAGCAATCGCATCTGGGTCTCGATCGATGCCGACCAGAAAGCCGTCTGAACCGATGGCCTCCAAAATGGCCTTGGCATGGCCACCCCCCCCTAAGGTACCATCAACGTATGTCTTGCCAGGTGAGCAGTTTAGATAGTCAATAACTTCGTTGACCATGACCGGGACATGGCGATATTGCATGGCCCACTCACCCTAAAGCCCCAGCTCAGCGACCTCGTTCCTCAGATCCTCATTCTTCATATCATTCTGCAGTTTCTCATCCTCCTGAGCCCAGCTTTTCCTAGCCCACACCTCAAAATGATCTAGCACCCCTACAAGTACAACCTCCTTCTTTAGACCCGCATGCTGCCGGAGGCTCGGTGGAATCAGAATACGTCCCTGCTTGTCAAGCATACATTCATGGGCGGCGCCCACGAAAATCCGCCTAAAACGCCGCATGTTTTCGCCCTTCACGGTGAGGTTGAGAATACGCTCTTCTATCTTGCGCCATTCTTCAAGAGTATAACAAGACAGGGCACCATCCATCGTTGAGATCATGAGCCCGTCCACACTGCTCTGCTTGAGCACATCCCGAAAACGTGCTGGTATGATCAATCGACCTTTGGGATCCAGGTTGTGAAATGAACTGCCCCGGAACATCTTTGGCTCCTAATCGCTTTTACTTGCATCCACTTTAAACCACTATTTGGCTTAATACAGATATTAGTTCGCAATGTCAAGAAAAAAATGTAGCAGGATGATTATTTTTATTAATAATTAATGGGAGTTAAAATTGAGTAGGATACATAGGGGAATAGTGGTTTTTTGTGGAGGATTACTAGTATGCATCATATAGTGGTTTTGCTAGTGGAGGTATACAATATGAGCGGCATCCGGCTCCATTGAAGCAAAAAACAAAAACGTGGGTACCGCCTACCGTCTGCGAAGCTGGTATCGTCGCACCATTTCGTTGTGCTCACTTAAAGTGCGAGAAAAGTGGTGGGAGCCGTCATTCTTCGACACAAAGTAGAGGTGGGGTTCTTCGGATGGATAAAGGACGGCCGCAATCGACGCCCGGCCAGGATTGGCGATGGGGCCCGGTGGCAGGCCCTTGATCCGGTAAGTGTTATAGGGAGTCGGGATTTCAAGATCTTTTCGAGTAAGGTTTCCGTCAAAGTCTTTCATCCCATAGATGACCGTGGGGTCGCTCTCAAGGCGCATGTCCCGTTTTAGCCGATTCAGAAACACTGCTGCGATGAGTGGTCGTTCTTCAGGTGTTGCCGTCTCTTTTTCAACAATAGAGCCAAGGGTCACTACCTCATGGGTAGTCATGCCAATGGCTTGGGCCCGATCGATCCACGTGGGCGTGAAGACCGAACGGAAATGGGCAACCATCTTATCTATGACCTCCCGAGGACTTACCCCTTTGGGGAAATGATATGTTTCTGGAAAGAGATATCCTTCAAAAGTATTGCCCTTCAGGCCAAGGGCCTTTACGAGTTCTGGATCCAAGGCTGCGTGCAGAAAGGCTTCCTGCGACATAAGCCCGGCTCTTTCCATGATCCGGCCTATGCCAAACACAGTCGACCCCTCTGGTATAACGACTTTATGCAGAAGGGTCTCGCCCCTGACCAAGGTATCCAGGATGGCCTTAGGTGACATGGAAGCACAAAGAACGTATTCCCCGGCTCGAATATGCCTGTCATCTTCCCTTAGACGGGCAAGCCAACGAAATCTTTTCGGGTGCCGCACAAGACCATGTTCTTGAAGTTGGGCGACTGTCTCTGAGAAGCTCTGGCCTGATCTTATCCACACCACGACACTCGTTTCACTGGTCTGTGTGGGCGTCACTGCATATCGATAGAAGTATAGGCCAAAGCCTGCAGCCACAAAGCAAACGAACAATGCCCCAAGGCCTATGATCCTTATTGATTTCACCCGCGTTCCCATCTCTTTAAACATATGTGAAGCGCACGCCCTGGTCAAGGCATAAACTCTTGCACGAGGACACTCCAAAGCCCGTATCCATCTATACTTCTGACAAGTTCTGACATATAATTAGTTATGCTAAGGCATGAGGTAAAACCCCAAGGCCTTATCGAATAGAGCACGCTCTCTGAATTCGCATCCCAGGTACTTATCCTTGACCACTCTCACGACAACGTCTTTTTTGAGTTCAGACTGGCTCGCATCATCCAGTGTAAATCTCACCCTGAGTTCCGCACCTTTCCTGAGGTTGTGCGCTGTGAACGTTGCGAACCCGATGCCGGTCAAAGAGATATTCTTAACCAGCATACCGTGCCAGTCTTTGCATGCCGGAAGCCCGCAATAATCGCCCCTAATATTGGTCTCTTTCCGGTGGGCCCTTCTGAATTCAAAGGAAACAGAGAAAGTCGACCCGCACTTGCACCTTATCTTCAACGGCTCTTTGCGATCCTGAAATTTCGCGACATTGGCAGTCTTCGAGAACCCGCAGTTGGGGCAGAGAAGTGTTGCTGTACCGTCTTGGTTTACATAGACCTTTCGTGTTTCCACCGAATGTATTCCCTCTCAAAGCTATCTCAACAAAAGAGACCAACCGCCAATCAAAACTGCAAGTTGATAAGAGCGGTATGACCAGCCGGTGTTAACAGTCCCCAGGAGGAGTCGAAAGTGACGAGGAGGAACTTATGGGCAAGGTTAGCATACGGAGAAGTGGAATCGTGTGTCAATGAAAAAGCTTTGCAACACCTTGCGTTTCACGTCTGTCACATGCACGGGTTCTTGTGCGCGATGTCAGGGCCAGGGGGCTTATTCTCTTCAACATGTTGGAAGGTTGATTCCCATATTCTTAGGATTGCAGATTACTTGCCATAGCGGAGAGCCACGAATCAAACCATCTAATTGAAGATTGGAAATGCATATCGTAACTTCTTTGGTTTTTCGTTTTGAGAGGGTCATAGCAGGAATCGAAAGTCGGTAGGGTCGCGGTAAAGTGGCTGGCAAAGGAGCGGATTCGCCGGTCCATCTTCAACCCCTTGTTATGTGCGGAAGTTCATAATAGCATTAAGTATTGACACCACATTGAACTGCTACAGCGAGCGCATTCCCCGCAGGTTCTGCCTGACGGCAGAACATTCCCTGCAGCTTGCTGCAGGGAGCTTCAACCTCACCCCGGGAAAACAACTTCACCATCTAAAACACCTTTCATTATATGTCTATGAGCCTTTTTAGTCCCAACCAGATTTTCCAGCGAACTCTCGGTTATCTGAATCATTCTTGTTGGATCGCGAGGGGAGAAAAAACCTATGACTGTATAGTCGATGTAAAGTCCGTGTTCAAACCCTGCAATCTTGAGAAACACTTTTTTTTTCACATATCTGCGAAGCGCTTTTCTTTCACAGGTCCATTTATATGTATCACTCAAAACACATACCCTTTCACCTGTTTGATACGCTTTAGGTTCACCTCTGGGATAAAACACTATTTTTCCTGAACTAGATGTACCATGAAGAGTGCGTTCCTCTTCCTTTATTTTTCGTACTGTATCTTCGATTACACTGATTTCTCGTGTTTCGACTTCGCTTTCATTTGATGAAGCCAGCTTTGCCATGGCCTCATTGTCAGGTACTTCGATTTGTTTTTTTGTCTCCTGCGTAGATGCAAGTTCAGCTTTAGCCATATCCAATCCCTGACCGGTAACATTGGGAACTTGTGATTTTATTAAGCTCTTAACGCTATTGTAACCAATGAAAGACAATATGCCGATGACCAGAGATACTACTGCAACAAAAGTCAAAAGATTTCTTCTGTTTTTATCATTTATTTCTTGAAGAATCTGGCTGAGAGCTTTACTAGAATCTCCTCCGATTCCAACCCCATCTTTCAAAAGCTCACGCAAAAGGTTTAACTCGATATCCTTAATGGTGGCTGAATGGTCAGGTTGGGAGTGTTGAATTTCTTGATCGTTTGGACCAGAAGTAACCCCGTCCGGTTTTTTAGTATTTTGATCCGTCATTGTTTTCGATTGTGGCCAAGATCTGTGAGAGCTGTTCTTTCAAAAAATAGAGAACGACTTGATCCCTAATGCCCTTTTCGATCTCATCTGTCAAACTCTTTTTCACTTCGTGGAGGTCATCTGGCACAGGGACATTTTTGTGGCCCATCTGTTCTATGGTCTCGCTGATGGCCTTGAGCTGTTCCCGCTTGGTTTTAAGACGGGGCAGGCCGGCATTCTTAGAAACCGCATCGACTAAGTTCCGCAGCTTTGCCGTGAGATCTTCCGCTTCTCCTATCACTTTTGCTAACCCCCTTCTATGCCGCAAGGACTCTGGCGTCAAAAGGTGATGTTGTGGGATCTCTTAGTAACGGTCAAACCCTCTTATTGATGGATTTCTGGAGCCTGCATATAGCATTTGACATGAAGCTTGTTAATACAATACAAGACCTTGCAATGTCAAGATGCCGACATAGAAAAGCCCCGAAACCAAGTAAACCCAATCCTGCCGAGTGGGCGGTAGGTCATGGATGATGAGGGGCCTTGGAGTTCGGGGCTTCCAGACTAACCGTATAACTGTTGTCGGCCTTGTGTCGGTTTTTTGACAGTCGAATACGTGTTTAGTGCCTTAGCTGTGGCGTGGTTCTGGATGAAATATCCCAATTGAGATACCTGGGTGTTCGTCAACTCCCCAAATTTCACACCACATCGCCTCATGGTTATAGAGCTGAACGGGTTTTCCTCGGTCTGCACATCCCAAACAGTCTTAAAGGGTACCCTTTCCAAGTAAAAGTCTCGGTCAATAAGGAATAGGTCTAATTCAGACAGCTCGCTTGACGGCCCTTTCTTACCGATATGACTAAATGAAAGTCCATGCATGCTGATATCTATTGCTGCACCTAGTTTAGTCGAATCGGGGCCAAGCAAAACAAACGCATCATCCCAGACCTGGAACCGCTTAAGTTTTCTTTGCTCAACAGGCTTCTTCGTGTTGCGCATAACGGAACCTCCTCAATAGGCGTCATTAGAATAATGATACGAGGTGTCAGAATATACCGGGGTAACATGCAGGACTCATGCCACATTATTTAGTTTCGAGTAGGGAAAAGAAAAAAAAGAGGCTACTCTATAGTGGTTGTCAAAAATACGTTCCGTTTGCGGCAATCTTTCTAAGCTGGCAGGGAGTATCTCTTTTTGAATCAGGTCAATTCCCCCCTCCGCTCGTTGGGGGCATAATGCACGGAACTCTATAGTCTAGGCACACGGCAACGCCCCCTATACGCTTGGTAGCGTGTTTGTAAATGGGTCAAGACTGTGCAGAAGATAGT
>SDBU01002467.1_pt1 | contig 24510 bp, 20 predicted proteins | sample 2277071 | NCBI WGS metagenome assembly SDBU01 (sample SAMN10397929, study PRJNA504765) | marine sediment metagenome | isolation source: marine sediment core GS08_GC12, 126 cmbsf | place: Arctic Ocean: Gakkel Ridge, Loki's castle | collected 2008
GGTCACGTCACAAGTCAGCAAACCACCAAAACATTCCAGATCAGGAAGCTCGCTGTCCTCGGTGATAATAGCATCACAGGTCGCGTCACAACCAGTCGCGTCTTCCGTCACGGTAATCGTAACAACAGAAATTGCTGTGTTGTAAACAGCATCGGCGGTACCCTGACCGCTGACCGGCTCAGGACTCCACAGATACGTAAGCGGCATTATAAGATCGCCGATATTGGTGACATTAACGTGGGCCGTAATCTCGGTCACGTCACAGGTCAACTCACCACCTTCACAGGTCAACTCTGGCGGGTCTTTGTCCTCAGTAATAACGGCAGTACAGGAATCTTTGCAGCCGTTGTCACCAAAGGTCACCACTACTTTCTTGGCACCCATTGCATCGTAGCGGGCATGGGCTGTCCCCTGACCGCTCACCGGCTCCGGACTCCACACGTACGACTCAGTACCACGGGCGTTGCTGAGCGTCACGGTGGCCGAGGCCAGCAGGCTGTCACAAGTCAGCAGATCACCTTCACAAGTCGGATCCGGCGCTTCGTCGTCAATAGTAATAACGGCATAACAGGAATCCAAGCAGCCGTTGTCGTCAAAGGTCACCACTACTTTCTTGGTGCCCTCTACATCGTAGCGGGCATGGGCTGTCCCCTGACCACTCACAGGCTCCGGACTCCACACGTACGACTCGTTACCACGGACGTTGCTAAGCGTCACGGTGGCCGAGGCCAGCAGGCTGTCACAAGTAAGCTCATCACCGGCGCAAGTCGGATCCGGCGTTTCTATGTCCTGAGTAATAACAGCCTCACAGGAATCTTTGCAGTCGCCATCCAGATTGGTGACCACTACTTTATAGGTGCCCGGTGCATCGTAGCGGGCATGGGCTGTATTGTCACCACTCACGGGATCGGGAGTCCAGTCATACGAGAGCGTACCCAGTTCACCGGGGTTGTTGATCGTCACGGTAGCCGAGGCCAGCAGGCTGTCACACGTCAGTTCATCACCTTCACAGGTCAGATCCGGCGGTTTGCAGCAGCTCTTGGTCGGCAGCGTAATTGAGGCGTCGGCGCAACAGAAATCGCCGGGGCAGCCGCCGTTGGCGTTGCAGGCAACCAGTTCGATCGTGACATCGCCCGCTCCGTCGACTGAAAACTCTACTGAACTAAGGGTGCTGTCGCCGATAATAGTGCCGCCGGTGACGCGCCAGAGCCAGTCATTGGCGTCGGAGGTGTCATAGGCGGTATAGGTGGTATCAATATCAAAGCAGAGTGAATCGACATCCACTAGAATAGTGGGGTACGGCGGCAGGCAGATGGTGCCGTTTTGGATACTACGATCCTGACCGGCGGCGCCGCCGCCGTCGAAGCTCTTCATTCGCATGTGGTACGGCGCGCCGCTAACCGAGGCCGAACCGCTGTCAAGGCCCCAGTGTTCCGCGTTGCCCTCGGACAAATGACCACCCCAGTAAAAGCCGACCGTACCGGTAGCAACCTGAGTATAGTGAACCTTGACACTCCAGGTGCGGTCGGATTCAGTACCTCCGAACTCGTATGGTTCAACCCAAACATCGCTGGCGTTGTAGGCCATCAGGTAATGGTCATCTTCATACTGATAAGGGGCCGGATAGAAACCCCCTGGGATTACCCCTGGGATATCCCCTTGGTAATTCGCGAGCAGATGTGGTTCTGGCAGCAGCAGTACCTGGATAGGATCGGCACAGTCGCCGGGCGGCGACGTACCGACATCGCCGCAGGGTCCACCGGCATCAAAGATGGGACCCGCCTCGGTGAAGTCGTAGGTGGCCAGGAAGTCAAAAGCATGGATAGTAGCCTTGGTGAACTCCATCTCGATAGTAAAAAAGTGGCTCGTCCCGGAGCCCTGGTCAGTGATAAAGGCTCGGTACGGAACGGCTGTCCCCTCACTGTAGCAGGAGTTGGAGGAGTTGATATTGCCGTTGGCCCACTCCGGAGGCGTCGTTTCGGTGCCGTTCTGCAACTGGTCGAGATTGGTGGTGCCGGCGATGAAACTGGTGGTAGCAATCAGGCCGGAGGTTTGGCCGACCGCCGTGACCGAAAGTTCGCTGCTGGTCCCCTGGTAGTCCAAAAGCCAGGAAGTACCGAATTCCCCGGTGCCGTCAGTAGTGGCGTCCCAGGGCAGGCCGGCATCACCGGTGATGGGTGTCCCATCCGGCTCGGTTACTTGGAGAGTCACGATCTCCGTCGAGCCGAAGGTGAAACCGTCAATGCCGACGGTGGACCCCACATCGTAAACCGTCGAGTCGGTGACTACTTCGGCCGCAAAGGAACTGGCGCCGAGAATCACCACCATCGCAATGGCACTTAGCAGGATAGATGGAACCGTACGGATCGCCCCCGTACATTTCCACACGGTTGTCGAGCAATAACTACCTAACATAACGTCCCTCAAAACTTGCCAATAGGCGTCCACCTATGGCTGTCCTTAATGTTCTCCAAGTTGCAGCGGCACTGATGTCGGATTTCAGCAACTCAAGACACTCACTGAACACACTTGCCTTGAGCACTCCCTGCTCTGTTCCTACGAGCAATTATCTAAAGCAGTAACGTGAGCAGGATTAACTAACTCGTCATGTTGAATATAAGGGTCTACAGCGCTAGGTCAAGCCTTTTCTAGGCCTGCGCTCACATTATAATGCCCTGTTTTCCGGCGCCTGTCAAGCCTCCCTGGGGTCCTCTCCGGCGGTTGGGGTGTAAGTTGTTGTGCAAGAGTGGGTTTTGGCAGCGCCGGGAGTGATTTGGGGACTTGGGAGTCGAAACAGAGCTGTCACGTGGTTGGCTCCTGCCCGTTTCTTCGGCAAAGAGAACTCCGAACCGCCTCAAACCGCGCGTTTCCGGTACTCTATGACCTCCTGGAAAGTTCTAATAACGTCCAGCCTGGGGAGCTACTGTCTAATATGTCACGACACGACTGCTCCAGAGCGTCATTATCCCCCATACTCCAAAGGGGCTCCATACCGCCATCCTGATAACCAGGTGTCGCCTCAAAGCGGAAGGGCAGGGTTGGATCGTGAGTGAGTTCAGATCGGTCGTGTTGGTCATGGGTCATGATCCCTGAGAACTATCCTCACCGCCTCGCATCAGTGCACCCAACGAACTTCGTAAGCCAAAGCCCGTTAGGTTTCGATGCCGGCCTTTTCTCTGATCGTCACCCGCTCCCCCAGCAATTGCTTGAGGTATTGTCCGGTGTAGGACTTGCGCACCTCGGCCACTTCCTCCGGGGTGCCGACTGCAAGAATCTCCCCGCCGGCGTCACCGCCCTCGGGACCGATGTCGATGATCCAGTCGGCCGTCTTGATGACATCAAGGTTGTGCTCAATCACCAGCACCGTGTTGCCGCGGTCGACCAACTCACTGAGAACGTTCAGCAGCATGCGGATGTCTTCAAAGTGCAACCCGGTGGTCGGTTCATCGAGGATGTACAACGTCCGTCCGGTGGCCACTTTCGATAGTTCCGTGGCCAGCTTGACCCGCTGGGCTTCACCGCCGGAGAGGGTGGTGGCCTGTTGTCCCAGGCGGATGTAGCCTAACCCGACGTTGGCCAGGGTCAACAGCTTCTTCTTGATGCGCGGGATGTTCTCAAAGAAAGTGAGGGCTTCATCGACGGTCATATCGAGCACATCGGCAATCGATTTCCCTTTGAACGTTACCTCCAGCGTCTCGCGATTGTAGCGCTTCCCCTTGCAGATATCGCATCGTACATAGACGTCGGGCAGGAAATGCATCTCGATCTTGATGATACCGTCACCATCGCAGGCGGCGCAGCGACCACCCTTGACATTGAACGAAAACCGCCCCGGCAAATATCCGCGCGCCCGAGCCTCCTGCAGGCCGGCAAAGAGATCACGAATATGCGTAAACACGCCGGTGTAGGTGGCCGGGTTGGAGCGCGGGGTGCGCCCGATCGGTGATTGGTCGATGTCGACAACTTTGTCGATGTGCTCCAGCCCGTCAATGCCGACATAAGGCAGCGGCGCTTTGCGGCTACGGTAGAAACGTCGGGCCATCAGACGATAGAGAGTTTCGTTGATCAAGGTCGATTTACCCGAACCGGACACCCCCGTCACGACGACGAAAACACCCAGGGGGACGTCAATGTCGACGTTCTTGAGGTTATTACCGGTAGCGCCGGTCAGCTTGATGAAATTGCCGTTAGGTTCGCGGCGGAAGGTCGGCGATTCGATCGAGCGCTCGCCGGAAAGATACTGCCCGGTTATCGACTTCTTGCATCTTCTGATTACATTCGGCCGCCCGGCCACCACCACTCGGCCACCTTGAACACCGGCGCCGGGTCCCAGGTCGATGACATAATCGGCGGACTCGATTGTTTCGCGATCATGTTCCACGACCAGCACGGTGTTGCCGATATCGCGCAGTTCGGTGAGAGTGTTGAGCAGTTTGCGATTGTCGCGCTGGTGCAGGCCGATCGACGGTTCATCGAGAATGTAGAGCACGCCGACCAGACGCGATCCGATCTGGGTGGCCAGCCGAATGCGCTGAGCCTCGCCGCCGGACAGTGTCGACGCAGCACGGCTGAGGGTGAGATAATCCAGACCGACATCGCAAAGGAAACCTAACCGCTCTCTGAGTTCTTTGAGAATCTGGCGGGCGATAAGCTGCTGTCGCCTGGTCAGGTTGATCCGTCGGAAAAAGTCGCGGATGTCCTTGATCGACTTGGCCGTGAGGCTGTCGATCGTTTCGCGATCAAGAATGACCGCCAGCGCCTCCGGTCGCAGCCGGGCGCCGTGGCAGGATGGGCAGTCGGTGATCGACATGTAGTTTTCAATCCATTGCCGCACGCCGGCCGATTCGGTCTGCTTGTAGCGACGTTCCAGATGCGGTTTCACACCCTCGAATGACGACGTGTAAACACCGGAACCTCTACCCTTGCCGGAGACATGCTCAAACTCGAAAGTAATCTCTTCGCGACCGGAACCGTACAGAATGACTTGCTGGACCTTCTGCGACAGTTGATTGAACGGCGTTGCGAATTTGAAATTGTAATGCCTGGCCACACCTTTCAACTGGTAGCGATACCAGTTGGACATTTCGGCGCCGCCCCAGGGATGGATCACGCCTCCGGATATCGACAGGGAGCGATCGGGCAGCACCAGATCGGGGTCGATCTCCATCTTTTGTCCCAGACCATCGCACACCTGGCAGGCGCCGAAAGGGGAGTTGAATGAAAACAGGCGCGGGCTCGGTTCGTCATAGGAGATATTGCAGTTAAGGCAGGCAAACTGTTCGGAAAAGAGCAGGTCCTTTCCCTTGATGTTCACCAGCACGGTGCCGCCGCCGGTCTTAAGCCCGGTCTCGACTGAATCGGCCAGCCGCCGTTTCGATTTGGTCTTGACTACCAGTCGATCAATCACCACCTCGATGGTGTGTTTCTTCTTCTTGTCGAGTTCGATCTCGCTATCGGTTTCGACGATGTCACCATCGACGCGCAGCCGTACGAATCCCTCGCGCAGCGCCTCATCGATAATCTCTTTGTGCTCCCCCTTTTTTCCCCGCACCAGCGGCGCCAGGACCGTCAGCCGGGTGCCTTCCTCGAAGGTCAGCACCGAGTCAACAATCTGCTCCACCGTCTGCTGCGCAATCGGCTGACCGCACTTGACGCAGTGCGGCACACCCACCCGTGCAAACAACAACCTCAGGTAGTCGTAAATCTCTGTCACGGTGCCGACCGTAGAGCGGGGATTCTTGCCCGTTCCCTTCTGTTCGATGGAAATGGCGGGCGACAATCCCTCGATAAAGTCGACGTCGGGCTTCTCCATCAAACCCAAAAACTGCCGGGCGTAGGCCGACAGCGACTCGACATATCGCCTTTGCCCCTCAGCATAAATAGTATCGAAAGCCAGCGAGCTTTTGCCCGAACCGGACAGGCCGGTGATTACCGTGAGGCTGTTGCGCGGAATCCGGACGTCGATATTGCGAAGATTATGCTCGCGGGCACCTTTTACGTGCAGATACTGCTGGTTTTTTCTGTTGCGTTGACTATTTGCCATCTCAACTCGTCAAAAAATGTAACCTGTAATATAAGTCAAGGACAGCCTGATTCAAAGGGGAATTAGAGTTTACGGTATCACAATTTAGTATAGCAGGTTGTCCCTTGAGTAGCCTGCGTAACGACGTACCCATGTTGTGACGGGGTGATCTTCAGATCGCCCCGCACGGTAGCTGTTTCCCGCCGGGCCTGAAGACCTGTCGGGCACAAAACACAGTGTCTTCCATCACCTTGGTGTGGCAGGCTTATGAGACAACCTCAGGACATCTGCCGGGCACGGTATCTTGTGGTGGACGAGTCTTCAGACTCGGCCACGGTAACCCGTGCGATCTGAAGATCACGCGGGCACAAGTCAACGCTCATGCTTCGACTGCGCTCAGCATGACAGGCAAGCCTGGCTTTTCGCGCTGCGCGCCGTTACCACCGTCAGGATCACAAGGATCCTGACCTACAGGACTGGATTCTGGCGTTCGCCAGAATGACATAGTAGTGTGCGTGACTGATCCGTTCGTCCGGGACTCTTTGTCGAAACCCGCCCTTCGACTGCGCTCAGGCCGGTCCTTCGGGCCAGGGGTTTCGACCTACGAGAACTTCTCAAAGGGGCAGATGTGGACATCTGCCGGGCACGGAGGACGAGGTCTTGGGCGCGAAGCGCCAGAAGCCCATTTATGGGTTCCCTCTTTGAGAGGGGATTCAGGGGTGTGTTCTTCTCAAAGGAGCAGATGTCCACACCTGTCGCGGTGGAACGCACCCCGGCCTGGTGTGGACGGCAGACGAAAGCGTCCGCCACCCACGGGACGAGAATGAGCCCGGTCATGACGCCGTGAACCTAAGGCTAACATATCCTCGGCAGTTGCTCGCCGCTGTGCATATCCACCATTCGTTCGACGCCAATGATACTTCTCATGGTAACAACACCGGCCTCGCGGTCGGTTACTTCGCCCACAATCGTGGAGCCGAGACCCGGGAAACAGGTTCCCAGAATCGCTGCTGTCCTGTCCGCGTCGGATGCCGGGACGATGGCGATAAAACGTCCTTCGTTGGCCACATACATTGGATCGAGACCAAGCAACTCACAAGCCCCGCGCACATCATCGCAAACCGGCACTTTGCTTTCGTCCAGGCCGATGTGCAGGGCGGACGACTCAGCGATCTCCACCAGCGCTGTAGCCATACCTCCCCGGGTCAGGTCACGCAAGCAGTGAATTTCGATCCCCGCCTCGATAAGCTGCATAACCGCCGCGGACATAGGGGCACAGTCGCTCTCTATCGTCGTTTCGAACGACAACCCCTCACGCTGGGCCATGACGGCAATGCCGTGTCGGCCGACGTCGCCGCTGAGAATGACCACGTCTCCCGCTCTGAGGGAACCCGGACCGATCCGCAGGTTATGGTTCACGTCGCCAACTCCCGCGGTGGTAATGAATACACCATGACCCCGGCCGTGATCGACGACCTTGGTGTCGCCGGTTACAATCCGCACCCCGGATTGGAGCGCCGCCTGCCGCATCGAGAGAGCTATCCGCCACAGTGATTCGGTGGGGAAGCCCTCCTCAAGGATAAATGACGCGCACAGATACAGAGGCTTTGCCCCGCACATGGCAAGATCGTTGACCGTGCCATAGACGGCCAATGTCCCGATGTTTCCACCGGGGAAGAAGAGGGGATCGACGACATAAGAATCGGTGGTGAAAGCAAGCTGGGTTCCTGTTATGTTGAGAAGCGCTCCGTCGTGATGTGATTCCGAGTCCGGATTTTCGAACAGAGGAGCAAACATGTCGTGTACAAGCTGGTGCATCAACCTGCCACCCCCGCCGTGAGCCATAGAGATGTGCGGATGCTCCGTCAGGGGGAACCGACAAACCGGGTTTCCATCGCCGGGTGGTTTCATTGGCTTTTACTCGCTTTCATACGCTCAGACTTCTCACTTTGACGACTGTAACGATAGTACGCTGCGCAGGCGCCCTCGGATGATATCATGGGAGCGCCCAGAGATCGCTCGGGCGTGCAACTTCCAGCGAAGGCAGGGCAGTCGCACGGCTTCTTGATCCCCTGAAGGATCAGACTGCTTATGCACACTGAACTGTCTTCAGCCGGACGATCCGTCAATTGGAATCGTATCTCGGCATCAAACTCAATGAACTCGTCACGAAGGGACAAACCGCCTTTTGGTATAACACCAAAACCGCGCCAGGCGCGATCAACGACACGAAAGACACGGTCTATCATGTCACGCGCCACTTTGTTGCCGTCAGGTTTGACGGCCCTCGCATACTGGTTTTCGAGTTCGGCATGACCCTGCTCCAACTGCGCCACCGCCATGTGAATACCCTGGAGAATATCAACCGGCTCAAACCCGGTGACAATGATTGGAAGATGAAACCGAGAACAGAGCTGTGCATACTCAGAACAACCCATCACGCTGCAAACATGACCGGGCGCCAGCAAGGCTTGCACCTGACACTCGGGAGAGTCCAGGATAGCTGCAATCGCAGGTGGGATAAGAACCTGGGCGCACAAGATCGAGAAGTTGCGAACGCCCTGTTGGTATGCCTGGTATACCACCGAGGCGTTTACGGGAGCTGTGGTCTCGAACCCGATCGCGAAGAAAACTACTTGCTTGTCAGGATGCTCGCGCGCGATCTCCAGACAATCCAGCGGCGAATAAAGCGTGCGAACATCACCCCCCTGCACTTTGACGGACAGCAAATCCTGCTCGCTGCCGCGAACTCGCAGCATATCTCCAAACGAACAGAAGATGACATCCTCACGTGAGGCCAGTGCTATGGCTTTGTCGATCAGGTCGGTCGAGGTGACACATACCGGACAGCCGGGACCGTGCAGAAGGGTGACCTTGTCGGCAAGCTCCCGGTCGATGCCGTTTCTTACGATGGCATGAGTCTGCCCTCCACATACCTCCATTACCTTCCAGTGGCCGGCGCCGACCTCAAGGATAGCTCTAACGAGTTGCGCCGCCGCGGCGGGATCACGGTAATCATCCAGGAACTTCATCGACTACCCTCTCTCCCGGTTGTCGGGAGTTCCAATTGATCGAGATACTCAAGAGTCCTGGCCGCTTCATCAGGGTCGACAACACTGATGGCGAAGCCGGCATGTATCAGGACATAATCGCCTACCGTTGCTTCCGGCGCCGCCGACAGATTCACATTCCTCACGATGCCGCCGAAACTGACTCGCCCTGACCGCGTGAGAGGAGCGTCGTCTGTTATGTCAACTATTCTGCCGGGAATCGCCAGACACATTTTTGTCACCTTTGGGTTGCAGGCGGCAAGCCGCCATGATCTGACCAAGCGCAATACCCCCGTCGTTGGGCGGCACCCGCTCGTGCAAGTATACTTCCAAGCCATGATGTTCGAGGGACGCCAAGGCGCGCTCGGTGAGGTATCTATTTTGGAAACAACCGCCGGTGAGCACGACCCGTTGTTCACCCACCCTGGCAGCAACTGTGGCTATCATCTCTGCAAGGGTTTGATGGAACTTCGCGGCAATCATGGCCGGGGTTACTGAGGACCGTAAGTCAGTGAGGATTTGGCGCAACATAGGCTCCCAGTCGATGACGAATGGTGAGGCGGATGTGTCCAAGTCAAACTCATAGGTATCCGCCGACCGGATGTTCAAAGCGGCAAATTCCAGCTTCATCGCGGCCTGACCTTCAAAACTCATTTTGTGACACAATCCAACAAGGGAGGCGATGGCATCAAAGAGGCGACCGGCGCTCGAAGTGAGAGGCGAATTGATTTCCCTGCCAAGCATCTTCTTGATGGTCTTTAGCTCCGACTTTCTGAAGGACCTGACCAGGGACAGGTCATCCATCGATACCGCAGCATCACCAAAGACCTCGTACAACAAACCCAGAGCCGAACGACGTGGTTCACGGATAGCAGCATCACCACCGGGCAGGCGAAAGCATCGCAGATGTGCGACTCGCTCAAAGGAGTTGTCGTTGACTCTCAAAAACTCACCGCCCCAGATGGTACCATCGGTACCAAGCCCTGTGCCATCGAAGGCCATCCCGAGTATAGGTGGTTCCAGACCATGTTCCGCCATACAAGACATAACGTGCGCGTAGTGGTGCTGAACCGTCACCCGCGGGGCATCAAAGGTGCATGCGAACCGGGTGGACTGATAGTCAGGATGGTGATCACAGACCACTCGGCCCGGATTCACATCATACATGGACATCAGTGACCCGGCTGTAGTGCACAAGGTGTCGAAAGTGAGTTTGCTATCCAGGTCACCGATATGCTGACTGACAAGAGCACGCCTTCCTCTGGCTATACCGATTGCGTTCTTGAGTTGAGCGCCCACCGCCAGGTAGTCCGACACAGGCTCAGGCAGATCAATCACTGTGGGAGCATATCCGCGGGCACTGCGAAGTACGACCGGACGATCAGCAATGACACGGACAATCGAGTCATCCACGTGCTGCGCTATGGGACGGTCATGTACCAGAAACAGATCGGCAACCCTGTGAAGCCGAGCGAGAGCATCGCGCTCATCGGTGTCGATCGGCTCGTCCGACAGGTTGCCGCTGGTGGCCACGAGGGGACCATCCAGGTCGGCCATGAGCAGATGGTGGAGAGGAGTGTAGGGCAGCATGACTCCAAGGTATGGGTTGTCGGGAGCAACCAGATGCGAGACGTTGCCCTGAGTGGTTTCTGCATCAGGCTTCCGTTTCAGCAGCACTATCGGCGAGGCGCAGGAGGTAAGGACAGTCATCTCAGTTGTTGTCAGTTCACAGTCGTTCTCGACCGACGGCAAGTCCGGATACATCAGCGCAAACGGTTTTTCCGGTCGGTTTTTTCGATCTCTCAGACGGCGCACGGCGTCGTCGTTGGTGGCATCGACAATGAGTTGAAACCCGCCCAGTCCCTTCAGGGCCAGTATCCCGCCCGCCCGTATCAAGTCACAGGCCTGGCTTAGAGCCTGTTCATGGGCGGCTAACGCTTTGCCCGCTTTGTCCCACAGCTCGAGCTGCGGGCCGCACATCGGACAGCCGTTCGGTTGCGCATGGAAACGTCGGTTTCGTGGGTCTTCGTATTCCCGACGACATTCGTCGCACATACTGAACCGCCGCATAGTCGTGTTGGCGCGGTCATAGGGGAGCGCTTCTACGATGGAGTAACGCGGTCCGCAGTTGGTGCAGTTTGTAAACGGGTATCGGTAGCGACGGTTGGCAGGATCGAAGATTTCCTCTCGGCAATCCCGGCAGGTTGCGATGTCCGGAAGGATGACGGCGTCAGTTTCGCCGTTGCGGTCACTCTCCCGAACGCTGAAACCTGAGTAGCCGACAGGCGTAAGGTTGTCAGCTTTTATGTCGTCAATATGGGCCAGAGGCGGTTGTTCAGCTACGATACGATCGAGGAACTGTCGGAGTCTGTTCTTGTCACCCTCAAGTTCAATCTGTACCCCTCCCAGTGAGTTCCTGACCCAGCCGTTGAGATCGAGGTCGTTGGCCAGTCGATAGATAAAAGGACGGAAACCGACGCCCTGTACCGTTCCTCTGATGCCGAGACGCAATCGTGAGGGCTGATCGATCTCGGTTACATTAGCAACCTTTGGTGCCAAGAGTCATTCACCCTTCCGCCACTTCGACGCTATCCAGAATTATGTCCTGAGCATGAGGGTCAAAGTTGTCCTGAAGAACCTCGACCTCGAGCCTCGCACCTTCCGCTATCGTGCCGGCCACGGCGATATCGAAATGTTCGCGGAGGTGTTCGGGCGAGATCTGGGCCAGGGCGCCCAGTTTCACCTTGACCCCGACCACTTTGTCGGCTCCGTTTTCTTCGGCGATGGTTTTGACCTTGCTCAGCAGGTCCTTTAGAAGTGAAGATTCATGCATTGTGATCACCTGTCACTTTGTTCTTGGTCAGACTGTCGATATCCACAACGATACGTTCAATGATCTTGTTGGCGCCTTGCCGGACCTCCGGAGTCAGGTCGATACCGGCTGAGAAACTCTTACCCTCAATGCCGTACACTATCAGTCCACGAGGAAGCCGATTAAGAACCCTGGCCAGATCGATGACCTCGTTAACCGAAATCGAATGAGTCGATAACCCTGAGAATAAGTTGGAGGGGATAGACTCACACAGGGGATCGAAGTGATATGTCGTACCCGGAGGGGCTCCGGAGGAAGCGCAGTCAATCACAAAAGCATGGTCCGAGTCGGCCCAGGCATCGATAAGAGCAAAGCCGTCGCCGATTCCCTCGACGACTTTCACGCCGCTGAGGGCAAGGCTCTCAATCTGCCTGGCGACATACAGGCCGATGCCATCATCCGACCGGTAGGCGTTGCCGATCCCGACCACCGTTATGGGGTATTCTTCCACTGAGCGTGTCCTTTCTCAATCCCGCTTGATATCGAGTTTGAGGAAATGGCACGAACAGGAGATACAGGGATCGTAGTTGCGTATCACCTGCTCACACTGCCAGGTGAGTCTCTCATCCGTCAGATCGAGGTTCTTCTGCACGAACTGACGAAGGTCTACTTCCATGGCCTTCTGGTTCTGCGACGTGGGAGGAATGATTCTGGCATCTTTGATGATCCCGGCATCGTCGATCTCATAGCGATGATAGAGCAGTCCCCGTGGCGCTTCAGTGCATCCGTGCCCAACCCCGGCCTTAGGTGGCACTTCAACATATGGTTTATCGGGAGCTTTGTACGCCTGAATGATCCTCAGCGCTTCGTGGCAGGCGAACACCGTCTCGACACTCCGCACGATGATACTCTTGAACGGGTTCGTGCAAACCTCCGACAAACCGGCTTCCTTAGCTGCTTTTTGCGCCACCTCCGGCAGTCGGTCGAAGTTGTTGCAGTACCGAGCCATTGGTCCGGCCAGGTAGTCGTCTCGCTCTTTCACTTTCGCCTGCAGCGAGGTCGAATGCAGTACGTGGATCTCCTCAAAAGTGTCCAGGAACTGGTCGGTACTGATGTCGATCCCCTTGTTGGAAACTATCCTGCCTTCAGTGATAGGGTACTCGTCAGGATGTCGCAAGGACACAAACTCATAGTCTCTCTCGAACTCGGGGAAGGGCAGGGTGGAGGTAAAGCGAACCGTTTCAAGAGATGCCTCCAGCGCCCACTGGAGAGGCTCGACGAATCGAAGAAGGTTCTCTTTCGTTGGGGCTTTGTAGAACCCCCCGACGCGCGGGTTCACCGGGTGGATCTCCCGGCCGCCGAGGAGCACCATCAAATCGTTGCCGATTTTCTTGAGTTTCAGTCCCTGATTGACGACATCCGGGTGGTCTTTGGCCATCCTGATGGCATCTTCGTAGCCCAGAAAGTCGGGGGCATGGAGCATGTAGATATGAAGCGCGTGCGATTCAATCCATTCACCGCAGTAGATGAGTCTGCGCAAGTCTCGCAGCGGTCCCGAAACAGTGACACCGCAGGCTGATTCCATCGCCTGCGACGAACTCATCTGGTAAGCGACCGGACAGATGCCGCAGATACGAGCCGTGATGTCGGGTGCTTCGGTGAATCTTCGACCACGCAGTAAGGCTTCGAAGAATCGCGGTGGCTCGAAGACGTTGAAACGGACATCGTCAACCGCGTTGTCCTTGATCCTGACGTAGAGCCCGCCCTCTCCTTCCACACGAGCCAGGTAGTCGACCTTGATGGTTCTACTTTTCATGCGCCTCGCTCTCCTTTCGGAACGGTTCCGCATAGGCATTGAACCCCCGGAACGTTCTGACGATATCGTCTGACGGAACCTGCAACCGTTCAAACCAGGCGGCCAGCGATTTGGTATTCGGGCTTTCCATGGGACCGAAGCATCCGAAACAGCCTCGGTCATAGGACGGGCAAAGGGCGCCGCAGCCCATCTGCGTGACCGGCCCCAGGCAGGGAGTCCCGGTGGATACCATCACGCAGACATTCCCCTTTATTTTGCATTCCATACAGACGCTGTGCGTGCCGATGTTCGGTTTGCGACCGTTGAGCCTAGCGCTGAAGAATTCCAGCAGTTGGTACTTGTTGATCGGGCAGCCGCGCAGTTCGTAATCGACCGGCACATGGTCGGCAATTGGGGTCGACTTGTTAAGCGTTTCGATATAAGCAGGATTGGCGTACACGATGGAAACGAAATCGTTCGCGTCGGCGAAATTGCGTAGCGCCTGAATCCCTCCGGCCGTGGCACAGGCGCCTATCGTCACCAGACACCTCGACATCCTGCGAATCTTATGAATCCGCTCCGCATCGTGCGGCGTGGTAATAGACCCTTCCACCAGAGAGATATCGTACGGACCCTTAATAACCGCCCGGGACGCCTCAGGGAAATTCGCAATAATGACTTCTTCAGCTATGGCCAACAACTCATCTTCGCAGTCCAGCAAGGATAGCTGACAGCCGTCACAGGAGGCGAACTTCCACACGGCCAGTTTTGGTTTTTTCACAGTCGTCATGCTACATTTCCCGCCTTGTGAAAACGCTCCACATCTTGTCGAGCCTGTAGATCGGACCATCTTTGCACACGAAGCTGCTCCCGATCTGGCAGTGGCCACAAAGACCGACGCCGCATTTCATGTTGCGCTCCATAGATATGTATATGCGATCATGCTGGATACCCTGTTTCTCCAGTTCCAGGGCGGTGAATCGCATCATAATCTCCGGTCCACACACCATGGCTATGCTGTGCTGTGGATCGAAGGCAGCTCGCTCGATGAGCGTTGTCACCACGCCGACATTACCACGCCACGAACTGGTGGCGCGATCGACCGTAAGCTGTATATCCAGATCAAAGCGCGACCGCCATTTCTCCAAATCCTTTCGAAAAAGGATGTCCTCGGGCGTGCGTGCCCCATATAACAGGACGAGACGGCCATATTTCTCACGGTTCGCCAGCAGGTAGTAGATCACTGGGCGCAACGGCGCCAGCCCTATACCGCCTGTCACCAGGACAACATCACTGCCGATAGCCTGCTCCACCGGCCAACTCGTCCCGTACGGCCCGCGAATGCCGATAGTGTCACCCTGCTTGAGCTTCCCAATCGCTCGGGTGACAGCGCCGACCACACGAATCGTGTGCACCTGGGTCTCACCCCTGGCCGGATCGCCGGATATCGATATTGGGACTTCGCCGACGCCATACGTATACAGCATGTTGAACTGTCCCGGCAGGAACGCCATACTCGCGTCATCGGCTTGCGATTTGAGCTCAAGCGTAATCGTGTCCGGCAACTCCCGGCGCGCCCGGCTCACCGTGAAAGGTCTCACTAACATGGGATCGCCCTGAGTCCCGGCGCCTGAGCGTTTACTTGTTTGCTGAGTTCCCATACACATCCAATAATTGTAATCTGGTTGCTTCCAGTTGCTGGGCGATAATCACCACGAACCGTCTCATAACTTCATAGCCGAGATCATGATCTTCTTCGCATTTCTCGCGAAGGCATTTGCCGTCGAGGGCAATGGCCCGGGTCAACTCCGCCGCGCGGGCATCGAAGTGCCAGCGGTATGGCGGCACCAGCCACGACCAACCCAGGATTTCCCCGGCTTCCCTTGAGCGAATGATGATCGGTCCTTTCTGGGGAACGTGCGTCTCAATGAGAACCCGACCGTGCCGGATGAAATAAAAGGCGTTGGCTTCCTCACCCTCACGGATAATGAACTCCCCTGACTTGAAGACTACGTTCGAAGCGCAGCCGACCAGCAGTTTGATATGCTCTGCATCCAGACCTTCAAGGAATGGATGCGCTCTGAGAGTCTGCTCCAAATCTCTCATAATGGTTATCCTTGTTCTATGGCCAAAGCCGTGCTTTTATTCCGTCACCGTTAATTGCCGTGCTTCCTCCGTGATATCGATACCGACCGGACACCAGATGATGCAACGCCCACATCCGACACATCCTGACATCCCGAACTGCTCCTGCCAGTATACTAACTTGTGCATCATCCACTGCCGATAGCGTGAAGTGACACTCCTGCGTATGCTGCCGCCGTGGATGTAGGAGTAATCCATAGTGAAACAGGAATCCCACCGCCGTTGCCTTTGGGCGTGCTGCCCGGTGAGATCAGTACTGTCTTCCATGTTCGTGCAGAAGCAGGTCGGGCAAACCATGGTGCAGTTGCCGCAGGTCAGGCATCGCTCGGCTATCGTCTCCCAATGAGGGTCGTCGAATTTCTTGTTCAGCAGTTTCCCGATATGTTCGGAATCCATAGTGCGAGTCATATCGGCGGCAGCTCGGTTGAGTTCCTTTTGCGTTGCCGCTATCTCCGATTCCTTCGGCTGTCTTACCGGAAGTTTGTCGACGAGTTTTTTTCCCGCTTCTGAACCAGGCTCCACAATGAAATAGTGCCGATTTGAGACACACATCTCAGTCAGGGCCAGATCGAAACCGGAGGTCGCTTTGGGTCCTGTCTTCATGGAAGCGCAGAAACAGGTACCGCCGGGACGCACACAATTGACTGCCACCACGAAGTGGTTCCGCCGTCGCTCCCGATATGAGTTGTCGATATACTGACCCTGGCTGAATACCTTGTCATGGATGGCCAGGCCAGCAAGTTCGCATGAGCGAACACCGATCAGGGCGCGCTTGACCTGGTCGGGCTCCGGTTGAATGACCTTGAAACCGTTGCCGTCCCGAGTGGCCTCCCAGAGCTTGTTTGTCGGTGGATGAAGAAACCTTCTCCAGGACTGCGAACCGATAGTGTAACCAAAAAGTGTCTTCTTCTTGTCTTTCACCAATCGGTATTTGCCGGGCTCACACACGTCAACCCAGCCGACGGGAAGCTCATCCACTGCATGAATCCTCTCGTAGACGATAGCGCTGTCCTTGACAGCTGGACCCAACAGTTCGTACCCACTGTCCGATAGCGCATCAAGAAGACTCTGAAAGTTCTTTCTCTCCAGTACGACAACATCCTTGTCCGGCAACGTTATCTCGGTCATAGTGGATCACTCCTCGTATTGTGGCGACCTGGTACATACAGCATAATGGTGTTCATCCTCAAAAAGCTATTTGAAACTGCATGCGTATGATAAAATCATAGCCGTCAGAACTCCAGACCTTCAGCTATCTCGAGAATGATATCTCGTTCCCGCAAGATCCCTACCAACTCTCCATCATCCATCACCGGCAGGTTGATCATGCGGTGGTGGACAGAAGATAAGGCAGGGTATATGGATGGTCGTTGATGCCAAGAATAATGAAACAGCGGACGCGAGAATACGAAAAAGCCATTGCCATCAGACAAGCTGTGTCTTAGCTTGCCGCCCAACCGAGCCTACATTGTTTGAAGGTGTTCAGTCAAAACGATTCAGCAGTAAATGAACGCAATCGAGATATCTGAAGTACTAATGCTCTTCGGGGGAGGGCTCCTGGCCGGCACGCTTGGGGGTCTTTTGGGAATCGGCGGAGGGATTGTACTGATGCCGATGTTGCGGTTTCTTGTGGGGCTGTCACCTGCCCACGCCGCCGGCACCTGCATTCTCGCCGTGTTCTTCACTACTCTCGGGGGCAGCTTCCGCCACTACAAGCAGGGCAACGTGAATTTACGTTCGCTCGCACCCATCATGATGTCCGGGGCCGTAGCCACCGTGATATTCTCTTTTGTGTTCCTGTATCTGTCGACGCGAGACCGTTGGCTTGACCTGGGGATGGGGTTGGTATTTGCTTTGGTCTCGATTCGCATGATTGCTGAAGGAATTCCCGGTCTGGTCAAAAAGCATGTGAGTGAGAACACCGATAACGAGATCAAAGGCACACTGGTGCAGAAAATCTCCATCGGATCCTTGGCGGGTGCACTGCCGGGTCTTCTCGGCATAGGCACCGGGGTTATCTTGGTTCCGGCCTTCACTTTCATCCTTAGCGCGCCGATCAAGGCGGCCATGGCGTCCTCACTGACCTGTTTCTCCGTGAATGCACTCATTAGTTCCGGATTCAAATACGCGCAAGGATTCATTGAGTTGAACGTGGCTTTGCCTATATGTCTGGGCACTCTGCTCGGCGCCACCCTTGGAGCCAGGCTCAACAAGTGCTTCTCTTCCGGCGCTCTAAGGCTTGCCTTCGGACTCGTTTTTTCCTATGTGTCGCTCAAGTTCATTCTTTCGTTTACGAGGTGAGGATATGAATAAGAAAAGGGAAGTCGGGATCCTTGAACAAACAAGGGTCCAAGTCAGAGAGATCGCAGAGAAGGAGCATTTGCTCGATGTTGCTGTTACAGTTTTGGCCAAGCCGTTGACGCCGGAGGAGGCCATCGGAAAACCTGGCCGGCGGGATTTCCCAATCATCATCGGCAAGGAGAGAATCATCGAGGCTACGCTGCTGGGATCGGTGGGCCATGCATACACTGATTCGCCACAAGAGTACCTGGGCACTTTGAAAGACATACTGAACCTCGAACTGACCACAAACCAAAACCGAGCAATCTATGTGGCCACCCTTAACGCGCTCCTGGGCAGCCTTAAGATGGTGGACAAGACAGTACATTGCAGAGACGACGAACCTGAAGAGTGCGCGCTGGAGATTGCTGACTCAGTGCTGAGGAAGTATGGCCAGGCAGATGTCGGTCTGATTGGGTTGAACCCGGCCATCGCAGAAAGACTGGTAGATACCTTCGGGCCGGACCATGTCCGTATCACCGACCTGGCCGAGGATAACATCGGCCAACACCGCTTCGGAGTGGAAATCTGGGACGGCAACAAACGCACTGAAGACCTTATTGATGCCTCGGACGTAGTCATATTCACCGGGACTACACTCATCAACAACACCTTCGACCGAATCTGGGACCTGATTCAGACTCATGGGAAGAATTATCTGACATACGGAGTGACGGCCGCGGGCGTTAGTCGGCTGCTTGGTATCGAGAGAATTTGCCCGCGCGGTCGGGATGCGTCCGACTTGCCGTAGGCATTTCGACTGTTCTATTCTGAGCTGGATTGAGATTAGCAGGGTGGGTCCGTCTTCGGTGTACAGTATCATGACATAGAATCGTAGGTCGAAACCCCTGCGGTTTCGACATTGCGTCAGGATCACAAGGATCCTGACCTACAAACTGATTCATTCGCTATTTCTTTGTGAATGGCGTCGGGAAGACTTGCCCGACGCCATTCCATCTCACCATAGCACCCCCAAATGACAACGGATTTCAATTAGGATGATGCTCCCCATTTTTCGCTTGACTTACACCTTCGCCGGTATAATATTAGAACGAACGTTCGATTTAATTAAGCCGCCCAATCCGGCGGCATAGTTCGGCGGCGAGATGAAGCAACACAATATACCGGCAGTCATTACCAAAAACGATAATACCCGACGCCATCGGCAGTATGAAAAGCGACTAAGGTCTATCCTTAAAGCAGCGTCGCATGTGATAGCGCGCGACGGGTTCGAGGGAGCCTCGGTGCGCGACGTGGCCGCCAAAGCCAAGATAAATCTATCGGGAATCTACTACTACTTCACCAACAAGGACGAACTGCTGTACGCCCTGCAGCACCACACGTTCTCGACGCTGCATGAAACCCTTGAGGAGCGCCTGCAATCGTGCCCCACAGAAGAGGCTCGCCTCCGGGCGGTGATCGATAACCATTTCGAGTTCTTTGCGGCCAACATGGACGATCTCAAGGTGTGCGTGCACGAGTTGGAGTCATTGTCGGGCAAGTATTACCGTGAGGTGCTCAATGTTAGACGCAAGTACTACCGGATGGTGCGCAGCGTGGTGGCTGAGAATCTTGACGGCCGTCGTCACGACGTCGACCTGGCGACTCTGTTTCTGTACGGTTCGCTCAACTGGGTGTACACGTGGTATGATGCCGACAAGAACGCCGATATTCGCAAGCTATCAGACGGACTATTGAAAATATACATGAATGGAATAAGAGCGTCTTGACGCTTGCCTGGAGGTTTATGTTTACCAAGTTTTTTGAATGGTACGAGAAGCGTCACGACTACGCCCGCGACTGGCTGAGCAAGAACGACGGTGAGGTGGTTGGCTGTTTCTGCAGCTATGCGCCGGAGGAGTTGATCTACGCCGCCGGATGTCTGCCGATGCGGTTGCTCGGCTCGCACGAGCCGCAGGATGTGACCGAGCCGCATATTTTCGGCATGTTCTGTCCGTTCTGTCGTGACGTGCTGGCGCAGGGGCTGAAGGGGCGCTACGACTACATGAAGGGGATCATGATCGCGCAGTCATGTCTGCACCTCAGGCAGTCGTTTACGTCCTGGCGCAACCATGTCCCGGTGGACTATTCGTTCTACCTGTACATGCCCAACAAGGTACAGACCGAACATGCCCGCTCATACTATGCCGGTGAACTGATCAAGTTTCGAGATTCATTGCAGAAGTGGCGCGGGCGTGAGATCACCGACGAAGCGCTCAGAGAGACCGCCGAGCTGTACAACGAAAACCGTAGCCTCATGCACGAGGTGTACGATCTCCGCAAGCAGCCAAACCCGCCGGTAACCGGGTTAGAGGCGATGGTGATGGTGGCGTCGTCGTTCTTTGTCGACAAGAAGGACCACAACGCTGAGCTGAAGCGAATCCTGCCGGAACTCAAGTCACGCACGCCGGATCGTGAATGTGGCGCGCGGCTGATGATTGTCGGCTCCGAGAACGACGACACCGAATTCATCAAGATGGTCGAGTCGGTCGGCGCTACGGTCGTTGTCGACGACCATTGCACCGGGTCGCGTTACTTCTGGAACTCGACCCAGTTCAACGGCGACATCATGCAGGATATCGCCAATCGTTATATCGACCGTCCTCCCTGCCCGACCAAGGACTGGGAGAGGCGCGACCGTTTCCCACACGTCCTGAAACTCGCCCGGGAGTTCAATGTGGACGGCGTCATAACCATCCAGCAGAAATTCTGCGACCCGCACGAATGCGATATGGTCCCGCTCAAGGAGTATCTCAACAACAACGATTTCCCGACGCTCTTTCTGGAATTCGATGTGACCGTTCCGCTGGGACCTATGCGCATCCGGGTCGAGGCGTTTCTTGAGATAGTGGGCGAAGAGGAGTTGTTCTAAACCACGTTTAGCACGAGGATTATCAATGGCTGAATATAGAACTGAACCACTGAAGTGCTGGAATAAGGCCAAGGAGCTTCGCCTCAAGTACTACAAGGACTATCAGGAAGCTCACCAAAAGGGCGGCATCCGCTGGACCGGCGGCGCCTGGGCGTTCGATGCTATCCCGGCCGGGCTGGGTCGCGATGTGTACAATATCACCGGCGAACCGTACGGCGCGTCGATAGCGTTTGACCGCAAGTTGTCGCTGGAATGCTTGGAGGCGGCCGAGGCTAAGGGTTGGGCGCGCGATTTGTGCGCCTACATGCGCAACTATTGGGGTTCGATGTATCTCAACAAGTACGCCTTCGGTGGCGACTACCCCAAACCGGATTTCTGTTACCAGGATCACATCTGCTGCAGCCACGGCAAATGGTACCAGCACGTGGCCGAGTACAAGAAGATTCCATACTTCTGCATCGACGTGTCGGTTGGACCCTATAAGGATCTCGATGAGAACCGCTTGATGTTTGTCGTCAACCAGATGCATGAGTGTATCGAGTGGCTGGAGAAAACAACCGGGCGCAAGTATAACGACGAACTGTTGTGCGAAGCGGTCGAGACCGAATGCCGCTCGACCTCGACCTGGGCGGAGATATGCGTGCTAAACATGAACAAACCAGCGCCGCTGGATGAGAAGACGATGTACTCGCTCTACGTGCACGGCACGCTGGCCAAGCACAACAGCGAGATGGCCGACTTCTACGAGGAGTTGCGCGATGAGATCAAGGATCGGATCGCGAACAACATCGTGGCGGTGCCGCACGAGCAGTGTCGTCTCATGTCGGATACGCAGCCACCCTGGGGATTCCTTAAGGTGTTCCGCTATCTGGAGAAGTTCGGGGCGGTGTCGATCGGATCGTTGTACACGTTCGGTTTGATCGGTATCTGGGAATGGAAAGAAGACGGCAGTTGGGGTCCGCGTACGACGCCGATGCAAAAGGGGGAGCGAATCACCAGCCGCGATCAGGCGCTGCGTATTCTGGCCGACTGGAACCTATGCAAACCGGAGTGGCAGCACTTCTACGATCCCAACCTCAAGACCGAAATGATGCTGCAGATTGTCAAACAGTGGCAACTCGATGGTGTCATGCTGCATCTGAATCGCGGTTGCGAGGGACTGTCGTGTGGAATCATGGAGAACCGGCTGGGCATCGCCAAGTCGGGTGTCCCGGTAATGACTTTCGAGGGCAACATGGGTGACGAACGCGAGTTTGACGAAAAGCGCGTCATGGCACGCATCGATTCGTTCATGGAGACATTGGGGGTGACCATCCCCGCCTGATGCGATGGACACGGGTGCTGACGTGGAAGATATGAAGACAAGGAGATATGATGATTACTGCTGGAATTGACCTTGGAGCCAAGTTTGTCAAGGTCCTGTTCTTGAAGGATGACGAGGTGCTGGCTCGAACCCAGGAGCGAGCCGGATTTGAACCGGCCGAGGCGGCCAAGCGAGCTTTCGCGGCTGCTCTGTCCGAATCCGGTCTGACTGAGAACGACCTCGACGCCATTTGTGCCACCGGCGCCGGACGTCAGGTATCGCCGTTCACCAGGGAGTCCATCACCGAGGTTGGCGCGGCTGCCCGGGGAACGACATACCTGCATCCGTCGGTGCGCACCGTTATCGATGTCGGCGGTGAGGAAGGCCGGGCGGTGAAATGCGGCGACACCGGCAAGGTTGAGGATTTTGCCGTCAATGAACAGTGCGCCGCCGGAGCCGGATCCTTCACCGAATCGATCGCGCGGGCGCTGGAAGTTCCCCTTGAGGACTTCGGCAAGCTTTCCCTGAAATCGGAAAAGTCTATCCCGATGAACGCCCAGTGCGCCGTCTTTGCCGAGAGCGAGGTCGTCTCGTTGGTGCACGCCAAGACGCCCAAGGAGGATATTTCGCGCGCCGTCCACGACGCTATCGCCAGTCGCATCATTTCGATGGTTCGTCGCGTGGGCATCAGCAACGAGGTCGCCCTGATCGGTGGCGTGGCTTACAATCCAGGTTTTGTCGACGCTCTCGAGCGCGGCATGGAAACCAAAGTGATCGTCCCGCAACATCCCGAGTATGTTGGCGCGCTGGGTGCGGCCCTGACGGCCAGGGAAAGGAGCAAGTAGTGGCTGAAGAGAAAAAAGAATTCTGGCGCTGGAAAGAATACAACTGGCACGATGAAACCAAAGACTGGAGATCAGCCGAGACCATCACCGGCGGCGTCGATGTCGGCTCGGTAAGTTCGCAGGCGGTCATCATGCTCGACGGTGAACTGTATGCCTACTCCAACATGCGCACGGGCTCGGACAGCCCCGACAGTTCGCGCAAAGCTATGGACTGGGCGCTTGAAGGCACCGGTCTGACGCTTGAGGGCATCCACTTTATCGTCGGCACCGGATACGGCCGGGTCAATGTGCCATTCGCCAACCGGGCTATAACTGAGATCGCTTGTCACGCTCGCGGCGGCAATATGATGTACGGCAACACGGTGCGTACGATTCTGGACATGGGCGGACAGGACTGCAAAGCGATCCTCTGTGACGAGCGCGGCAAGGTGTCCAACTTCCTAATGAACGACAAATGCGCCGCTGGTACCGGTCGCGGGATGGAAGTTTTCGCCGATTTGCTGGCGGTGCCGATTGAGGATGTGGGTGAACTCTCGCTTGATGTCGAGGAGGAACCGCCGCCGGTGTCGTCAACCTGTGTAGTCTTCGCCAAGTCGGAAGCGACCTCGCTTTTGCGCGACGGCTGGACCAAAAAGCGGGTGCTGGCGGCCTACTGTTCGGCCATGGCGTCGCGCGTGGTGGGATTGCTGGAGCGAATCGGCGTGCAGAAAGACTTCGCCATCACCGGTGGGATCGCCAAGAACGCCGGCGTCGTCACACGGTTGGAGCGGGAACTGGGTCTCAAAGCGCTGCAATCGAAGTATGACACTCAAATCGCCGGCGCCCTGGGCGCGGCTCTGTTTGCCAAGGCGCTGGTCGAGAAAAAACGGAAGCAGGCGGTATGAAAGCCAACTACGGATACATGGACGGCAGTGGTGAGTATTACATCACCGTCGATACCGATCACTGCAACGATTGCACGGACCATCCCTGTGTCAGCGCCTGTCCGGTCGGGATGTTCGAGATAATCGTCGACGACTACGATGATGAAGTCGCCGCCATCAAGGAAGAGAACCGCAAGAAAGTGAAGTACGACTGCGCCCCATGTAAGCCGGTAACCGACCGACCGCCGCTGCCGTGCGTGGCGGCTTGCCCGGCGGATGCAATAACGCATTCGTGGTGAGGGAGAGATGCTGAGGATTGCAGGATGGCTCGGTCGTGATCGAGCGCTATCAAAGTCCCCTCTCGAGGAACCTTCCAAAAACCCAGGATATTAGCTTGTTTGGGACGGTTGTTTGGTTGCATTGTAGTCTTATGAGTAATCGTTAACCCTCTGGGAGTATCATG
>SDBU01002468.1_pt1 | contig 24509 bp, 20 predicted proteins | sample 2277071 | NCBI WGS metagenome assembly SDBU01 (sample SAMN10397929, study PRJNA504765) | marine sediment metagenome | isolation source: marine sediment core GS08_GC12, 126 cmbsf | place: Arctic Ocean: Gakkel Ridge, Loki's castle | collected 2008
GAACCGGTTGGGAATGTCTTTTCTGGTTCTGTACATTTTGCTTCTGCTATTGGTGAATCCATTATTGGAAATTACCTCAACTTATTGAGAACTTACCAATTTTGAGGCTAGGAATATGTCCGATGAAGTATAAGCCTGTAAGAGATCGCTGCTGCCAGAACGAAAAATGCAGGGAACGCCATACTACAGACTCCACAAATCTTGTTCGGATTTTGATGAAGTGGTTCAAATGTCAAAACACTCCTGAATCAAGTGATCAATTCTTCTAGAATTGTGAACCCATTCATTTTTACAACAGATGGTTTTGATCCTTATTCTTGGGCCACAAAAAACTTTTTAAGCTCTATCTGTTTGTATGCGCAAGTCATCAAGAAACGCCGGAAGAATCGCGTCATCAATGTAGAGCGGCGATTGATTATTGGGACAAAGCTAACAATGGAACGACTCCTGTTTGAATCAGAGGATTCCTCTACTATCAACACCTCATTCATAGAACGACTTAATCTTACTATTCGACAGAGTTGCGCGTACTTGGGACGTCGAACGGCTTGTCATTCCAGAAGCAAAGATCTTCTTGCAGACAACCTTGCTCTCCAAATGTGTTATTATAATTTCATTAGGCCGCATTCAGCTTTAAAATTCGGGGAGGAAATAAGGACACCTGCGATGCAAGCCGGATTGGCAAAAAAACAACTCAGCTTTCGGGATATCTTCACGACATTGGAGATATTTCTTTGGTGGTTTTTCATGTTTTTTAGAACTCGAGTCCAAATAGAGAAGTTTATGAGGATTTCGGCCAAGTAACAATAGTTAATGAAGGAAGCACCGAAATTTTCGTCTCTGAGAGCAGCTAGCATTTGTGTATGATTGTCTTCAGCTTTTTTTAGATAGTTAAAAGCTTTTGTTTTATCTTCTTGTTTTGTTTTGATTTTTCTCGCAACCATTTCTACTTCATATCCAGAGGATCTTTTCCATAAACCATTGTGTACGATTTTATTAAAGTGGAAACTGGGGGCTGATTTTTTCTAATACGTTCAATAAATTCATTTTGAGTTTTTATATATGTATCCAGATGTACACCAAAATACTCATAAAATCTGGAAGAAATATCTTCAAAAAATAATTTCCTAAATTGTTCTCTATCAGCTTTATTCTTTGTAATTATGGCAATATCCATATCGCTTGTTTCTTTTGCAGTTCTTTTTTGAAGACTTCCATAAAATATCATAGAGACGATCTTGTCAGTCAATCTCTTAGTTTTTATCTCAGATTTGAGAAAATTAATCATATCCTTTTTTACGGAAAGTTCTTTTTTAAAGGCAGGGACAAGAATATTCTTAACTGTTCTGTTTCTAATATTAAGTTTATATAGATGCTGTTTTCCTATGATCTCTCGGCTCAGCACATCCTGGTTGTATAAATCTTTGAGAGCTGCATGAGCAGCCGGAGCAGATAGGTCGGTTAATCTGGCAATTTCACGGCCAGCTGCAATGAAATCTTCTCTCTTTGATATAAAAAGCCGTATGATTCTAACCTTTGAATTTGTATTCAGTATATTATCCAGTACTTTTTCAATAGCCATTGTCATGTAATGTTAACTTAACACATGTAAAGTTTACCTAACATAAACTGGTTTGTCAAACTGAAGTATACTACGTATGTGATTCGAACGGTCCCCAAAAGAGCGAAGTAAGGAAACGCTAAATTAGATCCCAATCTTCCTAAAGATAGACTAATAACAAGATGGAAACTATGGATCTCTAAAAACTGGAGTTAGAGATTTAAATGATCAACAAACAGAAAATTATGGATTTTGCTTGGGAGTTGAGTCTTGATCCCGTTTTATTTCAAATATGAAATGAGTTGATCCAATCCCACAAACTCAACAAGCAACTCGCCATAGCGACGGTTAAAAGAACGAGTAACATCGCTGGCAACTACAAAATTTTTTCCATCAGGATAAATTCGACGAAACGCTTTTATTCCAGTTTGATCAAAATGATCTGCCGATATTTTGCATTCAATGGCCACATGGGTATTACTTTTTTTTGGAATTATAAAGTCTACCTCGTGATGTCTTTTATCACGCCAATAGTGGATATCTCGTCTCTGCAACCGTCCAAATATTTCATTGAGGACATAATGCTCCCATAAAATCCCCATGTCTTCTGGTCGCAATTTTTGCCATCCTCTATAGAACGAAACAAAACCTGTGTCAAAAGCATAGACTTTTGGTGCAGACACAATCTCAGATGCACGCCGGCTTGAAAATGGTCGAATTATATGTGCGACAAATGTAGCATCCAGTACGGCAAGATAATTATTGACCGTTGTGCGGCTTATTTCACAAGGAACTGAAAATTTTGTTGCTTCAAAAATTCCACCGCTCTGCATAAAGAGAAGCTCAGTGAATCGTAGGAAGGAAAACCGTTTTTCGAGACGAAAAAGATCCTGAATGTCTTTTGCCCAGTAAGAATCCATCCATTCCTGAAATAGCCGATCAGGATATTTTTTATCAAGAAAAAACGGAGGCAGACCACCTCTATGAAGACGATGTGACAGGTCCTCCATTTTAAAATCTTTAAGGTCAAGGGAGATCAGAGGAGTCAACCATATCTCCAATTTGCGGCCCGCTAGAGTATCCTTAAATCGCAATGATGCTCCTAAAGTTGAAGATCCCGTTGCCATAACTTTTGTCCCTTTATAATGATCACTAGCAATCTTTAATAATTCCGCTGGATTTTGGAGCCTGTGGATTTCATCAAGAACGATTCGTTTATTCTTATGTCTTTCAAGAAATAATTCCGGATCATCCATTTCTCGCCGATGACGAGGCAATTCACAATCGAAATATTCAATTTCAGGAATTGATTGACAGAGACAAGTCTTACCAACACGTCTAACACCTGAAAGCCAAAGGACAGATCTTATTTCCCATGATTCTTCAATGAGATTTTTCCAATATCGTCTTTGCTTAATTTTCATGTAACTATTCTAAATAAAAATGTGACCAAATGCAAGTAAGTTTGCATATAGTATCACTATTTGTAAAGCCTATTGACGTTTGGTACGCGAAATGTTGATGAAAGAGATATGGAATTGTCTGCAATTCTACTGAATTGAGGGCCTTTTGTTGTCTTTTTAAAACTTCAGTACAGAGATCGTAAGTCTTTATCATTTAATGCCATTTTTAAAAAAGAGATTTGCTTTTTAAGCTGAGTAAGACTAGTTCGATATTTTGCGCGCAATTCTTTAACTTCCAGATATTTTTTTCTTTTCTGTTCAGATATTTTCCTGAAAAGACACTTGCTGACTGCTTTAAATTCAGGAATAAAATCGGAACAGACATTGTGATAGAGGCACTTCACCTCTACAAGGAACGCAGAAAGATGAAAATTGACGACATCATGCATTTCGCGTCAATATGCCGAGTTGAAAATGTTATTCGCCCCTATATGGAGGCTATATTCTAAATAATCCTAAGAATTTCACAGAAGTTATCGAAGGAAATCTGTAATTAACACGATCGACTTGTAAATAACGCTTGACTATATATTCAATATAATATATCATTTCACCGTACGGTGAAATAGGCTTTAAAAGTGAAAGAATGAGCGAATCTAAATTTCTACCGGAATTCGAAAAAAAAATAAAGGAACTTCTCTGTCAAATTCCTTCACTTACAATTATAAAAGCTTCATTTAATACAAGAATCTTTTCCGATTACAAGGCTGATCTCATCATTGAATTATCATACGGCAATAAGAAAAAAACTCTAATTGTTGAGACTAAAAAAGTGGGTGAGCCCCGCTATATAAGATCAAGTATTCAACAACTCTCCTCATTTATAGCTCAAATTCCTGATGCCTATGGGATCATTGCAGCTTCTTTTATTAGCGAAAGAACAGGTGACATTTGTAAAAAAGCAAATTTTGGATATATAGACCTCTCCGGAAATTGCTATCTTTCTTTTAATTCCATTTATATTGAAAAGAAAAACTTTTTGAATATCTTTAAAGAAAAAAAAGAAGTGAAATTTTTGTTTTCAAGAAAAACTTCCAGGATTCTAAGAGCTCTACTCACAGAAACAGAAAAGGCCTGGACACAGAAAAATTTATCGGAGAAATCAAAAACAAGCATTGGCTTAACAAATAGACTTGTTAAAAAGCTCTACAGTCTAGAACACATCGATTTTGACCAGAACAAAACAATTTCAATAAAAAAACCCTCTATCCTTCTAGATATTTGGCGAGAAAGCTATTCATACAAAGATAACCAAATCGTTGGCTACTACTCCCCTTTGAGTCAAAATGAATTCGAAACACGTCTAATTAAATACATGGAAAAGAGACCTGAAGATCAATATGCATTAACTCTATTTTCCGGTGCATCATTGATTGCCCCTTATGTCCGTCAGGCTCAAACTTTTTTCTATTTTTTAGGGAATGAAGAAAATTTAAAAAAAGAGATGGATCTCAAGCCTGTTGCCTCCGGTGCAAACGTCTTAATCCTCTCTCCCTACGACGAAGGTGTCTTTTATGCACCTCAGATAATAAGTAGGAGAAATGTAGTGTCTAATGTTCAACTTTATCTTGATCTCTACAATTACAAAGGAAGAGGAAGAGAACAAGCTGAACACCTGAGAGAAAACACCTTGAAATTCTAAGGTTAAATGAAGGTAAAAAGCATATATGCTCAATCTAAGATTAACGCCTGCATTTCTGTAATCGTTGAGCTCATCACCTATTTTTCGAAATTTAAAGAAAATATCGTTCTCGTTGGAGGTTGGGCGCCTTATTTTCTCTATGAAAATATTCATCCCGACAAAAAGCAACATGTTGGATCACTGGATATAGATATTGCTTTAAATTTTTTCTCAATACCAGAACAAGTATATAATTCGCCCTTATCTGGAGGCCATATTCTGAATAATTCCATAATAGGTTCAGAATCGACGATAAGCTCTGTGTAATAAAAAACAACACAATCAATTGATTTACATCTGTTTGGCTAGTATACTTTGGATAGATCCTGCATCATTTGGGAGGCCAAAAATGTCTCATAGATTCACAGCTGTTATTTCAAAAGAAGAAAAATTGTATGTTGCTCTTTGTGTTGAACTTGGGGTAGTTAGTCAAGGCCAAACCATTGAGGAAGCAAAAAAAAACCTCAAGGAAGCAGTCGAGCTTTACATCGAAAGCTTCGGAATTGATGATCTCCCTGAAAGTAAAGAAGAAATAATGCTTTACCCATTTGAGGTCGTCATACATGCCTAAGCTTCCTGTATTATCTGGAATAGAGCTTATAAAAATACTTCAAAACGATGGGTTCCAAAAGGTACGCCAAAAAGGGAGCCATGTGAGTTTACAAAAAAATGAATTCAAAGTAATCGTTCCCCTGCACAAAGAACTGGCAAAAGGTACTCTCTTAGGAATCTTAAAGCAGTGTGGATTAAGTCGTGACGAATTTCTAAAATTGCTTGATGGATAGAATCAACGTCATTGATTTAATTATCAGGACAAATTAGAGAACATCATCTATAATTTTCCTTTGAAAGATCTAAAATAGTGCTGTTCATAGATTATCCTTCGCTATCTGGAACGTAGAAAGATGAAAATAATATAGAGCATTCATTTTTTCCCAGATTCTGATAGACTCAATGTTGAGATGCCATCTGAGATAAGGGTCCAGGATTCGTCACGTTTGGAGACATCCACTGTAAAGAAAAAAGCCATCCGATAGAGCCCTTTACCGTTATGATTATGGCGACGGTTGGGAGATGGATATCATCCTTGAAAAAATCCTTCTCAGAAGAAAGAACAAGACCTATCCTGTTTGCCTCGAGGGCGAACTCGCTGGTCCTCCAGAGGACTGCGGCGGAATCCCTGGCTACTATGAATGTGTGAAGACGGTCAACACTATAAAGAGAATTGAAAGTCCACAAGCAGTTAGGGATGGAGAAGATGATGAGATGATGATCCTTCTGACCTGGCTAGGAGACTGGGATCCGGAGGAATTTAAACCCAGCAAAATCGTATTTGAGAACCCATTGGATCGATTAAAAAAAGCCATCGAAGATTGAAGACTTAGGTTACAGACAAGCAAGATGTTAAAACGGCCGTAGACAGGCCTTCTTCAACTTCCTCCACAATAAGGACATGCTGCATCGCAATGACATGGGGGGATTGCCACACTGTATTCGCAATGACATAAGTCAGTCACTATCAGCTAGATGCAAAAATAGCCGTAGACATGCCTTCTTCGACTTCCTCCACAATAAGGACATGCTGCATCGCATCTTTGAGATCTTCATGATGCGTAATCAAGAATATCTGCCGGAACTGTCCGGAAATATTATTGAGGGCCTTTAAGATACTTTCCTTGCGTCCGGCATCCTGACTTCCAAATATTTCATCTAGCGCAATAAAATTGATCCCTGTGCTGCTGTTCTGCTCACTGATAACCTGTGAAATAGCAACCCGGAGGCATAAGTTCACCAGATCCTGTTCTCCACCCGAGAATCTCTTGATGGGAAAACTCTCTGTACCATCATATACATAGACATTGTATTCCTCATCAAGATCAACCGCCGCATAGCGGCCGCCTGTAGTTCCGGCGACAAGCTGACTTGTCCGGGCTATTAACATTGGCCTTATCCGGCTTGCTAAATTTTGACGAAACCGGTCCATCAGATCATCTAAAACAGTCAGCTTCTTTGTTTCATTATCAGCCTTCTTCCATTTTTTCCGAGTTTCCCTTTGGCGTTTTAGCTCCTCTTCTTTTTGTGCTATCTGCAGTTTTATTGTCTCGATCTGATGCTTTATATCTTTTATGGCCAACTCATGCTTATGAGCCTTATTTTGTAAATCCTCATAATGTCTCTCTGCTGCTTCCTGCTCCTTATCGCTAAAACCGATACCTTTCTGTTCTTTTTCTTTTGATGTTTTTTCTTTGTTGAGTCCGGCTGCTTGCTCATCGAGTACTTTGATTTCTTGGGCAAGGGAGGGAATTCTAGCTGTTTTAGTCCGTAATTTCATAATCTGCTCATGGAATTTCAGAAGGTCTTTATTCTGCCTTTTTAATTCTTCATACTTTGTTTCAGAGAACTGTAATTTACCGATTTTATCCATTCTAGCTTTTTTAAGTTTGATACTTTCTTTAAGAGCAACAAGGCGCTTGTCCTCCATATCGAATTTGCTCTTTAAACCTGCTTCCTCTTTTTCGTCTTCGCGGAGGCCTTCTAGTTTTGATTCTATGTCTTCGATATCTCTTTCAACACTTTTTGATTTTGTTTTTTGTTCTTTGCTATTGACGTTTAAATCAGCAATAGCCTGCTGCTGCTTAACGATCTCCTTATCGAAGTGGTCTAATATGTGCTCATAGTTAGCTCCAAGATCTTGTGAGCATTCGGGGCATTTACTCTGGGGACCAAGCTTTTTAATATTTTTTTTCTTCTCCTCTAACAGAGCTATGGACTCACGGCAGGCCTCGACCCTGGCAGACAGCGTATTAAGTTCTTTTGCTGTACGATTTTGGTCTATTCTTTTGGTTTTCAAATCAATTTCTAATTTCTTCTTTTTCTCTGCCAATCCCTTATATCCGGATAAACTGTCTATCAGCCGCTGGTTCCCTTGAAGGATCTTAGATTGGTCATTTTGGCGCTCATTAAGGTCTTTTTTGAGATTTTTCTTTTCTTCGTATAAACCTCTTATGCCTTCGAGCTTTTCCAGAGCCTTCCTTACAGATAAGTATTCAGTTCCTTTAGGTTCTATCTTAATGAGTTCTTTTTTTTCTACTTGGAGTTCTTCGAGTTCTTCTGTTCTCTTTTCCATTTGTTCAGATTTGTTCTGAATTTCTTTCTCAATACTGATAAGGCTTGTTTGGATCCTCTGAAAAGCTTTTCTCTTAGTTTCCATCTCCTGCTTAATGGCCCTAGCAGACGTAAGCTCAGTTTTAATATTGTTAAATATTTTTTCATCGGCCTCTCTTTGTTGAGATGATAGGTTTTTTTTCCTTAAAAGTTCCTTAATCTCTGCTGAAACGGCTGTAACATCTACGAGCATCTCTTTAAGATTTTCTGCCAGCTGCTTTTTAAGACGGTTATCCCGCCTGATCTCCGTAATCGCTGAATCGATTAAATCGATGCGCAGCAAACGCCTTATGATCTTCTGTCTTTCCGCTGGATTCTGCGATGTTAACAGGTCCAATTCTTTCTGTCTTGCAAATACAGAAGCGAAAAATGTAGCCCGGTCCATTCCAAAAAGCTTTGAAACGTAAGTGTTAACACCTTCCTCTCTTTCCGCAACAGTTTTGTCTTCGCCGTTCTTATAGATAAAGGCCTGTGCAACAGCCCGCTTTCCATGTAGTCTCCGGACAATCTTGTATGTATCTTCTGCCATTTCAAATTCAAGCGTCACTTCACAATTTTCATCAGCGGCAGCTCCTTGAGTTTTCACTCCTTCCTTCTCAGTCCTTCCCGTTAACGCATATGTCCCATATAATGCCCAGCCTACAGCTTCAAGAATAGTCGATTTGCCGGACCCATTTTCTCCGATAATCCCAATGAGCCCAACCGGGAGATCATCAAGATCGAGTTGTGTGAATCTGCGAAAATTGGTTAAATTAATACGCCGAATTATCACAGCTGCTCCCTCTCCTGGGCTTGGTTGATATAAAGCGTCCCGAGGCCGGTGAACTCTTTTTTATCCCTGTCCGATAAGTCCGAGTCCGTTAAAAATCTCTCAAATTCCAAGGGTAAGGCGCCGATGGATGCATCGGTTGAAGAACCGTTACCGCTTTCCGATATCAGCTCCGGATGAATATCAACATGAAAAGCTTCGGCCAATATGGTGCGTATTTCTCGTAGATCCAATTGAACATATGTGGCCCGGGCTAGGTTTTCTAATTTGAGTTGTACGATCTGCCCCTCGATCTTATTTTGAGCTTTTATTTCGCTTATTTTATCCAATATCTCAGAAGCATCTTTCTTTGCGCAGTTTAGAGGACCCAATTTAATCATCTCTCGAACCTTTAGGGGGTAAAATTCTGTCTTGTGCTTGGCTAAATCAGCAAATACGATTCCTTTAGGATAGCCCTCTTCACGAAATGTAAATCTCTCTATGGAACCACTGTAGAAAGCGTTGGGAATGCCCTTAAGCGGCAGGAAACGATGCCAATGTCCAAGAGCAATATAATCGAAGTCTTTGAAGCGGGAAAAGATTTTCCCGGGAATAATCAGTTCACTAAATTCTCCCATCTTATATACGTTATCCCATGTAACGCCGGCATGAAGACCCAGAATGTTAAATTTCATCTTAGAATCCAGCTTAACTTTTTTTAGTTCTGTACAGAGTTCTGTATCTGAGGAGGTGTGGGGGACGATATGTACGGCAGCATCACCTATTTTTATTTTTTCGTATTGTTTTTTATAAACCGGGTAGATGTTTGGAAGTATGGTAAGAGCTTCAAATATTGAACCGGAGGCAGCAATGCGGGGTGTTGAATGATTCCCGGAAATAATTACAGTTGGTATCCCTTTTGCAGAGAGTCTTTGTAACTCAGAAAGAGCTATATGGATTGCGCGGTTGTTGGGACGAGGACTGTCAAAAAGATCTCCAGCATGAATAACAAGGTCAGGTTTCTTTTTTAAAATTAAATCTATGGCCTGCTTAAACGCCGCATAAACATCCAGTTCTCTCTGATTGATACCTGATGCAGCATCAACCTTCGAGTATTCACCATATCCTAAATGAGTATCTGAAAAATGTATTATTTTCATGTTAATCGCTTGATATTCGAGTTAGGTTTTATGGAACTTGTGAGCATTGAGTTTCCCCTATTGCCAATACTATATAGAACAAATATTTCCAGTCAATAAGAAATCCTCAGGAAATAGAAAAATGGGAATTTTATTTAATGAAAAAAAGATCACACGAAGAAGTAATTCATGATATCGCCTCTATAATAAATAACCATCCACTTGGAAACTGAGTAGAGAATGGCACAGTATTAAAACAGATCGGGGAAGAATGTCGGTGAAACAGAGGGAGGGACGACAGAATGCTTGGTAATTCTCATTGTCTCGTAGCAAATCTTAGCCTGGCATCTTTAAATGAAGATGAGAAGCACATCTTGTAACCCAGGTGGGGTGGCTTATTACTTTTAAGTTATCCAGCGTCACTACGGTGTTTCCAGATTCCGGTACCCGGCAAAAAGTGGCCGGAATAAACCGGAATCGGTGACCGGAATGGACCGGAATCTGCAATCAGCCTCATTCACTCCCCCCTCAACCCAGCCAGCCTCTTCATCGCATCGTCAAATTTAGGGAGGCCGGGATCGGCGTCTTTCCAAAAGAAACAAACCATTGCCTTAAAAATATCGTGAGAGGTCCGAATTTAGTTGAAACGGAACACAAAGGAGATTGATTGAGTTATGGAATTCTGTTTACCTTGATTAAAAAATATTTAATGCCGTTTTCGTTTTTTATGAATCTTTTGTCAAGTTCTATCGTTTTTATGGGGTAAAGCAGTCCCTAAGGAAGATTATGGGGTGATTTAATTGAAATGTCGCTCGAATTAATAATTGATTGGCTTTTAATAATTGGTATGATAATATGACCAATATGGAAGTCAAATTTGGCACAATAAAAAAAGTCTCACTCTCGCAGGCTGTTGCAGACAAAGTTCTCCGCTTCATTAAAGAAGGCCACCTCAGTGTCGGTGATAAACTTCCCCCAGAAAGGGAACTATGTCAAACATTCGGCGTAAGCCGGACTTCACTAAGGGAAGGCATCAGCTCTCTGACTCATATGGGTATTTTGGAAACCGTACGAGGGAGCGGAGTCTTTGTTCGCAGAGGTTCTCCAGGAGCTGTGTTCCAAAAAAAACTGGAATCCCTCCATCTGAGCAAAAAGAATATCTTGGATCTTATTGAGTTCCGGGAAGGCCTGGAACTTTTCATAGGAGAACTGGCCTGCCGCAATGCAACTGCTGAAGACATGGCCAAGCTTGAACAGTTGATCGACAGGATGGAGCAGTCTCCGGAGAGTGATCGAACATTTTCAGATGAAGATGTCGAATTTCATAAGGAATTAGCATCAGCTTCACACAACGAATATGTTATCCTCGTTTATGAGTCCATATTGCCCTTTGTCCAGAACTGGGTTCAGGCCCGAGAAGAGGTTATCGAGCCCAAAGTCGTGGCCACTTTACACAGAGAGATTGTGCAGGGAATCAGATGGGGGAGCATAAAAAAGGTCAAAGCAGCTCTCGACGAACATTTTGATCACATGCGCTGGATTCTTCAATCAATCAGCGAAGAAGAATAAACGGAAAATGGCAAAGTCCGGTTTGAGAGTCAGTGAGGCCAGAATCGGCATCTTGACTAATACTCCTCACTTTCTGGAGCCGGAAAGGTTCAATTGGCTGGACACGAACTTTCATGACGTCACTCCTATTCCCCCTTCGGATACCCTGGCCCGTGAAGCTCTAAGACAGGGATTATTAGGAGAAACACTTAAAAAAGCCTATCTTGGAGACAAAAAATGATTATAATCGGCTGGATTGTTTTGGCGAGTATCGCTTTCCTTTCCCAGGGAATATCAAAGCTTGTCGTCATCAACGGGACTAATCCCCTTGAAGCCATGTTGATCGGTATTGTTTTGGGCGCCATTGCCAGAAACGCAGGATTGATGCCTCAAAAATGGGAGCCTTATCTCAAGAAATTTGAGACACCGCTCCTGTGGGGGATCATGCTGCTGGGAGCAGGCTTTTCGGTAAAAATTGCAGGTGAACTTCCCTTAAGCCTTATCGTCATATTTACAACCATGATTGCCGGTTTTTTCTTTGTCTATTTTTTCAGCCGAAAAATCGGTCTTTCGGAAAGGTTCAGCGCACTCCTCGCTGTGGGAACAACCATTTGTGGAGGAAGCGCAATCGCGATTACAGCACCTCTTCTTCAGGCAAAAGAGGAAGAGACCAGTTATTCGGTTAGCACGATTGTCATCGCAGCCTTTATTCTCCTCCTCACTCTTCCTCTTCTGGGAAATATTATGGGGTTGAATCAAACGGCCTTCGGAGTATGGGCGGGAACGGCTGTTCACAACACACCCCAAACCATTGGGACCGGGTATATTTTCGGTGATCAAGCCGGTCAAGTAGCCACCATTATCAAGCTCTCCCGCAACATGTTCATGATCCTGGTTGCTGTTTTGATCTCTGCATGGTACAGGACCAGGCAGGCTGTGCAGAACAAGCTGGGAAAAAAAGCGATTCTCAAAGCCTTCCCCTGGGCTCTTTTCGGATACATCGCTATGGCAGTCTGTGCTGTTTTTGGTTTTTTTTCAGCAGAGGGCATTCAATTTTTCAAGTCATCCGGAAAATTTCTTATCTTGATGGGCATGGTGGGAATCGGTTTCGGAACAAATTTCAGAGATATTAAAAAATATGGCTTCCGCCCGCTCGTCGTCGGAATCGTCGGGGCTATATTCGTCACTGCAGTCAGTCTATTTATGGTTAAGATCATAGGTTTTTAAAGGATGGAAGTGGTACGGATTATTCCCTTGACTGATGTATCCCTAAAGCTGGCTTTCGTTAATATTTTCATTGACGTACAAGACTTTTTCACTTTATATCAGGACAGTAGTAATGAATTATTTATGTACAGTATGCGAAAAAATAGATAAAGCCCCCCCTAAACCCATTTGGCTCTGCGGCTGTGGCAAGCCTCTATCCGTTCATTATGAATGGGAGAGAGAACAACTGGATATTTCCGTTAATACTGCGGATGAATCAATGTGGAGATATGGCAGTGTCTTACCGAAAGAGGCCGTTGCAAACAAGGTATCCCTAGGTGAAGGTTGGACACCTTTAGTTCCTATTGACGAGGATGTTTATATCAAAGATGAAACCATTAATCCTACCGGTTCATTCAAAGATCGTGGTATAGCTCTTGCGGTAGCAATGGCAAAAGCACAAGGGATTAAAACCATCTGTTTGCCATCGGCTGGGAATGCGGGGATTTCTGCAGCAGCTTACTGCCGGGAGGCCGACATAGATTGTCATGTTTTTTTTCCAGAAACTATTCCTGAAGCCTTCAAAAAAGAAACCGAACGATATAAAGCTAATATTGTTTTAAAGGGTCAAACTATTTCTGATGCAGCCCGCCAAATGGCGGATTCAAAGGAAGAAGATTGGTTTGATATTTCAACCTTAAAAGAACCGTTTCGTGTAGAAGGGAAGAAAACACTGGGTTACGAAATTGCTGAACAAATGGGCTGGGAGTTCCCAGATGTAATTATTTATCCAACCGGAGGAGGCACCGGTTTAATCGGTATGTGGAAAGCCTTTCAGGAAATGCGAGATATGGGATGGATATTAGGGCCACTTCCCAGAATGGTTTCGGCTCAGTCTGATGGCTGTGCTCCGGTAGTAGCAGCATTTCAGGCCAAAGAAAAATCAACTGAGTTCTGGAATAGCAGCCAAACAACCGCTCTGGGCATCAATGTTCCGGGCCCCTTAGGTGGAAGATGGATACTGAATGTGTTGTCACAAAGCAAAGGAATTGCGATTACGGCAAAGGAGTCTAATTTGGAGCATGTCGCAGAGGATTTTAGACAAGCCAGCGGTATCAACGCAAGTGCAGAAGCCGGAGTTGTCTGGTCCGCATATCATTCATTAAAAGAAGCCTCCTGGATTAAACACGGAGAAAAAGTTGTTTTGTTTGCCACCGGCATAGAACGATGCTGATATTTTATTAAGAAACATTCTGGTCAAACACAGAAAAATCGGGAGAAGAGATGTTTTTACAAAGAATATAATGAAAAAAACTCAAAATGATATAGACTTCATCCCATACTCTCTCCTCAATCCAGCCAGCCTCTCCCTCGCATCGTCAACTTCAGGGAGGCCGGAGTCGGCGTCTTTCAAAACGACGAAAAGCTTTATTGCTTTTTTATTAAAGGCAAGAAATTTTCCATCACCCAGATTTCAGTAATCGATTTTCCTGCTATAAAGACAATCCTACTCCCGTCGGGGTGAATTCGCAGGCGGCGCATCCTTTCCATCGTTAAATCAACTTTTTGTGGTTCTCCGCCTTCCACAGGAATTCGCCACAGCTCGCATTTCTGTTTTTCCGATTTAACGAAGATTATATCCTTTCCGTCAGGAGTCCACGCATGCGGAAGAAAATTTCCAGACTTTATTGTAAGCAGATCGCGTACTTCTCCACCAGCAATGGGAATAACTTTTATGATCGGGTCTTTAACAGCTGTGGTAAAGGATAAGTATTTTCCATCAGGAGAGACATTCAATTGGCCAAGATCTGGGGGTGCTACCTGACGATAAACTTCCTTCACTTGACCTGTTTCAAGATTTTGCGCTAAGATCCGCGCAAGCTTTTTTGGCCACTCAAAGTACGCATAGAAGACAAACTTTCCATCAAGAGAAAGTGCAAAATCTTTAATGTTTGCTCCGCGTTCGCTCTGTGCGATAAGAGATTTATCGCCGGTCTGTATATCAATTTGGAAAAGACCCAAATAGACTGTTTCATCGCTCCCAGTGACAAAAATGGAGCGGCCATCTGGAGCCCAACGAAGACGCGTAAAGGATGTGAGCTTAGGGATAAGCTCGCGCACTTTACCCGTTTTATCAGAACGAATACAAAGAACATAAGAATCTTTTCCATTTAATCTTGGCTTCCGTTCCGAAATGTAAGCAAGGTATTTTCCATCCGATGACCAGACAGGAGAATAATTGGAGCCTACAAAACGCTGAGGGACTTTCTTTGGTGGAGCTATAATTTTATTCTTTTCCAAATCAAGCGTAGCGATGTAAATATCCTCCGTATTAGCCTGGAGACTGTAGAAAAAGGAACCTTGCCGGGTAAATCTCATTGGCGAAATTTGACCTATTTCTTTCTTGACCAACTCAGGATCACCCTTTGGTTTTCCTTCTTCGATCGCGACAACCCAGGCATCCAGGGTTCCAGTACGATCACTTGAGAAAAGAATGGCTTTAGAGTTAGGTACCCATCCGAGAACCCAGTCATCGGCAGGGTGTTTAACTACTGGAGTTTTTCGTTTTCCGTCAATTGAGAGCAGGAAGATGTCGTGTTCTGACGAATCTTCCTGTTGCGGTTGGTCTAAAACAATATAGCTTCCGTCAGGAGAAAAGGCCATATTCCGCGGCCATTGCTTAACTGTTTCGAAAACTCGTAAAGAACCATCTTCAACAGATATCAACCCAATCTCAGAGGTCTTATAATACTCCCTCACAAGAGCTGTAAGAATGTACTTTTCATCTGGGGACCATTCGACAGGAAAAACCCATTCATCTTTCCCTTGGTAGAGAATACGAGGTTGAGATTTGTCCAGTCCAATGACACGCAGTTCAAAGGAGTTATCTTTGTTATACCAACCATAAGCAAGCCTTTTTCCATCAGGAGACCATATGGAAGCCTCGGCGTATCCAATGGGATTTTCCCAGGAGCCTTGATCTGTAATACGGCGGCTTTTACCTGTTGCGATTTCTCGGATGGCAAGATCACCGGAAGACATGTCAGTAAAAGAAAGGTACTTTCCGTCGGGGGAAGGTTCACCGCCTGTATTCACATCAGGACCTGCCCAGACTTTTCTTATGATAAATTCCTGCGTGCTTTTTTCAGCTATTATTCTGGCGAGAAAGGCGAGTTTTTCTTTGGCAATTTTGACAGCTTCTGTTTGCTCGGGGTAACTTTCGATTACCTTCTGATAAGCTTTTTGGGCTTCCCCCAAGCCCAGTTTTTCATAACAGATCCCGATCTGAAGCTGGGCCTTGGCTGCGACCTTTCGGCTTTCTGGGAACCTGGAAATGATTTCCTGAAAGAGCTTGATAGCGGCTTCTAAATTCCCCTCGGATTCCTTCTCGAACACGGCGGATTCATAGAGTTCTTCAACCGACCGCTGCCCCAGAAACCCCTCGGCCATCCCAAGAGATAAAATGACAAAAATCAATCCAAAAAAAAGCGCTGTCCTATTCATATTTTTCATGATGCACCTCCTATTGAAATATTCTCAGGAGGATTTTATCTCTCTTTATCCAGCTATGGATTTTAGTTGTGTTAAGATTTAAATGTGTTTTGATTGTAATCGCCTCAATCATTGAATATATATCCAATCCCTCTGACGCTTTGGATGAATTCCGGATTCGAAGGATCTTTCTCAATTTTCTGCCTCAAATGCACGATATGAGGATCTATTGTGCGGGGAGAGACAACCGCATCCTCCCATCCCTCATCCAAGAGATCATCTCTAGTAACAGTCTCTCCTCGGTGCTCGATGAGATACTTCAAGACCTTATATTCCGATAATGTCAAATGGAGTTTTTCACCAGCTCTTACGACTTCATGTTTCTTAAAGTCGACGGAAACGTCTCCGAATTCGAAGAAATCCAACCTTTCCTTTTCTCCATCCGTCCTTCTCAGAATGGCCTTCACACGAGCGACTAACTCCCGCGATCCCACAGGTTTGGTCACATAGTCATCCGCTCCAAGTTCCAAACCCATCACCTTATCGATTTCCTCTGTCCGGGCCGCTGTTAACATAAGGATGGGAGTGTTCTTTCCAGCTTCCCTGATCTTTTTGCAGACTTCAAAGCCGTTCAACATCGGCAGAAGAATATCAAGGATGATCAACCGAAAATCCAGTTGGAGGGCCAGTTTCAATCCCTCCATGCCATTCCCGGCAGTCAGCACTTGAAAACCTTCAAACTCCAGATCATCCTTAAGTCCCATAAGAACGAACTTGTCGTCTTCGACAATCAGTATTTTATTCATTCATCCACCCCTACCCTGAACAGGAAGTCTTACCCTGATTCTTGTTCCCTTCCCCCTGTTACTCTCCAGAGAAATCTCCCCGTCATGGGCCTTCACGATATGATCCACAAGGGTCAGGCCTATTCCACTCCCCTCAATATTTTTATCCTTAAGGTCTCGGGCTCTGTAGAATTTCTCGAACACCCTCTTCTGGTCATCCTTGCTTATCCCCAGCCCTTCATCTTCCACTTCAAAAAAAACAGATTTGTCTTCAGCCCAGACTTTGACGGAAATCTTTTTGCCGGCGTCGGAATATTTCAGTGCATTATCGAGGATATTGGATAGAACACGCGAAATCGCTTCCTGGTCCGCAGTGATGACAGGAATTTCGTCAGAGATATCGCAAATAATTGAAATATCCTGGGCTCGGGCCTGGTCTTGTAACCTTAAGACCACCTCCCTGGACAGAGCGGCTACCTCAGTTTCCTTGAAACGATATTCCTTCATGCCTGCCTCAATCTTCGAATAATCCAACATGTTCTCTACAAGGCGGCTCAAGCGTTCGCTTTCGCTGGTGATGGCCTCATAGTATTCTTGTTTTCTTTCGCTTTCTTTCACTCTACCCCTTTTCAGCATGTCCGCAAGATAACGGATAGATGTGAGCGGCGTCCTGAATTCATGAGATACTGTTGAAGCGAACTCGGATTTTAATTTGGCAACCTCCAATTCTTTCGCCGTACTCTTAATGGCAAAAAATCCACCAAAGAACAATGCGATTACTACAACAATCACTGAGAGGAGATACAGATTGCGTTTTTTAATAAAGTGTCTTTCTAAAGAGGTCGGGCTGTCTTGATAAACGCTAATTTTCCAGGGAAGAAAACTGTCGTCAAATACTTTGGTCAAGGCAGGCGGATTTGTCGAATCCTCATTTAGGCTCGAATTTCCTGCCAAGACAAAACCGGAAGCGTCCAGTACGTGGATAGACCAGCCCTCCTTTAGAGGGAGATTTTTGATCAGTCCTGGGATAGATCTATGTGTCAAAACCTCGGTATTGATTTGAAAAGCAATGTATTGATTATTCCCCAGGGATGCAAAGGATACTAAACAGAGCTCATCGTCAAATATCTCTGAGATATGAGAAAACATGCGGGAGTCTGCCCCGCTCACTGGTCTCTTTGCATGAATTAAAGGAACCACCTTTTGCATGAGATCATTTTTAACCTTTATGTCCAGCAGCACTTTTTTCTCAGAAGATTGAAGGCTGTCCCACTTTCTGATAAGTTCCTTCCCCTTCTCCGTTTTAGGCAGAGCATCTAAAGATACAGCTAACAGGTTTTTTACACGATCCCGATAAAAGTTGAACTGGTGGTCTGTCAGGGACCATTCAAAATTCAAAATTCTCTCATACAGATCAACAAATACTTCGTCTCCATCCAGTTTCTGTCCCGATTTCCACAGTGAATTTCCGATCTGATAGAGAGCCAAAATTCCCAGGGGAGCACCATCTGTACTGATCTCACTAGGATACTCGGAATGGATCACCCCATATATTCTCAATGACTCAGGAAAATTTCCGGCTTTCCTGTAGCATCTCGCCACACAATTCAAAAGCTGGGCACGGACAGTCTTGTCAGAAGAATCAGCCATTAGCCCTTTATAACTTTTTATGGCTTGAGGATAATTTTTCGATTGAAACTCAAACACTTGAGCACTCTGGAATAGGGGATTCGATTCATAGGCAGGTATGTCACTGACTGCAACCTGTCCTTCCTCCTGCCATAGATATAGAGAGGGGCTGAGTGGAAAATTGATTCCCCCCTTTCCATTGATAAAAAATATCTCTTTGATTAACTCCTCCCCATCAGATATCTTTCTGCAGAGCTCGAACAGCTCCGATTGACTACGCTGAGGCTCATCCCCATCCCAAAGGCTGACAAATCTGTCTTCGAGCGCCGATATCAAAGATATAATCTGCTCAGTGATGATCTCAGCACACTTCAGCTGCCCTTCTCTCCAATCCTTTTCATTAAGGAGTTTTTCCCTCTCTGCCTCCCTCAGGGCAGTAAGGGTGAGGAAGAGGCTCAAGATCATAATAGCTCCGCCAAATACAAAGATAGCCCTTTTTTTCCAATTCAAATTTATCTTCACTCTTTAACCCAGAAAAGGATCATCGAAATAAGCTGGTTTCAAAATCGGTATGGATCACCTCCACTTGCCTTGGAAAAGCTTATTATAGAGAATCGGAGATGTCAATTAAGCCGCCTCTTGTAATTTTATACATGACTTGACCAATTAAATGGTTGGGATTGTGTTATGAATCTGTTGAGATTCCATTTTGATTGGCTCACACATTCCGGTGAATAATCTGGAGACACCCTTGACACGGGGACAAAAGTGCTTCTTATTTTTCTTTGGGAAGGAAATTTTCCATTACCCAGATTTCAGCTTTGATCTGACCAGCAAAAAAGGCAATCTGTTTCCCGTCTGGATGAACCCGGACGTGAGTTATTCGGTCCATAGAGATGCCTAGTTTTTGGGGAGTTCCACCATCTACAGAAACTCGATAGAGATCGACCTCCTGGTCCTGCATTTCAGATTGTCCCATTCCGAAAATTATATAACGACCATCAGATGACCACACAGGAGATTGGAAATGGACTGTTTCTGGTGGCTTAATTCTCGTGATTTCACGCGGTTCGCCGCCTTTGGTAGGTAAAATTTTCATTACGGTCCCTTTTAAAGGTTTATCCCCGGAACAATATGCCAAGGATTTTCCATCAGGGGAAATTATCAGATTATATATATTTGATTCACTATGAATCTCTTTTTGTTGCTTAGTACTGAGGTCATATTCAAAAATTATATTTTTTTGCCCTTCGTTTTTCCTGTGATAGATTGTTTTGCCATCTGGTGCGAGTACAAATCCAGGCACGGGCATTCCATTTTCTTTTCTAAACAGAAAAGAAGTATCCCCAGTTGAAGTATTAATTGTGAATAAACCTGGTGGACCTTCCTTAGGTAAACCAGTTACAATTACTGAACTGCCATCAGGACACCAATACATTATTCTGCCAAAATTTCTCAATTCAGGAGTAAATACTTTTACTTTTCCTGATTTAAGGTTTTTAATACAGAGAACTTTGGAACCTACACGCTCTGGCCCTGGCTGACGCTTGGAAACATACGCCAGATATTTTCCATCAGGCGACCAGGCAGGTGAAGTATTAGAGCCCACAAAACTTGTGCTGGCTTTCTCTACAGGAGAGATTAGGATTCCCTTTTCTATATTGACCGAAGCAGTGTAGACATCTATCATCGAAGGATCAAACCCGTAGTACATGGCGCCTGTCTCTGTAAATCCCATTGACCAGATATTCCCGATATCTTTCCTTATGAGCACGGGCTCTCCATAGGATAATCCGTTTTCAACCTGCGTAGCCCACATATCAAGCTCCCCGGTTCGGTCGCTTAAAAAGAGAATGTACTTTCCATCAGGGCTCCATCCCAGGAGCGCATCATCTGCCGAATTTTCAACAAATGTAACCTCCTGACTTCCGTCTTTAGTAATTATGAAGATATCACGGTTCAAAGTATCTTTTTTCACCGGGAGGTCATAGACAATATAGTCCGCATTAGGTGAGAAGAAAGCATCGAATGGATAGAATTTTCCCAGCTTTTTGATGGTCTGCATCGAACCATCTTTTGTTGACAGCAGCCCTAGAAAGATAGTCTCATCATCTCCGGTAAAATAGGTGAGTATCTGTGTTCCATCCGGAGACCAGCGGAGAGGATGTGTGTATTCTGATTTGTTGTAGAGGATGTGCACTTTGGAATCTTCGAGTCCGTAAATGCGCAGGTCGAAAATATTGTCTTTAGAGTTGTACCAATTGCATGCTACTTTTTTACCATCAGGAGACCACACGGAAAAGAGCGCAAAATCCGAGGATTTCATCCATGAACCTTTGTCTGAAAGACGACGGCTTTTTTCAGCAGGCAGGTCTCTTATAGCAATATCGCCTGAATCCCAGTCTGTAAAGCAGATGTATCGGCCGTCAGGTGAAATTTCTCCAAGAATATCAAAAGCCGGTCCTGCTAGGACCTTTCGCATGGTAAATTCTCTGTCTTTTTTTCCTAATACTGCCTGGGTGCTCAAGAGGACAGCCAGTTTCTCCCTGGCTTTTTTGACCACATCGGCCTGTTCCGGGTAGCTGTCAATCACTTTCTGGAAAGCCTTCTGAGCTTCTTTCAGCCCAAGCTTTTCATAGCATAGACCGATCTGGAGTTGGGCCTTGGCTGCGACCTGTCGGTTGTCTGGAAATTGAACCAGAATTTTATTAAAAAGCTCGATAGCCCCTTTCAGATCTCCGTCCACATCCTTTTTAAAGAGAGCCGATTCATAGAGCTCTTCAGCAGATTGTTGAATGGCTGCATCATAGGCTGGAGACACCAGGACCAGGATAAATCCCAGCACTGAAATAAAGGATAAGATTTTTTTGGTTCCCATCATCAATCCTCCTCTAAGTTGGTTGTCTTTACCTTAGCAGCTTTTTCTTCTCTTTTGGTTAAGGCTGTGTTGCGATTCAGCTGTGATTTGATTGGGATCTCCTACCCTTCAAATTTATACCCTACGCCTCTCAAACTAACTATGTATTTTGGAGACTCGGGATTGTCTTCAATTTTTTTCCTTAAGTGAACAATATGAGGATCGATTGTCCGGGGAGACACGATGGCATCATCCCAGGCGTTCTGGAGGATGTTATCTCTAGTAACGACCTTCCCTCTGTTGTCGATCAGGAATTTTAGCAGCTTAAACTCCAGTGCGGTCAGGTAAATTTTTTTTCCCCTCCTGCTAATATTGTGGCTGGAAAAATTTACTGAAATATCTCCAAAAACATATTGATCTGGTTCCTTTTCATTTCTTATGGTTCTCCGCAGGATGGCTTTGACTCTAGCCACGAGTTCTCTCGATCCAATGGGTTTTGTGACGTAATCATCGGCACCGAGTTCCAGTCCTGTAACTTTGTCCATCTCTTCTGTTTTGGCCGCTGTCAGCATCAGGATGGGTGTATTTTTCCCGAATTCTCTGAGCTTTTTGCAGACTTCAAGTCCTGTTAAACCGGGCAGAAGTATATCCAGGATAATAATCTGAAAATCAGAATCCTGTGCCAGCTTTAATCCATCTTTTCCATCCATGGCAGTGGAGACCTTGTACCCTTCATATTCAAGATCATCTTTAAGGGCTGTGAGGATGGCCTTGTCGTCTTCCACGATTAAAATTTTATCCATTTTTTTCCTTCTTTAAATGAATGGGAAGTTTTATTGTTATTTTAGTTCCTTTTCCTTCTTTGCTTTCCAAGAAAACTTCTCCTCCATGGGCGCGGGCAGTGTGAGCTACAAGGGTCAATCCTATGCCGCTGCCTTTTATGGGGCTATCTTGAATACTTTCCGATCGGTAGAATTTTTCAAAGACCTTCTTTTGTTCTTGATCAGGAATTCCTTTTCCAAAATCTTCCACATCAAGAAAAACAAAATCCTCTTTTGAACGGGCACGGAGGATAATTTTCCGGCTGTTTCCAGAATACTTAGCGGCATTATCAAGCAGGTTGAGTAAAGCCCTGGTGAGGGCCTCTCTGTCACCTTTGATAAAGGGAAGGGACTCCTGGATATCGTTTTCAAGAACAAACTTATTATCCAGAAATTGTTTTTGGAAATGTACTTCCGCATCAGCCGCAATTTCAGCAATATCTGTCTGTTGAAAAGAGTATTTTTTCATTCCGGCTTCGATTTTTGAAAAATCGAGTGTGTTTTCTATTAGGCGCCCCAACCGTTTGCTTTCTTCGGTAATGGTATCATAATACTCCTGTTTTTTTTCTTCGTCCCTGACTCGTCCCCTTTGCAAAAGTTCGCCCAAATAGCGGATAGACATTATCGGTGTTCTGAACTCATGGGAGACAGTGGATACAAATTCCGATTGCATCCTGGCCAGTTTTAGTTCTTTTGCAGTACTGCGGATTGCCAAAAAGCCACCAAAAAAAAGAATGGAAATAACAGCTGCAGCGGTAAAAAGGTAAAGGTTCCTCTTTTGTTTGTACTGTCTTTCAGCAAAGCCCGGCACCTTTTCATAGATCGAGATGGTCCAGGGAAGAAAGTCCTGGTTTATGTTAACAGGCATAGAAATAATGGGTTGGATTTCATTGATTTCTTGGATGTCTTGGCCGGTTAACGGACGGCCTAAATGGTCAAAGAAGATGGCGGTGCCATTATCTAAAGCCGGAATCTGTTCGAGGATATTTGGGATCACTTGGTTAATGAAATAGTCCGTGTCATAAATGAAGGCATAGAGGGAGTCCGGATTTACAGCTTTAAATGCGAAAAGATAGGATTTATTTTCAAGGATTTCAGAAAATCTAAAAAAACCATTGGATTTTGTTCTTGGGTCAGATGAAATTTCTTTTATTTCCGGAATTAAATTTTCAACTATCAGCTCAATCTGGTTCATCCTTTGTGTCCAGTCTTCTTCGAGTTGTAAGAATTCTGCCCACTTTTGTTCGAGAGCATCTCCATCGATATCCTCGGAAGTTTTTTCCTTCATGGCTTGAATCAGATCTTTTGTTTTGTTGAGATAGATATCGAATTGAGGTTTTGTCAATGACCAGCGCGGTTTAAATAGATCTTCAAGAAGATTAAAGAGCTGGACGCAACTTTTCTCAAATTTGCCGAGTTCAAAAAGACTTTTCCCGGCTTGGAAATCGGCGATAATCCCAAAGGGAACTCCGCTCGGATTTGTGATTTCAGAATAATTTTGAGCTAGTCTGTCATAAACTTTGACAGCTTCGTCAGGATTTTTTGCTTTCAGAAAGCATCGACTGATAGCGTTGAGCAGAGTGGCCTTATCAAGATTGTTTTTTGCTGATACAAATAGATTTTGATAAGCCAAAATGGCTTTAGAGTAGGCCGCACTTGTGAATTCAAGTGTTTCGGCCTGTTTAAAGAGGGGATTGATGTCAAGTCCTTGAGACAGGAAGGATAGCTGTGCGTTTCCCGAGAGAATATAAAGAGGTTGAAAAAGGGGAAAAGAAACGCCGTTTTTGTCTGAAATAAAAAATGCCTCCGCAATGAGGGCTTCCTCTCTCTGTATCTGGGCGAAAAGCCCAAGGAGCTCTTTTGAGTTAGATGAGGTAGGAAAAGATTGAATGTGCTGGTTTATCTTTGATTCAAATTCATTGAGGATTGTTTTGATCTGGGCTGAGATAGAATCAGCCGCTGTTTGAAAGCCCTCTTTAATTTCATTTTCTCTGACAAGTTTTTCTCTTCCAACTTCCCGTATGGCAAAGACGGCTAGGACGATACACAATAAAAGTAGCGTTGAAGTAAAGACAATAAGAGCGCTTCTTTGCCATCTCAATTTGATGTTCATGAGGATAAGCTTTATCTTTAAGTGATTATTATATCAAACACTGTTGTATACAAGGGCATATATCCAAATCCAATAAAATCAGTATATTTTTTTACGAAAACTGATGTGTTGAGATTACGTTGCGATTCTGTTGTGTTTTAAAGAGGAAGGAGAAGTTGAGGGACGGTTTTGTTTTAAAGTGACTTGCCCCCCAAAACAGACCTCTCCCCGCGTGACAAATGAGTGACAAATTCGATTGAAATATGCTGAAAATATGGTAAAGGGACTGAAAGGAAAACTAAATGTAAGTCACTGATAATAC
>SDBU01002469.1_pt1 | contig 24507 bp, 17 predicted proteins | sample 2277071 | NCBI WGS metagenome assembly SDBU01 (sample SAMN10397929, study PRJNA504765) | marine sediment metagenome | isolation source: marine sediment core GS08_GC12, 126 cmbsf | place: Arctic Ocean: Gakkel Ridge, Loki's castle | collected 2008
GCGCGATCTGGTCGAGTTCCTCGACCAGCGGCTTGAGGACTACGGCTGCGTTATTCTGGCCAACGTGCCCGCCCCGACCGAGTTGTGGATGGACCCGCTGCGCCGTTACGTCCTGGGCGGAGGTGGGTTGATCATATTCGCCGGCGACCACGTGGACTCGCGGGCCTACAACGCTGCGTTCGCCGGAAGCCAGGAGGAAGTCCTCCTGCCGGCCCTCTTAGGAGAGGTGCGTGACTCGACGGAGAGCGGAGCCGAGGGCGGATTCCGCATCCGCCGTCTGGACCGGCAGCACCCCGTCTTCCGCAGCCTGGCTGAAGCCATAGACACCCATGCAGGCCGCGTGAAGCGTTTCCTGGCCACCACGCCGCACACGGAGGGCGGTGGAGGGGCGCTGGCCGATCTGGACGCCGGGCCCCTATTCCTGGAGAAGAAAGCGGGAGCAGGCACCGTCATCCTCTGCACGAGCGCCGCGGACCTGGACTGGAGCAACCTTGCTGCTCGGTCCTTCTTTCTGCCCGTCCTTCATCAGATGGTCTACTACGTGAGCCGGTCCGCGACGCGCGGCCACAGCGTCACAGTGGGCATGCCGTACACGCTGGAACTCCCGCCGTCGGACGCGCCGGTAGAGGTCAAGGTTTTCGGCCCGCAACAACAAGACCCGACGGGCGCGGCCGCCTCGCCGGGCGCGGAACGGGAAGGCGACGAGGAACCCCTGGCCGTGCTGGTCGCTGACGAAGGCGCCCACAAGGTCACTTTCCGCGGGACCCGGCGTCCCGGAATCTACCGGGCGACCTACACCATGGGGAACCAGGAGCACACGCGCCTCTTCGCCGTCAACGTGGAGAGCCGCGAGAGCGAATTGGACAGGATCGAACCGCCAGAAGCACAGCGGGTGCTCGGCGCGCCCAACTCGCAGGTCGTGTCCGACCCGGAACGGCTGGCGTCGCTGGTGCGGCGCGAACGCGAGGGCCTGCCCTTATGGAACCACCTGTTCGCGCTGGCCATACTTCTGGCTGTTGCCGAGAGCTTCGTCGGCAACGCGATGCTGAAGCATTGAAGATGCGGGACGAGAGATGAAACACTGGGAGATAGCCTTCACAGGCAGATGGTCGCCGGTGCTGATACTGGTCGGCGGCGCGGCGGCCGCGCTCGTGGCCTACCTCTTCTACCGGCGCAAGAGTGCCCACCTGTCCGGCGCGAGCCTGTCGGCGCTGGCCGGTCTGCGCACCCTCGCGATCCTTATCGTAACGTTGTTCCTGTTGCAGCCCGTGCTGCGGCTGACGCGCACTGAACTGACCCGCGCCACTGTGGCGGTCCTCGTGGACTCCTCTGAGAGCATGGGCATCAAGGACAGCGCGGGGGATCGTTCCAGGCTGGAAGCCAGCAAGGAGGTGCTTTCCCGCCCGCCGAATGCAATCCTGGAACGACTGGCCCGCACGCAGAACGTGCGACTGTTCGCCTTCGGCACGGTCACCGCCGAACTTGCGGACGCGGAGCGCCTGGGCGAGCTTCGTCCCGAGCACAAGGCCACCGCCATTGGCCAGGCCCTCAAAGACATCGTCAAGGAGACCCGACAAGAGGAGCTTGCAGGCATCGTCCTGCTGACCGACGGCGTCTCAACCTACGGCGACGACCCCGAACAGGTGGCGCGGACCCTGGGCGTGCCGGTCTTTCCGGTCGCGCTGGGCGGCAGGATCGGGCAACGCGGCCGGTTCCACGACGTGGGCATCGCGCGTGTGCCGCAGAATCCCCGCTTCATTGTCGATAACGAAGCTGCCGTGAGAGTGGAACTCGCGCACGCGGGCCTGCGGAAGTTCACAAGCGAGGAACGCAGACTCGAGCTTCGCCTGCTGGAAGGCGAAGGAACGCTGGCCGTCGAGACCGTCGAGTTTCCCGCCAAGGACGGCACGTTGGAAAAGGAATTGAAGTTCGTGCCGAAACGTGTCGGCGTCCACAGGCTGCGCGTCTCCGTGGATTCACTGCCCGACGAGACGGTGACCGAGAACAACAGCCGCATCTTCACGGTCCAGGTGACCGACCCGCGCATACGCGTCTTGATCGTCGAGGGGGCGGTCCGCAGCGAGTACCGGTTCCTGCGCCGCGTCCTGGAAAGCGACCCCAACCTGGAAGTCACGGCCGTCGTCAAACTGAGCGGCAAGCGTTATCTCGTGCAAGGCGTCGAGCCCGGCCTGGACCTGAGCCGCGGACTTCCCGCGAGCGAGGAAGATTACGGCAGGTTCGACATCGTGATCCTGGGCGACATCGGGCGCGAGGAGTTCACGGGGTTGCAGCTCGAATACCTGAAGCAGTTCGTTGACAGCGGGGGTGCGCTGCTGGCCCTGGGAGGATACCATGCCTTCGGCGCCGGCGGATACGCAGACAGCCCTCTGGCCGACGCGCTGCCCGTCACGATGGGCGGCGAGGGCGACGGCCACGTGGAGGAGCCTTTCCTGCCGGCCCTGACCAGCGACGGCAAGACCCACCCCGTCTTCACCGGCTGCCAGGAGTTCTTCGACGGCCCGCAGGCCGGATGCACCCTCGACGGCGCGAACAAGGTGACGGGCACCAAACCGGGCGCCCAGGTGCTCGCAACGCACCCTACCCAGCTCGCGGGCACGCAGCCGATGCCCGTGGTGGCCGTCCAGTCCTACGGTTCAGGACGCGTGATGGCCATGACAGCCGATACGACCTGGAAATGGAAGTTCCAGGTCGAGGCCCGCGGCATGGACTCGCCCTATTACAGGTTCTGGCGTCAGTCCGTGCGCTGGCTGGCCGGGAGAGAAGAGGAGAGAGTGGCCCCCGACCAGTTGGTCAGCGCGTGGACGGCCCGCATCGAATCTGAACCGGGCGAGCCGGTCGTGCTCAGGGCGCGGGTGAAGAACCAGGACAACGATCCCGAAGACAACGCAACGGTCGAGGTCAGAATCACCTACCCGATCGCCATCACCAGGGAGGGCCAGGATGGGCAGGAGATGACGGAGACGGAGACGACCGTCCCGCTCGAACTGCTGCCCTTGAGCATGGGTGAGTACCAGGCATCCTGGCTGCCGCCGGCCAGCGGCCTCTACCGCGCCACCGCCAGCGCGCGGAACGAGCAGGGCGAGCTGGGAACGGCGCAACTCGAATTCGTTGTGGGCCAGGTGGCGTCGGAGTTCGACCGCGTGGACGTGGCCGAGGAGACTCTGCGCTCTCTGGCAAACCAGACCGGCGGCACCTACCACACGCTGGCGACCGCCGGGAAGATCCCTGACGAACTCGAACAGCGCCGCAGCCTCGTGGCCCACAGGGAGGAAAGGCACTTGTGGAACACGCCGTGGTTCTTCACGGTCTTCCTGGCGTGCGTGACGGCGGAGTGGATACTGAGGAAAAGGCGAGGGCTGAACTGATGGCCGGATTGGTCCCGCAGGCACGACGTGGTACAATGAAAGGGCAAGGACAGGAGCAGAGCACCGGAATGAGCGTCCGGGAACTGACATCAGCAGCGAAGTGGGCGGCCTTGATGCTGGCGATGCTGGCCCATGCGGTCTGCGCCGTCGAATGGCTTCCGGCCGTTGTGGAACTGAGCGACGGATCAAGCGTCCGGGGCCGCGCCCACATCACGGACGACAAGATCATCATCCACAATGAAGCCCAGCAGCGCCGCTATTCCATCCGCACGGCCGAGATGGCAAGACTGGAAAACGCCATCGAAGAGCAGAGCATGGAACCCAAATGGCTCTTCCGGGAAAGCGGCCTCGACGACAAAGTGTACACCGGCGAATACTTCCCCGTTCGCCATTACCTGACGCGCGTGACCTTCCATGACGGCCGACAGCTCACCGGACACATCATCGCGAAGACCCTTTACGTCGAGAGCGACGGAACGAGGCGTCGCTTCATATTGCGGCGCAAAGCCGAAGGCAAGGTGGGTGAAACGCTCGAAGACCTTCTTTACGTCTGCTCGATAGTCTTCACGGCAGAGGGGGCGGGCGCGCGCGGCACCATCGAGGGGACGCTGCTGCTGCCGCCGGGAGAGAAACTGCAAAAGGTGTTGGCCATCAACCGCGAGAAGCTGTTCTCCATCGTCGCCGACGCCAATCCGCTTTCCGGCACGTTCCGCGTCCCCGATTGCACCGAAGGCGTCTACGACCTGGTTGTCATAACCGACCGGACCGTTTACGTGTATTCCAGCCGCGAGCAGGACGCCGACTGCCGGCGCCTGGATGTCCCCGCGGTGGCGGAAGTCCAGTCATGGGTGGACAAGCTTCGGGATTTCTTCCACACGCAGCAGATCGTTTACGCGGCCGGCAACGAGAAGCGCCTCTTCGCCCTTGTCCGCAAAGAGCGGCACGGCGGCACGACGCTCCAGGGCGCCGCGCTGATCCGCAGGTGCGACGTGTGGGCGATGCACAAACCCCGCGAGCAATGGCAGATCGAGAAGCGCTTCTACGTCTACCGCCTCGTGAGCGAAACCCCCACGCTGAAGCGCAGAGAAATCGTGATCAGCCCCGCGCTGGGCGGGCACCGCATCTCGGCACAGGTTAGCACCATCGAACCCGAGATCAAACTGGGCCCGAACACGGAGAAGCCCATCCCACCTGCGGCTCCCGCCGAACGGAAACCGCCGCGGGCCGCCCCGGAGGAGCCGGACAGTGGTAACTGAGAGCCAACAAAGCGAGGGCGCGATGGGGCACGTCTATCGCCTGATAGACAGGTCCCGCGCAACCTGGCGGCTTGTTGACACGCTGGACGGGGCGCTGAAGAGCTTCATCGTCGTGGGAGGCGGTCTGATCCTCGGCTTTGTGGCCGACAACTTGCTGCACCTGCCCGGGCCCGCCCGGATGGCCTTCGGGCTGGCGCTGTTGGGCGCGTTGACCTTCATGCTGCTGAGATTCGTGCTGTACCCGCTGCTCCGGCCGGTGACGGACGAGATGGTGGCCGCCCACATCGAGGCCGATTTCCCCCAACTCGACAACCGCGTCATCAACACCGTGCTGCTGGCCAAGGAGAAGTTCAAGCCCTCCCTCACGCGGCAGATGGTGGACTCGCAGATCCGGCAGACGGCCCAACACATCAGGGACAGCAGCCTGCGCCGCCCCGCCAAACGGCGGCGCTTGTGGAAATCCGGACGCTGGTCCCTCGCCCTGGCCGCGGTCGTGGTGCTCTACGGGGCGCTGTTCTCGGAGCACCTGGCCAACGCGTTCTTCAGGTTCGTCTACCCCTACCGATACATCGCTCCCATCACGGACACGCGCCTGGAGGTCAGCCCCGGCGATACCGACTGTCTGCAAGGGGATTCCCTGCGCATCGAGGCCCGCGTCAGCGGAGTGCTGCCCGAGAGCGCACGCATACACACCGAAGGCAGCGACGGCACACGGACCGACGACACAATGGCCTTCGAGGGAAACGCCTTCACCTGCGAGTTCGTCAACGTGCAGCACGACTTCACCTATCGCATCAAGGCGGGCGATGCGGCCACGCGACGTTACACCGTCACGGTGCGCGACCGGCCGGACATCGAAGAGTTGGAACTCACCTATCACTACCCGGACTACACGGGCCTTGCCGATTACACGGAGGAGAACGCGACGGGCGATATCCGCGCTCCCCTCGGCACTGCCGCCCGCCTCATGCTGAAGGCGGACAGGCCCCTGCGCAGCGGCCATCTGGCTGTGGGCTACCTGACCGGCGGAGAAGAAGGGCCCGCCTCCGAGGTCCTGCCCTTGCTGCGCACGGGCGACGGCCGGATGGCGGGCGAGATTCCCATTGAACGCAGCGGCCAGTATACGATCAACATCCTCGACGACGCCGGCATCCCGAACATCCCCCGGGTGCGCCGAATCGAGGCCATGCCGGACGCGCCGCCCAGAGTCGTCTTCGTCGAACCTGCCAGGGACATCGCAGTGGCGCCCGACGGCAAGGTGGCCCTGCTGGCCAGCGCGGAAGACGACTTCTGCCTGCGCGAACTCCACCTCTTGCTCCAGTGGAAGGCGGGCACCGACTGGGAACGGCATCGCAGTTGGGAATACGAAGGCCGGACGCGGACCGCGCGCGAAGGCTGCGTGCTCGACATAAAAGAGATGGGCCTGAAGGTCGGCGACGCGCTGGCCTACTACATGCAGGCCAACGACGGGCTGCGCCGCGAAGGCGAAGGCGTCGGCCGGAGCCGCGTCTACCACATCCGGGTGGTCGATGCCGAAGCGGCCCGGAGGTCAGCCGAGGAGGAGCGCGAAGCCCTCAGGGACGTGATCAAGAAGCTGATCGAACTGCAGAAGGCGAACCTGGAAGCGACACGGGCCGTGGCCAACTGGGCCGCAGATGCCGACGAACTCAATCTGCAGGACCAGCAAAGGGGCAGCGACTTCGGCGCAAGGACCGGCGCACTGATCGTGGCAGAAGAGGACATCCACGCGCACGCCAGCACGGCAGCCGCGGCTCACTCCGGCCAGGACGGCTCGCGCATGGCCGAGGCACTTGGTCGCATCGCAGCCGGGCCCGTCACACGCGCGATCGAACTGCTCAGACACCTTGCCGCCGCCCCCGACGGCGGCTCGATCCAACTCCGCACGGGCGTCGCCGCGCACAAGGAGTCCGAGATAGTCGAGCTGCTCGAACAACTGCTTGAGGATCCCGCCGCCACCCTCGCGAGGTTGCTTCAGGCAGAGGGAAGGAGCGAGGAGCTGTCCGATCGGCTGGAAGAAGTGACCGATGGCGAGCAACTCGCCGAGAGACTGCTCGAATCCATCAGAGACTTCCAGGAGGAACAGAAACGCGTGATTGACCTGTCCAACCAGCTCGGCGAGAAGCTGGTGGACGACTTCACCGACGAGGACGAAGGCACCCTTAAGGACATCATAGACACCGAAAAGGAATGGGCGAAGTTCTTCCAGGAGATCGCCACCGACTTGAGCAAACTGCCGCCGCAGGACCACTCGCTGGCCACCCAGGCAAAGGAGGTCCTGGAAGTGTACAGCGAGATTCAGCAGGCGATTGAAGAGGCCGAGCGCCAGGTCATCGAGTTGGCCGTGCCGCATGAGCAAGCCGGCCTCGAACTGGCCGAGCAGATAGAGACCAACCTCGAAAAATGGCTTATGGAGACTAAGGACAACCAGCTCTGGTCCATGGAAGATCCGCTGGAGGACTACGAGGTGCCAATGACGGAGCTGCCGGACGAACTCCAGGACCTGATCGGCGACCTGGTCGAGCAAGAAGAGGACATGCAGGAGCAGTTCGACGACGTCACCAGCGGCTGGTTCGACAGCCTGGACATCGGCGCCGGATGGGACACGATGGACGGCCCCATCAGCAACATGTCCGCCAAGGGCGCCACCGGCAACCGCCTGCCCAACACGCAGGAGGTCGGCGGGCGAAGCGGCGAAGGCCGAACGGGCAAGTCCAGCGGACAGTTCGTCGAAGAGGTGGCGACCGGCAAGGGGGGCCGCCAGACGCCCAGCCGGCTCACCCCCGACCCCTTCGAGGCAGGCTGGGTGGAAGACCTCAGCGGCGAAGCCCCCACCGGTGCGACGGGCGGCGGCAAGGTGAGCGGCCAGGGCGCCGAGGGATTCCAGGGGCCCACGCCTCCCCCCCTCCAGCAAAGGCTGAAACGAATGGCCGTGCAGCAGCAGGAGTTGATAGACAACGCAAGGCGCCTGGACTACGGCCTGAAGAAATACCGCCATCCGCGTGGCAGACTGCCGCAAACCGTCGAATTGATGGAGGCCCAAAGGGACTCCCTCGAGCGGGGGGAACTGAGCACCTTCGGCGCACACCAGCGCATCGTGCTGTCGAACCTGCGCGAACTCAAGGAACTCTCGGAGATACAAAAGCAGATCTGGCGCGACCGCAGTGCCCTGCTGCCCAAGCAACTGCGCGAGGAGATCGCCAGCGCCCAGAACGAAAAGGTCCCTGAGCAATACCGTGAAATGGTGAGGAACTACTTCCGGGCACTCTCAGAGGCCGGCACGCCGCGACGATGATAGAGCGCCGCGCCCAAGCAGGTGTGAGGGCGGTTCGCGAACCGCCCCTACGAGAACGGTCTCGGCACAAACGGGTCGGCGCCGTGCACAAGCAGGTGTAGGGGCGGTTCGCGAACCGCCCCCGACGAGAACGGTCTCGGCACGGTTGAAGGCATGTCCAGCATGAGAACAACATCCCGTTGGGTTCCCCTGCTCGCGGTCGCGCTGCTCGTGATGGGCGCCGGCCATGGTCCCGAGCCATCGGAGAAGAAGAAGCAGGAAGCTCAGCTCCTCGCGCCGGACGGCGTGCCTTACGACAACAAAAGCTCCTTCGACGTCATGCAGATGAAGGCGCTGACCGGCAACCTTCTTCAGAACGGCAGCTTCGAGACGGGGCGCTACTGGCCCTACGGCTGGCAGGCAACCGACGGGTTGACGATGTTCTGGGACGGGGGCGGCACCGACGGCAAGCGCTGCCTGCGCATCTATACCGACGTGCTGGACGCCCAGTGGAAGGCGCGCGAGACAGAGGTCCGCGCCGCCGTGGACGATGCCTCACGCCGCACCAGAGGCAACCCCCAGTCCCTGCCCCGCAACCCGATCCCCGCCGCGCCCGAACGCATTCCCACCAGCCCGCCCTACTACGATACCGTCGCCGGCCTGCACGGCGTCCACTACCGCAGCCATTACGTCACCTGTAAGCCGGGCGCCATCTACCGGTTCAGCGTGGACGCGCGCACCGACGCCGAAGGCGAACCCAAAGTCTTCATCAAGGGATTCTTCGATCAGAAGATGAAGACGGCGGACGGCTACCAGACCGTCCGGCGAGACGCCTACCGGGCGCCCATATTCCTGGACCCCTGCGACGACCAGTGGCGGCGCTACGCACGGACCTTCCACCCCTCCAGGAGCAAGAGCACCCTCGACGGCAAGCCCGTGAAGACCGAACACCTCCAGGTCCAGATCTACGCCTACTGGAAGCCGGGCAATTACTACTTCGACAACGTCCGCCTGGACATCGTCGGGATGGAAGAGCCCGAGGAGGAAAAGAAAGCCGAGGAGCCCGGAAAGCCGGAGCCCGCCGAGAAGAAGGAAACCCCGAAACTTGGCGAGGACGAATTCCCCGTCTTCGACCCCTGAGGACCCAGCGATGCGCAATCCCCCGGTGCAGGCTCGTGCGGCCGTCCTCGCCGTCATGCTGCTGGTGACGGCCTGCGGGGCGGCGCACGGGCAGGGGTGGCCCCCCTGGTGGGACGGGATGTGGCGCCACCGTAAGCTGGTCCGACTCGATGGCGGCCAACCGCAGCGCATCGGCGCGCGGCTCTGGGTGCACATCGGCAAGGACGCCGACAGCGGCGGCCGGGACATACGGGTGATCGGGCCGGACGGCGAGCCGGTGAGCTTCGGCATCATGCACGCCACGGCGGAGGGCAGATACCTGCTCGCTTTCCAGACGCCGGCCTCCTCGGGGGCCTACGCCGTTTACTACGACAACCCCCGGGCAGGGCCGATCAATCCGAACCCGCCCCAGGCCGGTTTGCTCTACGAGACGCGCCCGATCCCCCAGGGAGCCAACCCGAGCAGTTGGCACGCCGCCCAGGCTACCCTTAGCACTGCCGGACCGCCCTCGGGGGCCGAGTTCTGGCAGCGGGTCTTCGACGCCTTCAACCCGTTCGGCCCTCAGTCCGACTACATCGCCACCTATCGCGGACACATCCGGATCCCCAGGGCGGGACATTGGGGTTTCGCCACGGTGAGCAATCATTCCTCGTTCCTGCTGGTGGACGGCCAACTGGTCACTGAGTGGGTCGGCAGGCACAACATACGCCGGGGGCGCCGGGGGGAGCACAGCGGCAGCATCTATCTGGACAGAGGCATACACAGCTTCTATTACGTGCACTTCGCCTACGGTGCGGGCTCGCGCGGGCTCGCCGCCTGGCAGCCCCCGGACACGGAGCGGTGGCTCGTCATCCCGGAGCCGGCCTTCCTCCCTCTGCGCGCGGCCCACGTCTACGAGTCCGAAAGGTACGACCAGCCCATCTGCGCCGACTTCACGGTCGCGCCCAAGAGCTACTGCGAAGCGGGAAAGGCCAGGATGGTGACCGTGCACTTCTCGTCCACCAGCACTACGACCGCAGGCAACCTGATAGACCGCTATCAGTGGGACTTCGGGGACGGCCAGGTCTCCGACGCTCCCCGGCCCGATCATGTATTCCTGGCCCCGGGCACCTATACAGTCACACTGTCCGTCACGAACACCGAAGGGGACCGAACGTGGTGCACCAAGACCGTCAAGGCCGAGCCCATCTGGAACGACCTGGACTTCCGACGACACAAGCTGGAGAAGTTCTGGCAGGTGGTGCGCAACTACCGAATTGAGGCCCTGCCCACGCCCTCCCTGCTGGCCATCTGGGAACTCGCCAAGAACATAGAGCACAAAGAGACGGCCTCCGAAGCGGCGCTGGAGCTGGACGGCCGCCGCCACGAACTGACGCCCGTGCAGTTCTACGACGTGGCCATGGACATCGGCCACTACTACCAGGAAGTGGAGGTGCGCCCGGACCGGGCGGAGCAGTACTTCCGGCTGGCGCACCAGAGCGTGCCGGAATCGGACGGATTGCGCAGGTTCAAGGCGCGGTTCGCGCTCTGCGACCACTACTTCTACCAGATGGAAGAGCCCGAGAAGGCCAGGGGCGAATACGAGAAGCTGCGAGCCGATTTTCCCCGGACCGATCCCCGGGGCCGCCGTACGGCCCTGATACGCATCGGCGATACCTATCGCAGCGAAGGCAACGCCGCGGCCGCCCTGGAGCGCTACGCCGAGGCCGAGAGCGACGCGGCCTACCAGCCGGACAAACCGAGGGCCATGGTCGTCGGAAGCGGCCTCCAGCAGACCGAGTCCTACCTGCTAGCGGGCAACGCGGACGTCGCGCTGGAAAAGCTGGACGAACTACTCGACCACTATCCCACCATGCGGCTGGAAGGGGAGCCGACGCTGCTGCGGCTGCGGGCCCATTTGCTCAAAGGTGACTTCAAAGGGGCCAAGAAAGAGGCGGACACCTTCATCGCCATATCGAAGGACCCCAACTCCCTGCCGGCGGTTCACATAGAGGGCGCCGAGGCGTGCATTGAACTGGGCCTGACAGAAGAGGCGGTTGCCCACTACCGGACCGTGCTTGATGATTTCCCCGAGTCGCCCCAGGTCCCGGACGCCGAGAACGGCCTCCGCCGGCTGGGGGAGTAGGGCCTACTGAAGCGCCCCGGCAATGAGGGCCACGCCGGCCTCGGGCGACGGCATGAAGAAGACGGCGGCGAAGTGGCGGCCCTCGCTGCCCATCACGCAATAGCTCCCGTCCGCCCCCTTGAAGGCGTCCAACGGCTGCCCGCTGACCGGCTCTTCACCCCACCCGGACCTGACCTCTGCCAGGCGTGAGACGGCCTCGCGGGCCCTCGTCGCACTGGCGTGTTCGACAAGGAGCAGGCCCGCCGGATTGCCCCCTGCCCCCGCCAGATCGTAGATGCCGTACGCCGCCACTGCGCCGTCAGCGATGCCGAAGATGCCGTCCGGGATGAAGTCTTCCGCCAGGCGGAGGTCGAACAGCGCCATTTCGTCGCGCATGAAGACCACGCTGGCAGCGGCCAGCCCGTCCGTGGGAAGTCTGCGACATATCTCCGGCCGGGCGGCCGGACCCTCACCCAGCGCCTCCAGGGCCTCCAGGGCCGCCGTAGCCAGAAGGCGAACCTGCTCCGGCGGCGTCTCGGTCATGTCGAGGACGCAAACCATGAACCGTCCGCGCCGGGCCCACAGGTAGCTGCCGAGCATGCTGCCTTCGTCCCCCACTGCCAGGGGCTCGCCCTGCCGGTCCTTCGCAAAGGCACCGAAAGCGTCGTCGCTGGTCTCGAATTCCCACAGGTCCGCCTTCACCTGGCTGGCGCCGTCCGTATACTTCGCCATGGTAACCCGGATGAAGCCGAAGGTCAGGTAAGGGTCGGCGCCGCCGTTGATGTAGTCGAACAGCTCATCGGGGCCCTCGTACGTCACCTTCTCGCCGGCGATGCGCAGGCTGCCTGACTCGGTCGGCAGGGCTTGTTCGGTGAGCGGCGGCCCTGCCGGCTCGGGGGCAAGGGCCGGCGCCAGCTCCCTGAACCCGCCGGTGACGCGGATCGCCGCCTTCCCCCGCAAGGGGCAGACGGCCTCGCAGTAACCGCAGCCCACGCAGACTTCCTCGCGCACGTAAGGGAGCCGTAGTTCTTGTCCTTCGACGTAGACGTGACGGAACTGAATGGCCTTGCCCGGCACAGGACAGACTTCCTCGCAGACGCCGCAGTTGTGCTCGTCCGCCACGAATCCGGCCTCGTCGCACCTCTGGTCGCCTCGCCAGGGGATGCAGCGGGTCGTGTCAAGGAAGGCGAGCCCCATGGCCGTCTCGTGCTTCTCGGCCAGCGTGAAGGGGGGGATGGCGCCCGACGGACAGACTTGCGCGCACACGTCGCAGTTGTATTCGCAGTATCCGGGCCGGGGCGACAGCTTCGGCGTCCACAGCGATTCAATGCCCGCCTCCAGGCCGGCAGGTTGGATCGCCTGATTGGGACACGCCCTCATGCACTGCCCGCAACGCAGGCACTTGCTCAGGAATACGTCCAGGTCGCGCCCGGCAAGCGGCGGCCGGATCAACGGGTCGCCCTTGGCGTGCTCCCAGGCGGGGCGGATCCGCAGCACCGGGTATGCCACCGCCCCTGCCGCCACCGAGGCCACTATGCCCCGGCGGGTCAGGTCCACCTCCCTCTTCTGCTCCGCCGGCGTCGCACCGAAGAAGCTGACGGCCTGCACCGGACAGACCGCCTGGCAGTGCAGGCAGAGGGTGCACTCGCCGTTGAGCGTCTGGTGGCCGTCCCGCGATATGCAACCCAGCGGGCAAGCGTCGGCGCACCGTCCGCACTCGATGCACGCCTCGCTCACGGATCGCTTGGTGACGGCCGGCTTTGCAGCCAGCGCGTAGAGGGCGCCGAGAGGACACAGGTAACGGCACCAGAACCGGCGGCGCAGCAATCCCAACCCCAACAGGCACAGCAGCACGACCAGCGTCAGAACGTGAAGCTGGAAGACCGGATCCGTGTGAACCAGCAGCGCCTGCCGCACGGCTGCGCTCCCCGCGGCCCAACCCAGGGCCCCGAATGTCGCCACCAGCGCATGTGCGACGTAGGAATGAATCACCAGCACGTAGCTGCGCACGGCGATACTGAGAGCGTCCAGAAGCCCGAAGAACGAAATCCCCAGGAACGCGCCGAGCAGGGAAGCGACCAGCAGGTAGTACTTGAACCGCCGGCCGGCCAGGTGCTCGAACTTGGGCCCGTCGTCCTTTGCCGGGCCGACGTCATCGGCCTGGTGCCGACGCGATTCCTTGCCCCGGAAGCGAGCAATGAGACTGTCAGCAATGTCGAGCGTGGCGCCAAGCGGGCACAGCCAACCGCAGAAGAAGCGACCCAGCACCAGGGCGGCAACCAGAAGCACGGCAGCGGGCCAGAAACTCCCCATCAGCTGCCACGCCGAAATGGAGGCGCCAAGGCCGCTTAACGGACTGAGCCGCATCAGCCAGTCGCCCCGCCATTGCGACAAGGCCAGCGCCGGCATGCGCGCAATGAAGACCAGGAACAGAAGGAACGCTACCGTCTGCACCACGCGCCGAACCCGTCGGGGCCAGAGCTGCCTCTTCTTCGCCACCGATTCCGCCCTATCCTGATGCAACGAACAGGCGGTCGCCGTTGCGCCGCCACATGAAATGTACAGCAGCGCGCACCACACGTCAAACGCAGCCTCCAGCTATCCTGCGCGCTCCCACGGCGAGCCCCGTGTAGCTCAGGCGCCCTCGCCTGAGGCTGTAGTAAGCCCCGCAGGGGCGTCGCAGAGATAGCCACGGGCCCGCCCGAACCGGGGGAACTGCCTGTTCCTTGGCAGAACGGCTTGACATGCAAACTAGTTTGTGATACAAACCACGCATGCTTCTTGTTGGACACGGATGGCAGGATCACACTCGAAAGGAACGCGAAGATGCCGCGCGAAGGGAATGACTCGAAAGCCAATGAGTACGACGAACTCAAGGAGATTCCGAAGTGGGCCCGCCGGTACGCTCAGAATAGAACCGTTCCGGTGCTGGTTATCCTTGGGGTTTCCCTGCTGGGATCTGGAGTTTTCGCAGGTCTGGGCTTTCTCATTGTCTGGGCTGCAATCAACAACCAGCGTGTGCTCGCAGGCGCCTCTGCTGTGCTCTTGAGCGGTTTTACAGTGTGGTGGATGTGGTTCGCATTCGTCGGCGCCTCGCGCATAATCCAACGCATCAGCGAACGCCTCTACAGGGGCGAAGGAAACGTTTCGATGCAAGGAACGGCAGAGCCCTGCCTGCAAGGGCCGCCCCGTCTTGTCGCGTTCCTTCTCGCTTTCTGCGTAATGGCCCACGTATTGCTTGGCCTGGTGGGACTGTTGCAGATCGAGTACATGCAGCCCGTCTCCGCCCTGTACATGGTCCCGTTCATGGCGTACCTGTCGGTCAAGATGCGAGGCGTCGGGAGCCCCTTCATGCTGTTGTGGCCTCTGCTTTACGGGTTGCACGCCATCCTCCTTGTCGCGGGAGCCCCGATCTACTTCAGGGGCGTTTACACTATGCTGAACATCTTCATTCCGACGGCGGGTTACGGCTTCCTCGCCGCTCTGACCGGTCACGTCTACAGTCGAGTGGCCCTTCGGCGACTGCGGCAGCTCGCAGCCAGCTCCGAGTCGTCGAACAACGCTGCGGGGCGGAACAATGACTGAACTGGACCCGCATATTCACCAGCCCACGCGTCTGCGTATCATGATGCTGCTGTCGGGTGTGGAGCAGGCCGACTTCAACTTCCTGCGGTCCACGGTTGGACTGACGAAAGGGAATCTGTCCTCGCACATGAGCCGCCTCGAAGAAGCCGGTTACGTTCTAGTTACCAAGAAGTTCGACGGAAAGATGCCCAACACGAGTTACCGTCTCACCCGGCGAGGGGGGAATCGCCTCAAAGCATACTGGCAGGTCATAGACGGGATTCGCGCCGCGCCCACCAAGCCGGGGAAGCACTAAGGGCATCCCGCAACTGCGGGACCGTGCCCCTACGAAAGCGGATCCGGCCTACCAGCGCGGCGTCGGGGAGCCAGGCCCTAAATCAGCTCGAGCGCGCTCCGCGCGGCCTGAGCGGAGGCCCCGGCAACTGCGAACCCGTCCAGCGCCCGGCGCAGCTCGTTGCGGCACTCCCGGCGGGCGGCCTCATCGCGCAGGAATCTGAGCGCCTCGCGCGTCACCCATTCGACGTCGCAAGACGTCATCGGGCGCTCCGGGCATATCGTCCGACCGGCCAGCGTGTTCACGACGGAAATGTGGGCGGTGGCCGTCATCGCCCGGGCCAGGAACATCAGCAGGGGCGAAACCCGGTAGAAGATGACCATCGGCGTCAACTGGCTGGCGACCTCGAGCGTGACGGTCCCGGACTTCGCGATGCAGAGCCTGCTGGCCCTGGCCAGCTCCGTCGGTTTCACGCCCTCCAGCACCGTCATCCCGGTCGCAGCGCCCTTCAGGTGCTCCCGAACGACAGGCACGATGCCCGAGGGGCAGACGGCTGCAAAGGAGACTTCGGGCACGGCCGAGCGGATGCGCCGGCAGCTCTCCAGGACAACGGGCAGGTGGGCCCGGATCTCCTGCCGACGGCTGCCGGGAAAGACGCCGATCAGGCTCGACCCGAACCTGTCCTTCAGTTCCGCCACTACCCGCTCCGACGGCGGGTGGCGCTCGATCTCATCGAAGAGCGGGTGCCCGACGTATTCCGCCTCAACGCCGTAGCGGCGGTAGAGTTCGGGCTCGAACGGATAGATGAGACCGGCCCGGGAGACCCACTTCTTCAGCTTCTTGAGACGATAGGTCCCGTGCGCCCACACCTGCGGCGGGATGTAGTAGAAAACGGGCACCCCCCGTGCGGTGGCCGCCCTGCACAGATACATGTTGAATCCGCCGAAATCAACCGGGACGACCAGGTCCACCCGATGGCCGTCCATATACTCACGGCAGCGCGCCAGCCGCCGCCGGTAGTAGCCGATACGCAGCAGGTTGTGCAGCCACATGGCGCTGCCGGCCGGCACGCCGGTTTCGAGCGATTCGAGCCCTGCCTGGGCCATCCGGTCCATGCCGAACCCGACGAAACTCAGGTCGGGCTCAAGCTCGCGCATGGCGCGCATCAGGTTGGACGCGTGCAAGTCGCCGGAATCGTCCCCCACGCTCAGCAGTATGCGCTTCTGCCCCATCTCCCGCCCCGGTCTCCAAGGACCACGCCGCCTACCATCTTATAGCATATGCTGGCGGCTTCAAGCTCGCCCCGCCGACGCGGCGCAGGATATCCGGGAGGTTGTGGACCACGTGCGCAGCCGCTATTATTGTGGGTGGCCGCAGACGCGGCGCCGTCGCTCTGCCCGGCCCATGTGCCCGCGGGCACGATGGCCGGAGGCCACACGGCATCCGCAGAACCAGCGCAAGGACGGTCGATGAAGGACGATTTGCTCTGGATCATTATGGTTCCGGCACTGTTGGCCCTGGCGGCAGGAGCGCTGTTCTCTCTGTTCAAACGATCCGCAGGTGAAGCCCAGAAACGCAACCAACGCATGCGCCGGCTGGCCGGGGACCTGGACCTGCGGTATTACGGCAGCCCAGGCGCCGAAGCGGTGTCCTTCCTGCCTTCCTGCTCACTGTTCGAAAGCGGTCAGCCCAGGACGCTGGCCAACCTGATGGGCGAGAGAAAACGCCCGGCGAGGCTGCTGTTGTTCGACTACGAGCGGACTTCCGGGTTGGACGACCGCCCCAGCCAAATGGACTGGACGGTATTGCATCTTGTGGCGATGGCGCGCGTGCCCGGCGCGGCAGACCTTGTTCCCGTGCGGATCTACCAGGCAGACTGGTTCGGCGGTCCTGCCGGAGTCAAGAACCTGTACCAGCTCCAGCTTGAGGCGGACCCGAGTTTCGGCCATGACTACTGGCTGGTGGGCGAGCCGCGCGACAGGGTCGCCTCGATGCTCACCGAGCCGCTGCGCGACATCATCAAGAGCTGGTCGGAAGGCGGCCCGAAACCGGTGATAGAGATCGTGCCGGGCTGGGTCGTCGTCCACGCAGAATCGCATCAGAACGACAAGAAAGTGGCGCAGAGGGGCAGCCGGCTCCTCAGCTACGCTGCGGACATTGCCAGGCAACTGGGCGGCGGCCCGGCTTCCTTTGCTCAGGTGTAACCTGATCTGAAGCTATGACGAGCGACGAGCAACTCATGATGCGGACGGCCCAAGGCGACATGGACGCCTTCGAGGAGCTGGTGAGCCGCCACCAGCAGAGCGCCCTCAACGTGGCCTATCGCTTCCTGGGGGACCGGACCCTGTCCGAAGATGCCGCGCAGGAGGCGTTCCTGAGGATACTGGCTGCGGCCGGCCGCTATCGCCCTACGGCAAGTTTCCGCACCTACTTGTTCAGCGTCGTCTGGCACCTGTGCGTGGACGTGCGCCGCAAGGAGGGCCGGCGAACGGTCGAATCGCTTCCCGACAGGGAGGGCCCCTCTGAGGGTCCGGCCGAGGCGGTGATGCGCGACGAGCGGAGCGTCCTGGTGCGGCAGGCCCTCGAGGAGCTGCCGTCCCGCCAGAAGATGGCATTGGTGCTGAAGCATTACGAGGATCTGAGCTACGAGGAGATCGCCCGGGCCCTCGGTTGCTCCGTCCGGGCTGTGGACGCCCTGCTGACACGGGCAAGACGGAGGCTCAGAGATAGCCTGCGAGACGTGCTGTGAGGGGCAAAATCGGCCCCCTGAGCCGCGCCCGGTCACCGTGAAAAAAAGGCGCCTTTTCAACGCAGGATAGGAACCCCGCACACGTTTAATAGGGTGGAGGTAAGAGGTGAAGTGTAAAGAAACATCAGAAAGGCTCGACGCCTACCTGGACGGGGAACTCGCGCCGCGCGAGGCGCTGGCAGTCCAGGCACATCTGCGCGAATGCCCCCGCTGCGCCGCAGAGCTTCAGGAACTCCAGCGCCTCAGCGAGGCGGTCCAATCCCTGGAAGGCATCGTGCCTCCCAGCGATTTCAGCCGCCGGGTCAGAGACGCCGCCGAAGCACGCCGCGATGCAATAATCCAGCTCAGGCCGCTGGCAGCGCAACGTCTGAGTCGGGCGGCCTCTCTAATTGCGGCCCTGGTGATGGTCGTCGCCGGGCTCTGGTTCGGCGCCAGCATGGGACACTCGGCGGCCCGCGGCGGGAGCGCCCCTGTCGAGACCGAGATAGCCGAAGTTGGTGACTTCGATCTTCAGCTCGATCCGCTGTCGGCCACGCCGTTGGGCTCGGTGGCCGAACTCTACCTGGCCTTTGCGCCGGAGATTGAATAAAGGAGGCCGACGCGATGCTCAACAAGACACTATCACTGCTGCTGATATTCTCCCTGGCCTTCAACATCGCCTTTGCGGGGATATGGGTCCACAACCGCAGCACCGGTGCACCGTCTCCGGCGCCGGCTCCTGGCCCCCCTACCGACGCGGCTCGGGCCCCCATGCCCGGGGCACCGTCCTGGCGGCAGGTCGGTCTGAGGGGACCGCAGGAGCGCCAGATAACGCAGGGCTGGCGCGAAGCGCACCAGAAGATCGAAGCCGTCAACGCCCAAACGCATGAACAGCGCGAGAAGCTTTTCGATCTGCTGGCAGCCGACGAACTTGACCAGGAGGCCATCGCAACTTGCCAGCAGCGCATAGAAGCCGGCCAGCAGGCGGCGCGTAAACTCGCGCTCGAACAGATGGTCAAGACCCGTGAGACGCTCACGCCCGAGCAGCGCGCGAGATGGATGCGAATGATGAAGGCGGCGGGCCAACGACACAGCAGGAGAAGAAGGCAGGCCGGCCCGCGTCCGGGCGGCCCTGAACGCCCCAGGCGTGAAGCGCCGGGCAGCTCAAGGGAGCCGCGCAGAGGAGCATCGCAGCAGCAGAATCCACGCGGAAGCATCAAGCTTTTCATTCTCTGTTAGGAGGACTGGCGATGAAACTTGGAATCGGAGCAATCGCACTCCTTGTCGGTGCAATGGTGCTGGCCCTGTGTGCTGATCCAGCCACAGCGCAGGCAGTCAGACGTCCGGACAGACCCAGGGACCCGCAGGTGGCCCAGCCACCGGGCCGGGCCCCCAGAGCGGAAGCACCCCTGCCGGAACGAGCTCACGCGCGGCGCGGGTCCGCCGACCCGGGCGTGCGACCGAGCCCACGCGAGGCCACGCAACGACCCCTGGCAAGGGCGAACGCGCGGCGAAGGCTCGGGCAACGCGGTGCAGGCCGCGGCGAAGCTGCCGCCCCAGGCTTCCGACAGCGCTTTGGTCAGGCCGGCCATCCCCGCAGGATGCGGGCACTCCAAGGACTCATGCAGCGCGGAGAGGGCCGACGCGGAGGCGCAGCCCTCGGCTTGCGACAGCGCTTTGGCCAGGCCGGCTATCCCGGCAGGATGCGGGCACTCCAAGGACTGATGCAGCGCGGAGAGGGCCGACGCGGAGGCGCAGCCCTCGGCTTGCGACAGCGCTTTGGTCAGGCCGGCCATCCCGGCAGGATGCGGGCACTCCAAGGACTCATGCAGCGCGGAGAGGGCCGGCGCGGAACTGCCGCCCAGGGCTTCCGACAGCGCTTTGGTCAGGCCGGCCATCCCGGCAGGATGCGGGCACTCCAAGGACTCAGGCAGCGCGGAGAGGGCCGGCGCGGAACTGCCGCCCAGGGCTTCCGACAGCGCTTTGGTCAGGCCGGTCCGCTGGCAAGAATGCGGGCAATGCAAGGCCTGCGCCAGCGCGGAGCAGGCTGCTGCGCCGGAACCCAGCAAGCACCGAGGAAGCGCCGCGAAGGCGTCCGCAGCAGGCAACAGGCAGCGCCACGGGCCAGGCGTCAACGCGAAGGTGCGGGCGCGTCGGCACCGTCCCGGCCCCGCGACGAAGCCGCCCGTCGGCCGCAGCGCCCGGCGAGGGCGCGCACTCCCGACCGCGATCGTCCGGCACCCGACGCGCCGGCAACTCGGTAACCCGTCGAAGGAGGGTTTGCGATGAAACTCACGTCATACAAGACAGGCCTGCTGGTCTGCGTGGCCGTGGCCGTGTGCGCGGGGCTGGCCGTAGCCCAGCAAGGCGGATGGCCAGGCAGGCGTACATTCCGTGGGCCGGAGGCCGGCCCGCCTGCCGGGCGCCAGATGATGCGTGGGCCGACCGAACGTGCCCGACCAGGACTGGAAACGCTCTTGACTGCGGAAGACATGGATGTCCAGGTAGTCAAGACCGACGCGGGCGTGGAACTGACTATCACCACGACCAAGCCCGACCTGGTCCCCAGGCTGCAAAGGGTCGCCCAGACCGGCGTGGAGCGCCTGGAGCGGTTTGGCGCCGCCGGCCCCGAGGCCGGCTTGCCGCAGGGGGACCTGCCGGTAAGAAGCGGCCGCATCCTCTCGCTGGTGTGGAGCGGCGATCTGATCATAAGCGCCAGAGACATTGACGACGGCGTGGTCGTCAGCTTCACCTCGGACAACGCGGACGTGGTCACAAGGATACATGAGCACGTGCCGCAATGGGTGTCCGAGACCGCCGAGCGCCAGGAAGGCGGAGCCCGGGGAGCGCGCCGGATGGCTCAGAGCCGAGAGGCCCTCACGCTTTTGGCCTCCGACAAGGTCAAGCTGGAGGTGAAGGAGACAGACAAGGGAATAACCATCAACGTCACTTCCGACGATCCCGAGGTCGCGAAGCAGATCAGAGAGAAGCTTCCGGCCTATTACGAAGGCCAGAAGGATCTCGCGGGAAGAGCCCAACAGTGGATGGGCAGAGGCCAGCAGTGGATGCGCAGAGGGCCACAGGGGATGGGCAGAGGCCAGCAGGGACCTGCCGGGCCCCGGGGCGAACAAGGCAGGGGTGGCCGCAGACGGGCAGCCCCTGATCCTCTCCGCCAATAGCAAGATCCCCCACGTCCGCCGAACAGGTGATGTTCGGCGGAAAAGGCGAGCCGGGAAACTCCTCCCACTGTTCCCGGCTCGTCTACTTCATGGGGCCGTGCCCGCGAAGCCCCTTACTCCCGTCCGATCCTGAGGTCCAGGTCCCTCAACTGCTCCTCGTCCACCTCGGCCGGAGCGCCCGTAAGCAGGCACACCGCTCGCTGCGTCTTGGGGAACGCGATGGTGTCCCGGATGTCTTCCAGGCCAAGGAACGTCATCACGACCCGGTCAAACCCGAACGCAATGCCCCCATGCGGCGGCGGCCCGTAGCGCAAGGCATTCAAGAAGAAGCCGAACCGTTCCTCGGCTTGTTCCTCGGTGTAGCCAAGGAGTTTCAGGATCCGCATTTGCACGTCCGGGTCGGAGTTACGGATGCTCCCGCCGGCCAACTCCTGGCCGTTCATCACCAGGTCGTAAGCGCGGGCGCGCACGGACTGCGGGTCGCTCTCCAGCCGGCCGACGTCCTCCGCCGCGGGCGCAGTCCACGGATGATGGACGAAGGTCAGTTCCCCGCTCGTCTCGCCTATCTCGAAGGCGGGCGGCTGCACGATCCAGCACAACGCATGTCCGGCCCCCTCGAGCAGGCCGCCCTCGCGGCCCAGCCGCAAGCGCAAGTGCGAAAGGGCAAGGTTGCAGACGTAGCGCTTGTCGGCCACCATGAGCACCAGCGATCCGTCCTGGGCGCCAAGGCGCTCCCGGATGGCGTTGATTTCGCCCTCGGTGAAGAACTTCGCGACGCCCCCTTCCGGCTTGCCTTCTCTGATCTTGAACCAGGCGAGGCCGCCCGGCCCGAACTGCTTTATCCACTCCACGAGGCCGTCCACCTTGCTGCGCGGCATATCGGCGCCGCCCGGCACGCAGATGCCCCGCACCTGCCCCCCCTCCTCCACGGCCCGCCGCAAGACACGGAACTCGCATTTCTCCGCGATGTCGGAGATGTCGCCGACCTCCAGCCCGAAGCGGAGGTCCGGCGCATCCGTGCCGTACTTTTCCATCGCATCGTGATAAGTGATGTGCGGCAGCGGACGTGCCAATTCTCCCCCGAGCAACTCCGCGAAGAAGCGGGCCACCAGCCCTTCGGCCAGCTCCATGACATCCTGTTCGTCCACGAACGACATCTCGATGTCTATCTGCGTGAACTCGGGTTGGCGGTTGGCCCGCACGTCCTCGTCGCGGAGGCACTTGACCACCTGGAAGTAGCGGTCCAGGCCGCCCATCATCAGCATCTGTTTGAAGAGCTGCGGGCTCTGCGGCAGCGCGTAGAACTTGCCGGGGTTGACGCGGCTGGGCACCAGGTAGTCGCGCGCGCCCTCGGGGGTACTCTTGGCCAGGAACGGCGTCTCCACCTCGATGAAGCCCTGCTCGTCCAGGTAGCGGTGGGTGATCTGGCTCAAACGGTGTCGGCCTTCCAGGTTCCGTTGCATCGCAGCACGGCGCAGGTCCAGGTATCGGTGCCTCAGCCTCACCTCCATGGAGGGCTCTTCGCCCTGGACGTCGAAGGGCGGGGTCTTGCTCTTGCTGTGCACCTCCATCTCCGAGGCGAGCAACTCGATCTGCCCCGTCGGCAGGTCCGAATTCTCCATCTCCGGCGGGCGCCTTTCCACCCTTCCGCGCACGCTGATGCAGTACTCGCTGCGCAGCCCGCGCGCCCGCGCGTGCAGTTCGGCATCCAGCTCAGGCCGGAAGACCACCTGGGTTATCCCCGTGCGGTCGCGCAGATCAATGAAGGCCAGGCCGCCGTGGTCGCGCCAGTTGCCAACCCAGCCGCTCACCACCGCTTCCTGCCCGGCGTGTTCCAGACGCAGTTCACCGCATTTGTGCGTTCTCTTCAGCATTCCGCTTCGCATTCTCCTCCGCCAAGGTCCTGAGGTGCCGGCCAAGGACAGGCAATCTCAGCGAACGACTGGTCGCTCAAGGGCACTGACCGACGAACCCGCTCATTGCTTCAGGTGTCTTGCGACGCGGTCAGACCGTTCGCCGACCGTGAGTATGCTCTTGCGCAACTCGACGGGGCTCAGCCCCTGCCTTAGAATCGTGTTGAACATGACAAAGCGCGGCTTGCCGGCCGCCCCGCCCAGACCAACGGCACCGTAAGGTATCCGAAGGTTGCGTCTCAAGACGGTCTCGTAGTCCTCGGGGTTGGCCTCGCCGCAGTCGGCGTAGACGATGACGATATCGGAGCCCTCGTGGTCCTGGGACCCGAAGGTCACCGTCACCTTCTGACTCCGGTCGCCCGGCAAAGGTATCTCCACGACGTATCGGTGCTCCGTCTCCTGCTGGCAGGAGGCCTGCGTTCCCTCCAGAGCCAGTTCCGTCAGCCTGTGGTCGCTGGGCTCGGCCGCCGCGTCCGGCACCTCCGCCGGGCCCGGCTCGCCCTGCTGCCCGGCCCAACGCAGCCAATCACCGGGGAGCGGCCCCACATCCTGGCCCGCTATTCTCACAAGGGCGTCGTGAGCCACGGACTGATAAGCGCCATCGTCCAGGTAAGGGGCGATCTCCGGCACGGCCTCCGCCGCGCCAAGGTCGCCAAGGCATCTCAGCATCGCCCACTTCGCGCCTTCCTGCCTCTCCCGACCCAGCGCCTCCAGCAACGGCCCGACTGCGTCCCCACCCATGTCAACCAACCGACGCGACGCAGTGCTGCGACTTCTGAAATCCCGCAGTTGCGCGACAAGGTTCTCTATGCTGTCTTCAATCATCTCTGGCCCCCCGCTGCGGCCTTTGACGCTCACGGCGCGCCCCCGGCCTCTTCCGCACCAAGCAATCTCCGGACCTCCTGGACGGCCTCCTCGCGCGGCGCGCTCCACTGCCGTCCGTCGGCCATGTCCTTAATCGTCACTTCCCCGCGCTGCAACTCGTCCGGTCCAAGGAGGAAGCAGAACCGAACGCCTCGTTTGTTCGCCATGCGCATCTGGGACTTGGCACTTCTGCCCTCGAAGTCCATGTCCGCCGGCACCCCCGCGTTGCGCAGCGCCTGCACCAGCCGGAAGGCCTCGGCCCGGGCGGCCTCATCGAAGCACACCACATACACGGCCGTCCGCACGGCGCTGTCCGCCGGGGGCCCCAATTCGCTCTCCATGGCCAGGATCGTCGCCTCGGCCCCGATGGCAAATCCCAGGCACGGAAGGGGCGGCCCACCCAGCAGCTCCATAAGACCGTCGTACCTACCTCCGCCACAGATCGCATCACGCGCCCCGAGCCCGCCGTGCTTTATCTCGTACACGGTCCGGACGTAGTAGTCGAGCCCGCGCACCAGCCCCGAATCCTCGGTGAACTCAACGCCCGCACGGCCCAGCGCCGCCTTCACCGCCTCGTAGTGCTCGGCACAGGCGTCGCAGAGATACTCCACCACGGCCGGCAGTTCCGCCACGAGACGGCGGCACCCCTCCTCCTTGCAGTCCAGAACGCGCAGGACGTTCCGCTGGAGCCTGTCTTTGCAGTCTTCGCACAGCTCATCGCGTTTGTCCGAGAGCAGCCTGCACACCTCGTCGCGGTACTGCGGCCTGCACTCGGGGCAGCCTATGGAGTTCAGAACGACGCTGAAG
>SDBU01002470.1_pt1 | contig 24506 bp, 23 predicted proteins | sample 2277071 | NCBI WGS metagenome assembly SDBU01 (sample SAMN10397929, study PRJNA504765) | marine sediment metagenome | isolation source: marine sediment core GS08_GC12, 126 cmbsf | place: Arctic Ocean: Gakkel Ridge, Loki's castle | collected 2008
GGAAAATGTATCGCCAAATTGCAATCGGTGGACGATTTTACCGTGACGGATGACAATGGGAGGCTGACAAAAAACCCAATCATGCAGATTTTGGAGACCGCAACCAACCGGGAGCGGTTGCTCTTGGCTGAATTCGGGATGACACCGAGCGCGAGGGCGGGTTTAAGTGTCGCGAAATCACCAATTTTAACCCCAGAAGAGCAGGCCGTCCAACCCCGGAAACGGAAAGGGCTCAAGGTTCATGACGGTGGACGCAAGTAAAACCGCTGACAAGTACACGCGGGATGTGATCTCCGGCCGGATAGTTGCGTGCAAGTGGACGCGGCTCGCTTGCCGGAGACATATTGACGACATCAAACGATGGGGGCGCCGACCGCGCGCCGACCGTCCCTACTGGTTTGACCGCAGCGCCGCACAGCATGCGGTGGATTTCTTTCTGACCTGCCGGCACGTCAAGGGGGCGCTGGCGGGGCGCCGGCTGGATTTGGAACCGTGGCAGGTGTTCTTTGTCGCATCCCTGTTTGGATGGCAAACGCCGGAGGGGTTACGCCGGTTCACTCGTGGATACCTGGAGGTTGGCCGGAAGAACGGAAAGAGCACCATGCTGGCCGCGATAGGGCTGTACCTGCTGGAAGCGGACGGCGAGTCAGGCGCCGAGGTGTACAGCGCCGCGACGACGTTCAAGCAGGCCAGCCTTGTTTTCCAGATCGCCCGCCGGATGGTGCGGGTGAGCCCGATCCTGAAAAATGAGATCCAGTCGTTTGCCCATACGCTTTTTGTCGATGAGAACTTTTCGAAGTTCGAACCGCTGCACGCGAAGTCGGACAGCAACGAGGGGCTGGACGTACACGGGGCGCTTGTGGATGAGCTGCACGCGCACAGGACGCCGGAGATGTGGGACGTGTTGATCGACGGGATGGCCGCCCGGAGGGAGCCGTTGATCATCGCGATCACGACGGCCGGGAACAATCGGGCCGGGGTCTGTTACGAGCAGCGGGACTATGTGTGTAAGATCTTGGAGGGGGTGCTGGAGGACGATCGGTATTTCGGGATCGTGTACACGCTGGACAAAGAGGAGGAATGGAAAGACCCCGCGATGCACATCAAGGCCAACCCGAACATCGGGGTGAGCGTATCGGTGGAGGACTTGGCCAGCCGGGTGAGGCAAGCGATTGCGTCGCCGCGGGCGCGGGCCGCCGTCCTGACCAAGCGGATGAACGTGTGGGTGGGGGCGCTGGAGGCCTACTACAACATGGAGGAGTGGGCAGCTTGCGCAAACCCGGATCTGCGGCTAGAGGACTTCGCCGGCGAGAAGTGCATCGTGTCCCTTGATCTGGCATCCACCCGCGACATCGCTATACTATTCTTGTTGTTCAAGCGGGGTGAGAGACAATATATATTCAGCCTTCACTATCTACCTTATGATCCGTGCGAGGAGGGTAAAAGCTCAACCCATGCCCATTACTGGGGGTGGCATAAAGCGGGCTGGCTGATTCTTACACCGGGGAATGTAATTGACTACGGGTATATCAAGGACGATCTGAAAAAGCTATCGGAACAGTTTGAAATCGAAACAGTAGCTTACGACAAATTCCAGGCCACGCAAATTGCAACCGAATTACTGGCGGACGGCTTCCCGATGCTGGAGTACGGACATCAGGTAAAGACCATGTCGGAGCCGATGAAGCGGACGGAGTGGCTCCTGGGCAACGGGCTCGTCGAACATCAGGGCGATCCGTGTGCGACTTGGATGATTTCGAATACCGTGGCCAAGATGGACGTTAAGGAGAATGTATATCCACGGAAGGAGGTGGTGGAGAACAAAATCGATTTTCCGGTATGCTGGATCATGGCGACCGGCGTTGACCTGAACCGCGAAGATACTACATCCGTTTACGAGAAACGAGGGGTACTTTGGATATGAATAATTATCTTGACAAACAAGACGCAATTTGTTTAGCCGCAATAGGTTTAGTGTGGTATGGTTGTCATGAAGTACACCCCCCGTTGGCGTGGATCGTGGCCGGATTCACTCTCCTGGCTCTCGTCGTCATGACGTACTGGAGGACTCCCAAAAAATGAAGCTCTTCGAAGCCTCGTCCGCCGGAACACCCGATGCGCTGAATGATCGATTTTTCGGAACCGGTGGGGTTGTCACCGGAACCGGGTTGCGCATCACATCCGAAACGGCTTTGAAGGCGTCGGCTGTACTGGCGTGCGTCAAGTTGCTTTCGGAAACGATGGGCACGATGCCGGCCATGATCATCGAGACAAACGGCCGGGAGCGGAAGCCCGCCCGCGACCATCCGTTATGGCCGGTGATCCACGACAGGCCGAATTCATGGATGACGCCGTATCAGTTCTGGTCGTTGGCCGTGGTGTTTACTGCGCTGTGGGGGAACTTCTACGCGCGAATCGTTCCGGGACCCAGTGGCTTTGCATCGGATCTATTGCCCCTGCATGCCGATAAAGTCCTGGTGAAGCAGCGGGACGATCTCAGCCTGATCTACGAGATCACCAATAAAAGTGGACCGAAAACCATCCTGCTCCAGCACGAGGTATTCCATCTTCGGGGGATGGCGATCGATAGCGAGGTTGGGCTGGACGTAATGGATTTGGCGCGGGAGGTTGTGTCCCTGGCGCTGGCCGCCGAGGGATACGCTGCGCGGTTGTTTTCCAACGACGCCCGCCCTGGCGGGATATTGGAACATCCGGGCGCGCTGGGAAAGGAAGCCTCAGATAACCTGAAAGAATCATGGTCGGGTGCGCACGCGGGTGTGCCCAATGCTCATGGCGTCGGTGTTCTGGAAGAGGGGATGAAGTTCCATGTGATCACACCCGCGGCCAAAGACACGCAGATGATCGAGACACGGCAGCAACAGGCCATCGAGATCGCCCGCGTGTTTTCGGTTCCGCCTCCACTCATTGGAATTCTCGATGATGCCAATTATAGCAACGTCGTAGCGCTGACCCAGTTTTTCGGAAAGTTCACAATGATGGCGTGGTCTGTGAACTTCGGCCAATCGATCGATACCCAGCTATTGCAAGACCCCGACCGGTTCTCTGCTAAATTCCTGATGCTGGCCCTGCTCCGCGGAGACCCCGAAAGCCGCGCCGCCTTCTACACGTCGCTGTTCAACGTGGCCGCGTTGACGCCCAACGAGATCCGTGCCTTCGAGGAAATGAACCCGCTGCCTGGCGGCGATGAGTTGATGATCCCGCTCAACATGAGACAGGGGGCCGCGGCGCCGCAGGGCGCATCGGCTCAGGCCCAGGGCATCGTCCGTGCCGCTGCTGGGCGGATCGCGCGGAAGGAAATCGTAATCGCAACCAAGGCAGCGCAACGCTACGCCAACGACCCGGAAGAATACAAAGCAGCAATTGTTCGCGGATTCGATAGGCATACCCTGACCATCATGGGTGCGCTGCAAATCGATCAGACCACGGCCGCTGTGGAAAGCCGAATAGCGATGGAGGCAGCATCGAAAGGGCTGGCAGCGATGGAGGATTGGGAAGAGACGCGCACGCATTACCTGACAGGGCTCGCCCTGGAAATCGAAAAGGAGCACACGACATGAACAGGATTTTGCAATGGATGGCCGGCGCGCTGTGGGCAATTCAGCCGGAGGTGTTGGCTTTGCTGGTTCATAAGGCCGCCGATCTCGTAGCTGACCATAAAGAGACCATGGAAGTAACCGAGACGGACTCAGAGAAACATCAGATCAAAATGGAAGCTGCGGCACAAGCTGTTGCGAATGGCGGGGTTGCTGTAATTCCCATCACGGGAATCATCTCGCAACGTGAAACCATGTTCGCCTTGTTGTTCGGGGGCTCAACGACCGAGGGCATTGCGCGGGCACTGCGCCAAGCCGTCGCCGATCCATCGGTGGGTTCGATCGTGTTGGATATCGATTCCCCTGGCGGCAATGTTATGGGGATTCCTGAACTGGCCGCCGAGATCCTGGCCGCCCGTGGCATCAAGCCTATCATTGCGGTTGCGAACGGAATGGCCGCCAGCGCTGCGTTTTGGATCGCCGCTTCCGCGAGTGAGGTCGTTGTGACGCCGAGCGGGATGGTGGGTTCCATCGGCGTGTTTACCGTCCATGAGGACTTGACTGCCCTGGCCGAGTCTATGGGCGTAAAGATCACCTTGATGGCAGCCGGAAAGTTCAAAACGGAAGGGCATCCCTTCGAGCCGCTGACCGACGAGGCGCGGGCGAACATCCAAGGACAGTTGGATACCGTACACGAGATGTTTATCCGTGCGGTGGCCAAGGGGCGCGGGGTGACGCCGAACGCTGTCCGGAACGGATTCGGGGAGGGCCGGGTTGTGTTGGCCGCCGAGGCTGTCAAGCTGGGCATGGCCGACCGTGTGGACACGCTGGCCGGTACTTTGGCGCGGCTGGTCGGTGGACGTCGGGGCCGCCGCGCCGCGGCGGCGCTGGGTACGTCGGGCGTCATGGTAGTCGATGACGGTCTCAGCGAAACGGCTTCGGGCACCATCGCAATAGATGATGTGTATATTGAATTCAAAAGAGCGGCCGCCGAAGTTCATGCAGGTTTCGACAAGGTAACCGCCGAAGGGCAAGCCGAGCTGGACGACATCATGGCCGACCTTGAGTCTGGTGTTCAGGGAGAAGATTCGCTCGATCTTGAATTGGCACTGGCAGCGGGCCGCCAACGGCAGCGGGATCGTCTACTGCAAATAGATTGACAACCCGCATTCCGTCCGGTAGGAGTGGGGGGAAGACTATGGCACCTTTCTTGATCTGGTGATCCGACGATCAGCCAGCAGGTGGGGTGTAACGCACAATAAGGCGTGATCCGACGATCAGCGTATGAGTGCCCGACCGATGACTTTCATCGGTGCGGGGCTTGTACGTTTTTTTTTGTGCCCTACGCACCGAGTAACAATCTGCGTAGGGGTATAGAAAATGGACTGGATCAAGAGATTGCGCGCCATCAAGGCCGAAAGCACGAAGCTGTCCACCGAGGCCGGCGACATGCTGACCCTGGCGACCACGGAATCCCGCAAGCCCACCGACGAAGAAACAACCCGCGAATCCGAGATTGACACCCGCTTGGCCGAGATCAAAGCGGAAGAAACGCGGATCAGCGCCCAGATCGAACGGGCCAGGGAAAGCGCCCGACAGTCCTTCGCCAACGATCCGGAGCCGGCTCAGCATGTCACCGCCGTTCACAACAACGAGGCCGATCGCCCATGGGAGTCCATGGGGGAATTCCTCATGGCGGTCGTGGCAGCCGAACATCGTGGCAGCATAGTCGACCCCCGGCTTATGCAATTCGACGCCGCCGCTCTCGGCATGGGTTCGAACACGGGCGCAGACGGGGGGTTCTTGGTTGAAACCGATTTTTCAACCAGGCTCATGGATCGAGCCGAAGAGGAGTCGGTTCTTCTGCCGATGTGCGACCGCATTCCCATCGGACCGAACGCGGATGGGATCGAACTCCCCTACATCGACGAGACTTCACGCGCCAATGGCAGTCGATGGGGCGGGGTTGAAGTTTTTTGGAGGGCTGAAGGGAGCACGGTAACGGCCACGAAACCGAAGTTGGCCAAGATCCAGCTCCAACTGGAAGACCTGATGGGCATAGCTTATATGACCAACAGGTTATTGCAGGACGCTACCGCAATGGAGGCGGTTGTTCTGAGAGGGTTCGGCTCCGAATTTGGTTTCAAGATCGACGATGGGATCATCCGCGGCACGGGTGCCGGCCAGTTGGCGGGGTTCATCAACGGCGGTAATGGCTCTCTGGTCACCGTGAGCAAGGAAACTGGACAGTCTGCGGATACTCTCGTTTTCGAAAATGTGTCGAAAATGAGATCAAGATTTTGGGCAAAAAGCCGGCCCTCATCGGTTTGGTTGATCAATCAAGCCCTGGAACCGGAGATGGAAAATATGACGATCACCGTGGGCACTGGGGGGCAGCCGGTCTATATGCCTGCCGGTGGTGTCTCGGTGGATGGATTTGACCGGTTGTACGGTCGTCCCGTCATTCCCATCGAACAAGCGAGTGCCCCGGGGGATCTCGGTGACATTATGCTCGTGGATCTCTCCCAGTATTTGATCATCGAAAAGGGCGGGCTGAAGTCGGATACCTCCATCCATGTCCGGTTTCTCCAGGACGAGATGACCTTCCGGTTCATTATGCGGATCAACGGCCAGCCCAGTTGGCGGACGCCGCTGACGCCGTTCAAGGACGGGGGTACCCAAAGCCCCTTTGTCACACTGCAAGCCCGGTAATCGAGATCGCTTGAGCCCGCTCCGGCGGGTTCGAGTTCAACGCATACTGAAACAGGAAAGATTATCATGAACAGACTCAGCGAAGAGATGGTGGTCTCGTTTCCGTTCACGGAAAAAGATATCGGAGGAGGCAATACAGCCGGTTCGGACAATACGGTTCAGTGGCTCGACATGGCCGATTTCGATATTGCCTTGTTCCGCGCGGAACTGGGGACATGGCACGCTACCGACGACCTGGATACCGCCAAGATTCAACAGGCCACGAGTTCGGCGGGGGCAGGCATCAAGGATCTGACAACTTCCGAAAGCGGCGGGGATTACGATACGGACGCGCCCATCGATGCCGACGGGGATTCGGTTACCTTCGACATCCGCGCCGAAGATCTGGACGCCGCGAACGGGTTCCGGTACGTGCGTTTTTACGCCGCCGAAGTCACGGGCACAGGAACGGACAACATTTCCTGTACGGCCATCCGCGCAACCGCGCGCTACGCCAAGGAAGAATTGACCGCCGCAGCCGTGGCCGGAGAAATCGTCTACGTCACCAAGGGGTGACGGCTTTGATCTGAAAACCTACCCGCTCCACAAGGGGCGGGCGACCATACCATGGTCACTCTAAGGAGAAACCCATGAGTGGATTTAACACGGATTTTGGCGGACAACTCTTTTCCCGCAACCAACCCGGCGGCCTTTTCGCCATGATCGATCCGGAGAAGTTCCCCGGAAAGATCTTCTACGTCGATTCCAACAACGGGACAGACCAGGCCGGCAGCGGGCGCAGCCCCGCCGATCCGGTGGCAACGATCGATTTCGCCATCGGGCTTTGCACGGATAGCGAGGGCGATGTAATTCTTGTGGCCCCCGCGCATGCCGAAACGTTGACCACGTTGATTACCCTGGACGTAATCGGTGTCGGGATTTTCGGATTGACGCGGGGCACGTTGCGTCCGCAAATCACGATCAACGCCAACATCGACGGCATCGACATCACCGCCGCAAACTGCCGTGTCTCCGGGCTCTATTTCAACGAGGGCACCAACGCGCATACGTCATCGATCAATGTGGCCGCCGCCGGGGTCATCATCGACCACTGCCATTTTGACATGGGCGTCAACGATCTGGAATCGATCACGGTTGCCAGCGGCATTCAACTGGTCATCGAGGACTGTACGGGCGTTGTGAGCGCGAACGGCCCGGATGCGTGGGTTGAGATCGAGGGCGCGGGAGTCGACCAGACGACCATCCGAAATAACGAGATCTCCGGGTCAGACGGTTCCGACGCATTCGACGCCGCGATCATCAACAGCGTGGTGGCAAACTCCAACCTCTACATTCACGGGAACACGTTCAGCGGCGACGACATATCCACCACGGCGGTTATCGCCGCCAGTGTGACCGGCCTCGTGGTTGGCCCGAACAGCTACGGCGGATCTGCAATCAACGCGGACAACGCCGGGGAAATGGCATCCATCGGCGCGATCAACGACACCACGAGCGACAGCCTGCACGGCAAGCTGGGCACGGATACCGAACTGGCCGACCGGTCGATGTTCGATCTATTGGTCAGCGCTGGCCCTGCGTCTTACCCCTCGGCAGCGGCGCCGGCGAATGACGTTTCACTGGGCGGGGTGCTGCGCGCCATCTACAACCTGGTCACTCCGGTCATCGCCATCGGCGAGGCGGACATCGACGAGGATCAGGCCGTCTACACGGCATATGTCAACCTCATAACTATCGTCCCATCCGTGCCTCTTTCCGATTGTCGAATCGTTTTCGACATGGACAAGGATACAACAGGCTGGGCCGATAAGGGCACCACGGAAACACTGAAGCTGCGGGTGGCCCGCAAGATCGATGGCACCAACTGGGTTGGTGATACCGAAAACGAGACGGCGGCGCTGATAGCCAACAACGCCGATGGCGTTTCCCTGGAACTCGTGATCGGCGATGTGGGCGTTACCGAGGAGGTGCGCATCGAGGTCATCTTGAGCGCCGATCCGTCGGCCGGTGATGTTGAGATCCCCTTCGCTTTCTCCTACAAGGCACTCGTCGCCCCAACCATTACGCCGGTAGCCATAGCCTAATAGGAGGTTGATTCATGGCCGGAACGGTCACGATTACGGAGGAGACGACCTACTCCGTTAGAAAGATCAAGTTCGCTTGGGAGTCCGACACCGGGAACGCGGACGGCACGACAATCGCAGCCTTTACCGGGGTTCTCGTGCGTCTGGCTACAGTCCCGTCCGGTGGCGGCACGCAACCCGATGACAATTACGACGTGGTCATCAACGATGAAGACGGGCTCGACGTACTCATGGGCGCGGGTGCCAACAGGGACGAAACCAACGCGGAACAGGTCCTTGGCTCCTCGTTGGGCGCAGTGACCAGCGACAAGTTGACGCTTGCAATCACCAACGCAGGCGACGCCAAAAAGGGAACCGTTTACCTCTACATCCGATAGGAGAGGCATGGCGCGAGTGAAACTACTGAAAGGGAAACAGAAGGGCCAGGTGGTCAAGATGCCGCAGCCCGCCGCTGAAACCAGTGTCGCGGCCGGCTCTGCCGAGTGGTGCGACAAGCCGCCCTTCAAGAAAAAGGCTCCCGCGAAGAAGGGCAAAAAGTGAGCCATACCGGATATCGATCGCTTGATCTTCTGACCGCGCCGGTAAAGGAGCCTATAACAACGGCTGTCACTAAGGCTCATTTGCAAGTTGAATTCGACGACGACAATGCCCTGATCGACGCTCTCATCACAGCGGCGCGGCAACACGTCGAGGAATTTACACGCCGGGCACTGGTGACGCAGACATGGAAATTGCACCTTGATGAGTTCCCCTGGAGCAGCGGAGAGCCGATCTTTGTCCCGAAGCCACCTCTCCAGTCGGTTACATCGATTACGTATATCGATCCGGCGGGCGACACCCAGACGTGGTCGTCCAGCCTATACCAAGTGACAACGCCGGCGGGCGATCAGGCTTCTCATGGCCGCATCCTGCCGGCATCCAGTGAAATCTACCCCAGCACGCAGCAACAGATGGAGGCGGTCACAATAACCTATGTGGCAGGGTACGGGCTCGGAGACGGGGGCGCCGTTCCCGAAGGAATTCTAGCCGCCATGAAATTGCTGATCGGTAGCTGGTACACCAACCGAGAATCTATCAGCAAAGGCTCTATGGAAAAAATCCCGGATGGAGTGGACGCAATACTCTGGCCATATCGTGCGTTGAGGTTCGGGTAAACCAGGCTCGCGCCAGGGGGGATACCCTCGCCGGCGCATCCATCCCGGGTGTGTGACCGAGGGGGTTCCGCCTCCTCCCTGGCGCACCTTGAACAAGGGAATAAAATGTATATAAGAATCAAAGAAACATTGACCCTGGACGATTATCCGGGCTGTCCTTTGGAACTGGAAGTCGGAACGGAAATCGATATGTTGGATGGTTTTGCGCAACGGCTTGTGAAAGAGAAACGGGCCGAACCGGCAGACCGGACCGCAGCGGTCGAGGCTGGCAAGCGCAATCCCCCTCATGCGTACAAACGGGACAAAAAGGCGTCTCAGAATGCCGACGATTAGAGCCGGCGATCTGCGCGACGTGGTGACGCTGAAAACCACGACGGGGGCGGTGGACGGCAGTACTGAGGCGACCGTCAGGACGCAGCGGTGCGAGATCGAACCACTGGGGGGCAAGGCGATTGAGATCGCGCGGGCACAGGGTAAAGAAACCACAGACATGATCACATTCCGGGATAAGCCGGTGGTGTTGTCAACATACATTATCGTCGATGGTGATGGTAGGCGATTTACGATCGACTGGGTAAAGCAATTTCCTCGCGATAAACAACAGGCTTTTGTGCATATCAGCGACCGGGCGAACACATGACCGATAGCGTAATTTTCAAAACCAAGAAGTTCGACGCCGCGGTCAAGCGACATCTCGACCAGGTATTACCGGAGCAGATTGCAAAGGGAATCAACGCTATCGCCACGGACTTGCGCAAGGAAGTCATCCTCTCCAGCCCGCGCGGGCCAAGGAAATCTCCGAAGCGGTTCAGGGATCGTATCCGGCTCTCGTCCGGTGGGTACGGCCCAATCTGGCTTGCCTGGAAGATCAGCAGGGCCAGCCCGAAAAACCTGCTGGCCGTTGTGTCGAACAAGGCTTTCTATGCTCCTTTTGTGGAGTTCGGTCTGGAAGAATTCGGCATACCATTGCGGGCGCAAAACTTTACACGGAAAGTTATCGAGCGAAGCGCCTCGATTGCGAACCGGGCGTTGCGCCGGGTGCTGAAAAAATGACAACGACCTATAAGGATATTTCAGACGCAATCCTGGCGCGGGTGAATTCAAACCTGACCACCATCGATGCGGCATACACTGCGACTGATGTTCGATGGCCGGCGGGGATTTTCGAGCCGAAGGGTAACAGTTGGATGGCGGTGGATGTGGATTTTACCGAAGCACGGCAACAGGGGCTCCAATCGCCGAATCGAAGAATTGATGGCTTTTTGTTTTTCCAACTGTTTCAAAGGGTTGGCGTTGATGGCCTGAACGGTCAGGCGCTTTTGATGGCCCGGTTGGACGGAGCGCGGGACCTGTTTCCCTTGGGCCAGACGCTGGCGGCCGGGGGCGATAATTTACGATTCAAGGAACCGGTTCCCTCGTTGCCATCCGACGAGGGGCCGGAATGGATGCCACAGGCGCTCCGGTGCCCGTTTTACTTATTCACAGGATAATGGAGATAGACCGCCATGACATTCGCCAACGCCGCACAACAAGCCCTGACCTATATCCTGGAAGCGACCTACGGCGCCACGCCGTCGCCCACGCCTGCCTTCCTGAATTTGCGCCAAATAGCCAACACCCTGAACCTGACCCGAAATGCGTTGGTATCCGCGGAGCAACGCTCCGATGCGCAGATCCCGTTTGTCCGTATGGGGATGAATAACGCCGCCGGTGGGATTGATTTCGAGCTGTCGCATCTCGCCCTGAAAGACTGGGTTCGGGCGTTCCTCCGGTACGACACGACGGGCGGGAGTTTTCAATCCACGGCCAACACGGACACATTATTTGTCAACGCCACCAGTAAAATTACCCGCACATCAGGTTCCTTTGTTTCGGACGGGGCGCTCGTCAACATGAAAATCCGTGTGACGGGTGCGGGTGAATCCGCAAACAACACGGTATTCACGGTCACGGTGGTCACGGCCCTGGAGATCACGGTTTCGGAATCCCTGGTACAGGAAGCCGCCAGCGCCGCTGTGAAAATCCAAGGAGAATACGCCGAGAACGGTGTGACGGACTCCAGCTTTTCGGTGGAGCGTCAATGGACAGACCTCGTGACCCCGCTCTACGACCTGTTTACCGGCGTGGTTCCCGTCGAAATGAGCATATCCGCGCAGCCCGATAGCATGATCACCGGGTCGTTCACAACGATTGCCCAAGCGATGGCCACATCGACCGGTACGGAGGACGCGAGCACCGACGATATCAATACCGCCGAGGCCGTGGACAGCTTTACCGGCACACTGGAGGAGGGGGGCGCCGCAAGCGCCATCGTAACGGCGTTCGATATGACCGCGACTTGGAACGCAGCAGGGACGCCGGTTATCGGATCAAGCCAGATTCAATCGGTGGAGACCGGACGATTGAATGTCACGGGCACGATTTCGGCCTACTTCCAGGATGCTGTCCTGTTGAACAAATTCCTGAACGAAACGGAATCCTCTCTCCGCCTGGCTTTCCAGGACGCGGCGAGCCCCGCCAACGAGTTCAACCTCTTCATCCCCGCTCTGAAATACACGGGCGCGGATCGCAGCCCATCGGGGGACGAGCCCCTGGTAATGAATATGCCCTTCCAGGCTTTCCTGGACGGCACAACCGGCAAAACCCTGATTGTCAACATGATCACGGGCACCGCTGTATAATCTCAAACCAACCGGGGATTTATGAAACTCGCAGAAACCGATCTGACCGCCAAGGAAAAAGAAGGCAAGTGGTTCAAGTACCGCGACCATCACGGGAACATCGTCCCCGGGGTTGAACTGCTTATCGCCTCGCTGGAGTGCGAGGGATACGTCCTGGAAGTGCAAAAGAAAATGCGGGCCGACGCCAACCGCGCGCTTGGTGGCAAGCGGGGTAAAAAAGAAATCCTGCCCGATATCGAACGGCAGGCCGAAGTGGAAGACGCGGCACTGGCCCGCCATATTCTCTTGGACTGGAAGGGAATCGAGAACGACGACAACGACGATCCGCAACCCTGTACGCTTGAGAATAGGCTAAAGGCACTGGGCCGTCCCCGGTTCCGGGAGTTTGTCATAGACGCCGCAGGCGATACGGCAGCTTACGAGGAGGCGGAACTGGGAAACTCACCGAATACGCATCCGACTATTTTAGCGGACGCGAACTCCTCAAGCACTGGGAGTCAATAGAGAGGCAGTCGGGCAAGACCCCACCCGATCTGCAAAGGTTTCGGGATCTGGATTGCTGGCCGGAAAACATTGAAGCGTGGCTCGCCTGGGTTCAACTCAGCGGCTCGCGGCAGTCCGGGTTCGGGGTGGGGTCGATTCCAATTTCCGAAATCACGGCGTGGTTCAGCCTGCGCGGCAAACCATACGACGCATTACTGGTACGCAAGATCCAACTGATCGACGGCGAATTCCTTGCCCACGAGCACAAAAAAGCCGAAGCAAAGCGACGGCACAAAAAGTGAGTCATGGCAAAACTGCCCGATCTTGAAATGGGGGTTGACGCGCGGGGAGTAAAGCGCGGCCTGGGCGAGGCTCGTCGTGAATTCAACAAAACCCAACGCGAGATCCGCAAGAACACCCAGAAGATGCGCAAGTCCATGGAGCGCGTGGAAAAAGCAACACGGGGAATCCGTAACGCGATAATCGCTCTCGGGTCGGTTGCGACGTTGCGCGCCATGGTGCGGATGGGGGGCGCAATTGCAAAAACGGAGGAAAACGCAGGTCGGCTTTCGATCCGGTTAGGGATTGCCGTCGAACAATTAACAGCACTGCAACATGCCGCTGAACAGTCGGGTCTCACCGTCCAGACTTTCAACATGGGTCTGCAGCGGATGGTACGACGGATATCAGAAGCAGGGATTGGCATAGGCGAGGCCCGAGGCGCCCTGGAAGAGCTTGGCTTGGGGTTCAAGGAATTGGCTTTACTCCCTGTAGAGGAACAACTGGCCGCCATTGCGGACGCAATGAAAGCCGTTGAGCGGGGAACTAATAGGGTCCGTCTTGCTCAAAAAATATTCGATTCCGAGGGTGTCGCGTTTGTTCAAATATTAGCAGAGGGCAGCGCGGGGATGGCCAGACTAACAGAAGAAGCGCGAACGTTGGGGCTTGTTGTCAGTCAGGATGCAGCAGATGCCGCGATTAAATTCTCCGATGAGATGAGCCGCTTCACGGGTGCAATCGCAGGGGCAGCCCGAAAAATTGTGGATTCATTTCTCCCTGCTCTTGGCGATATGCTACGCGTTTTCAATAACATATCAGATGCACGCAAGGGCGCATTAGGAGCATTTACCAACGATGAATTGACAAAAGCCTTGGAACGACAAGCCGAGCTTATTGAACGGGGAGGGTTCGGCCTTCTTAAAAATCTAAGATTGCAAAAAGAAATTACAGCGGAAATTGTGAAGCGCTCTGTTTTGGAGTTTGGCGATCTTGATCTAAAGGTGGAACAGGCAAAGCGTGCAGCAGAAGAAAGGGCTGAAAGGGCTGAAACTGAAACAAGACTTGCATCTAAAGCTGCGGGTGGAGTAGCCGGATCAGATCTGGCACGGCTTTTTGAGATAGCCATTATAGCTGAACTACAAGATGCGGAAACTGCAGAGGAATTGAATAAGCTTGATGAAATAATAGAAATCCAGGAAAGAGAGTTAAGATTATTCGAATCGCTCGTCCATATTGCTTCCAATCCCCAGGTGCCAAGGCCGAGGGGCGATCAAGGCCCACTCGGGTTTGGCCCTGCGGCTGTTCCGCAAGAGGGGGGCGGAGAGGGTGAAGCGGGGTTCATTGAGACATTGACCGGCACAATTAAAAGACTGATATCTGCTGCTTTCAGTATGGCCTCGATAATCTCAGCGATGATTGGCGCACTGATCGCGTTTGTCGTGACATCCGAGACGTTCAAGGACTTCGCTGAAAAAATTCAGATCATAATCAAACTACTCCAGAAAGTCCTCGAACCGCTCAAGCCGGTACTGGATCAGATAGCCTTGCTGTTCTTGGGGGTCTCGAAACTATTACTATTCATATTCAAGCCGATCCTGGATGCGTTGATAAGGGTTTTCCTCCCCGTATTCGTGGCGGCTGTGAAAATTCTGGATGCAATTCTTTCCATTTTCGGCTTGTCAATCAACCAGGACGATCTTGAGATATTGGAGGATTTGGAAGAGGGTAGCACGGTAACGCTGCGGCTCGATGCCTCCGAGGCCATACAGGAACTTGATAGGGCACAGGATGCACTCCTGGCCGCCGGCGATGATGTTACACGCGAGGCAGCACGGCAACGATTCCTATCAGCGCGCGAGGCCGCGATCCTCGCACAACAGGCGGCCGAGGGCGACCAGCCGGCGCCGGAGGATATATTCGGAGCCGAAGTTGATTCCGCCATCCTGGATGCACTGGAAGCTATAGCGGATTTTTTCGAACGTATCGTCGAAAATCTCAGCTTCATTGTCGATAAGCTAACGGAATTCTTTGACTTTCTGGAGGGTGTTTTCAATGACATCGCCGAAATACCAGAGGATTTCCTGAACGCACTCTCCGCAGCACCCGGGGCGTTTTGGAATGGGCTCACAGCGGGTGCAGGGCAAATAATAAGCGATTTTTGGGAGGGGATGACGGCACCGCTCGCCGATTTCTGGACGGATTTTCTTGACTCCATGCCTTCCGCCGAGGAATTCAAAGCAGCGTTGACGAGTATGTTTGATGTTTCGATATCCCCACCAGGAGGCGGCAAGGGGACGATTGAAAACGCGCTGAGTATCGATTTCCCGTGGATGAGTTTTTCGCATGGCGGCATTGTTCCCGGCCCGCGGGGTGCGGGGGATGTGGTGCCATCACTGCTTACGCCGGGCGAGGGGGTTTTGACGGTCGGTCAGATGGATCAGCTCAGCCTTCCTGACCCCAGCGACTTCATACCTGACCCCAGCGACTTCATACCCGACCTTCCTGACATCGGCGACTTACCTACGATCGATGACTTTATAGACGTGGCTGGAGAAGTATTTGAAAATATCGCAGATCTTCTCAAAAAAATACAAGATGCGCTTCTTTGGGATTGGTTAAGAAACCATTTCGGAGGGTTGTTGAAAGGTGTCATGGACAGCACGAAGTTTTTCGGGCTGGCCGACGCGATCGGGTTTGCCGACGGAACCAATCTTACGAGAGGCGGTTCCGCAATGATCCACGGCAACGAGGCGATCCTGCCGTCAGCATTCAACCCGTCGTCCCCTGATTTCGACCCGGTTGCATTCTGGAAGCCCGCACTGGACGCCTTCCCTGGTGGAGGTGGAACGACAATCATCGTTGTGGACAGCGACGGAAACCCCGCCGAAATAGACGAGGCCAGGCGGGAAGACGTGCTGCAGATCATCACCAACCTGGAACGGCAGGGCAATATCCAGACGGGAACGGTGGTCAGATAACCATGCAATTCGACGACGGGGCTACGCAAATCGAGTTCTTTCCGACATCCTACGACGTGGCCGCCGAAGACTTTTCCGCTTTGCACTTTGCGCAGACGGGGGATATCATCGCGGCGGCAGCGCCGGGGGGCGTACCGATCCGGCGGACACGTCAAATCAGTCTGATACGCACGACGGCGGAACTGTCGACTCTCTCCACATGGTTCACAACCAACGACGGGGTGGCGTTCCTCTTCACCGACGACGTGGGCCGGGTGTGGAATGCGTGGTTCCTGAACGATTTCAAAAGCACGGAAATTACTTTCGCAACATCCGGCCACCACTCGGTGGAACTATTATTGTTTCTCCCCTCGGTGAATTCCGACGCGGGCCGGATCGCATACGGAAATGTCGACGTGTCGCAAATGTCTATCCAGAAATCGGGCGCTTCGGAACTTCATTTCCCGGTTGCGTATCGGCCGCCACTTCCCCGCACGGACAAAGGGGCGCCGCATAAAAACCTGACGCAAACCAAAGTCGCGGTGGACGCGAGCCGATTCGCGGCGCGGCGCACGCACCGGTTCGATTTCGGAGGGTTCCCTGCGGCTTTTGTGTCCGAGTTGGAGGATTACTACCGCTCGACACTGGAGGGCGCCACACACCCGTTTAGCCTCGTCCATTTCGATGCATCCACCCGAAGTTATCGATGGCAGGGTGGGCTCCGTTTTTCCATGCAGGACGGCGGATCATACGACGGCGGCTTCTCAGCGATAGAGGAAATCTGAAATGGCCTCGACCGAGAACCTTGTAATCGATTTCGGATCGCTGGTCACATCGGCGAGCGAGAAGATCGACGACATCTCCGTGAAGATGGACAACGGTGTTGACGCCGTGGCCGATGCGGATTTCTCCGGCCGCCGGCTGTCCTACATCGAAACGCTTCATGACCTGACGCACCTTGCCGCGCAAATCGTGGAGGTGTTCGACGCCGTTACAACCCAGGCCGCATTCGAGACCCAACTGGCACTGCGGGCGGGCTCTCCGATCCGCGTCCTGCATATCGGGCCGGTGACGGACAAGGTGAATGGTGGCACCAACGAATATTACTGGTCGGATCAAGTCGTGGCCAACGTCGAAACCCTGTACCAGAAACCTGTTTTCACTGGGCAAATCGACAATTGGCCGACCACGATCAATACCCTGACCCTGCAACTGACCGGTACGGAACGGGCGGAGTATATCCCGATCCCGGAACGGGTGGTGTCCCTGGCGAACAGCGCCAACAGCAGGGCGGCCGATGAGGGTCGGGCGTACCCGGAGATATGGGGTTCTCCCGGTACAACGCTGGACGCGGCCAAGATCCTGTCGGGGATCGGATCAACGCGCGCTGTCCTTGTGGATCGGCCATCGTTGAAATACGTCGTGGCCGGACACGTCCTGACGGCGATTGCGGGGGAGACATCGGGAACGGTTGCCGTGTGGACAAAGGTTCCAGGCTACGATGAGGGGCTGGGGTATATCGAGGGTTGCACTTTCGACCTGAACGATACCGACGATGAGGGGAATGTCGTTGCGACGGTGACGCTCCCATCGCCGATCTTCCCGCTCGTATTCCTGCCGACCATCGCCGAGGGTGATCGATTCACCAACACCGCGGACAATCCCAACAACGCCACGGGTCGGGATATCACGACATCGGCCACGGTAGACGCCGGGGAGACCCTGCAACTGGCCGCCGGGGGCACGGTAGACGCCGGGGAGGGCACGTTCCGGGTATGGATTGCAACGAGTAAGGCGTCCGTCGATCTCCGTGTCCGGTGGGTGGGGCCGCAATCGACCATCGTGGGAACCGCGGCGGGGTACATCGCGATCGACAGCGCCAGCGGGTGGGACGAGCTTGGAAAGGTACAGGTGGGGGGCGGGGTCGAGGATTTCACTTCCATTACCCGGATATCGGAATCGGAATGGCGGTTGAATATCGAAGGCTATTCCGCCAGCGACACGGGGGCCGCTACGCTCGTGGGAGCTTTCCAGACGCTCAGCACGGCGGAAGTCGAGGTCACCGAGCAACGGGCCTGGACGGATACCAACTTCCAATTCCTTGAAATCGAACTACAAAACACGCACGGCAGCAACTCACACGACATCGAATTCATGGGGTTCCGGGTTGAGGTGGAGCTGCGCGGGTATCCTGATGTTTTTGTACCGTGCGACGGGGTGCCCGTATCGTTCCGGTCGGTCGATTTTGGGGCCACGCGCAACCCGGCCTTGGTGATCGAGGATCTGCATACACGCGTTCTGGGGCTCGGAGAGGCGCGGATCGGGGACACGTTCGACGTGGTTCGCACGATCCTGTCCGGTTGGAAATTCGATGTACCCTTGACGGATATCGTCAAAGCCGATGCCTTCCTGAAAAAAGTACTTGGCCAGACCAACGCCTTCATCTGGCGAGATGGATCCAACGTTATCCAGATCGGGCTTTTCCGGCTTGACGATGTGTCATCGCAAACCCTGACCGCCGAAGCGGACATCCGCAATGAAACCGGGGACAACTTTACGGTGTCGTTCACCCCTCCGGAAGAGGTGTTCACAAGGATCTATGTGAAATGGGGGCCGAACATATTCAACGAGGATTTCTCTGAACTGTTTTATATCGTTGAGGATTCGAGCTTTCCGCAGGATACGACACGCCAGAACATCGCTGTTGATCGTCAAGCAGAATTCGGTGTCGTCAATACCCTTGAAGTCGAGGCGAGCTATATCCAGGACGCGCAAACCGCTCAGACGCTACTCCAATTTCTCTTCGACTTCCATTCCAAGCGCCGCCGCATCTTGCGGTTTCAGGTGCCGCAGCATGTCGCGGTAGAGGCGGGGACGATCATCGCCGTGATCCATGATCTGCTACCAACGGGCGGAAATTACATCATCCGGAAGCTCAGCAGGCGCGGCGACGTGCTGGAAATCGAGGCGCTGGAGATGGCGCTGGAGGGCAACTACGATTCGCCCATTGGATATGAGGTGGTAGCCACGACGCGGGCCAGCTTTTTGTGGGGCAGTCCCGAGTATTGGGACGCATGGGAGGAAACGGGCACGGTCGCAACGTCCGCAATCACGGGCAGGGTTGTGGATTACGGGTTGAACCTGTTCGCCGAACGGCTATTTACGGACAGCGCGGAGAAGCCAACCCACGGAGCGGTGGGGGCAGACGACACGGATGAGGCGTCGGAACAGCTCGACTTGATTTCCCAGAACGGCAGCCGTGTCACCATCGACACCATCACCCGCGACGGGACAGCGGTCACCATTGGATTCGATGTTCAAAACGTCTCCGGCGGCAATGAGACGGTGCGGGAGATGGGGCTTTTCTCTGCCTCGACCGGCGATGTGATGTTGGCGCGGATCGTGCTGGACAGTGACATCACCCTGGCCGATGACAAAAACATCCATGTGGAACTCGTTATAACCTGCAAACGCCCAACGATTGGGAGCGATGTAACAAACTACGGTCTGGATTGGGCAGCGCAACGGATGTTCCAGGACACGGCGGAGAAGATTACGCACTATGCGATAGGAAGTAGTTGGGGGAGTATAGGGTTTATTGATAACACCAACGACGAACTTCGCGCGTATTACTTTAATGGAACCATATGGGTACAAATCGGGAACGATCTGCCTATTGCGAATGTTAGCTTTTTGTCGATTACAGCACTAAACACTACAGACATTGCGTTTATTGATTTCATCAACGACGATCTCCGGACATACCGATTTGATGGGGCGGACTGGGTACAAATCGGGCACGATCTGCATATTGCAGGTACCGGCGCTGCGTCGATTACATCACTAAACACTACAGACATTGCGTTTATTGATAGTTCAAGCGACAATCTCCGGACATACCGATTTGACGGTACAGACTGGGCACAAATCGGGAACGATCTGCCTATTGCGGATGTTAGCTTTGTGTCGATTACAGCACTAAACACTACAGACATTGCGTTTATTGATAATTTAAACGTCGATCTCCGGACATACCGATTTGATGGGGCGGACTGGGTACAAATCGGGAACGATCTGCATATTGTAGGGACCGGGGGGGCGTCGATTACAGCACTAAACACTACAGACATTGCGTTTATTGATAGTTCAAGCGACAATCTCCGGACATACCGATTTGACGGTACAGACTGGGTACAAATCGGGAACGATCTGCCTATTGCGAATGTTAGCTTTGTGTCGATTACAGCGCTAAACACTACAGACATTGCGTTTATTGATAGTTCAAACGACAATCTCCGGACATACCGATTTGATGGCACAGACTGGGCACAGGTAAGGCAGGATCTTGGGGGATTCGGTATAAGCGGAGGGCATCCTGCTATTACTGCTTTTGCTTTCATCTCTTTGATCGCCCCAATCGGCGCACGCGTTGCCATCGCAGCAGATACCCCCATTCAATTCGGGCTTTCGGTCAAGGTCAATGCCGCTTTCCCGTCATCGATTTATGGAAGCAACACCATCCGCGAGGCCGGGATGTTTACAGGATCAACCGGTGACAATTGCATTGCCCGAAAGGTATTGGACACCGAGGTTGTCCTGGGAGCATCGGATGACTTCATCGCAAGCCACACACTGACAACCGCCCATCAAACGTGATTCGACATGACTGTTAAGATTCAAGAAATCACAGCGGACGGTCGGCCGATCTTGCGGGAAATATCGGACAAGGTAAAACTGACCCTAACCGGCGGGCTGGCGATCCGGTTGACCAATAGAACCGGCGGGGTTAGCGTAGCAGGGCGGATTCTAATGGTCCATGCCCTTGGCGGGAATGCTGTCGATATTGCCGCCGTAAGCGGGGAAAATGCTATCGGGGTTTTCCTCGATGCCGGGATACCGGACGGGCAAGAAGCCTGGGTTGTAGTGAGCGGGATCGCCGATGTTCTTGCGGATTCCACGGGATGGACAGTAGGGGATCGAATTGTTTTGAGCAATACAATGGCGGGTACAGGAGAGGCCAATAACATACCCTCTACCACTGTCCATTTCACCGAAGTAGGCCATGCGGTTGAAGTTGCGGTTTCAACCACTGGCCGGGTTGTGCTACACTTCAACTAAAATAGAGGCACCATGGCATACACAAAACTTACTCCACCGGTTGGCCCCGCCACGGACGGCAGTGACGATCTGACAACACAGGGCAGCGTCGGTGCTCGCGTTCCAGGGACGCTAGACGCCGACCACAAGATCCCGGCACGCGCACGCGATCAGGACGGGACAGGCGGGGCGGATGTTCAGGTCTCCGTTTTGTTGGATGCTATCGATTTTTTCAAAGTCGATAATGAGACCGGTGAAATGGTCAAGGTCGTATTATCGGGCACCCCTCCCGCTGCCCCAGTAGCAAATACCCTATATAAACACCCAGACGCAGGCGGTGCATTTGTTGTTCCGCTCAAGGCTAGTAGTGTAAACGCGGCCCTTGCAGGCGTGTTGGATGCCGCTCAAGGTAGTCTTCCCCAAGGAGCGGTGGAAGGCTTCCATGAAATAGGAGGGGGGAGTGAACCTGCTTTTATAAATAGCTGGGCGAATTTTGGAGGTGCATTTAATTCAGCCGGTTTTATGAAGCTTCCTTCAGGCCTGGTTGTACTGAAGGGATTAGTCAAAGATGGGACACCTGCAGCCGTGATATTTACATTGCCTGTTGGATACAGACCTGTCGCGACTGTCATGAAAGCCGTGGTTGAAAACGCCGCGTTCGCGCGCTTGGAAATTACTTCAGCGGGTAACGTGGCGTCGCCTGATGGTAGTAATGTTTTTCTCTCGCTCGAAGTCAGTTTCATGGCGGGGGCCTAACCATGCGCGAGGTGTAATGTCATATAAATTCTACAATCTCGACCGGCTGAAATCCGACCTGAACCGTGATGAGGGATCGGAATCAAAGCCGTACACCGATTCGGTGGGCAAAACCACAATCGGAGTAGGCCACAACCTCGACGACCGGGGGCTGACCCCGAAGCAGATCGATTGGCTCTTGGCCGATGACATCGACCAGGCCGAGTTCGATCTGGACATGATTGACAACCACTGGCGGTTGCTGACCGGCGAACGGCAGCTCGTGCTCCTCAACATGGCGTTCAACCTGGGGCGGGCACGTCTCGCGGGGTTCCGCCGCATGTGGGCCGCGATCGTGGGCGGCCGTTTCAACGATGCCGCAGATGAAATGCTCGACTCGAAATGGGCGGGCCAGGTGGGCAACCGGGCCGACCGGCTTGCTTCTCGAATGAGAAACGGTTAGATGGTGGAGGAAACCATGATAGGAGACAACGGGATGGGTTTCGCTTTTCTGTTTGCCCGATATAGTGGCGTATTTGGCGTCGCTTGGGTTTCGGCTTTCTTTTCCCACGAGGCCACCGTCTCGTTTACCCTATCGGTCGTAGGCATGATCATGCTGTGTGTGTACGAGAGAGCCAGGAAGCACAAGAACACCCCACCCGTTGCCTTTTGGGACTGGCTTGACCGGAACTTTGTCCGGCTCATTTTCGCCGCCATAATCGCACCGCATTCCATCAACGCCCTGATCGAAGTGGTCAAGGCCGGGGGTGCTGGGTAGGAGTGAACCGCAAAACAAGGAGCCCGACATGGGAGCAATAGTAAACGGAATCGTAAGGCTGTTCATCGGTGAGATTTCCAACCGCACAGTGGATGGGGTCTACAAAAAACAGATCATCACCAAGGGGCTACTGACCAGCAAGGCGACGCTGGGGGTGTTGATCTCCGTGGTTGGGTGGGCCGCCAACCGATACGGGCTCGACATGGGAGCGCCGGAAGTTCAGGCCATCGCCACGGACCTGTTGGTCGCCGGCGGTGCGCTGTTCGCAATATACGGCCGCATCACCGCCAGCAAGCCCATGTTCAAGGGGTAGGATTATCAGAAGTCCTTTACCATTAACGAAACATCGTTTCGCATTTCTTGGCACAGTCTTTGCGTCTTGGCTGTGGCCTGTTCCATCGACTGGTATTGAGTGGCCGCGACAATGACAGCAACCGCAAATCCGAAAAGGAACCCCATCAGCAAGCAGGCCGGGCCGACCAGTAGTGCATTCCCGAATACCATGCTGACGCAATTCATACATTTTCGGTGGCCGACAATCATTTGCAAGGCTCCCCTTTCTGGATTCAAATCCGGGTTAAAAAACAGCGCCATCCCTGGCAATGCGGTCTCCATGACGGGGTATCCGTTCCGTGTCTACCTGACCGCTCCATACCGCTTCCAGCGGCAACTATTCAACAACACCTTTTTCGATCCAATACGATATGCCGAAACCCGCCGCTTCCAAATCCGGCATTGATTCCCGATCCGGCAACGCCATACAAAAGAGCGCCGGGATTTTGGCCCCATCGCTCAACAACCGCAATAGCCCACTTCGCAACTTCCTATCGACGAGGGTATCCGCCCCGTCGATTATCAGCGCATCCGATCCGTCGATTTCGGCAAGTGCTACCTGGATCATCACACTGCCACGGAATTGTTCTGACTCCGAACACAACCCCCAGGCCATTCCCCGGTACAAGATCGATAACCCGTCTGTGATTTCCACCGTATCCCACCCCGCGCAATCGGCAAGCCCTTTAAGTCGTTGATTGAATACGGAAATCGCACCTTTCATCTTGACCGCGCGAAGCCCCTCCGGTGCCAGGATGTCCATTATTTCTTGGTTCCGGACGATGGATGCATGGGTTTGATCCGCCCGTGTTTTTTGCTCGAACGCCATCATGCGTTCTTCCGCATGTAGCAATTCTCGCCTGGTGCGTTCGAGGGAATCCGCGTCGGCACCATCCCCGCCCCTCTCTTCCATTGCCGCCAATTCCGTAACAGCTTTTTCGGAACGTTGTAAATCTGCCTTGGCTCCGTGCAATTTTTCGGTTAATTGCTTGGCCTTCAACGATGCATTTGTGTAGTTTTTCGCAGCTTCTTCGCCCGCTAAGCGTATTTTGGTATTTTCCTCCAACGATAATGCAGGCGGGGGCTTGATGATATCGCCACCAAGGATGACACACCCCTCGCCGCAAAACGGACAGGCCGTTGTTTTGATTTCCTTGTCGGGGCTGGGGGTGCCCGTCAGAATCTCGCCTGTCTTCCGCTGTTCCCCATTGGCCGCCGCCGCTTCCTCGGTGAAGCTCTCGACCTGTATTCGGCGTTCCTGGACTTTCCCTGCCGACAATTGAAGTTGCCCGATCTGATCCTGGCTGACAGCGTCATGTCCAATTGCCGCATCCCTGGACTCCCGCGCCTCGGTAACTAGAGCAGTCAGGCTCTCCTTGCTGGCTCCGTCAAGATCGGATTCCCAGCCGTGCGGTATCCATTTTCCTGCCTTGGCCGAGCCCCATATTTCGCCGGTCGTCCCGCGCCACTGTCCTTTATGCTCGATTCCATAATCGCGGGCCGACTTGTGCGCTGCATCCCACCCCTGGGAATTGATCATGGCCCACATTTTATCGATGTACTCCTCCGACAGACCCAGGGGCTGGGCGACCTTCTCGATGTCTTCGCGGGACGGGCCGCATTTCAGGTAGTCGTGGAGCAGGGCCGCCCGTGTCTTCG